>Ga0065704_10001104_pt1 | contig 23164 bp, 22 predicted proteins | sample SwiRhicommuniRL2_FD_59091 | JGI IMG/M metagenome (GOLD analysis project Ga0065704, IMG submission 59091) | Switchgrass rhizosphere bacterial communities from Rose Lake, Michigan, USA - RL2 v2 (version 2) | ecosystem: Host-associated > Plants > Roots > Rhizosphere > Soil | place: East Lansing, MI | reverse complement strand
GCCGGTGCACAGGCCGTCGTCGAGCGCGCCGAGGTTCTCCACGCACGCTTCGGCAGCATCCGCCTGATGGGCGAACGGCTGGGACAGTTGCGTGGACTCCATGCGGCGGCGTGCGGCCGGTACGACGAGGCGCTCGCGATCGCACGCCGCCACCTCGACGCCATGCAGGCGCCGGAACTGGTGCGGCATCGTGCGGTGTGGCTGCGCGCGTACCGGCTCGGCTACGCGCGCATGCTCTGGATGGCCGGTCGCGACGCCGAGTTCATGGCACTGGTGCCGGCGCTGACGGCGCCGCGCGCGCCGGAGGAGTGGGGCTTCGTCGACGTCGGCGCGGACCTCGTCCGCGGCCAGGCGGCGCTGCTGCGCGGGCATCCACGCGAGGCCATCGAGCCGCTCGTCCGCGCCTGCGAGGGCTACCGGCGCGTCGGCCTGCCGTCGATCGTCTGCGACCCGCGCATCGCGCTCGCTTACGCGTGGACCGCCTTGCGTGACCGGCGGCGGGCATGGGAGACGTTAGAACCGCTGTACCGAGCGGCGATCGAGCAGCGTCGACTCGGGCCGTTGCTGCTCGATTCGCGTCGTCACCTGGCAACCGTGCTCGAAGCGCTGCCCGCCGAACTGCGCGACGATCGCGACACCGTGATGTTGCGCGAGACGCTTGAACTCTGGAGCGGTCGCGGCGCGGGCGGCGCCGATCCGCGACGACTGGACGGGCCGCTCGGGCGACTCACCGACCGTGAGCGTGAAGTGCTCGCGGCCGTGGCGGCCGGCGCCGGCAACAAGCACATCGCGCGCACGCTCGACCTGAGCCTGCACACGGTCAAGCGCCACATCGCCAACATCCTCGACAAGCTCGACTGCGGATCGCGTGGCCAGGCGGCCGAACTCTATCGTCGCGACACGACGACGGCGGATTGATCCCGACGCCAGGCCGTCCTTGAAACCGCGCCTGCGACGAGTCGTTCAGGACCGTCGTCGAGCCGTGCACGGCGACCGGGACATGGCTCCCCGCCAGCGACGCGGCTGGCTCCGAAGGACGATGAGTGCCCGCGGGCGCGGCCCGAGAATGTGCGCCATCGGGATCGCCGATCCCACCGACGCACTGCCACCGGAGACACTCATGACCTTCGAGAACAACGAACACTTCAAGTCGATGCGCCGCACGCCGCGCGAAACCCTTGCCTTCGCCGTCATGGCCGTGGTCGCGACGCTGGCGACGACGATGCTCGCGGTGGCGCCGGCGAGCGCGACCGGCACCAAGCACGCCCGTGTCGCCGTCGAGACGTCCGCAGCCGTGTCGCAGCGGTGATGGCCGTCACGCCGGCCGGGCCGGCGGGTCATAATACGGGCGCTCCGAGTCACTGCCGGAGCGCCCGTCCTGTTTCTGGCGGCGGCGCCGAGCCCTCCACTGCGGCCCGCGGAGGAGTCGTGCTTGAGCGTTGCGCTGCTGATTTTCGTCGCGACCATCGTCGCGAGCCTGATCGCGCTCTACACCGGTAGGCCCGCGGCCGACGCGGAACCCCGCGGCGGCGGCCGCCACCACGCCAGTCTCCTCGAGCGCTGCCTGTTCCGCCCGTACTGGCTCGTGCGTGCGCGGCAATACGACACGCTGGTCACGAGCGGGTTCGTCCACGGCGACCTGTTCCACCTGCTGTTCAACATGATGACGTTCTGGTTCTTCGCGTTCCCGCTCGAGGCGCGGATCGGCGGGGGCGCGTTTGCCGTGCTGTACTTCGCCGGCCTGGTCGTGAGCGACCTCGGCACGTACTTCAAGCATCGCCACGATCCGCACTACGCGTCGCTCGGCGCGTCCGGCGCGATCAGCGCCGTGCTGTTTGCGCACATCGTCTACTTCCCCGGCAACTCGATCATGATCCTGCCGATCCCCGTGCCGATTCCCGCGCCGGTGTTCGCGGTGCTGTACCTGTTCTTCACCTGGTATTCCGCGCGGCAGCAGCGGGGCCGCATCAATCACGACGCGCACCTCGGCGGTGCCGTGTTCGGCCTGCTGTTCGTGCTGCTCACGGACCCGGCGGCCTATGGCGGGCTGCTGCGTACCATCTCCGGATGACCGGAAAGTGAGACACGCGTCGAACGCTGTAGGAAAGCGGCGCGGATCGCGTGCGTTCGCGGTGCGCTGCGGTAGACTCCGTCACTTCGATCGTTGCGGAGGATGGCTCATGTCGTTCAGGAAAGGTCTCGTCTACGCGCTCTGTCTCGCCGTGCTGAACCTCGGTTCGCCGATGATGGCGCACGCCGAACTGGTCGGGACGATGCAGGCACTCGAGGCGAGCACGCGCACGCAGGACCTCGCGACCGTGAGCGCCGCGCTGGCGCGCGAGCAGGTCCGCGAACAGATGACGGCACTCGGCGTCGATCCCGCCGCGGTCGAAGCGCGCGTGGCCCGCTTGACGGACACCGAGCTCCGTACGCTGGCCGACCGCATGGACCAGATGCCTGCCGGTGGTGACGCCCTCGCGATCGTCGGCATTGTGTTCATCGTGCTGATCATCCTCGAAGTGGTCGGCGTCATCGACATCTTCAAGAAGACTTGAGTCGCGTTTCGCGCGGCGGCCGTCGCTTCCCGGCGGTCGCCGCAACGCTGCTGCTGCTCGCGGGCTGCGCGGGGCATTCGCGCCTCGTCGAAACGACCGGCCCCGCCGGCCTGCCGCCCCAGGTCGAGCTCACCGCGACACCCTTCCATCCGCAGAGCGACCAGCAATGCGGACCGGCTGCGCTCGCGACCGTGCTCGGGGCCGCAGGTCACGACGCCTCGCCGGCAAGCCTTTCGCAGGAAATCTTCCTGCCCGCACGACAAGGGTCGCTGCAGCCCGAGATCGTCGCTGCGATCCGTACGCGCGGGCTGCTGCCCTATGAACTCGAGGGCGACCTCGGGACCTTGTTCGCCGAAGTCGCGGCGGGGCGGCCGGTGCTGGTGCTGCAACGCCAGGGGTTCGGCCCCTGGCCCGCGTGGCACTACGCCGTCGTGGTCGGCTACGACGCGACGCGCGACCTCGTGACCTTGCGCTCGGGCACCCGCGAACGACTGCAACTGCGCGCCGCCGTGTTCGACGCGACCTGGTCGCGTGCAGACCGTTGGGCCGTGGTCGCGCTGGAACCGGGCGCCCTGCCGGCGCGAACGGACCTGACGCGTTACCTGCGCGCAACGGCCGGGCTCGAGGCGACACAGCGGTACGAGGAGGCACGCGCGGCCTACGACGCGGCAGCGACGCAATGGCCGTACGAACCGCTGCCGCGGCTCGGCTCGGCCAACGTCGAGGCGGCGCTCGGTCATTGGCGCGAGGCGGAACGAAAGTATGCCGCGGTGTTGCGGCTCGCCCCCGGCCTCGCGGCGGCGATCAACAACCGGGCGGAGGCGCTGTCGCGACTCGGGTGCCGCACACTGGCACTGCGCGTGCTCGACGACGGTGCGGCGCGGCTCGCTCCGGACGAGCCATTGCGACCCACACTGACGCGCACGCTCGCCGCAATCGAAGCTTCGCCGCCGCCGGCCGACGGTGAACCGGCGCTGTGCGCGCAACTGCAGGTACGCTGATTCCGACACGCCGCGGCCGGGTGGCCCGGTTAAACTCGGTTCACCATGACCTTGCGCGAGCGTGTCGAGCAGATCTTCCCCGAGTGGCATCGGTGGTACCCGAGCCTCTTCGACGCCGCCGTCGACCTCGGCGTGCTGCGTGCACGCGTCTGCGATCCGTCCTCGTTGCTGCTCTCGAACCGTCACGCATCGGTGCGCGCCGCCGCGGAACTCGAGCACCGTCGGCGCTGGAGCGCCGACGAGAACGAGCCGGAGGAGTGACGCGCGGGCTGCGACGCGCAGCGAAAGCCGGCGTGCCGTGCGTCCAGGGCAGGACTTTCGTCCGCGCGACTTGTCGGACGCCGCCGCTCGAGCGCAGGCGCGGCTCAGCCGGCCGCGGCCGGCGGCAGCGCGTCGAAGCGCGGAATGCCGTCGGCGCCGATGCGCTCCCACGCTGCGCGGGACGTGACGTGGATGTGCGCCTGTGCACGCATGCCGGGGTCCGAGTCGAGCGAGCCGGCGGGTACCACGGCGACGCCGCGCTCCGCGGAGATGCGCGGCACAGCGCTGCCGCAGCGGCCGCAGAATGCGACGGCGAAATACCGTGCGCCCGGCAAGGCGTAGTCGACGACCTCGTCGGCACCCCGCAGCCAGCGGAAGCCGTCCGCGGCGTAGAACAGGTTCGACGCGTGCGCCGCGCCGCGCGCGAGCCTGCAGCGCGAGCAATGGCAGTACATGAAGCGGAGCGGGGCGCCGTCGATGGCGTAGGCGACGTCGCCGCACAGGCAACTGCCGCAGGTTTCCTTGTCATCGGCGACTGCGGGTGGCTCCCAGTCCGCGGGTTGCATCCCGTACTCGGCGGGCCACGCCTCGTGTTGCGGCAAGTCGTCCGCGATCGTGAACCAGGGCGCCTTCGAGCCGACGAACATGTGCAACTGCACGTCGGGCAGGTCGCCTTCGAGATTGCCTGCCGGCACGACGACGTGCTGCTGGCTCGGCGTGAGTTCGGGCAGCACGGAACCGCAGGTGCGGCAGAACGAGCGATGCGTGCCGGGCGTCGATTCGTAACGGACGATCGCGTCGGTGCCGGCCGTCACCCGGTAACCGTCGGCGGGCGCGACCGCCCACGTCACGAACGGCGAGCCGTGGTGCTTGCGGCACATGCCGCAATGGCAATTCACCATGTGGTGGATCGGCCCTTCGACCTCGAACCGCACTTTCCCGCAAAGGCAGCGTCCCTGGTTCATCGCCGGCCCCCTTCGATGGCGTAAGCGCTACGTTAGCTTCCCGCCGGCCATGCCCGCCACTTTCTCGGCGAGGATGGCCGCAAGACGGCGGGCGCCGGGTCCGGCGGCCTGGGCGTCGGCATACACGAGATAGAGCGTGACGAAGCGCTCCGCGCCCTCGACCAGCGGCAGCTCGCGCAACGCTCCCGCATCGAGCTCCTGCCGGATGTTCTCCTCGGCGTACCACGCAAAGCCGAGGCCCATGCAGGCCGCGCGGATCGAAGTCGCCTTGTTCGAGACGGTCCAGCGCAGCTCGTTGAGCCAGCCGCTGTGACGGTCGCGACGCGTGCCGCTGTCGCGCACGATCAGGTGCCGATGCGCGCGCAAGTCGTCGAGCGTCAGGGGGCGACCGAGCTGGTGCAACGGGTGCGACGGTGCCGCCGCACAGACGAAGCGCACCTGCATCAGCGCGTCGCCGATGAAGCCACCCGGCACGTGGTTGCCGACGACGAAATCGACACGCCCCTCGACCAGCGCGTCCTCGGTGCCGCCGAGCACGGATTCGATCAGCTCGATGCGGACCTCGGGTCGCTCCTCCCCGAATTGGGCCAGCGCGCGCAGCAGCAGCCAGGTCGGGAAGATCGTGTCGACCGCGAGACGCAGTTCGGGCTCCCAGCCCTGCGCGAGGGCCGTGGCTGAGCGCTCGATCCGGGTGGCGTCGTCGAGCAGCGCCTTGCCGCGACGGTAGAGGACCTGGCCCGCGGCGGTCAGCACGGCCTTGCGCCCCTGCAGCTCGAACACGGGGAGTCCGAGTTGGTCCTCGAGCTTCTTGATCGTGTAGGTGACGGTCGACTGGGTCCGGTGCAGGCGCCGCGACGCCTGCGCATACCCACCTTGTTCGACGACCGCGACCAAGGCGGCCCACTGGTCCAGCGTGATGCGGGGTGGCGTGGTCATTATCGAGTNANTCGATTGGTTGGATCGAAATTACCGTCTTTTCTATTCAGNNCATAGAAGTAAAGTGCCGTCAACGCCCCACCCCATCCGGAGACCGCACGCCGTGACCCACACGACCTACCTGCAGTTGCACACCAGCCTGGCCGGTGACGACGCGTTGTCGTCGCAGCTCGCGAGCCAGTTCGTCGAGCGTCGCGTCGCGGCCGACCGGGCCGCGGGCGGCGAAACGACCGTCGTGGTCCGCGACCTCGCTGGCCACCCGCTGCCGCACCTGACCGCCGAGCGTTTCGCGGCGCTGACGGCGGCCCCGGCCCAGCGTACGGCCGACCAGCAGCGCATCGTCGCGGAATCGGACGCGCTGATCGCCGAACTGCGCGCGGCCGACGTCGTCGTCGTCGGCCTGCCGATGTACAACTTCGGCGTGCCCTCGACGCTCAAGACCTACTTCGACCACGTCGCCCGCGCCGGCGTGACCTTCCGCTACACCGAGCAGGGGCCGCAGGGGCTGCTGACCGGCAAGAAGGTCTACGTGGTCGCGACGCGTGGCGGCAAGTATTCGGGCACGCCGCAGGACCTGCAAAGTGCCTACGTGCGCCAGTTCCTCGGTTTCCTCGGCCTCCACGACGTGGAGTTCGTCTACGCCGAAGGGCTGGCGCTGGGCGCGGAGAGCCGTGCCGCGGCAATCGAGCAGGCGAGTCGTGCGCTCGAGCAGCTCGCGGCCTGAATCGGCGCCGCGCGCGAACGAAGGGACTGACCCGTCGAACGACACCAGGAGGAAGCACATGACGACCAGTGACCAGACACGCACGACCACCCCCCGCGACCGCCGCCTGCAGGCAGTGATCGAAGCCGTGGCCGCAGCGGACGGCGCGGGCGTCAAGCTGCGTCGCAGCCTCGGCAGCCGGCCGAACCAGCGGTTCGATCCGTTCCTGATGCTCGACGAATTCTTCTCGGACGATCCGGACGACTACCTCGCCGGCTTCCCGTCGCACCCGCACCGCGGTTTCGAGACGGTGACGTACATGCTCGACGGCCACATGCGTCACGAGGACAGCTTTGGGCACCGCGGCGACCTGGGTCCCGGCGACGTGCAGTGGATGACCGCGGCCCGCGGCATCATCCACTCCGAAATGCCGCAGCAGACCGCCGGTCGCATGCGCGGTTTCCAGCTCTGGATCAACCTGCCGGGGCGCGAAAAGATGAAGCCGGCCGCGTACCGTGACATCCCGTCGCGCGAAATCCCGACGGTCGCGTTGCGCGAGGGCGGCGAGGTGCGCGTGATCGCCGGCGAGTTCGAGCACGCGGGTGTGCGCACGGCCGGCCCGATCGGCGGCCTGAGCACGCAGCCGCTGTACTTCGACGTGCATCTGCCGGCGCACGCGTCCGTGCGCGTGCCGACACCGCGCGAGCACAACACGTTCCTGTACGTCTACGAAGGCGACGCGCTCGTGGGCGCGGGCTCCGACGCGCGCGCACTGCCGTTCCGCGCCGCGGGACTGCTGACGCCGGGAGACTCGGTCCACGTCGCAGCGGGTGCGCAGGGCGTGCGAGCGTTGCTGCTGTCGGGCAAGCCGATCGGCGAGCCGGTCGTGCAGTATGGGCCGTTCGTCATGAACACGCCCGCGGAGATCGAGCAGGCGATCGTGGACTACCAGCGCGGACGGCTCGCCGTGGCGGGGTGACGCGGAATGGTCGTATGCTGACGCAGGCACGAGCCAGCGGTGAGGCGGGACGCCCGACCATGAGCCACAAGCACGAAAGCCTGCTGCGCGCGATCTTCCACGACCCGATCAGCGCGAACATCCACTGGCGCGAGATCGAATCGCTGCTGCATCACCTCAGTGCCGAGGTCGAGCCGCTCTCCGGCGCGCGGTTGCGGGTGAGGCTGAACGGTGTCGAGGGCATCCTGCACCGGCCGCACCACGGCAACACGCTCGACAAGAGCGCCGTGCGTCACCTGCGCGAGTACTTGGCGCACGCGCGCTGCACGCCGTCGCAGTACGAGCAGAGCCAGCAGCACTGATTCGAGCGGTGAGCGGGCAGGCGAGGCCGCCGCCGCAATCGATCCGGGGTGACCTTCAGGTGGGCTGCGCGAGCCGGACGATGTCGTCACCCGTGAGCGCGATCGCGCGACCGAAACCGGCGATGTAAAGGCCCGACTCGAACGCGAGTTCGTACAGCGTGAAGTCGCCGAGGTCGAACGTGACCGCGGCGTCGGCGAAGCGCGCGAGATAACGGCCGCGGCCCGCCAGCCATTCGGCGCTGTCGCGCTCGAGCGGCCGCACGCGGCAGGCGAACGTGACGCGTCGCAGTTGCAGCGGGTCCTTGCCGACCGCGTCGCCTTCATGGATCAGGGCGCTCGCGACCGCTTCGGGCGCGAGGCCGGCGCTGTGCCGCGCGAGTCGCGACGCGTGCACGAGCACGCCCGAGCAGTCGGGCAACGGCACGAACGGCAAGAGCCCGGCCTGAGGCACACCGGCCGGAGGCAGCGTCACCGCAAGTGCGAGCACGCGTTGCTCCGCGAGCAGCGTTTGCACGGCGACGAGGGTCGATTGCAGCATGGGTGCGAACCCTACCGGGTCAACCGGTGCATCAGCACGGCCGCGCGCTTGACCTGCAGCGGCAGCCGATCCAATTCGACGAATTCGCCGGGCGCGTGCTCCTCGTCGCCGAACGCGCCGAGTCCGTCGAGGCATGCCAGTCGTCCGTCCTCGCAGACGAAAGCGATGTCGCCCGCGCCACGCTCCATCGGCGGTTGCGCGACGATCGGTTCGCCGCCGAGGTCGCGGCTGACTCCGTCGAACACGGCCAGCACGCGCTCGCTGCCCGGATTCGGCGCCATCGACGGGTATTCCACGACGAAGTCGATCCGTGCCGTCGTGCCCGGCAGGTTCGCCGCGACGATCGACTGCATCGCGCGACGTGCCGATTCGAACTGCACCGTGCCGAGGTACCGGATGTCACCCTCGACCTCGACCTGGCGTGGCACGACGTTGGTCTTGCCGAGCGCCGTGCCGCTCTTCGACGCGGTGTCGTAGGTCACGTCGGTGCCACCGACGATCACGGACGGGTTGTACGTCAGGTTGGCCTCGCGCAGTTCCGTGCGGAACCGTTCGAGGATCCTGGCCGCCTCGAAGATCGCGCCGTAGCCGCGGGGCTCCTGGAAAATGCCCGACGAGTGCCCCTGCGAACCGGTGACCTGCAGCCGCCACGAGCCGATGCCGCGTCGGCCGATCACGCCCTTGCCGGACGAGGCGCCTTCGAACGCGAGTGCGATGTCGGCGTTGGCCGCGGCCTCGAGCAGTGCAGCGCGCGTGGCCTCGATCGGCGCGCCGGTGTCCTCCTCGTCGCCGGTGTAGACCACCGTGACGTCGATGTCGCGCAGCAGGCCTGCCGTGGCCAGCGCACGCACGGCCTCGAGCGCGACGAGGTTGCCGCCCTTCATGTCGGCGGCGCCGCTGCCGTAGCCGCGCGGGCCGTCGCGCCGGAACGGCTCGTCCTGCAGCACGGTGTCGAGGTGCCCGATCAACAGCAGCCTTGGCGATCCAGGCCGGCCCGGGTGCGTGGCGACGAAGTGGCCGGCCCGGCGCACTTCGGCCGGCAACGCGACCCAGCGTGTGGCAAAGCCGAGTGCACGGTACTCGCGCTCATAGATCGCACCGACGGCCCGCACGCCCGCGTGGTTCTCGGTCGCGCTGCGCACGTCGACCGTCTCGGCGAGCAGCCCGACCCATTGATTCGAGCGCGCGTCGATCGCGCGCACGATGCGGCGTTCGCTGGCGTCGAGCGAGGCCGCAGCGGCGCTGCCGCCGACGACGAGTGCAAACAGCAGCGCCGACACGCGCCGAAGGTGGGTGCGCATCGGCTCAGTGCGGCGGCAGCATGGCGGGGATGCCGATCAGGCGCTGGTGCGCCCAGCCGACGAACAGCGCGTACAGCGCGAGCCCGGCCACGACGGCGACGAGGTCGTTCCAGCGCGACGGCGGGGCGCCCGGCGTGCGGCGCGGCACCGGTCGCTTGCCCACGGCGATGCGATCGGCGACCGCCCAGGCGAGGAATCCGCCGAACAGCAGCACGTCCGCGACCGTGCCGTTCACGAGCAGGTGCGCGAGCGCCCACGTCTTCGTGGCCGTGAGTGTCGGATGCTTCACGACGGCCTTGATGCGACCGGGCAGGTAGGTCGCGAGCAGCAGCGGGAACACCGGCAACATCAGCAGCGCGGTGACGTGACGCATCCAGAGCGGCGTCGCGTACAGCACCGTCGGGTCCTGGCGCGCGAGCGCGTATCCGTGCACGAGCATGACGAAGCCGATGACGGAAGCGAAACCGAACAGCGCCTTCCACGTCGCATCGCCCAGCCGCGCCGCGGTCGCGTCGCGCCAGGCGGGCGCAAAGATTCCGACCGAATGCACGCCCAGAAAGAGCAGCAGTCCAACGACAAGGTAAGCCATGCAGCCTCCGCTCGATCAGCCCCGGGGCGTGCAGTCTAGCGAAGCGCCGGCGGCGACGGGCGCCGGGGCGTGCCGATCCAGCGGCGCACTTCGTCCTGGAAACGCAGCAGCAGGTCCGCCGCGAAGTCGGAGAACACTCGCACCTTGGCCGACTGGTGGCCCGCCGACGGATAGACCAGCGACACCGGCGGACCGGTGACGACGTAGTCCTCGAGGATCAGCTTGAGCTGGCCGCGCGCGACGTACTCGGCGATGACCATGTCGGCCGTGTGCGTGATGCCGAGCCCGGCCGCGGCGGACACGACCGGGCCCGACGCGGCATTGAACAGCATCGCGAACTTGAGTCCGAGCCGCTTGCTCGTGTACGGCGGCGGGAACTCCCACTCCGGGGGCGCGCCCGACGCCTGCGTGAGGCCGAGCAGGCGGTGATGACGCAGGTCGTCGGGCGTGCGCGGCTCGCCATGTTCGGCGATGTAGGCGGGCGAGGCACACGTGACGACGGTGATGCTCGCGAGCACCTTGCGCGCGGCGAGGCCCGACTGCCGCACGGGGCCGAAACGCATCGCGACGTCGACGCTTTCGGCGACGAGGTCGACGACACGGTCGTTGAGTCGCAGGTCGAGCTCGATGCCCGGATAGCGGCGCGTGAACTCCGGCAGCGCGGGCAGCAGCAGGTGCTGCCCGAACAGCACGGGAACGTCGACGCGCAGCTTGCCCTGCGGCCGCGTGCGCGCACTGCGCAAGCTCTCCTCGGCTTCCTTCAGCTCGTCGAAGATCCGGCGACAGCTCGCGAGGAATTCGCTGCCCTCGGGCGTCAGGCTCACCTTGCGTGTCGTGCGGTTGAGCAGCCGCACCCCCAGGTGCTTCTCGAGGGCGGCGACGTGGGCGCTGGCGGCCGGACGCGAAAGTTCGAGTTCGTCGGCGGCGGCGGAGAACGAGCCGCGTTCGGCGACGCGCGCGAAGACGCGCATGGCGATGAACTGGTCCATGGCAATTGTTCAGCCAAACGAAATTGTGTGCTTAGTTTAGGCGGATTTATCTCAACAAACCGCAGGCGTACCTTCGCTGCCACAACGAACGCAGGAGGCCCGCCATGTTCCACCGCAAACCGCAGATTCCGTTGTACCCCCTGGCCGTGATCGCCGCGCTGGCCCTCAGCGTGCTCGTCACGCTCGGGTCGCTCGCCGAGGCTGTGTCCCGGATGGAGAGCTTTCTCTGATGTCCGCCCATGCGCCGGCACCCGGGGCTGAACCGGGTGTCGGCCACCGCGGATTAACCCATTGAATCGCAGCACTTTCCGCAATCCTGGCCAAGATTGCTGCGGTGCAGCACCCAGCGCGCTACACTACGCTTCGATCGACGGGCTGGGGCTGTCACAAGCGTCTCGATTCCCCCCAACGGCACGGATTGCCGGCTCCGGCCTCGCGATCGTTGGAGGTCCCCATGCGCCCATCCCCGCGCGTCCCCTATCAGGTTCTGCTCTGGAGCTGGCTGGTCGTCGCGACTGCGGCAACGTTCGCTTCCCTCGCGTACGCCCTGCATCACGCCAAGATGCTGTACTGACGGGAGGTTCGTCCCCGGCGCGGCCATAGTAGGCTCGCGGTGTCCGGCGTCCCCCCGCCGGCCCCCGACCGCAAGGAGCCCAGGTGACCGCGCCGTCTTCCAAGCCCGAATCCCTGGACCCGGCCGACTGGGAGGCCTTGCGACGACTCGCCCATCGCGCCGTCGACGACGGTTTCGATCACCTGCAGGGTGTCCGCGACCGCCCCGTCTGGCGCCCGGTCCCCGCGGACGTGACGGCCCGGCTGCAAGGGCCGGCGCCGCGCGCACCACAGGGGGCGGAGCAGGCCTACGCCGACTTTCGCGATTGGGTGTTGCCGTACCCGATGGGCAACACGCACCCCCGGTTCTGGTCCTGGTTCATGGGCAACGGCACGGCCTTCGGCGCCGTCGCCGACTTTCTCGCCGCCGCGATGAACCCGAACATGGGGGGCGGCAACCACGTCGCGAACCACGTCGAGGCCCAGGTGCTCGACTGGTCGAAGGAGATCGTCGGTTTCCCGGCGGACGCGAGCGGGCTGCTCGTGAGTGGCGGGTCGGTGGCCAATTTCGTCGGGCTCGCCGTGGCGCGCAATTCGCGAGCCGGTGTCGACGTGCGTCAGCACGGCGTCGCCGCGATCCCGCGCCCGCTCGTGACCTACGCGTCGGTCGAGGTCCACAGCTGCGTGCAGAAGGCGATCGAGTCGCTCGGGCTCGGCGCGCAGTCGTTGCGCAAGGTGCCGGTCGACGAAGCCTATGCCATCGACGTGGACGCGCTCGAACGCATTGTGGCCGCCGATCGTGCGGCGGGGCTGCAGCCGTTCTGCGTCATCGGCAACGCGGCAACGATCAACACCGGCGCCACCGACGACCTCGACGCGCTCGCGACCCTGTGCGAACGCGAGCGGCTCTGGTTCCACGTCGACGGCGCGATCGGCGCACTGCTCGCACTCGCGCCGCGGCACCGGCACCTCGTGCGCGGCATGGAACGCGCGGACTCCGTCACGCTCGATTTCCACAAGTGGCTGCACGTGCCGTTCGAGGCGGCCTGCGTGCTCGTGCGCGACCGCAAGGCCCACCGCGACGCCTTCGCTCTGACACCCGAGTACCTCGAGAAGACCGAACGCGGGCTTGCGAGCGGCGCGCACTGGTTCAGCGAATACGGGCTGCAGCTGTCGCGCGGCTTTCGCGCGCTCAAGGTGTGGCTCACGATCAAGGAGCACGGGCTCGACCGCTTCGGCCGCCTGATCGACCGCAACATCGCCCAGGCCCACGAACTCGCCGCGCTCGTGCGCGAGGCCGGCGACCTCGCGCTCGTCGCGCCCGTGCACACGAACATCGTCTGTTTCCGTTACGACCCGGGCGGCCTCGACACGGCCGGGCTCAACGCGCTCAACCAGGAACTGCTGGTCCGCCTGCACGAGAGCGGCATCGCCGCGCCGTCGTACACGACGCTCGGCGAGATCTACTGCCTGCGGGCGGCGATCGCGAATTTCCGTACGACGAGCGAGGACCTCGTCGAGCTCGTGCGTGCAGTGCGCGAAATCGGTCGCTCGCTCGTGGCGGAGTCGGTCGCGTCAGGGTGAGGGCAGCATGCCGAACGCCTCGGCGTGCAGGCTTTGCACGTAGAGCTGGCCGTTGTACTCGGTGACGCCGCTCGTTTCCGCGAGCCGACCCGCGGGGTCCTGCAGGTCGGCGAGGACGCGACCTTCCTCGTCGAAGGCGATCACGTGGCCGTACGCGGGCGGTACCGGCCACAACGCGCGCGGCAGGCGCAGCGTCAGCTCGCGCAACCACGGCCGGTCCGCCCAGGCGTCGATCTTCGAGCTGCGCGGTTTCGTGAGCCCGACCCAGTAGCGGCCGTCGCCCCGCGTGACGTTGTCGGGGAACCCGGGCAGGTTGTCGAGCAGTACGCGCGCGGCGGGGTCGGCGGAGGCGAGCGCCTTGCGCACGTCGAGCGCTTCCGCGTCGCGTGCGATGCGCAGGATCCGGTATGCACCGGTCTCGGCGACGAGCAGCGCGCGCCCATCGGCCGTCACCGCGACGCCGTTCGGAAAGCACAGCCCGGTCGCGACGATGCGCGTCGCCTTGGTCGTGGGGTCGAATTCGAGCACCCGGCCCGTGCAGGAGTGTTCGAGCACGTCGTACAGCGCGGCGTCGAACGTGCCGTAGTCGCGTGCCGCGAAACGCGTGGTCGCGTCGGTGAAGACGATGCGTCCGTCCGCGGCGACCGTCACGGCGTCGGCATAGACGATGGGTTCGAGCGCGACCGAGTCGGCGAGCACCACGACCGCACCACCCGGGCCCGTCGCGAGCAGGCCGCGCTCGGCGTCGGCGACGATCAGCCGGCCGTCCGCGTCGAAATCGAGGCCGAGCGGTCGCCCGTCCGTGTCGACGAACTGCTCGATCTCCGTGCCGTCGAGGTTCATGCGCAGCACCTTGCCCGACAGCACCCCCGTGTAGAGCTTGCCGTCCGGGCCGAACACGATGTGCTCGGGGCCGACCTCGGGTGCGACGGAGACGATGCGCAGTTTCGCGAGCCTGTCGTTGCGCGCGTGTGCGCCGGTGTAGCCCGCGAACGTCGGCGCCTGCCAGGAGACCGCCGTGATCGGCACCGGCCAGAACAGCAGGTATGCGAGCAGGGCGACGAGTGCCACGATCGCGACGTTGAGCAACCGGTTCATGTGCAGTCCCCGTTCATGCCGGTGGTCGTGAAGATAGACCAGCCGCTTGCCGCGCAGAAGACGCACTCCTAGGATGCCTCGAATGACGCCAAGCCTGCGCTTGAACCCGGCGCTGCTGACGGCCGAGCACGAGCAGTTCCGCGCCGCCGTCCGCCGCTTCGTGGAAAGGGAACTCGAGCCGCACGTCGCGCGCTGGGACGAGGCGGGCGAGTTCCCGCGCGAGCTCTACGCCAGGGCCGCGGCAGCGGGCCTGTTCGCGCCGGGCTTCCCCGAGCGCTACGGCGGCTACCCGGACGCCGATTCGCGGCACCGCCTGGTCTGTGGCATCGAGCTTGCGCAGTGCGGTGCGGGTGGCGTGCTGGCATCGCTGCTGTCGCACACGATCGCCGCACCGCCGATCGCGTCGCTCGGCTCGGAAGAACTGCAGCAGCGCGTGTTGCCGCGGGTGCTCGCGGGCGAATGGATTGCTGCACTCGCCGTGACCGAACCCTCCGGCGGTTCGGACGTGGCCGCGTTGCGCACCACCGCCCGACGCGACGGCGACGACTATGTGGTCGACGGCGAAAAGACCTTCATCACGTCGGGCATGCGGGCGGACGTCTACACCGTCGCGGTGCGCACCGATCCGGCGAGCCGCGGGGCCCGTGGCATATCGCTGCTGCTCATCGAGCGCGATGCGCCGGGGTTCACGCGCACGGCGCTGCCAAAGATGGGGTGGTGGGCATCGGACACGGCCCACCTGCATTTCGACGGCGTGCGGGTGCCCGCCGCGAACCTGCTCGGGNCCGAGGGCGAGGGGTTCCGGGCGGTCATGCACAACTTCAATNNGGAGCGCTATGCACTTGCCGCNAACGCGCTCGGGTTCGCCTGGGCCTGCTACGTCGAGGCACTCGCGTGGGCGCGCGCGCGTCGCACGTTCGGCCAGCGCCTGGTCGACCACCAGGTCGTGCGTCACCGGTTCGTCGACATGCTGTCGCGGATCGAGGCCACGCGCGCGCTGCTCGAGGACGTGGCCTGGCGCCTCGATCACGAACCGTCCGGGACGGCAGAGGTCGTCGCTGCGGTCTGCATCGCGAAGAACACGGCGGCACGGACGATGCAGTTCTGCGCCGACGCGGCCGTGCAGACGCTGGGCGGTCTCGGTTACGTGCGTGGTACGAAGTCCGAACGCATCTATCGCGAAGTGAAGGTCAACATGATCGGCGGTGGCAGCGAGGAAGTCCTCAAGGACCTCGTCGCACGCCAGCTCGATTTTTGAGAGACGCGGATTCTTGCACTGCACAACTGCACCGCGGTTTGCTGCATGGCGAAAGTGCAACGTCGCTTTCAGTTGTGTTGCAGCCAACCTGCTGGCAACCTTGCACAACGGGGATGATCGGTAGTGGTATTTCGGATACTCACTACTGTGGCAGTAATCTCCCAGGCATAGCCTCACAGGGCTTGCCCGCCGCGCAAACGCGGCCCGAACCGGTTGAACTCGCGCCCAAGACGCGAGCCGGGACGGGTGGAGAAGAAGGGATGCTGCGCTCGAGGGGAGGGGTCGTGAGGTAGGCCCCTTCGCTGATGGAACGACTGGACTCACAGGCAACTGGGGGATTTTCAATGACGATCGAGACGATGAATCGGGATCGCCGCAGCGCGGTGCTCGCCGCCATGGTCGGTACCGTGCTGTCCGCGTACGCGGGCGGTGCAGCGGCCCTCGAGTTCGAGTTCGACAACGGGGGTCGACTCAACTGGAACACCACCGTTTCGGTCGGTGCCAGCGCGCGTGCCGAAGAGCCGAGTCGCTGGCTGTACACACGTGCCGACGGTTCGCTGATCGGCCTGTACACCCCCAACCTGCTGCCCGGTGGCGCCGTGGGTCCGAACGACGGACTGGCCGGCAACCACGCCGGCGGCGACGGCAACCTGAACTACGACAAGGGCGACGTGTTCACGGCGCCCTTCAAGCTGATCACCGACCTCGAATACAAGAAGGGCCGCTTCGGCGGCTTGCTGCGTGCCAAGTTCTGGTACGACTACGCCCTCGAGGAGGGCAAGGTCCGCGTCGGCAGCCAGGCCAACAACTACAACGGCGTCCGTCCCGGGCTCGGACCGGTGGCCAGTTTCCGGCCCTGCGTCGGCGCCGAAAACGCGAACTGGCAGGCACTGGGGTGCATGCCGATGTCGCCGGCCGGCCAGAACCTGTGGCCCGAGGCCAAGCTCAGCGACGACGGCTTCGAGGACGAACAGAAGTTCACGAACGCCTACCTGCTCGACGCCTACGTCTATGGGTCGTTCGCGGTCGGCGAGACCGACCTGCAGGTGCGCCTCGGCAACCAGGTGATCAACTGGGGCGAGTCGATCTTCATCCAGGGCGTCAACCAGATCAATCCGATCGACGTGCCGGCGGCGCGTCGTGCGGGCGCCGAACTCAAGGAAATCCTGCTGCCGGTCTGGGCCGCGTACGCAAACTGGGGCCTCAACTGGGGCTCGGTCGAGGCGTTCTACCAGCTCAAGTGGAACAACACCTCGGTCGACGCGTGCGGTACCTACTTCGCGGTCACCAGCACGCAGATCAGTTCCGATCCGGGTTCCTGCGGCAGCATCACCGTGGTCGGCGGGCAGACCGGCAACGCCTCGAACGGCGTCATCGTGCCGCAACTGGGTTCGCAGCCGTGGCTGGTCGGCAGCGCGACGGGCGCCTACCTGCCGGCGACCAAGGGACGCGAGCCGAGTGACGCCAACCAGTTCGGCCTCGCGCTGCGCATACCGGTCGACGCGATCGACACCGAGATCGGCCTCTACGCGATGCAGATCCACAGTCGCCTGCCGGTCGCGGGCAGCTACACGGGCACGAACCCGAACGACCTGCCGGACAACGCCAAGGCGCTGCTCACGGCGGCCGGACTGATCGGCAACGACGCGTACGGCCCGTGGTGGAAGCCGTCGGCGTCATCGACGACCTTCTACCGCAGCTTGATGCCGGGTCTCGAGAAGGGCCTCGAGGCGGCGCTGGCCGCCAACGGCATCACCGGCGTCGATCTCGAATCCGGCCGAGGCTTCTGGGAGTACCCGGAGAAGATCCGCATCTTCGGGTTGAGCGCGGCGACGAATTTGCTCGGTTGGTCGGTTTCGGCCGAGTACAGCTATCAGGATGACGTGCCGGTCATGGTCAACGGCAACGACCTGATCGGCGCCGGCATCCTCGGCATCGGGCCGTACCGCGACATCGCGGCAATCGCGCAGGGCCAGAGCGCCGGCACGTACCTGACCGGTCACAAGACGTTCACGAAGAACCAGTTCCAGGCCAACTTCGTCAAGACGTTCAGCAACGTTATCGGCGCCGAAAACCTCGTGCTGGTCGGCGAGGCCGGCGTGCAGTGGAACAACATCCCGGACTACACCGAGGGTGGCGTTCGTTATGGCCGCGGCTTCATGTTCGGCACGGGCTCGGGCCCGGGATACGACGTCGGCGGCGGGCCGTCCGGCCAGCCGGTGCTCGGTGCCTACAGCGGCGGCAACACCTGCTCGCCGATGTTCGCGGGAGCGCCGCCGATTCCGCTGCCCAACTCGCTCTACAACCCGCACCCGATCGGCTGCCAGAACGACGGCTACGTGACGGACCTCGCTTACGGCTACCGGCTGCGCGTGTCGGCCGACTACAACAACGTGTTCAACACGGGCGTGACGGTGACGCCGAGCGTGTTCTGGGCCGACGACGTCGAGGGCGTGTCGATGGACCCCACGTTCAACGAGGATCGGCAGACGCTGGGCCTCGGCGTGAAGTTCAACCTGAACAAGCGCTACGTGTTCGACATCAATTACGTCCAGTACGCCGACGAGAACTTCGACCCGCTGTTCGACCGCGACTACTACTCCGCGGCCTTCAGCGTGACGTTCTGATCCAGGAGAGACGAACACATGAAAACCATCAACAGCATGCTGGCCGGCGCGATCGCCGCCGCGGGGCTGGTCGCGGCACTGCCGGCGCACGCCAAGGTGAGCGCCGCTGACGCCGCCCGCCTCGGCGCGGACCTGACGCCGCTCGGCGCCGAGAAGGGTGCCAATGCGGACGGGAGCATTCCCGCGTGGACGGGCGGGCTCTGCGCACCGCCCGCGGGCTGGAGCGCCGCCAAGGGCTACACCGATCCGTTCGCGAGCGACAAGCCGAAGTTCACGATCACGGCTGCAAACGCCGAGCAGTACAAGGACAAGCTGACGGCCGGCACGCTGGCGATGCTGAAGAAGTACGCCGAGTTCAAGATGCCGGTGTACGAGACCCGTCGCACTGCCTGCTACCCGCAGGAGGTCTACGCGCAGGTCAAGGACATGGCGACCAAGCTCGACCTGCAGGGCTTCGCGGTCACGGGCGGCCGTTCGGTCGTGCCGTTCCCGATCCCGCAGAGCGGCCTCGAGGTGATGTGGAACCACCAGCAGCGCTACCTCGGGGGCGGCATCAGCCGCGACTACCACAGCTTCCCGGTGCGCAGCTCCGGTGACTTCTACAAGATCGGCGTCCACGAATACCGCATCTTCAACCAGAACCTGGACCAGCCTCAGGACAACCTGCTGCTCGCGTTCCTGTCCTACTTCACCGCGCCGGCCACGCTCGAGGGCACCGTGTTCCTCGTGCACGAGCCGCTCGACCAGGTGAAGCAGGGGCGTTCGGCGTGGATCTACAACGCCGGCCAGCGTCGCGTGCGCCGCGCGCCCGACCTCGCCTATGACAACGTCAACGACGGCACGGAAGGCATCCGCGTCACCGACCAGTTCGACGCGTGGAACGGCGCGCCGGACCGCTACGACTGGAAGCTCGTCGGGAAGAAGGAGATCTACATCCCCTACAACTCGTACAAGCTCGCCAACAAGGCGCTCAAGTACAAGGACGACATCATCCGCAAGAACACCCCGAACTCCGACCTGATGCGCTACGAGCTGCATCGCGTCTGGGCGGTCGAGGGCACGCTCAAGAAGGGCAGCAAGCACATCTACGGCAAGCGCACGTTCTATCTCGACGAGGACACCTGGACCGTCGTCTACGAGGACGCGTACGACACGCGCAACAACCTCTGGCGCGTCGCGATCCATCCGGTGATCCAGTTCTACGACGCGAAGGTGCCGTGGTACCGCGCCAACATCTGGCACGACCTCAACAACCAGAGCTACCTGCTTTCGCTGCTCGACAACGAGATCAAGACGCCGTGGAAGTTCGGCGAGAAGGGCAAGTGGAGCGACTTCCAGCCCGACGCCTTGCGCCGCATCGGCACGAAGTGACGGTTGATCGCTACGCGTAACGACGCACATCGCATGGCATGCAATGGGCCGGCCCCGGGGCACGGGGCCGGCCGCACTCGCGGCACAGACGGCTGCGTGGGGGATTCTCGATGAGACACTGGGCCATGCTCGCGTGCGCCTGGCTCGGCGCGGGCCTCGGCCTCGCGCTGGCCGCGCAGGCGCAGGAAGAGGAATCGACCGCACCGGCACCGGCGAAGGTGGTCGTCGACATCCGCAGCGACCGCATCGTGCTGCTCGACATCGCGAGCGTCGGCAAGCGGTTGATCGCGGTGGGCGAGCGCGGTTTCACGCTCGTCTCCGACGACGCGGGGAAGTCGTGGAAAGGCGTGCAGACCCCCGTCACGCGCACGCTGACCGGAATCGCGTTCAAGGACGACAAGGTCGGCATCGCGGTCGGCCACGGCGGATCCATGATCCGCACCGAAGACGGCGGCGCGAGCTGGGCGCAGGTGACGCTCGACGAGGCCGGCAGCGACTCGCTGCTCAACGTGACCTGGCTCGGCGGCGATCACTTCGCGGCTTACGGCGCGTTCGGGCTCTACTTCGATTCGCAGGACGCCGGGCGCACCTGGACGCGCGTCATGGTCGGTGCCGAGGATTTCGACCGGCACATCTCCCAGGTCGTCGCGCTCGGCAACGGCGGCTCGCTGCTGCTCGTCGCCGAGTCGGGCACGCTCGCCCGTTCCGACGACGGCGGCGCCACGTGGACGGCGCTCGTGTCGCCGTACCAGGGGTCCTATTTCGGTGCCATCGCGCTGCCCGACGGTGCCGCGCTCGTCTTCGGCATGCGCGGAAACATCTACCGGTCGGCGGACCAGGGTTCGACCTGGCAGAAGATCGAACTCGGCTCGACCACCTCGATCATGTCCGGGCACGTGCTGGCCGACGGCCGCGTGCTGCTCGTCGGCAACACCGGCCTGCTGGCCGTGAGCGGCGACGGCGGGCAATCGTTCGAACTCCACTCGTCCGGGCGCGGCAGGGGCTTCGCGGCCTTCGTCGAGGTCGGCGGACACATCATTCTTGCGGGCGAAGGCGGCATCACGCCTCTCGACCCGGCCTGGCTGGGCCAGTGACCGGTCCGCGGGAGGCAACATGGCCAACGACGTGAACCCAGGCAACCGGGGCAACGAATCCGAGATCCGCCAGCAACAGTTCTCGGCCGACTGGGTCGGCAAGATCTCGTTCTGGATCTTCCGCAACCGCAAGCCGCTGCTGATCCTGTTCATCTTCATCACCATCGTGCTCGCCGCGATGGCGAGCCAGCTGCGCGTGCAGGCGGCGTTCACGAAGATGATCCCGCTCAAGCACGAGTACATGCAGACGTTCCTGCAGTACCAGTCGGACTTCGGCGGCGCGAACAGGATCCTCGTCGCGCTCAAGAACCAGAAGGGCGACATCTACGACAAGGCCTTCATGGAGAAGCTGCGCAAGGTGACGGAGGAGGTCTTCTACGTCCCCGGCGTCGAGCGCAGCTCCGTGTCCTCGCTGTTCACGTCGAACGTCCGCTACAACGAAGTGGTCGAGGACGGCTTCCGCGGCGGCAACATCGTTTCGGCGGACTTCGCCGGCACGCCTGACCAGCTCGCCAAGGTCCGCGACAACCTGATGAAGTCCGACTGGGTCGGCCGCATCGTCTCGAACGACCAGTCGGCGGCGATGGTGGTCGCGACGCTGATGGAGAACGACCCCGAGACGGGCCAGCGCCTGGACCTGCAGGAAGTCGGCCGTCAGCTCGAACAGATCCGCGCCAAGTACGAAGACGACACGACCGGCGTCTACATCATCGGTTTCGCCAAGGCGGTCAGCGACATCGCGAAGGGCGCCGCCGGCGTGCTGCTGTTCTTCGGTGTCGCGTTCGTGATCACCTCGCTGCTGCTGTACTGGTATTCGGGCTCGCTGATGATCACGGCGCTTGCGCTCGTCTGCGCGATCGTGCCGGTGATCTGGCTGCTCGGGCTGCTGCCGGTGTTCGGCCTGGGGCTCGACCCGATGTCGATCCTGGTGCCGTTCCTGATCTTCTCGATCGCGGTCTCGCACGCGGTGCAGATGACCAACGCGTGGAAGCTCGAAACGCTGCACGGCGCCGACGGCGTCACGGCCTCGACGCACTCGTTCCAGAAGCTGTTCATCCCGGGTGCGATGGCGCTGCTCGCGAACGCGCTCGGCTTCATGGTGATCGCGTTCGTCGAGATCGAGATCGTGCGCGAGCTCGCCTACACGGCGACGATCGGCGTGACGGTGATGATCATCACCAACAAGATGCTGCTGCCGATCCTGCTTTCGTACTACAAGTTCACGCCCGAACAGGCATCGAAGCTGGCCGGCAAGGAGACGGCGGGCGACTGGCTCTGGGAGCGCATCGGCCCGCTCGCGACGAAGAGGATCGGCTGGGTGTCGATCGCGTTCGGCGTGGCGCTGCTCGCGTTCGGCCTGATGCAGGCACGCCACCTGCACATCGGCGACCTCGGCAAGGGCGTGCCCGAACTGCGGCCCGACTCGCGCTACAACACCGACACCGAGATGATCGTGAGCCACTTCGCGATCGGCGTCGACCTGCTGCAGGTCATCGCCGAGGCCAAGCCCGAGAGCGAAGAGGACACGCCCTGCGTCGACCGCAACGTGATGGACCGCATCGAGGACTTCGAATTCCAGATGCGCCAGGTGGACGGCGTGGCGACCGTGCGCAGCCTCGCCGGGTTCGTGAAGTCCATGACGCAGTCGTTCGCCGAGACGTACGCCAAGTGGCGCATGCTGCCGGAGAGCCGGGCGCAGATCGCGCAGGGCGTGGGCTATGCCACGCGCCTCGGCAACGAGTTCATGAACTCCAAGTGCACGGCGATGCCGATCAGCATCTACACGAGCGACCACCAGGCGCAGACGATCGAGCACATCGTGCAGAAGGTGAAGGAGTTCAAGGCGGGCGGCGGCGACACCGACCGCGTGACGTTCCGGCTCGCGAGCGGCAACGTCGGCGTCATGGCGGCCACCAACGAGGCCGTGCACGCGGCGGACAAGTGGGTCAACCTCGCGCTGTTCGCCTCCGTGATGCTGTTGTGCCTGGTCACGTTCCGCTCGTTCCCGATCACGCTCTGCATCATCCTGCCGCTCGCGCTGGTCACGATCCTGTGCAACGCGCTGATGGCCATCCTCGGCATCGGCGTCAAGGTNAACACGCTGCCGGTCGTGGCGCTCGGCGTCGGCGTCGGCGTNGACTACGGCATCTACCTGTTCGAGCGCATGAAGCACGAGATGGAAGACAACGCGCTGAACCTGAAGGACGCGTTCGTCGAGGCGCTCAAGCAGCGCGGCACGGCGTCGATCTTCACGGCCGTCACGATGACGATCTCGGTCGCGACCTGGACGTTCTCGGCGCTCAAGTTCCAGGCCGACATGGGCATCCTGCTTGCGTTCATGTTCCTCGTGAACGCGTTCGGCGCGATCCTGCTGCTGCCGGCGCTGGCGGCGTACCTGGTCGGCGACCGCAGGAAAAAGACG
>Ga0065704_10000404_pt1 | contig 23199 bp, 26 predicted proteins | sample SwiRhicommuniRL2_FD_59091 | JGI IMG/M metagenome (GOLD analysis project Ga0065704, IMG submission 59091) | Switchgrass rhizosphere bacterial communities from Rose Lake, Michigan, USA - RL2 v2 (version 2) | ecosystem: Host-associated > Plants > Roots > Rhizosphere > Soil | place: East Lansing, MI | reverse complement strand
TACCCGTCATATTTCACGTTGCAGATGCGTTGACTGCGCGCGAGGTATTGAGGGTATAACTTATTAATTTCCCGCCTGAGGTTTGGCATGTCCACGCGAATTTTAGCAATTGATACGGCGACAGAAGCCTGTTCGGTTGCGCTTTACGATCAGGGCGAAACGCTCGCTCATTTTGAACTCTGCGCCCGCGAACATACGCAGCGTATTCTGCCGCTGGTGCAGCAGATCCTCGCCGAAGCGGGGCTTTCCCTGAAACAACTCGACGCACTGGCCTTCGGCCGGGGACCGGGTAGTTTTACCGGTGTGCGCATCGGCATAGGTATCGCGCAAGGCTTATCGCTCGGCGCAGAACTGCCTTTGTTGCCCGTCTCCACCTTACTCACCATGGCGCAGGGTGCTTACCGCCAGACCGGCGCGGAACAGGTGCTGGCAGCCATTGATGCCCGCATGGGCGAAGTGTACTGGGGTGAATTTACCCGCAATACACAAGGTGTCTGGAGCGGTGGAAATACCGAGACGGTCATCAAACCTGAACAACTGCTGGCGCGTACCGTTGAGCGAAACGGGCGCTTTGCCACCGTGGGTACGGGCTGGGAAGCCTATCCGCATTTACTGGGTGAATCCCCGGCGGCGGATTTATTTGATGGAAAAATGTTACTGCCGCAGGCGGAAGATATGTTGCCGCTGGCGCTGCAGCTCTGGGAAAACGGTATTCGCGTTAATCCGGAAGATGCTGAACCGACTTACCTGCGTAATGAAGTTACGTGGAAAAAGCTGCCAGGCCGATAAGTCATGGCAACTTGTGCATCAAAAGACGGTCAAAATGAAGAGTTTGCACAGGAGTCATCGTAATGCGTAAGTGGTCTGTTGTTCAGCAGTTATCAGGTGTAACGGGTAAGAAAATGGTGCGGAGTGCTGTTGCACTCAGCGTGTTGGTATTATCAGGGTGTGTCACCGTGCCCGATGAAATTCGTGGTACCACGGCTACGCCGCAAATGAATTTACAGGCCGTGCAGGGCGCGCCGAATTTGTACGTCGGGCAGGAGTCGCGTTTTGGTGGCAAAGTGATTGCCGTAACCAACCTGCAAAACAAGACGCGTCTGGAAATCGCAACTGTTCCGCTGGATGAGGGTGCTCGCCCGATTTTAGGGGCAGCATCACGCGGACGCATCATGGCTTACATTAACGGCTTTGTGGATCCGGTGGATTACCGCAATCAGTTAGTGACCGTCGTCGGGCCAATTACCGGCGTGGAAAAGGGCACCATCGGCCAGACGTCTTATGATTTCGTTACCGTTAATGTCAACAGCTACAAACGCTGGCGGATACAGCAACAGGTCGTCATGCCTCCGCAACCTATCGGCCCATGGGGCTATGGTTTTGGCGGGCCGTATGATTCCTGGGGGCGGGGGTTTGGGCCCGGTTGGGGTCCCGGCTGGTATAATACAGCACCGGCCCGGGTCGAAAGCGTCGTCACCGAATAGACCGCCGCCGCCGCGTGGAGCTCCGCCTTCTCATGGCGCGCTTCCCCCGGCAACAGTAAAACCGGCAGCGACGCATTCTGTTGTGCCGCTGTCCGGGAAATGACCTGAAGAGAAGCGTTGTTAAGGCGGCTTAATTGCCGCCTTTTTATTTTCTGCCAAGGACGGTTGACAAAGTAAGGGCACAGAAAAAGTGACCCGCCTCTCAACCTCGACATTGTTTGAAACGCAACTGGTAAGCTGAGTTAAAATATTGTTAAAGACGTGATAAAACTCGTCGAATAGAGACGGCAACAGAACATGATTTCAGGAGTGATACCTTGGAAAAGGTTTGGCTAAAACGATATCCGGCAGATGTTCCTGAGAACATCGACCCTGACCGCTACAGTTCGCTGGTCGAGATGTTTGAAAATGCTACGTTGCGTTACGCTGACAATGCGGCATTTATCAACATGGGCGAGGTGATGACTTACCGCAAGCTCGAAGAGCGCAGCCGTGCTTTCGCCGCCTATTTGCAAAATGAGCTTGGGCTCAGGAAGGGCGACCGCGTTGCCCTGATGATGCCGAATCTGCTGCAATACCCGATTGCCCTGTTTGGCGTATTGCGCGCCGGCATGGTGGTAGTCAACGTCAATCCTCTGTATACGCCGCGTGAACTCGAGCATCAGCTCAACGACAGCGGTGCCAGTGCCATTGTGATTGTTTCAAACTTTGCACATACCCTGGAAAAAGTGGTGTACAAAACCCAGGTTAAGCATGTGATCCTGACCCGAATGGGCGATCAGCTTTCTGCGGCGAAGGGGACGCTGGTTAACTTTGTGGTGAAATATATCAAACGGCTGGTGCCTAAATACCACTTGCCGAACGCGATTTCCTTCCGCACCGCCTTACAGCGCGGACGTCGTCTGCAATACATCAAGCCCGATATCATTAATAATGATCTGGCGTTCCTGCAATATACCGGCGGAACGACGGGCGTGGCGAAAGGGGCGATGCTGACCCACCGCAACATGCAGGCGAATCTCGAGCAGGCGAAAGCGGCCTACGCGCCGTTGTTACAGCCGGGACATGAGCTGGTGGTAACCGCACTTCCGCTGTATCACATTTTCGCACTGACGGTGAATTGCCTGCTGTTCCTTGAACTGGGCGGTAAAAGCCTGCTCATCACCAATCCGCGCGACGTGCCGGGGATGGTCAAAGAACTCGGGAAATATCCTTTCACGGCTATCAGCGGCGTGAATACATTGTTCAATGCGTTGCTCAATAATGAAGATTTCCGTGAGCTTGACTTCTCCTCGTTGCGTCTTTCTGTCGGCGGCGGAATGTCGGTGCAGAAATCAGTGGCAGAGAAGTGGGAAAAACTGACCGGTAAACATCTGCTGGAGGGTTACGGACTGACAGAATGTTCACCGCTGGTGGCGGGTAACCCGTATGATTTGAAACATTACAGTGGCAGTATCGGTCTGCCAGTGCCATCCACGGAAGTCCGTCTCGTGGATGATAACGGCCAGGATGTCGGGCCTGGCCAGCCTGGCGAGCTGTGGGTTAAAGGCCCGCAGGTTATGCTGGGTTACTGGCAACGGCCTTCCGCCACCGATGAGGTGCTAAAAGATGGCTGGTTATCGACGGGCGATATCGTTACAGTGGACGAGCAGGGCTTCTTACGGATTGTTGACCGTAAAAAAGACATGATTCTGGTTTCCGGTTTCAACGTTTACCCTAACGAAATTGAAGAGGTGGTTTCACAGCATGACAAGGTACTCGAAGTTGCCGCCATTGGCGTGCCGGATGAGTCGTCGGGTGAAATCGTCAAAATTTGCGTGGTGAAGAAAGACCCATCACTGACCAGCGAAGAGCTTCTCGCACATTGTCGTCGGTTATTAACCGGTTACAAAGTACCGAAGATTGTCGAGTTCCGCGACGAGTTGCCGAAGTCAAATGTCGGTAAAATTCTCAGAAGGGAACTTCGTGATGAGCAGCTGAAACCGAAAGCCACTCCGAAGCAGGATGCGGCATAGCGGATTGCCTGTTCAGTCAGAAAGAGTCAGATTCTTAACGCCGGCGATGTCCGGCGTTATCACGTTATAACGCAGTAATGATTAAGAGAATGATGTTTTGAATTATGAGTTGATCACCACCAATGACGCGCTGGAGCAAGTTTGTCTTCAGGCCAAAGCGCACAGTAAAATTGCGCTGGATACCGAATTTGTCCGTACCCGCACGTATTATCCGCAACTGGGGCTCATACAGTTATTCGATGGCGAAAGGCTGACGCTGATCGACCCATTGCCAATCACCGCCTGGCAACCCTTCATTGATTTGCTGGTTGATCCTGATGTCATCAAATTCCTGCATGCCGGCAGCGAAGATCTGGAAGTTTTCCTGAATGCCTTTGGGGTGATGCCTTCGCCGCTGATTGATACGCAGATCCTCGCTGCTTTCAGCGGGCGCCCGTTGTCCTGTGGTTTTGCACGTCTGGTGGCTGAAACCACCGGCGTTGAGCTGGATAAAAGCGAATCGCGCACTGACTGGATAGCCCGTCCGCTGAGCGAAAAGCAATGCGTCTATGCTGCGGCTGACGTGTGGTATCTGCTGCCGCTGGCCGATCAACTGATGCGTGAAACACAAGACGCAGGGTGGATGGATGCCGCGCTGGATGAATGTCTTGCTCTGTGCCGCCGCCGTAAGGAAGTGCTGCAACCGGAACTGGCTTATCTGGAAATCAGTAACGCTTTTCAGTTGCGTCCACGCCAGTTGGGATGCCTGAAGTTGTTAGCCGCGTGGCGCCTGAACCAGGCCCGTCAGCGTGATCTGGCCGTTAATTTTGTAGTACGTGAGGAAAACCTCTGGCAGGTGGCGCGCTATCAGCCAACGTCGCTGGGCGAGCTGGAAGCGCTTGGTCTGAGTGGCCCGGAGATTCGCTATCACGGGCGTACGTTGCTGGCGCTGGTGGAGGAATCGAATGCACTGGATGAAGCTGAACTGCCCGCACCGATTTTGAACCTGATTGATCAGCCGGGTTACCGCAAAGTCTTTAAGGATATTAAGGCACTTATTCAGACTGTCAGTGAAGAGAGTAAACTGAGCGTTGAAATGCTGGCATCACGTCGCCAGATTAATCAGTTACTGACCCATCACTGGAAGTTAAAAGATAAAGAATCACAACCTGAATTAATCAGTGGCTGGCGCGGGAAGTTGTTAGCTGAAAGACTGAATGAAATTTTGAGCAATTATTGATTCCTTCTTTTAAGAAGGAAAGTGAATATGCGTTAAAAAGAGCGGGCAATTGTCCCGCTCTTTTTATTTTATATTTCCCGATAACGCTTAATTCTAAAATAGCGGCAATCAGGCCAGTCTGGGGATATTAAATTCCAGCTAAAATGAGAGAAGTCTTAATCAAGAATTATCAGGAATAAGCACAAACAGACGGAAAAAGAACCTGTTTAATGGGGTTATATACAGTGGTTATTTCGGGGCGGGAAGAGAATAGCGGAAGGGAACGAGATAAAAAGCAGTAGCCCCCTGAAAAAACAGGGGGCGCTATGCTGAAAAAAACACCTGCGAACAAAGCAAACAGACTGCTGTCATTTAGGCGTTTCTTCCGATTCTGGCAGGGTGACGTTAAGTTCCAGTACGGAAATATCGTCACCTTTTTGCTCGAACTGAACCTGCAACATTTCTGGGTCAATCTTAATGTACTTACAGATGACCGCCAGAATGTCACGTTTCAGTTCAGGCAGATAGGATGGTTCACTATCCCCTCGACGCCGTTCGGCTACGATGATCTGTAGCCGTTCCTTGGCTATATTGGCTGTCGATTTTTTGCGGGACAGAAAGAAATCTAACAATGCCATGGTTTATCCCCCAAAAAGGCGTTTCAGGAAACTCTTCTTCTCTTCCTCAATGAAACGGAATGCACGTTCTTCCCCAAGCAGACGGCTGACAGTATCGTCATACGCTTTCCCTGCATCGGATTCCTGATCCAGAATGACCGGCTCGCCCTGGTTGGACGCACGCAGTACAGACTGATCTTCCGGGATAACCCCGATCAGAGGAATACGCAGGATTTCCAGCACATCTTCCATGCTCAGCATGTCGCCACGGCTGACACGGCCCGGGTTGTAACGGGTAAGAAGCAGATGTTCTTTGATAGGCTCTAAGCCTTGTTCCGCACGGCGAGATTTTGAAGACAAAATGCCCAGGATGCGGTCGGAGTCACGAACGGAAGAGACTTCTGGGTTGGTGGTGATCACGGCTTCATCGGCGAAATACAACGCCATCAGTGCGCCGGTTTCGATGCCCGCAGGGGAATCGCACACCACGAAATCAAATTCCATTTCGGCTAAATCGTTCAGGATCTTCTCAACGCCTTCGCGGGTCAGTGCGTCTTTATCACGTGTTTGCGAAGCCGGAAGAATAAACAGGTTTTCGGTGCGTTTATCTTTGATAAGCGCCTGATTCAGCGTGGCATCACCCTGGATCACGTTAACGAAATCATAAACCACCCGGCGCTCACAGCCCATAATCAGGTCGAGATTACGCAGACCGATATCGAAATCGATAACTACAGTCTTTTTGCCTTTTTGAGCTAAACCGGTAGCAATGGCCGCGCTTGAAGTGGTCTTGCCAACGCCCCCTTTACCCGATGTAACAACTATGATGCGTGCCATGAATGGATTCCTTGTCAAAAGGGCTTAGTTTAAAGGTTGTATGGTTAACACATTATTTAACAGGCTGAGGCGCGCTGCCTGACCGAGATAATCGGCCGGGATTTGATCACTCAACCAGTATTGCCCTGCGATAGAGACTAGTTCAGCGCCTAACTGCGTGCAAAAAATCTGACAATTTGCATCGCCTGCGGCGCCAGCCAGCGCTCTGCCTCGCATCATGCCGTAGATGTGGATATTGCCATCGGCAATCAGTTCCGCACCTGCGCTGACACTGTTGGTCACGATGAGGTCGCTGTTACGGGCATAAATTTGTTGGCCGGATCTGACCGGAGTACTGACAATGCGGGTTTTAGCCGGTGCATTGTCGGGCACGACAGGAACCGGTGGTTCTGCAGCGATACGCTGTGCGCGGCCTTCACTCAGCAGCGGTAAACCGGTGCGGGAAAGTGCGCGTTTTTGCGCCTCATCTTTGCAACCACTGATGCCAACAATGCGAAAGCCTGCAGAAGCGACAGCCTGTTGAATGTCTTTCCAGTTTGCTTCACCGGTCAGTGAGGCAACGTTGATAACAACAGGGGCATTTTTCAAAAAGGCTGGAGCTTGCTCCACTTTTTCCTGTAATGCCTGGTAAATAACCTCAGGTTGTGAACTATGTAAATGAACAACCGATAAGGTAAAACTGCTGCCTTTTAGTTCTATTGGCGATTGTGACATCTATCCTGACTCAGTCTCAGCAACTCTAAATCCCCGGAATACCACTCGGGGGGCGATATTCCGATGTACGATAAGCATGTTATAGTTACAGTTATATCTAGGCAAGCCACCGTTTCAATAAAATAGAGTTAAAAAAATGCTTTGTGTGATCTATAGAAGTACTAAACGCGACCAGACTTATCTGTATGTCGAAAAAAAAGACGATTTTTCCCGTGTGCCTGAAGAATTACTCAAAGGTTTTGGCGTGCCTCAGTTCTCAATGATGCTAAACCTGGCAAACCGTGAAAAACTTGCCACAGCAGATATTGCTAAAGTGCGTCAGTCGCTGGAAGAGCAGGGTTATTATCTGCAGGTTCCACCGCCGGTAGAAAGTTTATTGAATATTCATCTGAACGACGCCAGTAAATAACGCATTCCTGACATTTGTCTCGGCACTCCTCGAACTTTCAGACGGCATGACTTGCATTCATCTTGGTCGTGCTCAAAGCTTATAGCGATGAATCACTTGCAGAAGTCAAAAGGAAGAAATTGATGAAATTGTCGGCACTGGCCGTGTTAACACCGCTGATCATCCTCAGTGGTTGTGCAGCACAGAAAGCTACCTCAGGGCAACCCTCTACACCATCCACTGCGGCAACACAGCCTGCTGCTGCCGCACCGGCAGCGCCTTCTGGCAAAACGTCTCTGGCTGAACAGGGGCGGGACCCCGCGGAATTCCCGGCTTATGTCGAACAACTCAAAGCACAGGCGCTCTCGCAAGGGATCAGCCAGCAGACCATCGACAGCACCTTCGCCAACATTCATTTTGTTGACCGCGTGATCAATTCAGATCGCAATCAGCTCGAAAAGAAAATTACCCTCGACGATTATCTGACACGCGTTCTGCCTGAATGGAAGATTAAACAGGGGCAGGAACAGCTTCAGAGTAATTTGCCTGCGCTGACAAAAGCCAGCGAACGTTATGGGGTTCAGCCGCAGTACATTGTGGCGTTATGGGCGATGGAAAGCAGCTTCGGCAAAATTCAGGGTAAAGAGGATGTATTCTCTGCGCTGGCCACACTGGCCTTCGAAGGACGTCGTGAAGCCTTCTTCACCAAAGAATTTATGTCGGCGCTTAAAATTGTCGATTCCGGTAAAGCCACCAGCGACATGATGAAAGGTTCCTGGGCGGGTGCGATGGGGCAGTCGCAGTTTATGCCAAGTTCTTATCTGACTTACGGCGCTGACGGTAACGGCGACGGCAAGATAGACATCTGGGCAAACACCGATGATGTTTTTGCTTCCACGGCCAATTATTTGGCGAAAGAAGGCTGGAAAGGCGATCAGGGCTGGGGCCAGGAAGTGAAATTACCGGCTAACTTTGATGGCGCTCTGTCGGGGCTGAAAAATAACCAGATGCATCCGGCCAGCTACTGGCAGCAGCGCGGCGTGACGCAAGTTGACGGCAGCCCGCTAATGTCGACAGCGACCCGTTCATGGATTATCACACCGGATGACACGCAGGGGCGCGCGTTCCTGGTTTACGATAACTTCCGTACGATCATGCACTGGAACCGTTCAACCTATTTCGCGCTGAGTATCGGCATGATGGCGGATGGTATTATGGGCTCGCAGTCACCGGTGGCTTCCGGCGATTTAGCACCGGCGACAACTCCGGCGCCTTCTGCACCGTTAGCGCCAGCACCGCATAATCCGTTCAGCGGCTGAAATTCCTAACTTCAAGGAGTAGCTGTATGTACCAACACAGAGACTGGCACGGCGCGTTACTGGATTTTCCGGTCAACAAAGTCGTGTGTGTCGGCAGTAACTACGCCGATCATATTAAAGAGATGGGCGGGCAGAAAGCGGCGGAACCGGTGTTATTTATCAAGCCGGAAACCGCTTTGTGCGATTTCCGCCAACCCATCGTCATCCCGAAGGATCTCGGTGCGGTACATCATGAAGTCGAACTGGCGGTACTTATCGGCACACCACTGAAGCAGGCGACGGAAGATCGCGTCGCCAATGCTATCGCTGGTTACGGGCTGGCACTTGACCTGACGCTGCGGGATTTGCAGTCGACGTTCAAACAAGCCGGACAACCCTGGGAAAAAGCCAAAGGGTTTGACGGTTCCTGCCCGATGAGCGGATTTATTCCGGTAAGTGAATTTGGTGATGCACAACAGGCTGAACTGCGGTTAGAGATCAATGGAGAAGTGCGTCAGAGCGGGAATACCCGCGATATGCTGACGCCGCTTCTGCCGCTGATTGCCTATATGAGCCGCTTCTTCACGCTGCGCGCGGGCGATATCATTCTGACCGGTACACCACACGGCGTCGGCCCGCTAAAAGCGGGTGATGAAATTGTGGCTACACTTAATGGTAAACAGGTAAGTTCCCGCGTGATCTGACGGCGTTTTTCCTCTCCGCCGGAACCCATTTCCGGCGGCTTTACTTGCATCTGCAGGCTAAAGCGTCTATATAAGCACCCTCATTTTCTTTATACCGGATGCACATTATGACTGAACCCGCTTTTTGGCAGCACAAAACGCTGTCTGAAATGACCGACGAAGAATGGGAAGCATTGTGCGACGGCTGCGGACAATGCTGCCTGCATAAGCTGATCGACGAAGACACCGATGAAATCTATTTCACCAACGTCGCCTGTAACCAGCTCAACATCAAGTCTTGCCAGTGTCGTAACTATGAACGTCGTTTCACGCTGGAAGAAGATTGCATTAAACTGACCCGCGAAAACCTGACAACCTTCGACTGGCTGCCGCCAACCTGCGCTTATCGCCTGATCGGCGAAGGACGCCCGCTGCTTCCCTGGCATCCGCTGCTGAACAAAGCATCGAAATCGGCCATGCATACAGCGCAGATCTCCGTACGCTACATCGCCGTGCGCGAAGACGACGTTGAAGACTGGCAGGATCACATCCTGAATAAGCCAAGCTGGGCGAAGTAACTACCTGAAGTGATTGAAGAACTTCATCACTGTGATATAGCGCGGGGTATATACGGGGCATCACCCGTAAACGCTGTACAGTGATCTCCTCCCTGAAAGCAGTGCCAGTCTAAACTGAAGTATCCGGTCTTTCTTTCATTTCACTGAGAGGCATATCAACCATGAAAAAGACCCGTTATACCGAAGAACAGATAGCCTTTGCCCTTAAACAGGCCGAAACCGGCACTCGGGTGGAGGAAGTGTGCAGAAAGATGGGGATTTCTGAGGCTACTTTTTACAATGGGAAGAAGAAGTTTGGCGGTATGGGCGTGACAGAACCGCGTCGTCTGCGACAGCTGGAGGAAGAGAATCACCGCCTGAAACGGCTGGTCGCCGATCTCAGTCTGGACAAGGAAATGCTGCAGGACGTCATCTAAAAAAAGTTCTGAGGCCGGTGCAGAAACGCGAGGCGGCCGAATACCTGCTGGCGGCGTACCGCATCGGGGTTCGCAGGGGATGCCGGCTGATGATGCAGAGCCGAACGGTCTACCACTACCGCAGCTGCCGCGATGACCGGACCTTCACGCAGCGGATACGGGAGATTACAGAAACCCGCATTCGTTATGGTGTGCAGCGGATCCATATCCTGCTGCGGCGCGAGGGCTGGCTGGTTAACCACAAGAAAACCCATCGGATTTACTGTCTGGAAGGGCTGAACCTGCGGTCAAAACGCCCGCGGCGGCACGTGACGGCCAGGCACAGGCGTATCCGCCCGGCCGTGACCGCTGTGGATCAGTGCTGGAGCATGGATTTCGTTGCTGATAATCTGTTCAACGGACGCCGGATCCGTGCCCTGACTGTAGTCGATAATTTTAGTCGTGAATGCGTGGCGATCGAGGTAGGCCAGGGGCTTCGCGGTGACGATGTGGTCGCCGTGATGGAACGGATCAGGCAGACACAGCAGCGTGTACCACAGCGGCTACAGACGGACAACGGCAGCGAATTTATCTCGAAAACGCTGGATCGCTGGGCGTATGAAAATCGTGTAACGATGGACTTCTCACGCCCCGGGAAGCCCACAGATAACGCCCTGGTTGAGTCATTTAACGGCAGCCTGCGTGATGAATGTCTGAACGTGCACTGGTTCCTGTCACTGGAAGATGCTCAGGAGAAGATCGAGCACTGGCGGCAGGAATATAACCAGTACCGGCCACATTCCTCGTTAAATAACCAGACTTCGGCAGAATTTATCCGAAGCCTGCAAACAGGCCCGGATCTCTGATTTATGCTGGCACCGATACTGGGAAGGGATCAACAGGCCCGGATCTCTGATTTATCCTGGCACCGATATTGGGAAGGGATCAGAGGCAGTTCCTTAATTGATATACAGGATTCGCCGTTAAGTTCGCGTACTGTTCGCTCCAGTACCACGTTGAACTTTTTCCGGATTAAGGCAAGTCACTCTGCCTGATGCCCCGGGGCACCAGAAAACACCGGATGTACAAAACATCATAAGGGAAAAGCTGATGAAGTAGGTATTTGAGGTGGTCAGAGAGTCGCTGTCGGTAAAGGGCGAATTTAGCGTTATTTGACTTATTTAAAAACCTCAAAAAAATCCCGGAAGGGGATATTAAACGATCTATAGTAGAGTTTTGAAAACTGATTTTACGTCTATTTTTTAAAACTTGATAGGTTGCTATCAGCAACAGCACTAACGTAACTGGTGCTGTTGCTTTGCCATTAATTATGCATGACTTTGACATTTTCCTGATTATCCCTGAACAACGCGTCTTTAGCATTGATACAGTTACTTCCGCTGACTTCCCCGTCCTGGCACTTTTGAACGACACTTCTGGCTTCATCCAGATTTTTAAAATAATAATCTGTATCGCGCTGTTCGTCTTTACAGCCTGCGAGAATAGTTATAGCTACAGCAATAAAAAATAGTTTTCTCATAAGTCCTCTCGTCAGTGTCAAATCAAAAATTCTAGTAAAAATAATGAGAGTAATGATTTTTCTTAGCGAAAAAACTGCTTTATTTAGTTAATTAACCACGAGTGGATAGTCTGTTTACGGAGTGAACATAGCGTCTTTCTTTAAGCGTCCTTCTTCTAATTTTGCCAGTAAGAAAATAAGTACAGGTGTTTTTCCGGGCCGTTCTCCTCAGGTACGACATCAGCCAGCAGAACATCATGCCGCCCTAAACGTACTGAGATACCTGATTTCAGGTGCAGGCGGCTCTCAGCAGCCAGGTATTTTCAGGAGTGTGTAACAGGCCAGCATGGACGCAACCACCTTATCCGTTTTCCTTGTCGAACAGCTAATTTTGATAGAGTTTTTGCAGCTTCAAGAGTGTCTGGCTTTTTCATAACCGCTACGCGCTGATTCCATAAGATGAAGAGTGATTTTTAGGTTACATGAAGCTCGAACGTGAATTTACTTTCTGCACAACGCGTGGGCGTGTGAACGGAATGAGATCTCCCAGCTTCTGCTGGGGCCGCGATACCAGACCTAGACAAGTTTCATGAATACCATTAAGGATATGGCGGAGTTTCTTTAGTTTCAGATGGATAATGCTGGCGGTGCAACTATTGCCGGGCGCAATAGCGACATGACGTTGCTTACCTTGCTGAGTGTAGTCACTGCTATCGTAGGTTCAGCAGCAGCCTGATTTATTACTCGCAGCATTACCAGCCCGATAAGTGCAGCTCCTCACTTACAACAGCTCAACGCTGGTCGCGACATGAGTCAGATCATGCCCCTCAGTGGCAGAAATGTTTTCCCACAGCCGAACAAATGATATCGTTCAATCTATCCGGAAGCCGAACTACGGTATGTGAGGTAGAGCGAGAGCAAACTCCTTCTGCTCGGGGAAAAAGAAATGCAATGTCTTCAACAACGTTTATGGGTGCGACAGAGGCACGATGACAATGTACAGCCTGATTGAAACATGCATTCTCAACGACATGCACAAGAAAGGAAGGGGGCCTGCATTTTGCTCCTTTCTTCCCTAAAAGTTTACTGATCACGTTACAGTTTAAAGACAGTCACTGTCTGACGTAACTGATGAGCCTGCTGGTCTAAAGAAGATGCAGCGGCAGCGGCCTGCTCTACCAGCGCGGCATTCTGTTGGGTCACTCCGTCCATCTGGGTGACTGCCAGATTTACCTGCTCAATACCTATACTTTGCTCTGACGACGCCGAAGCAATCTCATCCATAATGTCGTTCACCTTCTGGATTGATTGTACGATTTCATTCATCCGTTCCCCGACCAGTTTGACCTCACTGGAACCGGCCGTAATCCGAGCAACGGACTCACCGATCAAATTTTTAATGTCTTTAGCGGCTGTTGCACTCCGCTGCGCTAGTGTGCGAACTTCGCTGGCCACAACGGCAAAACCACGTCCGGCCTCGCCGGCCCTGGCAGCTTCAACCGCAGCATTGAGTGCCAAAATATTGGTCTGGAAGGCAATGCCTTCAATCACACCGACGATCTGCACAATGTCATGAGATTCCGTAGAAATCCGCTGCATCGTTTGCGTCAGTTTCCCCATGGCTTCGCCACCCAGCTGGGTAGCTGATGATGCTTTTATGGTGAGTTTACTGGCCTGCCGGGCATTCTCAGCGTTAAGTTTGACCGTCGCGGTAATTTCTTCCATGCTTGCCGCAGTTTCCTGAAGTGAAGCAGCCTGTTCCTCAGTACGCTGCGACAAATCGGTATTCCCCATTGATATTTCACTGGCACCCGTGGCTATCGAATCACTCGATAGCTGTATATCGCGAACCAGATCGCGAAGTTTTAGTTTCATTTCATTAAGCGTATACATCAGGCTCGAACGATCATTTGCCGCAAGTTTCACGTCGACACCTAAATTGCCGGAGGCAATCTGCGCCGCAATATTGGCGGCAATATCAGGCTCACCACCAAGCGTACTGCGGATGCTGCGTGTCATGATACCAGCAATAATGCTCACTACCACGAAAATAGCCAGTGAAATAACTAAAAGCTCCCAAGCCATTTTCCAGAAACTGGCATTAATATCATCGTAGAAAAAGCCAGTACCAATGATCCAGTTCCACTCAGGAATGAGAACCACACCCTGCAATTTGGGCTGTAAAGATTCGTCTTTGCCGCGTTTTACCAGCACATCGACCAGACCGAAATGACTCTGACTGATAGCCATCCTGTATGCTTCGTTGTCCATCATGCCGGAGGCAGTATGGTTGCCGCCAGAACGTTTACCGATAAGATCTTTGTTGGGGTGGACGATAGTTAAATCTTTGCCATCGTTTGCCCAGTAGTAGCTTTTTGAATTGCTGTTCAGCTCGGAAAGTATTTTTTTTGCACTTTCCTGTGCTACTGCCTGAGTCATTTTTCCGGAATTTTGTTGCAGTACATAATAACGGGAGACATGCTCTGCTTTAGTTAATAAATTAATCACTTCCGACTTTCTGCTTTCTTTCAGGGAATAGTCCAATGAATACAATGCAATACCCGCCACACATGAAACACCCAAAAGTGCAGAGCTAACGAGAACAAGTAATCTTGTGGAGATTTTCATAGTTATCCTGGTTACTTATATTTGTAGTATACAGGTGTTATCGTCACAAGATGTCATTACTTTAGTTGGTGTCAATGAAATAAATAACAAAATAAATCAACCTCAATTTACCTTATCTATTTAAATAGATGGTGTTTGATCCTACCCGCGAATAGTGGACACGCGACTAAGTGAGTAAACTCTCAATCAGAGGTGACTCATGACAAAACCAGCATCAACCAGTAAGAAGCCACGCAAACAGCACACGCCTGAATTCCGCAAAGAAGCCCTGAAGCTTGCTGAAAGTATCGGTGTCGCGGCCGCTGCCCGTGAACTCAACCTGTATGAATCCTAGCTCTATGCATGGCGCAGTAAGATTAATAATGCCCGCTGCTCTTCCGAACTTGAGCAGGAAATGTCCGTTGAAATTGCCCGCCTTAAACGCCAGTTGGCTGAGCGGGACGAGGAACTGGCCATTCTCCAAAAGGCCGCGACATACTTCGCGAAGCGCCTGAAATGAAGTATGTCTTTATTGAAAAGCATCGGGCTCAATTCACCGTCAAAGCCATGTGTCGCGTATTGCGGGTTACCCGCAGCGGCTGGTATGCCTAGCGTCTGCGTCATCATCAGATAAGCCGGAGACAACAGTTCCTTCTGGTCTGTGATGCTGCTGTCCTGAAAGCATTCAGTGATGCAAAACAGCGTTATGGTGCGCCTCATTACAACATCAAAACCATTGCCGCCAGCCTGCGACGTCAGGGACTTCGTGCAAAGGCTGCCCGGAAGTTCAGCCCGGTCAGCTACAGAGAACATGGCCTGCCGGTGTCTGAAAATCTGCTGAAACAGGATTTTCACGCGAGTGGCCCGAATCAGAAGTGGACAGGAGACATCACATACTTGCGCACCGATGAGGGCTGGCTGTATTTGGCTGTGGTCATTGACCTGTGGTCCCGTGCAGTCATCGGCTGGTCAATGTCACCACGGATGACTGCACAACTGGCCTGCGATGCGTTACAGATGGCGCTCTGGCGGCGAAAGCGCCCGGAAAATGTCATCGTGCATACGGACAGAGGCGGGCAGTACTGTTCGGCGGATTATCAGGGGTTGCTGAAGCGCCATAATCTACGCGGGAGCATGAGTGCCCGTGGTAACTGCTATGATAATGCCTGCGCGGAAAGTTTCTTTCACTCGCTGAAAGTGGAGTGTATCCATGGGGAACGCTTTATCGGCCGAGAAATCATGCGGACGACGGTGTTTAATTATATCGAGTGTGATTACAATCGGTGGCGGCGTCACAGCGCCTGTGGCGGACTCAGCCCGGAACAGTTTGAAAACCAGAACCTCGCTTAGGGCCGTGTCCACATTACGTGGGCAAGATCAAAATACCGAGGCAAGCAGGCTGATCAGGAGCGCCATCAGAAAGTTCTGTACTATCGGCAGGTTAAAAAACTCAGCATTAAGGAAACAGCAGAAGCAACGGGTTACAGTTGCTCGCAGGTCTGCCGGATACAGGCACTTCGTAAAGCCACTCGAACTGGTTAACAACGAGCGATGTTCATCCATAAATATTATTGGTTTCAGCATGTACTTCCTGACGTCCTGTTTTAAATAGTATAATATTTTCGTACATGTCTTTTTATATACACAGATGTTGTGTATCTTCAATAATTTTGTAATTTATTTTGTTTTTATAAATACATTGTAATTCATTCTGGAGTTTAATTTTATGAGTCGTTATTTTATTGTTGGTAATTGTGGTAGCGGAAAAACATGGCTTGCTCAAAAAATGGCAACTCATTTATCGTATCCGCTATATCACTTAGATGAATTCCACTGAATGCCAAATTTCGGTGGGCCGCGCCAACTTGAGGAGCGTGATGCAATGGTAGCTCAGGTTTCATCCTCTAATGAATGGGTGATGGAAGGGATTTATGGCCTTATTCTCCAGAATACATTTCCTTGTATAACGACGCTAATATGGCTAGATATACTTATCAATGAATGTATTGATAATGTTAAGAAAAGAGGCCCCAAAAAAGACGAAGATGATAGTTCATTTAATGAGCTTCTTGAATATGCGGGTAGTTATCTTCTTCGAAAAAATAACATGAACGCTTATGACGGGCATAAGTACTTGTTTAACAAATTCTCCGGCATAAAATTCAGAATAACATCTCGTGAAGAGATGGATTTATTTTTGTTGCAACTTTAATTATGTATAATATGGGAAAGTATGAAGTGTCAAGCGTTCAAATCATGTATAGCTAATTTTACGGCTGATGCCGAATGAAAAATATTTCAGTCCATATTTCTGGTTCATACCATCAGATAAGCCAGTCGCTGTGACTTCAACAGGTTGAAGTGATGGTACTGCTACTGGGCCAAAATTTGATGGTAGGAAGCGGCCAACTTAAAATGACAGCAGCAAATCATCTTCGATGATAGTTCGCAGTTAAACCATTTAGCTCCAGCATCCCGAGCCAAGGCCTTCGTGGTACAAAAAATCATCTTAACGTACAATAATTTTCGGTAGCCAAACTGCCTCCTAACACGTCAGTCATCCGGTGCGACAACACGCCAGCAATTTACCATCACGTTGGCTTATCACTTTGCTAAAGCACGCATCACCTCAATACCTTTAATTGTGGCTCATGGATTTAAATCCCAGCGTGGCGCCGATTATCCTTTTCAGCTTGGCATGATCGCATTCAATGACGTTATTTCGGTACCTAATCTGTCGGTGTTCAACATCAGGCGGACATCGATCTTCGCGTTTAAGCAGAGCGAGCGCACGGCCATAGGTGGGCGCTTTATCCGTGTTGATAAATCGCGGGATCTGCCATTTTTTAACGTTGTTGAATATTTTACCCAGGAACCGGTATGCCGCCTTGCTGTTACGACGTGGAGAGAGGTAAAAATCGACAGTACGGCCCCTGTTGTCAACGGCCCGGTAAAGATAAGCCCAGCGGCCATTGACCTTCACGTACGTTTCATCAATGTGCCATGGGCAAAGATCGGAAGGGTTACGCCAGTATCAGCGCAGTCGCTTTTCTATTTCAGGCGCATAATGCTGAACCCAGCGGTAAATCGTGGAGTGATCGACATTCACACCACGCTCGGCCAGCATCTCCTGCAGTTCACGGTAGCTGATGCCGTATTTACAGTACCAGCGGACTGCCCACAGAATGATGTCACGCTGAAAATGCCGGCCTTTCCGCCGCGCTTCTTACTCCACCTATCTGATGCGAAGCGACAACGACTATCCCGATGCAGGCATCATTAAAGGATCCGTGTTAGCCATCTACCGCGCGTTGACGCCGGTACGGCCAGCTTATCGTGTCGGAACTCGACGGGGAGCTGACGCTGCGGCGCCTGCTGCTCAATCCGGTTCCCGCCCTTCAGACGCCAAGCAGACCAGGGGACGTCATTGCAGCACCTCGGACGTTATCCGCCTGGTTATGATGTGTGTTGCTGAAGAAGGCCGTCTACCTTTTGAGGTTAAGCCTCCTGACTTTGCCACTCGTCGCACGATAGATGTACTGGAAAAGGGTCACGGTAAACGTTTCGAAACTGCTGACGCCCTATTCAATAATATGGGGATTTGATGCTAACACCGGTACAAGCGAGTGCTTTTAAACGAGATATAAAACGACTACAACGAAAACAGAGCATTAGTCACCCAATATCCCATAAATTTGTTTCAAACTGCCTGTGCCCGATTCCAGCCGGCGTTTCTTCAACAATGCCGAAACCCGGGTGACGATGCCGTTCTGGACGAACTGATCAGGCTCCGCTCAGTGCATAGTGCATCAGGCCGAAAGCAATGTGCGTTTAAAAGAGTAAATGTGCGCACGTGCCGCTTCGGTAGCACGACGTGTGTCACCCGACTTTAGCGCTTCAATAATCTCGTTATGCTCCGTGATAACTTCATCCATATGCTCGACATTAGATAGTGTTGTGGCCCAGAAACGTTGTGCCTGCGCATGAATAACACTGAGAATGTCTGAGAGCCGACTGTTTCCTGCGATATTCGCCAGCACTTGATGAAACTCTCGATCCAGTAACATCATCTTCTCTCGGTCACGAGCCTTACACGCACTGCCAATTTGTTGGTTCATACCATGCAGTTGATGGATGTGCACATCACTCACCTTCTTGCTGGCAAGCTCGACACACAGAGTCTCGTTTACCAACCGCACTTCTATTAATTCAAGGGCATCATCTATCGACAGAGGAGCAACCATAACCCCTTTACGAGGAATAATCTGCAGAAGGCCCTCAGTCGCCAGACGGTGAATTGCCTGATTAATGGGGGTGCGCCCGATCTCTAGGTCATCCATCACCTGAGCCGTATTTAAATATTCGCCAGGCTTATATCGCAGCGTAATGAGCTTGTGTCTGAACGCCAGATAAGCTTGTTCATTCAGCGAAAGGCTCTTTCCCGAACTGATGGGGTTCACATTTTCAGTAATCAACTCACGCATTACGACGTTCCTTTTTTGTGTATGAGACATATTACACAAAAAACTGGCATGAAAATCGCTTATTTGAAATCACAGTGAAATTTCACTGTGATTTCAAATGGAGATCATTTCATGCACCTTCAGTTCACATCAGGCGACGACGCTGCTATCACGCTAGACGTTGAGGTTACGCATTTCATTATTGCGGGATGGGCAGGTCGGGATAAAGATGCCGTACTGCACCACATCAGGGAACTTGAAGCGTTAGGCGTGCCCGCTCCCGGTGCAGTGCCACTTTTTTACCGCGTTGCAACCAACCAGCTCACCCAGAACCAGCGGCTGGAAGTTGTCGGCAACGAAACCTCTGGTGAAGCCGAACCCTTCGTATTTCGCCATCGCGAAGAGCTGTGGGTCTCTCTGATTTCCGATCACACAGATCGCCACCTGGAAACCTTCAGCGTCGCGCTTTCTAAACAGGCATGTATCAAACCGGTCGCAAGCAGCGCGTGGCGCATGAGCGAACTCGTTGATCACTGGGATGCGCTCGAACTCACCTCATGGATAAAAGAGCAGGGTGAATGGGTTGTTTATCAGCAAGGCACGCTGTCATCGCTTCTCACTCCGCAAGATCTACTCGCCCGCTATCTGAATGGCAACACTGCACAGGAAGGGCTCGCCATGTCCTGCGGCACACTGGGCACTATTGGCGGCATTCGTCCTTCCAGCGAATTTAGGATGGCGCTACACGATCCAGTCCTGAACCGTACACTTGAACACGCCTACTGCACCGGCGCGTTGCCGGTAGTTGCATGAGGGGTCGCTGATGACAACACTTTGGCAGGCAAGTCAGCAGCTACAGTCAGGTGAATCTGGACCTGAAGCATTCACTGAAACAGCGTTAAATGCTGCCCGCGATCCTAATAAAGAAGGCGAATGCGTTTTCATAAAATTTTATGAGGCACAAGCCATCCAACAAGCCCATAAGGCAGGTATTCGCTGGAAAGCACAACATCCGCTAAGCCCAATTGATGGCCTTCCCGTCAGCATCAAAGATCTGTTCGACGTTGAAGGCGAGGCGACGACGGCCGGTTCACGCCTGTTATCGGATGCGCCGGTAGCAACGGCAAATTCCAGCGTGATGGAGAGACTGAACCTTGCTGGTGCGGCGATAGTCGGCAAGACCAATATGACTGAGTTCGCATTCTCCGGACTAGGGATCAATCCACACTACGGAACGCCTGCCAATCCCTGGCAGCGTGCAGAAAAACGTATTCCTGGAGGCTCTTCATCTGGCGCGGCGGTGGCAGTGGCAGATGGCATGTGCCTTGGCGCAGTTGGCACCGACACGGGTGGCTCCGTCCGCATCCCCGCCGCCCTGTGCGGTCTGACCGGCTTTAAACCCACGGCAGAGCGCGTCTGTCAGGCTGGCACTTTGCCGCTTTCAAAATCACTCGACAGCATTGGGGTCATTGCCCACGACGTGCGTAGCTGCTGGCTGCTTGACAGCGTGATCGCTAAACAACCACTTGAGTTAAAAAAATACGATCTACGCGATGCGTGTTTTGCCGTTCCGCTGACCCGCGTTTTGGACGGGCTGGACCGGGAGGTTGCGCAGACATGGGATTATGCCATTAAGGGTTTGCGTCATGCCGGTGCCACACTTGTGGAGATTTCGCTCAGTGAGTTGGATGAGCTGAGCAGCATGAACGCCCGTGGCGGTATCACGGCTTATGAGGCCTGGCAGTGGCATCAGCCCACTGCGCAGGCACAGCCTGAGACTTATGACCCGCAAGTGCTGGTGCGTGTGCAGCGCGGCAGCCATCTTAATGAACAAGACGCGTCGGAACTCTATCAGCAGCGTGAAGCTTGGCAGCAACGCATTAATGCGGCCCTGGCAGGATTTGATGCATTGCTCATGCCTACCGTTCCCTGCATTGCCCCAACCATTGCGTCACTCAATGATCCCCAGCGTTACATGGATATCAACGCGCTAATGCTGCGTAACCCTAGCGTCATCAACATGCTGGATGGCTGCGCCATCTCTTTACCTTGTCATAAAACAGGCCACCCGCCGGTTGGCCTGAGCCTTGCTTCCGTTCATGGCGACGATGCCCGCTTAATCAGCTGGTCTCTCGCCGTGGAAACAGTCCTTAACTGGAGATCCTGATGATGAATCAACCCCACGGTATGCTGTTTGTCGCAACTAACATTGATACTGAAGATGAAGCGGATTTTAACCAGTGGTATGACCATGAACACGTAGAGGAGCGTGTGGCAATCACAGGATTCCTGAGCGGTACCCGATATCAGGCGATTAATGCCGAACGTAAATACCTTGGTTTGTATGAAACCGAATCGCTGGAAGCTTTCACCACCAATGACTACCACGCGGCGTTCACACGTCAGACAAAGTGGTCGGTGAAAAATTTGCAAAAGATGGTTAATCCCATGCGCCGGGTCAGCGCCGTAACGCATAACCATGGCAAAGGCACAGGTAATAACCTGGCTGTGGTGACACTCAAAGCTGTCGATCCCTGCGTGTTAACCGCATGGCAACAGCAGGTTAGCCGAACGCCGGGCTATATCTCTTCCTGTCTGCTCACACCGGACACAGGTCTCAGCTCGCCATTACCAATGGAAAGAAAAGACAATCGCTCGATGTTACCGATGCTGCTTATCCACTGCAGTGACACACAATGTTGTGATCAACTGGCTTCAGCAGCAGCAGAGGATCTTACCGGTGATGTTCAGCGTTATGCCCTGAGCTGGCAGTTAACGAAAGAGGAGTTGACACATGGCTAATACAGATTCCACTTTGCCTTCGAAGGTAGGCGATAAGCACAAATCAAAAACAGGTCGCCTTGCGGCAGCCAGTTCGATAGGCACAGCACTCGAATGGTATGACTTCACCGTCTACAACATCATGGCTGCGCTGGTGTTTAATCATGTCTTCTTTCCCAGTTTTGATCCGCTAGTTGGAACGATTCTGGCGTTTTCGACCTATGCGGTGGGTTATGTTTCGCGCCCGCTGGGGGGCTTTGTCTTCGGTCATCTCGGTGATGTTGCCGGCCGCAAGGCCGTGCTGATAATTACGCTGGTAATTATGGGCATCACCACGGCATTAATGGGGCTGCTTCCCGGCTATGCCATTTGGGGAATATGGAGTCCCGTTCTGCTGGTGGCACTGCGTTTTGTGCAGGGCATTGCCCTCGGCGGAGAATGGGCGGGGGCGGTTTTATTGTCAATGGAGCATGGTGATGCCGACAAGCGCGGCCGTAACGCATCGTTTGCTCAGGTTGGTCCCTCCTGCGGAACACTGATCGGTACCGGCTTTATAACCCTGGTAACGGTAGCAATGAGCGCCGATCAGTTTCAGGCATGGGGCTGGCGCATCCCATTCCTTCTTAGCCTGTTATTGGTGCTCTTCGGCTTGTGGCTGCGCCGTGGCGTGGCGGAGACTCCGACATTTATTGCAATGCAGACGGAAAAGAAAACCACACATACGCCGCTTAAAGAAGTGTTTATTAATTGTCCCAAACAGTTGCTGATTGCCGGTGGGTCGCGCATTGGTTCTGATGTACTTTATGCGCTAGTGGTAGTATTTACGCTGACATATGTCACCACCGTGCTTCATCTGCCGCGCCCACTGGCGTTGATGGCCACCATGCTGGGGGCGATTGGTAACGCCATTACTGTGCCGATGTTCGGGGCTCTGTCAGATAAATGGGGACGCCGACCAGTTTATATCACTGGTGCACTACTAGCGATCGTCTGGTCATTTGTGTTCTTTGCACTACTCGACAGCACACAACCAGTATTGATTATACTGGCCGTCATTGGCGGGCTGCTGATCCACGCGATGATGTATGGCCCGCAAGCGGCATTTGTTACCGAGCAATTTCCTAGCCATGTGCGTTATGCGGGATCATCGCTCGCTTATACCCTCGCTGGCATTGTTGGGGGGGGATTTGCGCCATTGATTATCACGTCTCTTTTTAAAGAAACGGGGAGCACGCTGTGGGTATCGCTGTATGTCAGTCTGGCACTAGTCATTACGCTGTTTGCATTGTGTAAAGCAAAAGAAACGGCGCATCGTTATGATTAACGGGAAAATAATGGCGAGGGAATGCTTTATCCTTAATATGAACAATGCAGTATACATGAGTAAAGTTACACCAGATTATTCATTGGAAGCTTAATAGAGAAAGCAAAATTGCCAGAAGGGCATACTTGCCCGGTGATTCGGACTGAAAAAACAGAGGGGCAACGAGCCTAATGCCAGTCAGTTAAGCATTTTTATGAATACAAATTCATTTTTGTGCTTCAAAGGATAATGAAGGAATCAGGCTTATAGCGCTATTTTTCTTCATCGAAGGCCCAAATTCACGGGCCTCATTTCCTTA
>Ga0065704_10000723_pt1 | contig 23207 bp, 18 predicted proteins | sample SwiRhicommuniRL2_FD_59091 | JGI IMG/M metagenome (GOLD analysis project Ga0065704, IMG submission 59091) | Switchgrass rhizosphere bacterial communities from Rose Lake, Michigan, USA - RL2 v2 (version 2) | ecosystem: Host-associated > Plants > Roots > Rhizosphere > Soil | place: East Lansing, MI | reverse complement strand
CGGTAGATCTGCCCGGACGGCACCGCGGTCTCGCGTCGCGCGAGGATGTCGAGGACTTCGCTCGTGCTCTTCGACGACGTCCAGCGCGCGATCAGCGCGTCGAGTTCCGCCTGCCGTGCCCCACGCGCCTGGTGCGTCGCGTAGCGCGGGTCGGTTGCGAGTTCGGGCTCGCCCATCGCCAGTGCGAGCCTGGAAAACACCGTGTCCTGGTTGGCGGCGATCAGCACGAGCCCGTCGTGCGTCGGATAGACGTTCGACGGCGCAACGTTCGGGAGGATGGCTCCGGTGCGTTCGCGGATGAAGCCGCGCTGGTCATAGTCGGTGACCAGCGACTCCATCATCGCGAGCACCGCTTCGTAGATCGCCGAGTCGACGACCTGGCCGCGGCCGGTGCGCTCGCGATAGTGCAGGGCGGAAAGGGCGCCGAGGCACGCGAAGGTCGCCGCGAGGGAGTCGCCGATGCTGATGCCCATGCGCGACGGCGGCGTCGCCGGATCGCCGACGACGTACCTCAGGCCGCCCATCGCCTCGCCGATCGCGCCGAAGCCCGGATTGCCGGCACGCGGCCCGGTCTGGCCGAACCCCGACACCCGCACCATGATCAGTCGCGGGTTGATGGCCGAGAGTTCCTCCCAGCCGAGGCCCCACTTCTCGAGCGTGCCGGGACGAAAGTTCTCGACCAGCATGTCGGCCTTGGCGACCAGCGTCTTCAGCAGTTGCTGGCCTTCGACTTGTCGCAGGTCGAGCGTGATGGCCTTCTTGTTGCGTGCGACGACGGGCCACCAGAGCGATGGCTCGCCTTCCTGCTGACGGCCCCAGACGCGCATCGGGTCGCCTTGCCCGGGAGGCTCGATCTTGATGACTTCGGCCCCGAGATCGCCCAGCAACTGGCCGCAGAACGGGCCCGCCAGCAACGTGCCCAGTTCGAGCACACGCAGGTCGGACAACGGACCGTCGGGGAACGTGGAGTCGTGCACGGAGCGCTCTTTGGCAGGTATCGCGCCAAGGATTGTATACAATGAGCCCTCGTCAATGGTCAACTACGGCTAGAAGCCGCCAGTAATGGCGCTCGCTGTATACAATTCCACCGGCTGTGACTGAAGCCGCGAGGACGCCAACGTGACGCTGCGCCTGCCGGATGCCGTCGAAATCGTCGAGGTGGGCCCGCGGGACGGCCTGCAGAACGAGCCGACCGTCGTGCCGACCGCCCTCAAGGTCGAGTTCATCCGGCGCGCGATCGACGCGGGCCTGCGTCGCATCGAAGTCGCGAGCTTCGTGAATCCGAAGCGCGTGCCGCAGATGGCCGATGCCGAGGACGTCCTGGCGGCCCTGCCGCAACGCGAGGACGTGCACTACGTCGGCCTCGTGCTCAACCGCAAGGGCGTCGAGCGCGCCATCGCCGCCGGATGCTCCGAGATCGGGATGGCCGTCGTGGCGAGCGACACCTTCAACCAGCGCAACCAGGGCGTGACGACGGACGAGTCGATCGCCGCGTGGCTCGACATCGCACGCACCGCGAAGGCCGCCGGCCTTCGCGCGCAGGTCACCGTGTCGGCCGCGTTCGGTTGCCCGTTCGAAGGCGAGGTTCCCGTCGAGCGCGTGGTCGAGATCGCGCAGCGCGTCGCCGCCGCGGCGCCGTGCGAAATCGCGCTCGCCGACACGATCGGTGCGGGCGTGCCGAGCCAGGTCACCGACATCGTCGGGCGCGTGCGAGAGGCGGTGCCGGGCCTGCCGCTGCGCTGCCATTTCCACAACACGCGCAACACCGGTGTCGCCAATGCGTACGCGGCCCTCGAGGCCGGCGTGACCGTGCTCGACGGCAGCATCGGCGGCATCGGCGGCTGCCCGTTCGCTCCGGCCGCGACCGGCAATCTACCCACTGAGGACCTGCTGTACCTGTTGACGCGCATGGGCGTTCGTACCGGCGTCGATCTCGAGGCGCTGATCGCCACGGGCCGCTGGCTGCAGGAGCAACTCGGGCGGCCCGTGCCGGGAGCGCTGGTCAAGGCCGGCCCGTTCCCAAGGCGGCGCGTGGCCGACTGAGCAACTCGCCGAACCGCCGGGACTTCGTTCGCTTCATTCACTGGCATCGCAATCGCGGGGGCACGAATGAGTTACCGATTGGGAGTCGACGTGGGCGGGACGTTCACCGACCTGCTGCTGGTCAACGAAACCAACGGGCAGACGTGGAGCGCCAAGGTGCCGAGCACCCCGGCCGACCAGTCCATCGGCGTGCTCAATGGCATCGCACGAGTCTGCGAACGTGCCGGCATCGATCCGAAAGGCATCGATCACGTGATGCACGGCACCACGGTCGCCACCAACACGGTGCTCACCGGCACGGGAGCGCGTTGCGGGCTCGTGACCACGTCCGGCTACCGGCAGGTGCTGCAGATCGCGCGCAGCTTCGTGCCCGGCGGCCTCGGCGGGTGGGTGATCTACAACAAGTCGCTGCCGATGGCGCCGCTGTCGTGCACGGTCGAGGCGCACGAGCGGATCGGTGCCCGCGGCGAGGTCGTGCGACCGCTGGACGAGGAGCACCTGCGCGCCCAGTTGCGCAGCCTCCAGGCGAAAAAGATCGAGGCGTTGACGGTCTCGCTGATCAACGCCTACGCCAACGACGCGCACGAAAAGCGCATCAAGCAGATCGCGCAGGAGGAACTGCCGGACATCCCGGTGTCGCTGTCCTCCGAGGTCGTGCCGGAAATGCAGGAGTACGAGCGCACCGTGACCACGGTCGCCAACTCGTACGTGCGGCCGCGCGTGCAGAAATACGTCCACAACCTGCAGGGCAAGTTGCAGCTCGGGAACAAGGACGTGAAGCTGCACATCCTGCGGTCCGACGGCGGGCTGGCCTCGGCCAGGTCCGCCGAGGAGTATCCCGTCAACCTGCTGATGTCGGGTCCGGCGGGCGGCGTCACCGGTGCACTCTGGGTCGCGCTGCAGGCGCGCTTCGGCAACCTGCTGACGGTCGACGTCGGCGGCACCTCGACCGACGTCGCGTTGATCGTCGACGGCCAGCCGCGTCTGCGGCGGGAAACCACGGTCGGCGACGTGACGGTGCGCGCCTCGTCGGTCGACATCCGCACCGTCGGCGCCGGCGGCGGTTCGATCGCGCACGTGCCGGAGCTCACCAAGGCATTGCGCGTCGGCCCGCAGTCGGCCGGCGCCGACCCGGGCCCGGCCGCCTATGGGCGCGGCGGCACGGAGCCGACGGTGACGGACGCGAACGTCGTGCTCGGCTACCTGCCCGAGGTGCAGCGGCTCGGTGGCGACATGGAACTCGATCGCGAACTCGCCGCGGCCGCCGTCGCCAAGGTCGGTGCGGCGCTGGGCAAGTCCGTCAAGGACGCGGCGCTCGGCATCTACGACATCGTGAACGAGAACATGGTCGGTGCGCTCCGGCTCGTCTCCGTCGAGCAGGGCCACGACCCGCGCGACTACGCGCTGATCGCCTTCGGCGGTGCGGGCCCGTTGCACGCCAACGCCCTGTCCCGGCTGCTCGGGTCGTGGCCTTCGATCATCCCGCCGGGCCCGGGCGTGCTGTGCGCGCTCGGCGACGCGACCACGGCGGTCCGTGACGAGTCGGCCCGCACGTTCATCCGCAAGTTCTCCGGCACGACGGCGCGCGAAGTGCTCAAGCTGCTCCGCGACCTTTCGCGCGACGCGGCCCGTGCCCTCGAGCGCGAGAAGGTGCCGCGCGCCGACCTGCGCATCGGTTACGAGGTCGACCTTCGCTACCACGGTCAGGGACTGTTGCTGACCGTCGCCGTCGACCTCGCGGACCTCGAGCAGCGCGGGCTCGCGGCGATCTCGGAACCGTTCGATGCCGAGCACAAGCGCCTGTTCACGTTCGCACTGCCGCTCGAACACGAGATCGTGAACCTGCGTGCGTTCGTCCAGGGGCCGCGCATCTCCGTCAAGCGGCCGGCACTCGCGAAAGGCAGCGCCACGGCCGCGGCGGCCGCCATCGGCAAGCAGAAGGCGTACATGGACGGCAAGGATTGCTCCGCCGTCGTGTACGACCGCACGCGGCTCAAGGCGGGCAATCGCGTGGCCGGGCCGGCGATCGTGGTGGAGATGGACTCGACGACGGTGATCCTGCCGCGTCACCACGGCATCGTCGATCCCCACGGCAACATCCTCATCTACCCGGACGGCTACAAGCCACGACGCGCCGCCAGGGCCTCGCCCCGCACGAGGGCCAAGGTCGTGCGCAAAGCCACGTCGACGGGTCGCAAGTAACCGTTCGGGAGGGTATGCACATGCCTGCCAAGATCGTCCAGCGCAACAGGAAGTCGATGAGGAAGGTGAAGGTCGACTCCGTCACCATCGACATCATCGAGAGCGCACTGCGCAGCGCGCGCTACGAGATGGACACGGTGCTGTTCAGGACCGCGATGTCACCGGGCATCCGCGAGCAGCACGACGAGTTCCCGATGATCGCGAACCTCGACGGCAAGATGGTGGTCGGGCAGTTCGGCTCGTTCATCCACGGTTTCATGCAGGGTTACGACGGCACGGTGGAAGAGGGCGACATCTTCTTCACCTCCGATCCGTACTCGGTCAACGGCGCCGTGAGCCATGCCAACGACTGGCTGATGCTGATGCCGATCTACAAGGACGGCCGGCTCATCGCCTGGTCGGCGATGTTCGGTCACATGACCGACATCGGCGGCAAGGTGCCCGGTTCGCTGCCGACCGACGCACGGCAGATCTTCGAGGAGGGCATCGTCGTGCCGCCCGTGAAGATCTTCAGGCGCGGCGAGTTGCAGGAGGACGTGCTGCGCATCATCCTGCACAACTGTCGCCTGCCGCTGTGGAACCTGTCGGACTTCAATGCGATCACTGCCGCGCTGCGCACTGCGGGGAATCGCTGCGTCGAGATCTCCACGCGTTTCGGCGACGACGTCTTCTACTCGGCGATGGACGACATGCTCGAGCGCAACAAGCGTGCGATGCGCGAATTGATCCGGCGGACAGTGCCCGAGGGCAAGCAGTACTTCGAGGACTACATCTGCGACGACGGCATGGGCATGGGCCCGTACAAGATCGCCTGCACGATGTGGCGCGAGGGTGACAAGTGCATCTTCGANTTCGCGGGCACCGACCCGCAGTCGNTCGGCAGCATCAACTTCCTCCTCAACGAGGAGATGTTCAAGATGTTNGCCGGNGTCTACATGATCATGGTGTTCGACCCGCAGATCCTGTTCAACGACGGCTTCTACGACCTGATGGAGGTCCGGATCCCGGCAGGGACGCTGCTGAAGCCCCTCAAACCCGCGGCACTGTCCTGCCGCACGCACGCGCTCGGGCGGATCTTCGACATCCTCGGCGGACTGCTCGGCCAGGGAAACCCGGCGTTCATGTGCGCCGCCGGCTTTTCCGACAGCCCGCACTTCATGTATTCGGGCTACCGTGAAAGCGGCGAGTGGTACCAGCTGTTCCAGATCGGCTTCGGCGGCATCCCCGGCAAGCCGTTCGGTGACGGCCCGGACGGCCACTCGCTCTGGCCTTCGTTCACCAACGTGCCGAACGAGTTCCTCGAGAGCTACTTTCCGCTGCGCATCGAGTTGTACGAGACGATCCCCGACAGCGGCGGCCCGGGCAAATTCCGCGGCGGCAACGCGCTCAGGGTCGGCTACCGGCTGCTCGAGCCCGGCGAGATCTCGATCCACGACGATCGCTGGCTGACGTACCCGTGGGGCGTCAACGGCGGGCTCCCGGGCCAGCGCAGCAGCAAGCGGCTGGTGCGTGCCGGCGGCACGGAAGAGTGGCTGCCGTCGAAGTGCGACCGGGTCAAGGTCGAGGCCGGCGACCTGCTGTACTTCGACACCTGGGGCGGCGGCGGGTGCGGCGATCCGCTCGAGCGCGAGACCGCGAAGGTCGCGTTCGACGTCGAGGCGGGCCTCGTGACCGTCGCGGGTGCATTGCGCTACGGCGTCGTGATCTCCGGGGACGGCGTCGTCGACGAGCCTGCCACGCAGCAGCTTCGCGCGCGGATGGCCAGGGAGCGCGGTGCGGTGCAGTTGTTCGACCGCGGCTTCGAGACGATCGACGGCCTCAAGACGCGCTGCAAGGCGGAGACCTCGCTGGAGCCGCCGGTGCAGCCCCGATTCACCCAGCGGACGAGGAAGGCCGCCGCGGCGGTCTGAACCCCGTCGAGGCCGACGGGGCGCGGGCCCCGCCCGGCGCGCGACCGCCGACCGGAGAGTGTTGATGCGAGCAGTCGACAAGGCGTATGCCGTGGTTCGGGACGGCGTGATCGCGGGCCGGTTCCCGCCGGGCAACCGAATTACCGAGCAGGAAGTCGCGCTCGCGGCGGGTGTCAGCCGCACGCCGGCACGCGAAGCGCTGCGCCGACTGCACCAGGAAGGCGTCGTCGACTTCACGCCGAACCAGGGTGCCGTCGTCACGGAGTGGTCGCGCGACGACGTCGAGGAAATCTTCGAACTGCGCGCGTTGCTGGAGTCGCACGGGGCGGCACGCGCCGCCCGGCTGGCGACGGAGGCCCAGGTCGCGGAACTCAAGTCGCTCGCGGAGCAGCAGCGCGCCGAGTCGCACGAGCGGCGGCCCGGCTATCTCGACCGCATCGGCGAGATCAACAGCCGGTTCCACCACCGCCTGCAGGAAGCCGCGGCGAGTCCGCGCCTCAAGCGGGCCCTGACCGTGCTGCTCGAGGCGCCTCTGGTCGTGAAGACCTTTCGCAAGTACACACCGGAGCACCTCGAGCGGAGCGCGGCCCATCACCTCGAGATCGTGCAGGCAATCACGGCGCGTGACCCGGACTGGGCGGCATCCGTCATGCGCTCGCACATCCTCGCCGCGATGCGCTCGATGAATTACCAGGCGGGTGCGGCATTGCCCCATGAACGCCCGAAGGCCGTGCGCATGGTCAAGCCATGATGCAGCGGCCGGGCGCGACGGGAGCCGTGGCGGTCAGCGGCCGCGGCGTTCCTGGATCAGGCGGTCGAGCCGCTCGATGAAGCGGCGTTCCTGCGCGCTCACGAGCTCGCCGCCGATCCCCATGAAGTCGCCCTCGCGCGCGGCACGCGCCACGCGATTGGCGAGCGACAGCACGAACTCGCCGTAGTGGAACAGGTCTTCGGCCGCGCCGTGCGTGCCGAGCGCCTCGAGCGCGTGCCGCGCCGTGTCGAGTGCCTTGTCCTGCAGGCTCTGCGGCGTGCGGTGCGGCTCCTCGAGCGTGTAATACCAGCGCCGGATGTCGTCCTGCGCGTGCATGATGTGGGAAGCGGCCGCGATCTCGCTCACGAGCGGGTGCGTGCTGTTGATCGCGTCGACGATGCCCTGCAGCCCCGCCGCACGTTCGAGCATTTCGTCGAACGGGCTGCCCCCGGAGGCCGAGACTGCGATGATGACGTGGTGTGGCGTGTTGCGGACGGCCTGCCACTGCACGATCGTCAGTTGTTCCCTGGTCAGCATCGGATTCCCCTCCCGGCCGGTGCGCGCGTAGCAGCCCGATCCTGTTGAATGTGCCCGGATCATACAACTGCCGCCGCGAGGGATGGAATGACATGAGTGACTTGCTCGCCGCGCCGCTCACGCTGCCCTGTGGCGTCCGCCTGTCGAATCGCCTGGCCAAGGCGGCCATGACGGAGGGGCTGGCCGACGCCTGGCTGCGCGCGACGCCGGCGCACGAGACGCTGTACCGGACCTGGAGCGATGGCGGTGCGGGTTTGCTCGTCACCGGCAACGTGCAGGTCGACCGGTTCGACCTCGAGCGTCCGGCCAACGTCGCGATCGACCGCTCCGAGCCGCGTACGTACGACGCGGAGGCGCGACGCCGGCTGGCCGCATGGGCGCGCGCGGGCACGGCGCGCGGCAACCACCTCTGGATGCAGATCGCACACGCGGGTCGACAGTCGCCGCGGTACGTCACCGGTCAGCCGGTCGCGCCCTCGCGGGTGCAGCTCGACCTGCTCGGCAACTATGCGACGCCGCGTGCGTTGACCGAAACCGAGATCCTCGAACTGGTCGGCCGGTTCGCGCACGCGGCCACGGTCGCGCGGGAGACCGGGTTCACGGGAGTGCAGGTGCACGGCGCCCACGGCTACCTGGTCAGCTCGTTCCTGTCGCCGGTCACGAACCGACGGCTCGACGCGTGGGGCGGCTCGCTCGAGAACCGCGCGCGATTCCTGCTCGAGTGCGTGCGTGCCGTGCGTGCGGCCGTCGGCCGGGACTACCCCGTGGCCGTCAAACTCAATTCGGACGACTTCCGCAAGGGTGGCTTCACGCACGAGGAGTGCCTGCAGGTCGTGCGCTGGCTCGACGCGGAGAAGATCGACCTGCTGGAGGTCTCGGGCGGCACGTACGAGCAACCGCGTCTGCTCGGTGTCGCCGGCCGGACGGAAGATGCGGTGCCGATCCGTGCCAGCACGCGGGCGCGCGAGGCGTATTTCCTCGACTATGCAGCGGCGATCCGGCGTGTCGCGCACATGCCCCTGCTCGTGACCGGCGGCTTCCGCAGTCGCGAAGGCATGCAGGCGGCGCTCGGCGGCGACGGCCGCGCCGCCGATTGCGACGCGATCGGGCTCGGTCGCCCGCTCTGCTGGATGCCCGATTTTCCGCAACGGCTGCTGGATGGCCGACTCGGCCGCGTCGAGGACCTCGACGGCCGGCTGCAGGTGCGCACGCGCGGCTGGCTGTCACCGACGAGCCCGTGGCTCGCGGCCAAGGCCCTGAACGCCTTCGCCTCGCAGTCCTGGTACTACTGCCAGCTGTTCCGGCTGGGTGCCGGCGAGCCCGCGCAGCCCGGGCGTGGCATCGCGTCGACGCTCGGGGAATACCTCGCGAGCGAACTGCGCGCGGCGCGTGCGACCCGGCGTGTCTACCCGCGCCCGCCGGCGCACCCGTCCCGGTCGATGGCGTGACCATCCAGGCCTGCATGTCGGCGATTTTGCAGGTCCGGTCAGCCGTGCACGGGCCTCACCCGCGTGGGTGACGCGCGGCATCGGCAACCGGTGTAGAAAGCGCGTCGAGGTTGGCGATGCCATACGAAGTCGAAGCACAAGGGCGCGTCGTGCTGGTGCGGTGCACCGGCCAGGTCACCGCGGCGGAGATCGAGGCCATGACGACGGCGCTCGCCGCGCGCGCGGACTTCGAAGACCAGCGTTTTCACGTCTTCGACTGGTCGGAGGCGACGCTGCCGCCGCTGACCGAGGAACTGATCTGGGCCACGGCCGGGATCATCGGCGCGGTCGCCACCAACCGGCGTCTCGAAAGCGTCTTCGTGCCCGACACGCCGCAGTTACGCGCCTTCGTCGAGTACCTGCAACCGACGCTCGGCGAGCTCAAGATCACCTTCATGCCGACCACGGCGGACGCCTGGGACTGGATCCAGGGTCGCACGACCATCGTCCGCACGCTCAGCTGAGGCTGGCGTTTAGCCACGCGCTGCGGGCCAAGTACAGCAGCGGATTTCCCTTCGCGACGTGCGTGCCCGCCGACAATGCGCGGACGTCCGGCGTGCGCCGCGCCATGCCAGCGTCGGCCGCAATGACACGGCAATGGCCTACCGCGGGTCGCCGCGCGCGCGGCCGGCGGCGCCTTCCTCCGACCCCGGCGGCGGTGCAGAATTGCGGCATTCGAGGCTTCAGTCATACGGTGTCAGGCATGATCCTTCGCAGCCGCAAACCCCTGCTCGCACTGGCTCTCGCGCTCGTGGTCGCCGCCTGTGCGACGAGCCCGACCGGTCGCAAGCAGCTGATGCTCGTCTCCGAGGACCAGGCGATCAGCGCCTCGCGCCAGGCCTATGTCCAGGAGATGAGCAAGTACAAGCAGGAAGGCAAGCTCGTCACCGATTCGCGGCTGCTGAACCGCGTCGAGGTCATCACCGAGCGACTGGTCGCGCAGGCCGTGAAGATGCGGCCCGACAGCGCCAAGTGGCAGTGGAGCGTGCAGGTCATCGACGAGCCGAAGACCGTCAACGCGTGGTGCATGGCCGGCGGCCGCATGGCGATCTACACCGGCTTGATCCAGAAGGTCGACCCGACCGACGACGAACTCGCGCAGGTGATGGGCCACGAGATCGCGCACGCGCTCGCCAACCACACGGCGGAGCGCATGTCGGTCGCGATGGCGAGCAACGTCGGCGTGCTGGCCGCCGGTGTGCTGACCGACAACCCGGGCCAGTCGATGGCGCTGGCCGCCGCCGCCGCGCAGATGGCCGTGCAACTGCCCAACAGCCGCACCTCGGAAAGCGAAGCCGACCAGATCGGCATCGAGCTGGCGGCGAAGGCCGGTTACGACCCCCGCGCGGCGATCACGCTGTGGCAGAAGATGGCAAAGGTCGGTGGCAGTGCACCGCCGGAGTTCCTCAGCACGCATCCGAGCGACGAGACGCGGCAGGACCGGCTCGGCAAGCTCGCGCCGAAAATGATGCCGTACTACCAGGCGGGGGGCACGCGGCCGAGCCATCCGGTCAGCATGGGTCCGGCGTCTGTCTGAGCCCATGAGCACCCGACCGCAGCCGCCCGTCGCGGCCCGGCGGCCGCACCCGGTGTCGTCGCCCCACGGGACGCGCGTCGACGACTATTACTGGCTGCGCGACGACACGCGCACCGCGGCCGACGTGCTCGGTTACCTGCAGGCCGAGAACAGCTATCGCGAGCTCGCGTGTGCGTCGTGGCGGCCGCTCGAGGACCGGCTCTACGAGGAAATCGTGGGGCGCATCCGCCAGGACGACACGACCGTGCCTTACCGTGACCACGGGTACTGGTACTACCGTCGCTTCGACACCGGTGACGAGTACCCGCTCTACGCGCGCCGGCACGGCGACCTCGAAGGCCCCGAGCAGGTCCTGCTCGACCTGCGTGCGCAGGCCGCGGGCCTCGACTATTACGACATCGGCGCGCTCGAGGTCAGCGACGACAATCGCCTGCTGGCCTACACCGACGACACGGTCGGACGGCGCCAGCACACGCTGCGGTTCAAGTCGCTGGACACCGGCGAAGTGCTGGCCGACGCCGTGCCCAACGTCGAGGAGGCGATGGCCTGGGCGGCGGACAACCGCCGCGTGCTCTACATCGAGAAAGACCCGGTCACGCTGCTCGGCCTGCGTGTGCGCGTGCACGTGCTGGGCACCGACCCTGCCGACGACGCGCTCGTGTACGAGGAGCAGGACGAGTCGTTCTACACCGCGGTCGAACTGACCAAGGACCGCCGCTACCTGCTGATCCACTCGAGCAGCACCATCACCTCCGAAGTGCGGTACGCGCGCACCGACGATCCGGACCTCGAGTTCAAGGTGCTGCTGCCGCGCGAGCGTGGCCACGAGTACTCGGTCGAGCACGTCGACGGACGCTGGATCGTCCGCACCAACTGGCAGGCCCGCAATTTCCGCATCATGGAGGTGCCGGTCGATGCGCCGATCGGGCGCGAGCACTGGCGCGAGGTCGTGCCGCACCGCGACGACGTGTTCGTGGCGGGCTTCGACGTCTTCACGCGGTTCCTTGCGCTCGAGGAGCGCTCCGACGGCCTGCGCAAGGTGCGTATCCGGCCCTGGGACGGCGGCCGCGACTATTACCTCGATTCGGACGAGCCGGCTTACCGGATGTCGCTCGGCGCCAACGAGGAGATCGACAGCGAGGTCGTGCGCTACACGTACACGTCGCTGACGACGCCGTACACGACCTTCGACTACGACACGCGCACGGGTACGCGGACGCTGTTGAAGCAAGAACCGGTGCTCGGCGACTTCGATCCGGCACGCTACGCCACCGAGTACCTGTGGGCCACCGCCCGCGACGGCGAACGGGTCCCCGTCGCGCTCGTCTACCGCAAGGACAACTTCCGGCGCGACGGGTCGGCGCCGCTGCTGCAGTACGGCTACGGTGCCTACGGCATCTCGAGCGACCCGGTGTTTTCGTCGAGCATGCTGTCGCTGCTCGACCGCGGCTTCGTCCATGCGATCGCGCAGGTGCGCGGCGGACAGGAGCGCGGGCGTCGCTGGTACGAGTCCGGCCGGCAACTGTGCAAGCGACACACGTTCGAAGACTTCATCGACGTCACGCGTCACCTCGTGGACGCGGGCTATGCGGACCCCACGCGCGTCTTCGCACGGGGAGGGAGCGCTGGTGGCCTGCTGGTCGCGGCCGTGGCCAACATGGCGCCCGAGCTCTACCGCGGCATGGTCGCGCACGTGCCGTTCGTCGACGTCGTGACGACGATGCTGGACGAGAGCATCCCGCTCACGACCAACGAGTACGACGAGTGGGGCGACCCGAACGAACGCGAGTTCCACGACTACATGCTGAGCTATTCGCCCTACGACAACGTGATCGCACAGCCCTATCCGTCGCTGTTCGTGACGACGGGTCTGTGGGACAGCCAGGTCCAGTATTTCGAACCGGCGAAGTGGGTCGCGAAGCTGCGCCGCCTCAAGACCGACGACCGGCTGCTCGTGCTGCGCGTGAACATGGAAGCGGGCCACGGCGGCAAGTCCGGGCGCTTCCAGCACCTGCGCGAACTCGCCGAGGAGTACGCCTTCCTGGTCGTGCAGGCCGGGCTTGCACCGGAATCCGACCCGACGCCCTGACGTCTTCACCTCTCCCGCGCGCGGGAGAGGTCGCCGCGAAGCGGCGGGTGAGGGCTCCGGCTTTTTCTTCCACCTTTCCCGTGCGCGGGAGAGGGCGCCACACACCTCTCCCTCTCCCGCTTGCACGGGAGAGGGAGGGGAACCGCTCTCGCGGGAGAGGGATACGCTCAGGCGCCGCAGCCGCTGCGCGAGTCGAGGTCGAGCGGCACCGGCAACTGCCGCTTGAACGGGCCGTAGTAGACCTTCACGCCTGCAGGTGCGTCGACACGCAGGCACGCCGTGAGCGGGTCCTTCGGGATGAAGTTGATGCCGTCGGCGGAAGAGCCACGCGTATCGAGCCGGAACACGATCTTCTTCGGATCGCTCGTGTCGACCTTGTCGGCGGTGTTGAGGCCCTGGGTCGTGACCTTGGTGAACGCGGCCGCCGACGTGACGGACCCGCTGTAGACGACGGCGCCGCCGCCGGCCGTGGTCTTCATGCGCCACTCGCCCGACGGGCAGTCGCGCCAGATGTAAAGGGCTGCCTCGGCGGCCGCACTGAACGTCGGTTTGCCACACTGGTAGGGCGGCGCGCCGCCCGGCGTCACCGCGGCGATGGATCCACCCTGCGTGATGCGATACAGCCGATTGGTCGCGACGTTGCTGAAGTTCTGCGACGTGCCGTTCGGCCATTCGACGCGGACCGATGCCGTGGTCGCGCCGGCGACGCCGAAGTGCAGCCGCTTCATGTCCTGTGACCAGCGGTGGTACCCGCCGTTGTTCTCCCGCACCTGGCTCACGCCGTTCGCCGTCACGAACACGCGCGCACCGGTGGCCTCCCGCTCGGACTGGGTGCCGACCAGGTCGAACTCGAGCCAGCGCTTGCCGCTGCCCTGGTTGCGGAACAGCTTGTTCTGGCCGCCGAACTGCAGCGGTCGCAGGTTGAAGCCGTTGGCGACGAACAGGTCGAGGTTGCCGTCGACGTCGTAATCGCCCGACACCGCCGTGTCCGCGGTGCCGGCACCGCTGCGGACGGCGATGCCGACCGGCCCGACGGCGCCGCCGGCCCCCGTGACCTCGCGGAACGTGCCGTTGCCGAGGTTCTCGAACAGCCGGTTCGGGATGTTGCTGGCCGCCGTGCGGCACGCGAAGTACAGGTCGACGTCCATGTCGTTGTCGAAGTCGCCCGGCGTGACGCTGACGCACTCCATCGGCACGTCGAGCCCGGCCTGCGCCGTCTGGTTGACGAACTTGCCAGGGTAGTTCATCAGCAACGTCGGCTTCTGCGCGCGGTCGCTGGGCCACAGTCCCGTCGCGACCAGGTTCGTGATCGTGTCGGTCGAGTCGATGTCGAGGTAGGCTTCGCTGAAGACACCCTTGTCTGTTTCCGACAGCTGCGACCAGATCACCAGCGTCCACAGCTTCGTGGTCGGGTTGTAGCCGATCTGCATCATCGGGATGTCTTCCGGCTTGCTCGGATTCGCCGGCATGCCGTGAATCGCGGTGTTGGCCGGGTCCAGCGTGAACGGGATCGCTGCCGGATTGATACCGCGCGAACCGATCTTGATGCGCTTGAAGTCGATGGTGGTGCGCTCGTCCTGCTTGTTCCAGTCCATCTCGAACTGCACCTTGCCGCCCGTGACGAACCTGACGCCCTTGATGCCGTTCATGAGCCCGGCCTCGAAGTGCGTCGCGCCGCTTTGCGTGGCGCCGGACTGCCGCAACTGCACGCCGCCGATCACGAGCATGTCCATGCGGCCGTCGTTGTTGAAGTCGGCGATCGCGCTGTCGACGGCCTGCGGCACCGGCGGGAGGTACGCCGCGGGAGCCGAGTTGTCGTAGATCTTCTTCCACGGCAACGGGACCGTGTTGTAGATCTTCTGCGGGAANANGTCCTCGTCGGAGCACATGAAGTCGAGGGCGCCGTCGCCGTTGACGTCGATCAGCTGTGCGTAGTGAAAGCGCTTGCAGAGCAGCTTCGCGGTCGTGGTCGTCTCGCTGAAATGACCCGGCGGGCCCTGGCGATAGAGCTTGGCGACGCCGCCGTACTGCGTCATGACGAAGTCGAGCAGCTTGTCGCTGTCGTAGTCGAGCCAGACCGGCAGGCGGCCGCCGAGGTTGGTCGTCGTGAGGCCGCGCGCGACGGTGCGGTCGACGAGCCACTGGTTCTCGTTGACGAGCAGTTCGCTCAGGTTGCCGGTGCCGGCGCTGATCAGCAGGTCCTGGTCGCCGTCGTTGTCGAAGTCGGCCCAGGAACCGCCGTGGGTGTCGGCGCGCTGGCGGTTGCGCCACGTGAGCACTTCCGGACCGATCGTGTGGAACGTTCCGTTGCCCATGTTCAGGAAAATGTTGTCCTGCTGGCGATGGTTGCTCGCATAGATGTCGAGCAGTCCGTCGCCGTTGAGGTCGCCCCACGCTGCGCCATAGCTCTCGCCGGCACGGTTCACCTTGGCCGCCGCCGAGACATCCGTGAAGGCGATCTGCGCTCGGGACGCGCCGGGAACGGCGCAGCACGCAGCCACTGCGAAACACAGGAGGAAGCGGAACGTCATGGGAGGGGCCCCGTCGTTTGATTTGTCCGGTGCGCCAGTCTCCGGTGACACAACGGTGACGTAAGTCAGCACGCGCGAAGCGTGGCTACAGGCGCAGCACCGATACCGTGTCAGCGGACTCGACAACGACTGACAACCAAACACCAGTCATCGGGGCAATGAGAAGCGAGGCGATCCTTTACGGATGACCGGGCCATGGATGGAACCACCTGAGCGAACCACGCCACGGACCCGCGCTGGGTGTCACGGACGCGACGGGCAACTCCCGACGATGAACGTGCCGTGCTCCCCATTCTGTCCACAGCGGAACGAAGCGGCTGTGCGTTGCCGGCGATTGCGCGCGCGTGCGCAGGCGAGCGGTCCTACAGACGTCCCGGGCGTAGCGCCATACAACCAGTGCACCCGACACCCATCCGCAGGAGCACGCCATGGAGAAGAACAGACGCCCGAAGGGTCGCGACCTCGATCGCGACCCGGAAACCGGACAACCCGAGGATCACCTGGGCGGAGTCGCCGGCGGTGCGTTCGCCGGTGGCACGGCGGGCGGCCTCGCCGGTGCCGCCGTGGCCGGCGCAGCCACGGGCACGATCGCAGGCGGGCCACTCGGGACGGTGGCCGGCGCAATCGCTGGCGTCGTCGCGGGATCGGTCATCGGCGGCGTGGCCGGCAAGGCGCTGGCGGAACGCATCAACCCGGCGCACGAGGACGAGTACTGGCGACACGCGTTCCCGTCGCGGCCCTACGCGGTCGCGTCGCCACACGGCTGGGACGACTTCGGCCCGGCCTACCGGTACGGCTACGAGCGCTATCCCGCGTACGAGGGACGGCGGTTCGACGATGTCGAGCCGGAGTTCGCTCGCGAGTGGGATCGGTCACGCGGCAACTCGCGTCTCGAATGGGACGAAGCGCGGCACGCGACGCGTGACGCGTACGAGAGGATTGCGGCCTCTGTCGAGCGCGCGCTGCCCGGTGATGCGGATCGGGACGGCCGCTGAGACACGTCCGCAACGACGGCACAGGTGGCGCCGGCCTGCGCGTGGAGGTCGCGTTCGTCTCAGTCCGCCGCGCACCCATGGACGCGATGCAGGCAGAGCCCGACGAGTTCGGTGAAGGTCGCGTTGTCGTCGTCACCGATGTCGAGCCTGCCGCCGACCGCGCCGACCTCGATCTTTGCCGGCGTGTCCGGCGGCACCGAGTACAGGAACTCCGGCGGCACGGTGACGCTCGTCTGCGCCGCCGCGCCCCGCGCCGGGACACGGACCGTGAACGCGCGGTGCAGGTCGTCCTCGAGTTCGAGGGTGACTTCCCACGACACGACCGGGACGTTGACCGGATGGACCGGCAGGACACCGGCGTCGACCAGCGACCAGAGCTCGCGCTCCGAGGCGCAGACCCCGAGCGACGCCCCTGCCTGCCAGGTGATCACGCCGCCGGCGAAATCGACGTCGCGCGGCGCTGCCGGCAGCCAGTGCGTGAGGGGCGTGCGGCCGCGCAACGTGGAACCATCGGTCGCGAAGCCGCGGAACAGGTAGGGCCCCGCAGGGAAACGACGCACGAATTGCGCGACAGTGACCACGGGATCGTCGGGCTCTTCGCGCAGCGAGGCCCGGCACTTCGGCTCGGAGCTCTCGCCGAACGATTCGGTCAGGCCCTGTCGACGCAGGCCACCGGTCACGGTGTTCGCAAAGATGCGTTCACCGTGCGCATCGACGATCTCGGTGCCCCGCAGGTCGTCCGCATCCGCGAGCCAGTGGAAACCGATGTCGCCGTCCGTCGCGTTGATCTCGACGATGGCGCGACACTCGCCGAGTCCGCCGCACGGCTCCGTCGCCGCAGCGACGGTGGGCACTGCCAGCACGAGCAGCACCACGACGATCTCGGCGACGAGCGTCCAGCCCGAATGACGTGACTGCATGGATGTCACCCCTCGGTGGCGAGCGAGCGGGTAGATGGTCGGTGCGAGACGCGTTGTACGCCCGTGGTCGGGCGACGCAAGCCCATGGCTCGCTGAAAAGCGTATCGGTGGGCGCCGATGCTGCGGTGGCAGCCCGTGCGCGGGAGGAGGAATGTCGCGCCGCACCGGACCGGCACGACGCGATGCAGTCTCGAAACGGTTCTCCTCCGGCCGGACGCCGGAGGAGAACCGTGTTGCGCCGTTACTTCGTCGCGGCCGGCGTGGCCATCGTCGCCGGCACCGGGAACCCGCGCTTGCGCATCAGTGCCGAGATGCCGGGGTCACGGCCGCGGAACGCGCGATAGGCGTCGGCGGTGTCGACCGTGTTGCCCTGCGACAGCAGCAGCTTGAGGCGCTTGGCCACGTTCTTGTCCCAGGCGCCGCCCGCCTCGGTGAAGGCTTCCCAGGCGTCCGCCGTGATCGTGTCCGACCACAGGTAGCTGTAGTAGCCGGCCGAGTAGCCGTCGCCCGAGAACACGTGGTTGAACTGCGGCGTGCGGTGACGCATGACGATCTCGGCGGGCATGCCCAGCGCGGCGAGTGTCTCGCGCTCGAACTTGTCCGGGTCGATCGCCTGCGCGCCGGCGGTGTGCAGCTTCATGTCGACGAGTGCGCTCGAGAGGTACTCGACCGTGTCGAAGCCCTGGTTGAACTTGTCCGCGGCCTCGATCTTGGCGACCAGTTCGCGCGGGATCGGCTTGCCGGTCTGGTAGTGCAGCGCGTACTTGTTGAGGATCTCCGGCGTCGACAGCCAGTGCTCGAGCAGCTGTGACGGGAACTCGACGTAGTCGCGCGGCACCGCGGTGCCGGCGAGCGACGGGTAGTTCACGTTCGAGCTCAGCCCGTGCAGGGCGTGGCCGAACTCGTGGAACAGCGTCTCGGCATCCTTCCAGCTGATCAGCACGGGCTCGCCGGGCTTGCCCTTCACGAAGTTCGAGTTGTTCGAGACGATCGTCTTGACGTCGCCGTCGAACTTTTCCTGCGTGCGATAGGCGTTCATCCACGCGCCCGAGCGCTTGCCCTTGCGCGCGTACGGATCGAAATACCACAGGCCGACCAGCTTGCCCTGCGCGTCGTTCACTTCCCAGACGCGCACGTCGGGGTGGTACACGGGCACCTTGCCGGCCGCGACCGGAGTGAAGCCGAAGCCGAACAGTTCCTTCGCCATGTGGAACATGCCTTCACGCAGGTTCTCGAGCTGCATGTACGGCGTGATTTCGGTCTCGTCGAGGTCGTACTTGGCCTTGCGGACCTTCTCGGCGTAATACCGGTAGTCCCACGGCTCGATCGTGACGCCGGTCTTCCCGGCATCGGCGACCTTCTGCATGTCGGCGACTTCCTCGTGGACGCGCGCGACCGCGGGCTTCCACACCGCCTCCATGAGCTCCATCGCGCGCTCGGGGGTCTTCGCCATCGAGTTCTCGAGACGCCAGTGCGCGTGCGTCGGGTAACCGAGCAGCTTCGCGCGCTCGGCGCGCAGCTGCAGGATCTGCGTGATCGTCGCGTTGTTGTCGGTGGCGCCGCCGTTGTCGCCGCGGTTGACGAACATGCGCCAGGCCTGTTCGCGCAGCGCCCGGTTGTCGGCGTAGGTCAGGAACGGCTCGACGCTCGACCGGGTGTTGTCGATGGCCCACTTGCCCTTCTGGCCGCGACCCTCGGCGCCCTGCGCCATGCCGTCACGCACCGCGGGCGGCAGGCCGGCCAGGTCGGCTTCCTTGTCGATGAAGATGACGCCTTCGTTCTCGTCCTTGAGCACGTTCTGCCCGAAGGTCGTGAACAGCTTGGCGAGGTCCTGGTTGATCGCGGACAGGCGCTGCTTCGCCGCGGCGTCGAGCTTGGCGCCGGCCCGGACGAAGTTCGTGTAGTACAGCCAGGACAGCCGCTGCTGTTCCGGCGTCAGGCCCGAGGTCGTCCGCGTGTCGTACACCTTGGCGATGCGCTCGAACAGCTTCGTGTTCTGCGTGATCTTGTCGCTGAACGCGGCGAGCTTCGGCGCCATGTCGCGCTCGACGGCCGAGACGGCGTCGTCGTTGAGGTTCGAGGTGTAGATGCCGTAGATCGTGCCGACGCGGTCGAGGGTACGACCGGTGCGCTCCATGGCCGCGATCGTGTTTTCGAAGGTCGGGGCGGCCGGGTCGTTGGCGATCCGGTCGATCTCCGCGAGCTGCTGGGTCATTCCGGCTTCGAGCGCCGGCGCGAGCTGGTCGACGCGGGCCTGGGCGAACGGCGGCACGCCACCGTACGGGCCGATCCACGGGGCCAGCAGCGGGTTGTCCTTCGGTGAACTCATGTCGGCAGCTTCGGCCCCGGAAATGGCGAGCAGCGCGCAGGCGCCCGCCGTGGCAAGCAGGGTCTTCATGGGTGGGTTGGGTCCTTCGACGCAGTCGTGCCCGACGGCACGGAAGCCGCCGAGATTAACCCACGGCGCGGCCCGGCCCCAACCCGGCCGTCGCAGCGAACGCTCAGCCCGTCGCTGTTTCCGTGGACGCAGGTGGGCCGAGGCGAAACCGCGCGCGCAGCACACGATGCTGGAAGATCGCGGCCGCCAGCGCCGTGAACAACGCCACGCCGCCCAGGATCAGCACCAGCCTCAGGTAAGGCTCGTCATGGCCCATGCGGATCTGGGCGCGCGTGATCGCCGTCAGCACCCACTCGATGACGGCCACGCCCAGGATCGCCTGGACCGTGCGCGCGGCCCACGGGCGACGCACGGCGAGCAGCCCGATCAGCAGGACGGCAAGGATGGCCAGGGGCAGCAGGCCCGCGTGCATGAAATGGGCGCCCAGCAGCAACAGCGCGAGCACGGGCAGGGTCAGCAGCAACATGGTTCAGGCTTTCTCCCACATGAGGTCGGATTCACGCTTGATCGCAGTCTGGATCATGTCCAGCAATGGTACCGCGCGGCGTCGCAACGCAACGGGGCGTTCACGCGGCTCGGCGTCGTCGTCGTCGGTCGCGGACGGGTCGACGACGGGCGGTGGCGACAGTTCGTCGCCGTGCACTTCGAGCCCGCGGCGCAGGCCGACCAGAAACTGCGCGAGGTCAGCGTACAACACGGCCCCCGGCACCGTGCCGGAATGGCCACCGAGCCGGATCAGTCTGACGGCCGGTTCGCCGTGCATGAGCAACTGCCCGTGCCGGGTCGAAAATTTCACCACCATTGCTACAGGAACCTCTCGATGTGCGGCAACTGACGCGCGAGCCGGACCCAGCTCCGCAGCAGCCAGGACGAGTCGGGCTCGTGCCGGTGCTCCAGCGGCTGGCCGTCTTTTTCGCCGAGCCAGCGCAGCTCGCGGGTGCCGCGGCGCATCATAACGTGCCAGCTGCGGTCGGGGGCGAGGTCGCGTTCCATGCGCGCGGCGAGATCCCGCGCGAGCGACTCCGATTCGAGCAGCACCGCCATTTCCGTGTTCAGGCGCGACGAGCGCGGATCGAGGTTGAAGCTGCCGACCCACGCGAGTCGACGGTCGACGACGATGGTCTTGGCGTGCAGCGCGCTGCTCGAAGAGGCGCCGTGATGGTGGCGCGGCCGGTTGCCGAAACGCTGGTACTCGTACAACTCGACGCCGGCCCGCAAAAGCGCACGACGGTAGCGCGTGTAACCGGCGTGCACGGCCGGCACGTCGTTCGACGCCAGCGAGTTGGTCAGGATGCGGACGCGCACGTCGCGACGTCGCAACCGGATCAGGTCGCCCGCGCCCTTGCGGCCCGGCACGAAATAGGCCGTCGCGGCGAGCACTTCCTCGCGGGCGCGCTCCCAGGTTTCGTTGAGCGCGTCCACCATGACCTGCGGCGCGTGCTTCCGTCGTCGCTCGCAGGCCTTGCGCGGGTCGTCGACCACGATCCGCGACGCGACCCAGTGCACGGGGCTGTCGACGCGCGCGAGCGCGTCACGCAGGCTGCGGTCCGGGTGGCGGTATATCTCCTGCAGGCGCATGAACCGCGCCGCGCGGATGTAGCGCTCGATCCGCTCGCGTGCCATGCGGCTGTCGCGCCGGCCCATCGCGGTGTGCAGCGGCACCGCGAGGTCGCTCGACCAGTACTGTTCGAACACCTGTTTCGCCTCGCGGGCGACGGGGCCGAGCAGCAGCACGTCGAGGTCGGTGAAGTTGGCGGCCTCGTTCGCTTCGAAGTAATGCCCGCCGATGTTGCGTCCGCCGATGATCGTCGCGTGGCCGTCGACGACGTACAGCTTGTTGTGCATGCGGTGGTTGAGACGGCGGAACTCGAACGGCACCTGCAGCGGGCGTGTCCAGCGAGGTCGCAGGCGGAACGGATTGAAGACCCGGACCTCCGCGTTCGGCAGGGAGTCGAGCAGCAGCGGCAGGCATTCGTCGGTGTGCAGGCCGTTGTCGTCGATCAGCAGCCGCACCTGGACGCCGCGTTCCGCGGCCGCACGCAGCCGGTCCATCAGCACGATCCCGGCTTCGTCGTCGTCGTAGATGTACGTCTGCAGGTCGATCGAGCGGCGGGCCTCGTCGGCGAGCACCGAGCGCAGCTGCAGCGCCATCGGGCCGGTGTCGAGCAGCAGGCAGGCGGACTTTCCAGGCCGTGCGTCGAACTCCGCGGGACCGAGGGTCGAAGCGAGACACGGTCGTTGCGGATCGCGATCGGGGGCCACGGCGGCCGGTACGTACATCGCTCGCACCTACACGCGGCAACCGCAGCTGGCGGTCGCGGACCATCGTAGCCCGTGCCCGCCTCGATACCATCGCCACGGAAGGTAGGACGGCTGCTCCCGTGGGGGTCAGGCGGTGGTGACGGCAACGGCCCGACGGCTCCTGCGCGAAGCCTGCGTCGACCGAAGCCGGATCGGTTCGGGGTGCCGTCGTGCCGCTAGGCCCGGCCGGCGGCGACTTCCTCGATCCGGTCGGCAAACGTCGTCACGTCGATCGGCTTTTCGATGAAGGCACAGCAGCCGACCTCGATGGCGCGGACCCTGTCCGCGGACAGCGCGTGGGCGCTGACGGCGATCACCGGGGTGGGGTCGTCCGCGCCGGGGGGCACCAGGCCGGGGACGAAGTCGCAGCCGTCGCCATCGGGCAGCCGCAGGTCGAGCAGGATCAGGTCGTAACGCGAGGTGCGCGCGAGCGCGACGCCCTCCGCGCCCGTGGGCGCCACGACGACTTCGTGGCCCCGGCGCTCGAGCAGGAAGCGCGCAAGGTAGGCGTTCGACTCGTTGTCTTCGATCATCAGAATCCGCACAGGGTCTCTTCTCCACGCACGGCGTAACGCCAGCGTCGAACCGGCACGTGCCCGCGATCAGGAGTCGATCTTACAGGCCGTCGCCGGCCCGAGTCTGCCGGCTCTTCCGCAGCCGGCATGCGTGCGCACGCGCCCCGCATAGGTAGAATGACAGGGATGTCGCAGACCGAAACGGACAACGGCGCGCTGATCCTGGTCGTCGACGACGACGGCCGCTCGCGGGAACTGCTGCGGATCATCCTGCGCCACGCCGGTTATCGCGTGCTGGCGGCCCCGGACGGGCCGGCCGCGATCGCGCTGCTGGCCACCGAGCGTCCTGCGGTCGCCCTGGTCGACTTCCTGATGCCCGGCATGTCCGGGCTCGAATTCTGTCGCTGGGCGCGAGCGCGCCCGGAACTTGCCGGCATGCGCTTCGTGCTGCTCACCGGCATGGATACGGACGACACCCGGGCCGAGGCCGAGCAGGCCGGAGCCGATGCAATGGTGACGAAGCCGTTCGATCGCGTACGCTTGTTGGCCAGTCTCGCGGGCCTGCTCGGCTCGGGGTCCGCGTGATCGAGGTCCAGGGACGCGCCACCCGGCGCGTGTTGTGCGGCGGGCTGTCCGCCGCGGGCCCAGCAATGTAAATTTTCGGACATGGAACCACCCGTACCCCCTCGAGTCCTCGTCGTCGACGATGAAGTCCGGGCCCTGCGCCTGATGTCCCGCGTGCTCGGCAGCAGTGCGATCGCCTGCAAGACGGCCGAGTCGGCGGCACAGGCGCTGGAAATCCTCAAGCTNGCTCCCGAGATNGACGTGGTCGTGAGCGANATCTACATGCCCACGACCGACGGCATCGAGTTCCTCGGCCAGATCCGNCGCGACTTCGTCGACCGGCCGTGGCTGCANCTGCTGCTGGTCACCGGCCAGGCCTCGCTCGAGACCGCGGTCGCCGCGATGCGTCTGGAGGCGAGCGACTACC
>Ga0065704_10070479_pt1 | contig 23277 bp, 27 predicted proteins | sample SwiRhicommuniRL2_FD_59091 | JGI IMG/M metagenome (GOLD analysis project Ga0065704, IMG submission 59091) | Switchgrass rhizosphere bacterial communities from Rose Lake, Michigan, USA - RL2 v2 (version 2) | ecosystem: Host-associated > Plants > Roots > Rhizosphere > Soil | place: East Lansing, MI | reverse complement strand
CGCGGCCTGTGCGTCGAAGGGATGAAGTGCGGCTGCGCGACGCGGCCTGATGTGAACCGAGAGGCCGCGACCGGCCGGGAGAATGAACATGGAAAGCGCGAACAGCGCGGCGCTGGCGATGGCCGGTTCCGCGAACGATGAACTGCACCCTGATTACCGGACGTTCCTGGAGGCGAAAATCCCCCTCGCCCTTCCGGCTGGCTTCCCATGCGAGCTGGACGAAATCCCGACGCACCTCGCCGACGGCCGGCCGATGAAGGACCATGTCCGGCATATCGTCCGCTGGGCGGTAGAAGGCGGGCGCCGCGCGCTGTTCGAGAGCTTCGGCCTGCACAAGACGATGCAGCAACTGCTGATCGGCAGCCTGATCTGCGCCAAGGCGAACTGCTGGGGCATCATCGTCCTCCCCCTCAACGTCCGTCGCGAATTCATCCGCGACGCCGCGCTGCTCGACATCCCTGTCGCCTTCGCCCAGTCCGATGCTGAGATCGATGCCATCCTGAGCGAAGCGGCCCTGCGCTGTCAGCCGCGCGGGCGGCCGATCATCATCACCAATTACGAGAGCATCCGCGAGGGCAAGATCGCCGTCAGCCGCTTCGGCTGGGCCAGCCTGGACGAAGCGGACGTGCTGCGCTCGTTCGGATCGAAGACCTATCAGGAGTTCCTGCCCCTGTTCGAGCAGGTACCCTATCGGCACGTCGCGACCGCGACCCCGGCGCCCAACCGCTACAAGGAAATGATCCACTACGCCGGGTTCCTTGGCATCATGGACACCGGGCAGGCCCTGACCCGCTTTTTCCAGCGCAACAGCGAGAAGGCGGGCGACCTGACCCTGTATCCGCATAAGGTCGATGAATTCTGGCTGTGGGTGAATAGCTGGGCCGTCTGCATCCAGTCGCCTGCCGATCTGGGCTTCTCCGACGAAGGCTATGCCCTGCCCCCGATCGATGTCCGCTGGCACAGCGTCCAGACCGACATCACCACGGACGCCGTCGACAAGTTCGGCCAAGGCCAGTTGATGCGCGACAGCGCGCTGGGCGTCGTGGAAGCCAGCCGCGAGAAGCGCCGCACACTTGACCAGCGCATCGACCACGCCCGGCAGATCGTGGAGCGCGATCCGGCCGACCACTTCATCATCTGGCACGACCTGGAAGACGAGCGTCGCGCCATCGAAAAGGCCCTCCCTGATTCTGAAGCCGTGTTCGGCAGCCAGAAGCTGGACGTCCGCGAGGATATCGTCGGCCGGTTCGCGGATGGCGATCTGGGCATCATCGCCGCCAAGCCCATCATGCTCGGCGGCGGCGTCAACCTCCAGCGCCATTGCCACCGCGCCATCTTCGCCGGGGTCGGGTTCAAGTTCCGCGATTTCATCCAGGCGATCCACCGCATCCAGAGGTTCGGTCAGCAGCATCCGGTCATCATCGACATCATCCATGCCGAGACGGAAACCGAGGTCGTTCGCGAGTTGCAGGCGAAGTGGGACCGGGACAACGAGTTCCGCGCGACCATGTCGGAGCTGATCCGCAAATATGGCCTGAACCACGCCGTCGCCGCTGAAAATGTGAAGCGCTCCATCGGCTGCGCCCGGCAGGAAGCGACCGGCGACGGCTGGCACCTGGCGCACAATGATTGCGTGGACGAAGCCCAGCGGCTGGATGAAGGATCGATCGACCTGATCGTGACGTCGATCCCCTTCTCCAATCACTATGAATATACGCCGAGCTACAACGATTTCGGCCACACAGACGACGACGCGCATTTCTTCGCGCAGATGGACTTCCTGACGCCCGCCCTGTTCCGCGCCCTCGCACCCGGCCGGCTGGCCTGCATCCATGTGAAAGACAGGATCCTGTTCGGCTCCGTCACCGGCGAGGGCGTGCCGACGGTCAACCCGTTCCATGCCAAGTGCATCGAACATTACATGCGCCACGGCTTCCAGTTCATGGGCATGATCACCGTCGTCACCGACGTCGTGCGCGAGAACAACCAGACCTATCGCCTGTCGTACAGCGAGATGCTGAAGGACGGCACGAAAATGGGCGTCGGCAGTCCGGAATATGTGCTGCTGATGCGCAAGCCCCAGACCGACCGTACCCGCGGCTATGCCGATCGCCCGGTCACGAAGGACGCAGCCGATTACAGCCTTGCGCGCTGGCAGGTCGATGCGCACGCCTTCTGGCGGTCGAGCGGCGAGCGCCCGCTAACCATCCCCGAGCTTTGGGAAGTCGAGGAGCGCTTCGCCAGCATGCAGACCGGCCGTCTGGCCAAGCGCTTCCGTGAGGAGACGCGCGACCTGATCTACAGCTTCGACGCCCATATCCGCGTCGGCGAGACGATCGAGGCGCGGGGCAACAACGACACGGGCGGCAAGCTGCCCCGCACATTCATGGCGCTCGACCCCGGCAGCCATCACCCGGACGTCTGGGATGATGTCGTTCGCATGCGCACGCTGAATGCCGAGCAGGTGCAGAAGGGCCGCGAGAAGCACGTCTGTCCGCTCCAGTTCGACATCGTGGACAGGCTGATCGAACGCTATTCGGCCAAGGGCGACCTCGTGTTCGATCCCTTTTGCGGGCTGGGCACCGTACCCATGCGCGCGATCCTGTCCGGTCGGCGCGGCGCAGGCAGCGAACTGAATCCCGACTATTTCGCGCACAGCGTGTCCTATCTGCGCGAGGCGCAAGAACAGATGGATGTCCCGTCGCTGTTCGACCTGCTCGACATGGAGCAGGACGCCGCCAGCCGGGAGAAGGCGGCATGAGCGCGTCAGCGGAAGCCCGCAAGATGCGCGAGATGCGCATCAACCATGTCATGCGCCTGATCGTCCAGGCCGCGGCGAACGATCAGGAATGCCCGACAAATTCCGTCCTGCGCGAAAGGGTCGGCGTCAAATCCAACGCCACCGTCAGCGTGATGATCTCGGAACTGGAAGAGCGCGGGCTGCTGGCCGTCACCCGGATGAGCGATGCCCGCGTGGTGCAGATCGTCGCCACCGGCAAACAGACGGCAACGCCGTTCCTGTGGCGCACGACCGGCGACAGCCTGCGGAACATGTCCAACGGCCAGATCGGCAAGCGCGCGCCCAACCAGGTGAAGGCCGACATCTTCGACGATGTTCTGGCCGACACCGGCGACATCGAGGCGGCTGGCGCTGCCATCGGCGTCAACCGCGCGGCGGCCATGACCCGCTTCGCCCGCATCCGCAGACAACTCGGCTCCCAGGCCGTTTGACCCGACCCCGGAAAGGATACCCCATGCCCGAAACCGACACCCTTGAACGACCCGCCGCAGCCGCCACCGGCGCACTGCGCATCGACCGTGACACCCTGCTGACAGCCATTACCGCTGTCGGTCAGGTCGTGGAGCGGCGCAACACCATCCCCATCATGTCGAACCTGCTGCTGCGCACCGAAGGCGACCGCCTGACGATCCTTGCCAGCGATCTGGACCTGTGGTCGCAGCGGACCATCCCCTGCGATGCCAAGGCGCATTTGGCGACAACGGTAGGCTCCGACCAGTTGAAGGATGCCATCCGCTCGCTCCGGCCGGGCGCCGTGGACCTCAGCTATGCCGCTGGCGCACTGACCATCAAACAGGGCCGGTCCACGCGAAAGCTGATGACGCTTTCCGCCGACGACTTCCCACAGGCGCGCAAGATCGAACAGGAAACGACCTTCGCCATCGACGGGACGCGCCTGCTCACGATGCTCGACAGCGCCAAGGTGTCGGTCAGCAATGAAGAAATCCGCTATTATCTGTGCGGCGTGTTCGTGCATCATCGCGACGGGCAGCTAAAGGCGGCCAGCACCAACGGGCACACGCTGTCGGTCGTTTCGATCGACTGTCCGGTGGGCGCGGAAGGCATCCCCGACAGCATCATCGGGACAAAGGCGATCAACCTGATCTGCTCGATGCTGGGCGATCTGGATGAGGGCGCGCAGGTCGAACTGTCGCTCGCCCCCGGCCGGTTCCACATCACGGACGGCAAGGTCAATCTGGGCGGCAAGTTGGTCGACGGCACCTATCCGCAATATGAACGACTGGTCCGCGCCAGCAGCGATCGCGATCTGACCGTTCATTCTGGCGAGTTCGACCGGTCGATCCGCGCGGCGGGCGTGGCATCGGACGGCAAGACGCGGGGCATCCGCATCGATCTTGCCCCCAACCAGTGCGAAGCCTCCGCCCGCGCGCAAGACGGCGCATGGTCCTCCGAGCCGATCGAAGGGGAATACCGGGGCGCGGACCTGCGCATCGGCGTCAACCTCGCCTATGCCCAGAACATCGCCAAGATGTTCGGCTCTGCCGTCAATCTGACGCTGGGCTTCCAGGGCGAGAAAGACCCCATCCTTATCACCAGCGACGATCGCAAGGGCCTGACGATGGTCGTCATGCCGATGCACGCCTGACGGGAGAACTAAGATGGACAAAATCTACACTGTCGGCGTGACCGTGTCGGAAATGCTGTGCGCCCTAGATGCGGCGTGCGACCGGCGCGGTGTGGAATACAAGGACTTGCCGGACAGCATTGAGCTGGACGTCGAGGCCCAGATTGACAGCGACACCGCAGACACCATCGCGGGCGATCGCGGGTACGTCCACGTCGACGACGCGCATCGCCACCTCGATCCGAACCTTGTCGATCTGGCCGAGGGGTTGCGCGAGCTCATCGCCGGCGACCGCGCCATGGCCTCCATTCTTCTGGCACGCGCATTCGACGCGTGGCCTGCCGCCGCTCGCGTTGCCGAAGACATCCTCAACAATCGCACCGTTCACGACCGCCGCCAGCTCACTCTGTTGGCCGCCTGACCATCCCACGAAGGAGAATATCTATGTCCGAAGGAAATGTTGCCGCCGACCAGCTCCGCCTCCTCATCGAGCGGATCGAACGGCTGGAGGAAGAGAAGAAGGGCATCAGCGAGGACATCGCTGACATCTATCTGGAAGCCAAGGCGACCGGGTACGATGCGAAGATCATCCGCCAGATCGTTCGCCTGCGGAAGATGCCCGCCCACGACCGTCAGGAGATGGAGGCAATCCTCCAGACCTACCTGTCCGCGCTGGGCATGGAATAACGCGCTCCGCGCCCGCCCAGGTGACTGGCGCGGGCGCGGCCTTCTGATTCTGAAGCCCGGAACTACAAACGATCATGAGCAATTCCGTCCGCCTGCCCTGGCCGCCTGTCGAACTGTCGCCGAACTATCACGGCAAGCTGCGCAACAAGATGCGCGCCAAGAAGGCGTACCGGCAACACTGCTGGGCGGCGGCGATGGAGGCGAAGCTGAAATCGCCCTGCCCGGCTGGCAAGATCGCCCTGAAAATCGAATTCTTCCCGCCCGACCGGCGCTCGCGCGACGATGACAATCTCATCTCGCGCTTCAAGCACGGCCGGGACGGCATCGCGCAGGCCATCCGCATCGATGACAAGCGCTTTCGTACTGTCCCCACCTTCCATGATGAGATCGTCCCCGGCGGCGAGATTATTGTCACCCTGGAGCCCCTATGAGCGACGCGCCTGCCCCCCTTACGCCTGTCGATTGCGATTTGCAGGACTTCCCGTTCATGCCCCTCCATGTCGCGCGCCTGCGCGATAGCGATCTGGCTGCCACCGAAGATCCCGAAGCATGCTGGTATGCGGTGCTGCTCTGGGCCGCGTCGTGGCATCAGGTGCCCGCCGCCAGCCTGCCCGACGATGATGCTGTGCTGACCCGCCTGTGCGGCCTTGGTCGCGACGTGCGCACATTCCGCAGGCATAAGGCGGGCGCCCTGCGCGGCTTCGTGAAATGCTCGGATGGGCGGATTTATCATGAGGTTGTCGCCGAACAGGCCACCGCAGCGTGGGGCGAAAAGCTGGCCTACCGGGAGCGCAAGGAGCGGCGCACCGCCATCGCCGAGAAAGCCGCCGCCGTGCGTTGGGGAGGCGATAAGCAAAGCATGGGCGATGCTGATGCAAATGCATCGCCCATGCATGATGCATCGAAAACGGATGCTTCATGCATCGCTGATGCAATGCTGAAAGGGACAGGGACAGGGACAGGGACAGGGAATAATATTGAAGAAGATGAGCGCGCAAGCGTGAAGCCGGGGAGCGCCGAGGAGACGGCCCGCCTGATCGGCAACGCTGCGGGGATCAATCACAATCCCGCCAACGACCCGGCCCGCTTCGCCGACAACCTGGCCCATGTGCGTGACTGGCTCGCCCTAGGCGCGACCGTCGAGATGATGACGGACGCCGCCAGCCGGGCATGCGCTGCGCAATCCCAGCCGATCCGCAGCTTCCGGTATCTGGACGGGCCGATCCGTCAGGCGGTGGCGAAGGCGAAGGGCCCGTCCGCAGCGAAGCCCAAGGGCGACAAGCCCAAGCCACTGCCGTCGGGCGGCGCGCTGTTCCAGCGGCTCCAGGCTGGCGAGATCAGCCAGGCGGAGTTCGATCAGGAACGGGCCAAGCTGCTGGCGGATGAGCGGCGGCCCGCGCGGCGCGGCAAGCCGGTGCAAGCGTCGATCGGACAATTGGCCAGCCGGTTGGCGGGCGGACGCGCATGATGGCGTTCGGCACGGATTATCGGTAAAGAACAAGTAGAGAACGGAGCATTCGGGGCATGGCACGGCGGAAATCAGCGGCACGCAGGCAGGAGCGGCAACATCGCGAAATCGTAGGGCCGACGCCCGAGCAGATGAATCGGGCAAACTACGGCATCAGCGACATCGTGGACGTTGAGCCCGGCAAGACTGCGGTGACGATCGGCAAGGCCTATCGGCGCGAGCCCTACTTCGAGGAGCTTGCCCGTCGTGAAGGCACCGGCATCAGCGCGGACGATCTGCGTTGCCTGCGGTTTTATCGGAACCGGTTCGAAGCCTGCCAGCGCTCGCCGGTCAAGTCCGTGCTCAACCGGGACCAAGGCGCTGGGGCGGGCGAAGGCCCGATGCTGGCGGCAATGATCTCGTCGGACGAGTTCAAGTTCCTCGAATGCGGCGTGCGGGGCGCCACGGTGCATACGCTCCGCGCCATCGCCCTGGAGGACAAGAGCTACGCCCAGGTGGCCATGGAGCGCTGGGGCAGTCGAGAGCAGCAGTGGATCGTGAAGGGTGAGCATAAGACGAAGCTTGTCCCGAAGTCCGGGCGACACGCTGAGATGGTGCGCGGCGAGTTTCTTGATGCCCTCGCCCGCCTGACGGATCGCACCCTTCCTTACATTCGAACCGGTTAAGGGTTGCGCCGGGGTGCCGGGTGTGCCAACTATCACGCCATAGGAACTGCGCCCGGTGCCCAACGGCATTCGGGCGTTTCGTTTATCTGCGCCGGGTTGATGGCCGGTGAGCCGAACAATGTTTGTCGGGTGGCTGTTGCGGTCTACGCCCGCGCTCATCTCGCGGCTGCACCACGTTCAAGCACGAGGTCGGCATGTCGATATGGCAGCGCATACGGTGCGCCTTCGGGCGGCACGAATGGGTTACGGGCGACGGCCATTGGCGGCGATGGTGCATCGACTGTGGATGCGGCAGTTCGCCGCCGCCCGTGCGCCCGCACCTGATAGTCTGCGACGGCAAGGTGATCGGCATCCAGCCGCTGGCACCGCCGCCTGCACCGCCCGATGCCCCGCCTCCGCCACGGGCCACCCGGTGACGTAATATTGTTGCGTCGCCACGTAACGAAACCACCCCTCCCTTGGGTCCTTCCGGGGGAACCACCTATACGGGGGGCAAAGGCGCAGAACCGCGCTAGCCACAGAAATCGCCTTAGTTCTTCCTCCCTCAAGTAATAAACGACGGATTTCTGCGGGTTTCACAGTAATCGAACAGGGAAGTGCATGGACATTGACCTGAACGAGCCGACCCGGCCGCAACTTGCATCGCTATTTGGCTGCTCCAGCCGCTGGATCGGCGAGCTGCGCGCGAAGGGCGACCTGCCGGCAGACGGCGCAAGCTGGGCGGAAAACCTCGAGGCCTATGTCGGCATCAAGGTCGGCCGTCATGATCCTGACAGCCTCGACCTGGAAACGGAACGCGCCCGGCTGGCGAAGGAACAGGCCGACGCCAAAGCCATGGACAATGCTGAGCGCCGCAGGGAACTGGCGTCCCGCACCGACATGGTGGCCGCGGGCGCTGGCGTTATCATCATGGCCGTGGCCCGGCTCCAACAGGTCGGGGCGCAGGTCGCGCAGGGCGATACGAAGCTGCGCAAGAGGATCGAAACCGCGATCAACGACGTGCTGACCGACCTGAGCATGACGCGCATTGAGGAGGCGGTAGGCGGGGGCTTTGATGACGAAGACGCCCCCGGAGAAACAGACGACTAAGACCCTGCGCGTCACCAGCGCCGACGGCGCTATCGTTGCCCAGCAGTGGCTTGCTTCATTCGCGCCAAAGATCAGGCCGCCGCTGTCGCAGTTCATGGTCGACCATGCCCGGTCTGACGATGGCGCGAAGATCCGTCCGTTCCCCTTTCAGGCGGATATGGCGGACGCCTTCACCGACCCGGAGACGGCGCAGGTATCGGTCCGGAAGAGCAGCCGCATCGGCTATTCGACGATCCTGCAAAGTTTCGTCGCGTGGCGGATCAAATACGACCCGGCGCGCACGCTGATCTATCAGCCCACGATCGACGACGCGGAAAAGTTTAGCCGCGACGATCTCGATCCGGTGCTGCAATGGCCGATTGTTCGGACGGTCGCCACATTCAAGCCGCGGCACTCGGACAACCAGATCCGGGCCAAGCGCTACAAGGGCGGCTGGATACAGATCAAGGGCGCGAACAGCCCGAAAGAGTTCCGGCGCGTCACATCGGACGACGTGTTCCTCGAAGAATGCGACGGCTATCCGTGGGCATCGAAAGAGGAAGGCGATCCAGCCCGACTTGCGTTCAAGCGCAATCTGACATCGCCGCGCAGGTTCAGCGCGGCCGGCTCGACGCCAAAGGTTAAAGGTTTCAGCCGCATTGACGCCCTGTTTGAGCAGGGCAGTCAGGAATATCGATATGTGCCCTGCCCGCACTGCGGGCATGTGCAAACTCTGGTGTTCGGCGACGGCACCGGCCCGGGCATTCGCTGGGCACCAAAGGAGAACCCTACCCGCGCCTGGTATCGGTGCGAAAACGGCTGCGACATCGAAGAGGCCGAAAAGCCTTGGATGGACGAGAACGGAGAATGGCGGGCGCACAACCCCGACGCATTCCCCCGACATCGATCCTTCCATATCTGGGCGGCCTATAGCCAGCACCCCGGCGCCGCATGGCTGGAAATCGCCCGGGAGTTCATGGAGGTCCGCAAGGACCCCAACCTGTTGCGCACGTTCGTCAATCAGGTGCTCGGCGAAGCATGGGCCGAGCGCGGTGAGGCTCCAGAGTGGCAGCGGCTATATGATCGGCGCGAGAAGGACATGCAGCTTGGGACGCCGCCATCATGGGCCGGGCTGCTGATCGGCGCCGCTGACGTCCAACGCGGCGGCGGCGGGCGCATTGACATGGACATCTGGGCATTCGGCCCGGGCAAGAAACGAGCTTTCGTTGAGCGCGTCGAGGTGTTCGGGCCGATTGCGGACAAGAAGACTTGGCAAAAGCTGGATAGCGAGGTCGCCCGCGAGTGGGTGTCTGCCGACGGCCGATCAATGCGACTTGCCCGCGTTGCGGTCGATTCCGGGGACGGCGAGAATACGATGGAGGTGTACGGGTGGGCCCGGCGCCATCCGGGCTTCGCCATGGCGGTGAAAGGCCGGGAAAGCATCGCCGCCCAACAGGCCATCGGGGCGCCCAGTTGGCAGGACGTAACGGTCAACGGTCGGAAGCTGAAACGCGGTGTCCGGCTTTGGAATATCGGCACATCGATGTTGAAGATGGAGCTCTACGGGCAGCTCGGTCTGGAGAAACCGGTCGACGGCGAGGGTTATCCCGACGGCTACATCTATCTGCCGGACGGCCTTGGGGACGAGTGGATCAAACAGCTGGTGGCCGAAGAGCTTCGCTTCGTGAAGATGCGGAACGGCGGCGTTCGGCGCGAGTGGCACAAGACGCGGGATCGAAACGAAGCCCTTGATAACGCCATTTACGCTCGTGCGATCGCGATCAGCTTGGGCATCGACCAATGGAAGGTGCGGCAGTGGCAGCGCGCAATGGGGCAGATGACTGCGCCGCGCGAAGCCATCGAGCCGGATCCGGCAGCGGCCGCTGAGCAGCCGCCGGCAAACAACGATCCTGCTGCTTCCCCGTCAAAACCTGTTCGGAAGCAAAAGCCCCGGCGCGAAAACCCTTACACCAGCAGGAGGCGGTGACATGACCACATGGACCGAAGCTGACCTCATTGCGGTGAGGAAGGCCATCTCGAGCGGCGTCCGCTCCGTCACGTTCGCGGACGGACGTAAGACCGAATATCATTCGCTTGATCAGCTGCTCGCAGCCGAACGGGTGATCGATACGCAACTTCAGATGCAATCGCAGGCTGTTAGCGGCGTTTCGCGCCGCCGCACCCCCTACTACAGGAGCGGCCTATAATGGCCGGCATATTTAAGCGGATTTTTGGCGCCGCAATGGATGAAGAAGCGCCGCCGGAAAGACCTGCTCACAAGGTCATCCGTAGAACCTATCGTGAGCGCGAAGAGTACGACGGCGCAACGGTCGGACGTCGGTCAGCAGGCTGGCGCCGAACCAAACTAGATGCGAATGGCGAGCTTTCGCCAGCTGTGCAGATCGCGCTGCGCGGCATTGCGCGGGATCTCGACCGGAACAACCCTTGGGCGCATTCGGCTGCGAACAAGATCGCCGAGCATATCGTCGGGACCGGGATCACCTTTCAGGTGTACCGCGATGGCAAGGTGGACGACACGTTGAATGCGCTCGCGCGGGAGCACTTCGATACCACAGCTTGCGACGCGTCCGGTCGTCACGACCTGTACGGCCTTCAGCTTCAGGCGGCGCGCACGATCGTCGTGAGTGGGGGCGCGCTTCTGCGTCGGCGGTGGCGCCGCCGTGCAGATCGCCTACCCCTGCCCATGCAACTGCAGCTGGTTGAGCCGGACTATATCGACATGTCGCGAAACGGGCCTATGGCATCGGCTCCGGGCGTGAATGGCGGCTTCTACGTTCATGGGATTCAGTTCAGCCCGCTCGGTCGCCGTGAAGGGTACTGGCTCTATAACGGCCATCCCGGCGCTACGCGCCCGAGCGATAGCGGCTCTACCTTTGTGCCAGACCGCGATGTCGCGCATGTGTTCCGCGCTGACCGACCTGAGCAGGAACACGGAGCGACCTGGTTCGCGCCGATCATTCTTCGCCTCAAGGACTTTGGCGATTACGAGGACGCGCAGCTAACCCGGCAAAAGATCGCCGCCGCCTTCGCTGGCTTCGTAAAGGGTGATGTTGACGGGCAGTTTCCCGGCATTGGGACGGGCAACGAGGAAGATCCGCAGGAACGAGAACCGCTCGATTTCGTGGATTCTGGCACCATCCAGTATCTGCGGCCCGGCGAGGAAATCACATTCCCTTCGCCGCCGTCGGTCGATGGATACATGGACTATTCCCGCGTTTCCCAGCGCGCGATCGCGGCAGGCCTTGGCATTCCATACGAAATCATGACTGGCGATCTATCGCAGGTCAGTTTCATCTCCGGGCGGCTGGGTCGCCTCACCTTCAATCGGTCACTCGCCACATGGCAGTGGCTCATGTTCATCCCGCAATTTTGCACAGCGGTGGAACGCTTCTTTCTCGATGCCGCTGAAATGGCCGGGCACGACATCGCTGGGGTTTCTATGCGCTGGACGCCGCCGAAGCAGGAGATGCTCGATCCGGCGAGCGAAGTTCCCGCTAACCGCGATGCCGTCCGGTCGGGCCAGAAAACGCACAGTCAGGTTATCCGCGAGAACGGCGACGACCCTGATACCTTCTTCGCTGAAATGGCAGCCGACCTGAAGCGGCTCGATGATCTCGGCATTGTGCTCGACAGCGATCCGCGCCGGGTCACCCAAGCAGGTAACGCCGTGCAAATCCCTAACGCGGACGAGAGGAAGCCCGCAAAATGACAGAAATCCTGATTTACGGGATCGTCGGCGATAGCTGGGACGGTCTTGACGCGAACACACTCGTTCCAATGATTTCCGACGGCGACGACAATTTGGATGTTCGGATCAACAGCCCTGGCGGATACGTCATGGAAGGGCTCGCGATCTACAATGCGATCATCCGCCAGAAGGCGAAGGGCCGGAAAGTCACGACCTATATCGATGGCCTCGCCGCCTCAATGGGGTCCGTGCTCGCGATGGCCGGCGACGATATCGTCATGGCAGACAATGCCCTCATGATGATCCATAATCCCTGGGATTGCGCTTGCGGCGACGCTGCGGACCTTCGCCGGGCGGCAGATAAGCTCGACATGATCCGCGATCAGATCGTCGGCATCTATGCCAAGCAGACAGGCATCGAAGCCGACGCGCTGATTTCCATGCTCGATGCCGAGACGTGGATGACGGCGGTTGAGGCCCTCGCACAGAATTTCGCCACATCGACCGAGGACGCGATCACCATTTCCGCGTCTTACGTCCAGCCATTCGGGTTCAAGCATGTTCCCGATAGCCCGCTCATCTCCGCAATGGCGATGGCGCGCACCACCCCGACGGCGCCCGCGCCTAAGACCAAGGACAACCTTATGAACCTCTATCAGACCCGCGCGGCGCTGGTTGCCGCGATTGCCAAGTTCCAGAAGGATGGCGGCACGCAGGACGAGATCGACAAGATCGTGAAATCCGCTGTTGCACTCGATGCGCAGGATGCGCTGCCCGCCACCGGCGCGCTGGCCCTGTCGCCCGCAGGCTCGCGCAATGGTCCGGCGACCGCGCTCACCACGGCCGACGTGCAGGCTGCCGTAGCTACCGAGCGTGCCCGCACCAGCGGCATCCGTGCGCTCGGCAAGAAGCACGGGATGGAAGATGCTTTCATCGACGAGCTGATCGCTGGCGACACCACGCTCGACGCAGCCCGCGGAAAAATCCTCGACAAGCTGGCCGAAGCTGGCGACAGCGCCAATATCGGCCACAACAGCCCGGCACGCGTGACGCAGGATGCTCGCGATAAGTTCGTCGAGGGCGCCACGAACTGGATTCTCGTCAAGGCGGGCGTCGCAAATCTGGTCGAGAAGGCGGCGGCCGCGCGCGGCGAAACCGTCAAGATTGATCCGGGCGAGTTCCGCGGCGTTCGCAACGTCGATCTGGCGCGCGAAGCTCTGTCCAACATGGGCATCAACTGCCAGTCGCGTGACCCCGAGGTCATCGTGCGCGAGGCGATGACAGCGCGCAGTGCCATCATCACCCAGACGACTGGCGATTTCCCGATCCTGTTCGAAAACGCGATCCACCGCACCCTGCAGGCAGCCTATGCGACCACGCCAGACACCTGGTCGCGCTTCGCTGGCATCGGGTCGGTTACGGACTTCCGCCCCCATACCCGTTATCTGCGCGGCAGCTTCGGCGCGCTGGACAACGTCAATGAGGCCGGCGAGTTCAAGAACAAGCCGATCCCTGATCTGGCAAAGGAGCAGATCAGCGCTTCCACCAAGGGCAACATCATCAATCTGTCGCGCCAAGCGATCGTAAACGATGATATGCAGGTCTTTTCGGGCCTCGCCGTCGACCTGGGCCGCGCCGCCAAGCTGACGATCGAGATCGACGTCTACGCTCTGCTCAACTCCAATCCGACCATGAATGATGGCATTGCGCTGTTCCATGCCAATCACGGCAACCTCGCCGGCAGCGGCGCGGCACCATCTGTGGCAGCGTTCGACGCGATCGACGTGGCGATGGCCCAGCAGAAGGATGTCAGCGGGAACGAGTTCCTCGAGATCGCGCCATCGGTCCTGCTCGTTCCGCGCGGCCTCCGCGGTGCTGCAATCACGGTGAACAGCAGCGAGTACGATCCGGATGCGGTCAATAAGCTGCAGAAGCCGAATATCGTGAAGGGCCTGTTCAGCGACATTGTTGCCTCGCCGCGCCTGACCGGCACCGCCTATTACTCCTTTGCCGATCCGCAGGTCGCACCGGCCATCGAGGTGGTGTTCCTGAACGGCGTCACCGAGCCTTTCACCGACAGCCAGGAAGGCTGGCGCGTGGACGGCGTCGAATGGAAAGTCCGTCACGATTACGGCGTCGGCGCCGTGAACTGGCGCTCCGCCTACAAGCAGCCGGGGGCCTGATCGCCTAGCGATCTCGGCGACTGATCGGGAGGGGCGGCATCGGCCGCCCTTTCCGTTTGCAGAAGGAGAAAACCGATGAAGTTCGTCAAGCTCCGGACGTCCGCTCATGTGAACGGCGTCCTGCGGCACCCCGATGAAGGGGCGTTGCATGTCACCAACGAGGAAGCCGAACGCCTGTTCGAGAATGAAGCCGCCGACGATGTCAGCGACGATTTCGATACGGAGCAGGAAAAGGCTGCCCCGAAGGATTCCATCACCACCGATGCGAAGCAGGCGGGCAAGTCGACCGCTGCCGCGAAGAAGGAGTAAGCCTCCATGGCTCGTAATTTCGTTCAGCCGGGCTCGACGATGACGTTCGCCGCCCCCTATGCTGTCGCTTCCGGCGCCGGCATGCTGGTGGGTGCCGTGTTCGCTGTCGCGCTCAATGCCGCCGCGATCAGCACACCCGTAGAGGGCAAGCTCGACGGCGTCTGGGATTTGCCCAAGGCCACTGGCGAAAGCTGGGTTGCCTTTACGACCAAGCTCTATTGGGACAATACCAATAGGCGGCTGACCAGCACGTCCAGCGGCAACATCTATGTCGGCATTGCCGTCCAGAATCAGGCATCCGCTGATACATCGGGCCGGGCCCGGCTTAACGGCACGGTCGCCTGACCATGAGCCTTCTGCACGCCGCAGCTCTGGACGCGCTTTTCAACGCGCCCGGATCTGCGGCGGCGGATTACGACGATGGCGGCGTGATCACTCCAATCCGCGTCATCCTGAGCCAGCCGGACGTTTTGGCCAACGGCGGCGCGGCCCAGATCGTCACCGAGACGATGATCATCGATATCCGCAAATCCGAAGTCCTGGCGCCTGCCTACATGGCGACCGTTCGCATCGGTATGCGCGATGATGATGGTGTTCTTGAAGTGTCGTCCACCTATCAGCTCATCGATGAGCCCGTTGGCGACGTCGAGGGCCTGACATGGTCGTGCGGCGCGCAGCTTGTGCCCGTTCCATGAAAATTTCAGCCGGGTTCGGCTTGGGCAAAGACGATCTGAAGAATATCGAGATCTCCATCGCCGGCGTCGCGACCGGCGCTATGGAAGATGCCGTCACCGGGCTGAAAAGCGAACTGCGCGGGCAAGTGCTGGAGGCCGGCATGGGCCAGCGCCTCGCCAATACCTGGCGCAGCAATGTCTATCCCGCTGCCTATGGCCGAAAGAGCATCAATCCAGCCGGTGTCGTCTGGTCCGCCGCGCCGCTCATTATCGACGCATTCGCTCGCGGGGCATCAATCCGCCCTGTCAACGGCTCTAAATATCTGTGGATCCCCACCAAGAACGTTCCGAAGCATCGCCGGGCTGGCAGTTACCGGTCCAATCTCAGCAAGCGCGCAGGCGGCGGCAGTTCCATGTCGCCGGAAGAGTGCGAGCTTCATTTCAACACCGAATTCATCGTGCGACCCGGCCGGGCCGGATCTCTGCTCGCCTTCATGGACCTGACCGCAGGGCTGAACACCAAGCGAGGCGCATGGCGGCGGGACACCGCCGGCCGGCGTCAGCAAGGTCGCCGCGCTCGCCCCGTGCTGATGTTCGTGCTGCGCAAAACGGTGAAGCTGCCGCGCCGGTTTGACATCGAAAGCGCCGCCAATCGCTGGGCGGCGAAACTGCCCGCGTTGTTCGAAGCGCGCTGGAGGTAGAATGTCCCTTAGGCTCCAGGTGCTCACCGCGCAGAAAGCGCTGATCAAGGCCGCCCTGCCCAACTGCGATTTTATCGGCCTATCCAACGATTCTGACCGTCCTGCCCGCATCTCCCCGCTGGGGACCGTCGCGATGCGCGACGGCGACCTGGGCGAGCCCGAGATCGATTTGAGCCCGCCGACATATCATTACGATCACCGCATTCCCGTCGAGGTCATGGCGGTCGCCAGCCCAAACGTCGATATCCGCGTACAGGTCGACGGCATGGCCTTCGCCATCGGTGAGGCGATCGCCGCCGACCGGACGTTGGGCGGCCTCTGCGTCTACGTCGACGTGACCGCGCTCGACATCGTGGATGTCGTCATTCCCGGCGGCCCTAGCCAGCTTATCGGCCAGTTCGACATCGTCGCTTCCTACCACACCACCAGCCCGCTGGGCTGATTTCACAGTAAGGAGTCTCCCATGGGTTATGGGCAGGGGATTAACGCCGTGTGCCACGGCGTGTTCGAAACCACCTATGGCACATCGCCGGCGAGCGGGTTCCGCAAGCTGCCGTTCGTCAGCAGCACGCTGGGCGAAGAGCGCCCGCTGATCGAGGATGATCAGCTTGGTTTCGGGCGCGAAGGGCTCGACCCGTCCTATGACGTCGCAACGAACGACGGGGATCTGGTCGTGCCGGTCGATCAGGCGGCAATCGGGTTTTGGTTGCGGGCAATGTTCGGTCCCCCTGCAACAACCGGCAGCGGTCCTTATACGCACGTCTTCCAGTCCGGCGCAGCCGCGCTTCCCTCCATGTCGCTGGAAATCGGCAATCCCGACGTGCCCTCCTTCTCCACACACTATGGTGCGGTCGCCAACCAGATGCGGATCGCCCTCGCGCGCAGCGGCATGCTGAATGCAACCATCAGCCTGATGTGCCAAGGGGAGACGGCCGAGGATGCCGCTTCGGCCGCTGGCACACCAACGGCGCTGACGGGAACGCGCTTTCCCCAAGCCACCGGATCCATCAAGCGCGGCGGCGTCGCGCTGGGCGCGGTTGTCTCCGCCGAAATTTCGATCAGCAACGGGCTGGATAAGGTCGAGGTGATCCGGGAGGATGGCCGGATTGACGGCGTCGTGCCCGGCGTCCTCGCGGTCGCCCTGACCCTGCGGACCCGCTTCAACTCCCTCCAGCTATTCAACGATGCCACGAACAAGACGCCGATCGCGCTGGAAGTGGGCTGGACCGACGGCGCGACCTCGCTGAAATTCGCTCTGCCCCGCGTGTTCCTGCCCCGCCCGAAGAAGCCGATCGATGGTCCGCGCGGAATCATGGCCGATTTCACGGCGCAGGCTTCCGGGGCAGGCGGGCACAAGGTCACCGCCACCCTCGTCAACTCAACCGCCACCTATTGAGGAGCGACATATGGCTGGAACCACCAAGGCGCCCAAGGCCTCCGAAACCCAGACAGAAATCGACCAGACGACCGGCAAGGACGCAACGCCTTCGGCCACCCCCCTTGCACCTGTCGTCGAAGCCCTGCCCACCTCCATCGATGCGCGCACCGCGGGAGACCTGCGCTCCCGACTGTCCGTCATCGACGTCAACACTGGCAAGGTCATCGACAAGGTGATCACGGCGGACACGGAAGCAGGCACAGTGACCCGCTTCGCCGTCGAGGATGGCAATCTCGTGCGCAAGAACGATCGCTTTGTCACCATCACCGAAGATCGTCCCATCCGCTTCGAATGGAGCGAGGAGGCTGCCGCCGAATGACCCTCGCGATCGATCTGGAAGCCGAACAGGACCGCTCGAAACCGTGGTGGTTCACCGTCTATCCGCCCATCGAGGCGGAAAAAGAGGAGGATTGCCGCCCGGCTGTCCGCGTTCTGTTCGCGCCGATCGGCCGCATCGCCCTGCGCGCTGCGCGGCGCGCGGCTGGCGAGGTCTACCTGGGCGCGGATCTTCCCGAGGATGAGAACGCCCCCGTCCCCGCCGAATTGATCGAGAAGGCGGGCGATGCCCTCAGCGACAGCCTGCTGATGGCCGGTATCATCGAATGGGAGGGAGTGGGCATCGCCGACACGCCCGTCGCGGTGACCCCGGAGCGACTGGCCCAGTTCCTTGCCGATCCGATCCGCTTCGAGCGGCTGGATCAGGCCTATGTGCAGCCCTTCGTGACGAGGGAACTGGAAAAAAACGGATTATCGCTCTCGCTGAATGGAAGTTCAGCGGGGGCGACAGCTACTGCAGGGACATCTGCCAGGCCCACAAAAAGGGCCGGTGCGAGCCGAACGAAGAAGAAGGCGTAAAGGGTTGTCCCTATGCCGCGAACGAAGCGCGGACTGAGGCGGGCGCAGGGGTATGGGACGTCGTATCCGGCTGCGGACGCCAGCTCCGCGCGCACATGGGCGGACCTTTTGCGCTCGATTTCAGCGCCGTCCTTGCGACGGGGCAGGCCCAACGGGTCGACATGAGGATGCTGGCCGAGACGCTACCGCATGTCGAGCATGCGGTGCTGGCGCAATTCCAACAGGAGGATGGTGATGGCGAAGCCTAGCATTGCAATCCGCCTGGGAACCGAGGGCGCTGCCGAGGTCCGCCGCGATGTGGAGAGCGTCGGCACAGCGAATGAGGCGGCGGCGAACCGGGCGAGAACGGCTTGGGACCGAGCATCGGCCGACATCGAGGCTGCACAGCGCCGGCAGGCGGCGGCGGCGGCGAAAATTGCCGCCATCGCGCCACAGACGGCGACGCAGATGCGGATCAACGACACGGTGGGGACCGGCTCGACACTGAACGAGGGGTCCGCCCGTGTTTCCGCCGCCGCTTTCCGTGAAGCCATCGCAGCGCAGGAAGAGTATGAGCGCGGGGCCCAGCGTCTGCGGGCGGCGCTCGACCCCGCCTATGCCGCCCAGATGAGATTCAACGCGGAAATGACGCAGGCGCGCACCTTGCTCGCAAATGGCGCTATCTCGCTGGACGAATATTCGAAGAAGCTGTGGCAGGAGCAGCAGGCGCTCAATGCCGCCAGCGCTGGGCAAGGTCGCGTCACCGCATCGTCTGGCGCGATGAAGGCTGGGCTTCAGCAGGCCGGTTTTCAGGTGCAGGATTTTCTTGTGCAGGTGAACGGCGGGACCGGCGCATTGCGCGCATTCTCGATGCAGGCTCCGCAGCTGATCGGCTCGCTACAGCTCATGGCCCACAATGCCGAGAACACAACCGGCAGGTTTTCCTCCTTCATGGGTCTGTTGGGCGGACCTTGGGGCGTCGCGTTGGGCGTCGCGATCCCGGCGGCGGCAATGCTGGCTGAAAAGCTGCTCGACGCGGGAAGCGCCGCGAAGGAGGCGCAGAAGGCCACCGACCAGCACAAAAATTCCATCGAGGCGCTCAACAAGGCGATGCGTCAGTCGATCCAGACCGCGCAGGATCGCGCCCGAGCGAGCTTTGTCGAGGCGGAGAGTGAACGGCTGGGCGCAGTCGCCACGCGGAACAAAACGCAAGCCCTGCTGGAGCAGGCGAAGGCGGTTGCCGAGCAGAAGCGCGGCGATGTGAAAATGTCCGCCCGCGGCGATTTGGTGAATCCGGGCTATGTCGCTGCGACCGAGGAGGTCGCTCGACTGGAGAAGGCCCTACAGGAAAATTCGGCGGCGCTGAAAACCCAGACCGAAACCGCGAATATCGCGCAGGGCCAGTACATTGCCCAGATCCTGCGCGACATGCGGACGCCAGAGGGGCGCGTAAACGAGCGGTACAACCAGCAGATCAATGCCATCGTCAAGGCAGGCGGTGAGGCCAACCAGCAGGCGGCGGCCATCAACCGGCTGGAAAATGCCCGCGCCGCCGAACTGAAGAAGATCGAGGATAGCGAGAAGGCGCTACGCCAGAGCGCAACAACCCGCCGCGACGGCGATGCTGCCACCACCAGCCAGGTCAGCAAGATGTTGATCGAGGCGTTCGGCGGCACCATCACGTCCACGACCGGCGGCAAGCATGTGAAGGGCTCCTACCATTATCGCGGTCAGGCGGTCGACTTTGTGCCGGCGGGCGGTATGGGCGCGATCAGCAAAGAACAGATCCGCGCGCTGGCGGAGGGCGCCGGGCTCCAGATCAAGGAACTGCTCGGTCCCGGCGACAAGGGCCACAATGACCATTTCCACCTCGCTTGGGCTGGCGGCAAGGGGCAGATGGACAGCGCTCGGATTACCGGCCAGCTGATCGCCGACGAAGTCCGCAAGGCGCTGACGCTTGAGAAACAGCGCAACGAGTGGATCAACGAACAGGGCAACAAGGTCGGCGATTTCGCGCGCGACGAGATCGACAAGGAAGCCAAGCGCCTCACCGACAATCAAAATACCATGACGCAGATGCGCGGCGATCTGTCCGGCGGCACCGCGCTGCTCAACATCGAATGGCAGCTGCGGGGCAAGAATAAGGACATCATCGCCGACACGCTCGAACTGGAGCGGTATCGGCTGGACATCACGCGGCAGTTCCCCGGCGCGACCGCGGAGCAGGTGGCGGAACTGCTGGCGGCCAAGCAGGGGCAGATCGAAATCAATCGATTGCTGGAGGAATATGCCAAGAACTGGGAGGAGATGCAGTCCTTCGGCGAGGGCTTCGTCGATACCGTGCTTTCGCCCAGCACATGGTCGAGTTGGGGCGCGGGCGGCAAAGCCATCCTGAACGAGCTTCAGAATGAGATGATGAAGCTGGCCATCCTTAACCCGATTAAAAATGCGCTGTTCGGCGGCAGCGCGCCGACGCTCAGCTCGGTTCTCGGCATATTCAGCAGCAAGAAGGTCGGCAACAATGCAGTCGGCACCGAATATTGGTCCGGCGGCATGACATACGTCGGCGAGCAGGGGCGCGAGTTGATCGACCTACCGCGCGGATCGAAGGTCTATAGCGCCAGCGATACGCGCCAGATGATGCAGCAGCAGTCGCCCGGCCGGGTTCAGGTGGAAGTCGTGAAGGGCGACATGTTCGACGTTCATGTGACGCAGATCAGCGGCGCCATGGTCGCTCAAGCCGCGCCGATGATCGCGGCCGGGAGCAGCCAAGGAACGCAGGCGGCGATCCGCCGCAAGGGGAGCAGGCAGTTGGCATGATCGAACTTCCCATGACCAAACTGCCGGCCAGCGTCACCCCATCGTTCAACGACAACGGCGCGACCATGCGATCGGCCACCAACTCGACCGGGCTGCGCCTCAACCGATTGGGCAGCCATTATAGCGCCGCCGTGACGATGCCGTTGCACCAGTCGGAAGACGCGATGGAACTGATCTCCGACCTGATCGCAGCGAAGGAGGAAGGCGTGCGCATGCCCTACCCCCTCCAGGGCGTCGATCAAAGCGGAGGCGGATCGCCCGTTGTCCACGCTGCCTATCAGTCCGGCCTAACCATCAACCTGCGCGGCCTGACGCCCGGCTTCACAATCCGCAAGGGCTTCTGGCTGTCGATAGAAAATGAAAACGGCCAGCACTACCTTCACAATGTGCGCGCAGCCGCCCTTGTCGGCGCTGACACGCGCGCATCGGTGCAAATCCGCCCGATGCTTCGCTACGCCTTTCAGGACGCCGCCATCGTTCACCTAGCGAAACCCATGATTGAGGGCGAAATCTCGGGCAACGCGCAATCCTGGCAGATCGTGCGAGGCGGCCGGATCACCGGCCTGCAATTCACGATCGAGGAAATGGGCTGATGGAAAGCGTTACACTCGTCGGCCTCATGAAAATCGAATTGCGGGATGGTCGCATCATCCGCCTGTGCGACGGCGGTTGGGTGCCATGGGGCACCGAGGTCTATCGCGCCTCGCACCCGCAGTTTGGGACGGTGGGATCAATGCAGACGTTCGAGGAGGGCGTCGGCGACGAGGTGCCTGCCTTCCAGATCACCTTCCTTCCAGTCAGCACCGCGGCGGCTGCAGATCTGTCATCTCCAGGCATGCAGGGATCGCGCGCCCGATTCTGGATCGCGGAGATCGATAATTCTTCCGGGCTCATCATCGGAACTCCTGATCTTCAGTTCGATGGGATGATCGATCGACCGGTGCTGCGTGTCGGGCTTCGAAAACGAGAGCTGGATATCGAATTCGTGTCGACGGCCGAGCGTCTGTTTACGATCGTGGATGGCAATCCGATGTCAGCGGCATTCCATAAGAGCGTCTTCCCCGGCGAGCTGGGCGAGGATAATGCGACTGGCCTCGGTATTGGGGTGGCGTGGGGTGCGGAGGCGCAGCAAACATCGGCGCCGAGCTGGTCTAGGGCCGTCATGGAAACCCGGAACTCGATCATAGAGGCATGGTCATGACAGAACTGGTCCGCCGTGCCGCGGCAACTCGCCTGACGTTCGCAAAATATGGAAGCCTGCCATTCAGCTGGAGCAACCGCGCGACCTGCCTCCATGCCGCCCGCTTTCACCTGCGCAAGATGGGCCACCGTCCGCCGCCGATCCCCGATTTCCGATCCGCACTCGGTGCCCAGCGGGCGCTCGTGAAGGCCGGATTTTCCACCATCACCGACCTGCTCGATTCTCTTCTTCCCCGCATCGCGCCGGCGGAGATGATCGTAGGAGATATTGCTGTGCTTCCAGGTGACGACGGCTTCGACAGCATTGTGATTTCGTCAGGTAGTAAGCTTGTCGGCTATCATCAGGACGATCAATCGGGGATTAAACCCTTACTGACATTCCAGCCGCCAGCAGCGGCGTGGAGGGTTTAAGGCGCACCACGCTATTAAGGTGACGGGGCGAAGAATAGTGCTTCGCCCCGGTCGAAATTACTTGTCAGCGACGCCAATACATTGCTTCCAAATGCCGCCAACAGTGCCGAATTGTCTGCGGTATTCTACCCTGCTTCCTTCCGGATCAGGATATACCGTGAAGGCCAACGAAACCGCGCCATACCCGTTCTTCAACAGGATGACCTTGGATCCGTCATCCCGATCGAGAGCCGACGTATTATTTTTATTGGCGAGGCAGAACGCAACTTCATTCACGCTAGACTTCGAATGAAACACCTCAGTCGGTGCCTTATCGAGCACTGTTTGGGTTGAAGCGCAGCCCGTCAGCAGCGCCAAAGCGGCCCCCGCCGCAACCGAAATCTTCATTTAACCCCCGAATCTTGCGAGCGGCTGACTGCCGCCCGGCATGTGTTCTCGTCAGGAGATGCCATTTTGTCAAAGGCTCTCAAAAAGGTAGCGGTTATTGCGGGCGCAGTTGCCCTCGTTGCGACTGGAATCGGCGCCGTCGGTGGGGCTGCGCTTATAGGCACTACAACTGCCACCCTCACTACGGCCGCAACTGTTGCTTCTGCCACCGGCATGGCAGCATCGATCGGCGCGCAGGTAACGGCAAAAAAGCCCCCTGCCCGCGGCACCGTGAACGAGGTCATCATCTCCGCCGAGCCGGTGGCGCCATACATCATCGGGCGAACCTATTCCGGGGG
>Ga0065704_10070478_pt1 | contig 23292 bp, 28 predicted proteins | sample SwiRhicommuniRL2_FD_59091 | JGI IMG/M metagenome (GOLD analysis project Ga0065704, IMG submission 59091) | Switchgrass rhizosphere bacterial communities from Rose Lake, Michigan, USA - RL2 v2 (version 2) | ecosystem: Host-associated > Plants > Roots > Rhizosphere > Soil | place: East Lansing, MI | reverse complement strand
TAGCCGATATCCCAAGACGCGCGCTGTGTGCTGCCGGTGGTGTCGGGGATGACATTGCGCCGGCTCGGGTCCGCGTTGAGCGCGAAGGCTTTGGGAACTACAACAGGATATGGAGCAGCCATTATTGCGGCCTCGAATTGAACACGCCGAAGTTGAACGGACGAACAGTGCTACCTTGACCTTGGAACCCAAACAACCCGGACCGCACAACGATGACAGAGTAGAACACGCCGGCCGGATGGGGCAGCGCGCCCGACTGCGTCAGGATGGCATACTCTACGGTTGTAAGCTGGAAATTAAAAACAAACTGCATCGCCATGTTCCCAAGATCGCGCACGTAGGCACGCCCACGACCAGGGAACATATTTTTGAGCAGTTGGTTTAACGCTGGCGAAGTCGTCGAGACGATGTTAGCGAGTGCCTTGGTCAAGATGAGCACGCGGTAGGCATCGTCCGGCAATTCATACGCCGTTGTTACTTCGTTCTCCAGCGCAAAGCGTCCCTGACTCATGGGGAACCAATCATCGGGGAAGCTGGCGTTATCGAACCCTACGATTGGATCGGCGCCAGGAATCTGCAACAAACGAGACACGCCCACGATGCGGCCCCAAATGTCCAGCCCGAAGCCTACCGCCGTGTCAACATTCCAAACAAAGTTGAAGAACGCTTCGATATTCGCGCGCGGGTCGATGTACTCATTCATATTTTGAATGAGCTGCACCAACGTGGGCGAGTTGGCGTACTGCGATATGATTGTGCGTTCTACGTCGATCATGGGGTTAGGATAACGTCGATATCATCCTCGCTCACCGTGGGGGCTTGATCGATCCCGGCAGTAATCGAATTCAACGCCGCAGGGTCCGACAAACCAATCAGGATAGACAGAATGGACACCTCCGGCCCGATCCGATTTACCGGGGTGTAAAACTTCGATGCGAGAATCAGGCCGCCAATGCGGATGCGCGGCGAGCCGTCTACGCCATTGAAGCTCGCAATAATCGCATCCTTTACAAGCTGTTCGATATTCGACGGCAAGCTAGACGAGTCCGTCAGCTCAACACGGAAGAAAATCGGCAACGGCGTGGGGCGGTTGAACGTGATGTTATAGGTAGGCTTCGGCGGCGTGTAGCTCTCATCCGTGACGACAACAGTAGTATTGCCGTTCATGTTACAGCCAAGGTCTTTTTTGTTGTAGATCGCCTGTCCGATTTCCTGCCCCTCACCACCCACCACGCCGACATAGACCGAATGCGGCGCGAGCATGTAGTTTGTCGCTCCGTAGGCTAACGGCGTGTCGGTGACGTTCTCAGTAACAAACACATCAAGCACGTCCTCAACATCGAACACCGCCCCGTAGATCGCCTCCTTACTCCCGTGGGCATTGAGTGCAACGCTATTCTCGCGGCGGAATTCAAACTCTGCGCGAGACTCCACAAGCCGCCCTAGTACGCCGTCGAGCGGATTGTTGATGCTGTCCCATCCGGGGATTGCTTTGTAAATCGTTACTAACGTGTCGGCCGGGCACGGGATCGGCCCGTCTACGACGTTAGCAAAGTTGAGCGAGATAGTGCCGCTCACCGGGATAGTGCCGCCGTCAATGCACACGTAGCGGTTGCCGCTCGTGTCTTGCGCCTGCGCGCCGGGCGGTATCACCGTGCCGAACGCACCAATGCAATCGCACGCCACCACAGTAGGCGCACCGGGCGAACGCTCAAGGAAGTAGATGCGTGCGATTGCATCTTGCATGAAACCGTCGGCCGTGTCGGGATTGACTTGGTTGACGAGTTCGGCGATTGCCGCGTTCGCATCCGCAACTATGGCGGCCGTGCTGGATGCGAGCTGCCCCTGCGGAGTGTTCAACGCCGGGTTGAGGTTGCCGCCGAACGCGTCGTTATAGTCCTGTTGAACGCCTGCAAGAATGTCCGACTCCTGCGGAACAACAAGCCCCTCGGGAGTGAATTCAACAGATGGCACATTAGTAGTCATTGCAGCGTTACCGTTCCGGTTTGTCCGTTGTCGGTGGTGAATTCAACTTGGCCAGTTACGCGCCGATCCTCGAACGCCGAGATTGTGCACTTTGCTGACGCCACGCCCGGCACCGTTTTAGCTGCCTGCACCATCATTTCTTGAAATAGCGTTACCGGCGGAGTGTGCCCTAGAATCTGTTGGAAGTAGGGAATGCCAACGGTGGTGTTGTACCAAACCTCGCCCAAGAACGTGCGCAACGCGCTCGCCACGTCCTGCGCCTTCGCGTAGGGATCGCTCGCCATGGCGATATTACCCGCCGCATCGGTGAGCAAGTCCCACTGCGATAGGTCGAGTAGAAGCGTGTTCATGCGTTGGGAGTCCCGGTGTCGCCGTCAATCGTGCCGCCGCTGTGGGTGTGGGTCTTCCCGCTGATTGTACCCGCAATCACATCCACCGTCCCCGTAATGGTCCCGTCAACGTTGAGGTTGCCGGTCATGTGGACTGTGGGAGCGTCCACCGTGACCACCCCGGCCGTTTTAAGCTCGATTCCTGAGTCGCTGAAACGGACATACTGAGTAGGGACACCGTTGAGCATCCCGCCGAGGTAGAGGGCGTCCGAGAGGCTATAAGTGCGCCGGGAACCCGGTGGGGCTCCGGGGCTCGGCGTCCGATCGCGGGCCGCGTCCGGGTCTCCCTTGACAGCCGAAATATCCCGCATGGCAAAGACACACACGCCGATATCGCCGGGTTGCGGGTCCAGAATGATCGCGCTGGCCCCGCCCTGGATACGCATATACGGAGCCTTAAAGATGGTCCCGTGCGGGATCGTCTCGCCTTGCTCCGTAACCATATCCACCAGCGGGGACACATCCACGGTTCCCACGGGAACCACGCCGCCGGCATTGGTGCACGCCATGACGCGCACGAGCGTAGCGGTAGCCATGCCGTTCAAGAGCTGGCGCACGACGAATTGAAGCGTTGCGTATTCGCTCGCAACGTCGGCCGGTGTTTGGTTTGCAACGGCCATTAGACGAGCACCCGCAGGCATTGGAGCTGTGAGAACCACGCACCGCGCGGCATCTTCGATTCTAAGTTGTGGTAGATCGAAAACGGATACCAACGGCCCGAAGCATTGGGGACGGCGCTCTCTACGTCGAGCGCAGAGCCACACAAGAACGCGGGATCAAACAACGCCGTGACGTTGAGCCCCGAACGCTCAAACATCGGATAACCAACAAGCCCCGAGTCTTTGTTGAGCACCACCGAAGGTTGCGAGTCGCGCGGCTGTCCCTGCGGCGTTATCAGAATCTCATCACCTTGCACGTAAAAATCCGCATTGGCCGCTGCGCACGCTTGCGCAAGCTGGTCCCACAGCGTGCCGTAAAAATACGCGTTCGAGAGGACGCCCGTAGCGCCTCCGTCCACGTAAGCCCAAGGCGCACCCATGCGCTCGATAATGTCTTGCGCCGCTACGCCGATATCAACTTGCTCCGGGTACGACGTGGGCGAGGCCGGATTGATCTTGACGAAGTAGCCAGTAACCGCCAGGAGGTTGAACGACACATCAGGCATTGCGCGGTAGTCCGGCTGTGCCTCGGTAATTGTTCCCTTGAATACCTGCACCCATCCATCGTTGCGGCCGGTGTTGTTGGCTTCCAAGATGACAAGATGGTCGAGCACAATAGGCGGGTTCGCCCACGCCACCGTAAGAGCGTTCATGTCCTCCGATTTCATTCCGTATATGCGGATATCGGCTTGCGTGGCGAGACGTGCCACGGCCTGCACCTTCGCGCTTATGCGAAGGTCGGACAGCTCTAGCGTGTTGTCGTTTGTTCCGGGGAAGACTTGGTTAGCTCCCGCCAGGATCAAACGAACCCGCAGCCGTTTTTCTGTAAAGCTGCTCACTCATCCGCCCCGATATACAAAAGCTGATAGCGCACCCCGAGCCCCGCGTACTGCGGATCATCGGAGCCCTGCGTATCTACAAACATGAAATCGCCAGCAAACCCACGGTAGCCGGCGTCCAAGAGCAACCGCTGGCGATTGCGGCATATCCGCGTGCGCACGATATAGAGGCCGTTGTGCATCACGTCGATGTAGAGCGATCCGCCATTCTGGCGCACGGCAAGCTGCACGGGTTGGCGCGCGAGAGTAACCGCGAGCGTTTGATTGGGGACTGCCTGCAAGGGAATGCGCAGCATCACTGTATCTCCGTAGCTTGCGCCTGCACGGTGCCGGTGTTAATCACGGGCTCGGCGGAGGGATTCTGCGCGTTTTGCGTGGCCGCTCCGGTGTTGGTGTACGTCGCCGTTACCTGCCGAATCTGTCGGAAAAATAAATCAACTTCGGACAGGAAGTAAGCGCCGCGCGCACCACGCCGGGAAAGCTCGTACCGAACAACATTGACGTTGAGGTATGTTTGTTCGGGCGTGATGATGTCGTACAGGTCGAGCGTGTCCACTATCGCGACGATGCTGTCGAGAAATTCCTTTCGCGCCTGCTTTGTTCCACCTTTGTAGAGGCGCACCACGACTTCATAGGGGTTTGCAACTTTGTTGTAGTTGGCGAACGCCCCATCTTGAATTGGAAAATCCGACACCGTCGGCTCGTTGCGGTAGCCAAACTCACCGAAGGAATCCGGCACCACGACGGGCACGCGCCGGCCTACGCTCGTAACGGTCGTAATGCCCTCGGCATCCTTGGTGTCCGGCGGGAGCGCCTTGTAGATCGCCCATTGAGGCTGCGCAAAGAACGCCTCCCACAGCCGCACGCCGAGCGCCCCGAGACCGAGCCCGAGGTTGATGATTGCCGGCGGCGCGGCCGGGAACAAATTCGAGCGCGCAAGCTGCGGCACGCCGGGCAGCTTCGGCACGTTTGGAAACGGAGGCTTGGGGATAATCGCCACTACTGCATCCCTCCGTCAGCCTGCGCGGCGTTGAGTTTGCGCCGCGTGCCGTCTACAAAGTCGGTCGCGATGCGGTCCCCGTCCTTGCCGTTTGTTTGGATGGTCACTTGCTCGAACGTGATATCGGTTCGATTCTGCGTGTTGTTCTGCGCGCTCGGCGTGGGTGCAGCATCACGCGCGTAACCTAGCACCTTCTCGGGGTACTCTATCGTTTCTTTGTTCAACGGTTTGCCGCCCGGCTTCATGCTCCCGCGCAGCCGCGCATCGCCCGCGTTGTACGACTGGAGCGCGAGATAGGTAGCGGCCGCATCATCGTTGCCGTCGGCAAGGTGGCGATCTTTCAACCGCTTCAATTCCTCGGCCGCCGTATAGATATCGTTGTACGGATTTTTCCCGGCGTTGGGGAAGTACTTCGGCATGAGCTGCGCGATACCCGTAGCACCTGATTTCGCGTTGCGCGCCGAAGGATTGAACCCGCTTTCGGTGCCTAACATGCCGGCCAAAACTTCCGGGTCGAGCCCGAACTTTTTAGCGGCGTTCTGTATGGTCGCCTCGTAAGCCTGTCGCCCACGTGGGAAGTTGTCCGGGTTGCTGCGGTCGAGCCGCTTTGCGATTGACTCGAACAGGTCCGCCGTCGCTTCAATTGCCGTGTTGAGGCCGGGCACCGTGTCGCGCAAGTGCCCCATGGAAATGTTCAACTCTTGAGTGCCGGCGGCAAGATCGGTAGCGTACTCCGCGCCGCGCATGACAGCCGTTTCCGCCTTGGCCGCAACATCAAAGCCGCGCTCTCCGGCCGTGCGCGCCGATTGCAAGGCGCTCGTCTTGGCCTGCTCCAACGTCTTCGCCGATTCGAGATTCGAGGCCGTTACTTGCCGCCGCTGCCCTTGCCGCGCGAGCTGTGCGCCCAACGTGCCCTCAACCATGGCGCGCGATAGGCCAGGATCAAAGCCGGCTTGCGCGATCATCTGTAGCGCGTTCTCTTTTGAAGTGCCTCGGGCCATTGCCGTTTGGATCGCGGTTTGCGTGTCCATGGCAATAGATTTGAAGTCACGAGCTGCGCCGGTAGTATCCTGAAACTTAACACCGAGGCGGCCGAGCATAATAAGGGAATCGGAAATCTGACCGTTATACGCAAGGTCATAGACTGCCTTTGTTAGTCCGCCGACGGTCTTTGTAACATCCTCGGCCTTGCCGCCCATCATTTCGGCGACGTTGCCAAAGTTGCGCAGCTCGCTCGCGCTGATGCCGAGCGCCTGCGAATCGATCCCGAGTTGACGCAAGCCGCTCGATAAATCCGAAATTATCTCAAGCCCTTTTTTGATCGCGAGCGCCGCCGTGGCCACGCCGAGAACTTTCCGGGTGAGGCCGACAAACGACGCCCCCATGTTCTGCCCGGATTTTTCAACCTGCTTTTCGAGCTTGACAGTCTCGGCGGCGGCGGCCTTCTCCCCGCGCGTGAAGTCGCGCGGGTCGAGCCCGAGCTTAACTATCAGTTGGTCAATTACTGTGCCGGCCACGTAGCACCCGCTCGTTATGATGATCCACGCTCACAATTTCGAGCATGTTATACGCATCTTCGATGCTGTACGCCGTTTGCAGCTCGTACAGCGTGGCCTTTCCAGCCGACACCAACGTACCGATGACTCGCGGCACGTTCTCGTATTGCACTAGGCCGGCGGCGCTTGCGGGGGCTCGGTTGCCCCCGTAGTCGATGCGGCGGCGGCCAACGAAAAACCCACGTGCAATTGAATCAGCTCGAAACGCAGCTTTAGCAGCGTTGCCACTTCTTCGATTTGGCACGGCTCGCCAGGGAAAAGCGGCTGCTCGGGTGGCTTCGGTACGCCGGGCGGTTGAAAGGATATCAGCGGCGTCATTTCATCTAACAAAGGCTTGACCGCGTGCACGTCGAGCCCTTGAATGGCGCGGATCGCAACCACCAGTGAGTTTTGCAGCGTGGGCAACATGGAAGCGAAGCCCGCCGCGCCGGCAAACAAAACTTCCTCGGGCACCTTTGCGCCCGCGTTTGCCAACGCTGCCACGAGCCGAACAAACCACCACTCGGCCTGCATGGCTGGCATTTCGCGCAAGACAAACACCTTGCCCTTGTCGCGCCCATCCTCCGTGATGGCTACGTTGAGCGTCTTGCGCGCCATGGCCTACACCTCGATAGGTGCCGGCGTTACCGACTCCCAAGACAGCTCATACACCACCGGCTCGCTGAACGTGCGCCGGGCCGCCGGGATCGGCGTCAAGCGAGTCAACGCGCCTTTGATGAGTGCCCACGCCTTGCCGAGCGAGGGAGCGGCAAGCACGCCGTCCGCGACGAGAATGTCGCCGAGCAACTTTTGCGCGTTGTCCCACGCCTCGAACAGTGCGAGGCTCGGGCTGTTCGCCATGAGCGAGATAGGGAACTTGGTGATGCGTGGGAGATAGCCTACGGCCATTTTGCCGTCTACTCCCATCATCGCCTCGGCCGCGTCCACCGTCTCGGTAGCGAATGCGGCATCGGCTGCATAGCCTTCCACGGTGAAAGGACCAACGACGATGCCGGCCGAATTCCTTACGGTAATCGTCAGCTTCGCGTTGGCGCTTGTGATTGAAATTGGATTCACGGCCGGAGCCTCCTAACAAGTTGGGGCGGTTACTGCACGCTGATAGATGCCAGCTCGATATTTTGGATGCTACCGCCGTCGGTGTACCACAGCGTCATCGGAGGCGAGCCGCGCACGGCGCGAGTCTCGGGCGGCGCGTCCAGAATTTGCAGATACCATCCGGCCGTCTGCAACGTGTCGGCGATGTTGGCGTTCGCCGCCGTGTTCACCTGTGCGCGCTGTGAGTTGGACAACGTCACGCCGGGCTGAATCACGCCGTTAATCAGGGCGCGCTGTATCGGGTCCAGCGCCGCCGAACGGAGCAAGTTGTAGCCCGTGGAAGTGTACGGAATGGAGCGAATCTGCGTCAGCAACTGCATGAACGCGAGCTGTAGCGCGTTGTTCAACCAAATTTGGTTGACATACGGGTCGATGAACCCCCACGGACCGGGCATCACTCCGCGTTGCAGATTGACGAAGCGGTCGTTTGCCGTTGCGTAGGCACCATAGAAGTTCGAGCCGTTCGCAATGAGGTTGAGTGCTTCGGTTGCGTCGGTGATATCCGCCACAAGCCCGCTCTGACCTTTGTAGGCAAAGGTCAAGCGGCCGTTCGCCGCATCGAAATCGATAGAGCCCGTGATACCGCAAATGAGCGCAGCCTTGCGGCCGTTGCCGTCATCGGTGGCCGGTTCATAGATCGGCACCACGCCGGACATATCCGCGGCGACAACTTGCCCGACAAACGAGTCGGGAGCCGGACCGGCCAGGGGGCTCTCGTCAGAGTACCAGCCGACATACGCGTAGCGGTCGTTTGTCGTCTGCACCCATTGGGCAAAATCCATCATCGTGTCGGTGTCGGGCTCGAACACCGTCATGAACGTAGCCCAATTCTGCGTGATAGCGACGATGCCGGCCATGATGCCCGCGGGCGTGGCAGCGTCCGCACCCTGCGAGGTTTCCGCACCCTGCGCCGATTGGAACTTGAGCCCGGCGGCAATGGTGCCCGTGGCGAACCCGATGGTGCTGTCTGCGCCAGTATCCGCGGAAGTGATGACGAACCGGCCAAGCTGCGCGCTGTACGCAACCGTCGCGTCACTTGAGACGGTGATAGCTTCGGCGGGGTCGATGAGCTGCGCCGCGCCGCTCACGGTGTACGTGCCCACTCCGCCCGTGCCGGTGAGGAACGCCGTGATGGTGGTTCCGGCAGTGATGCCCGCGCCGACGATTTCGTCGCCGATGTGCACCTCGCCCGACACCACCGTAGCAATCGTCAGTGTGTTGCCAGCGAGGCCGCCGCCGTCGTCGATTGTCGCCGTGCCCGAGAAGATGCCGCCGGCCGTCTGCAAACCCGTTTGGATGAGCGCGGCCGCGTTGGTGAAGCTGGTAGCACCCGCGAGGTTGATGTTTGCCGAGGTGACAGTCTCGCCGTCGATTTCCACGATGAGCGTCCCGGCCAGTGCTTGCAACTGCGCCAGGGTGACGCCAGCAAACGAACCGGAGCGCAGATAGGCTCCGACGGCGGCCGCGTTGTACTGTGCGAAATACAACAGGCCGGGCAACGTAAGCGTGCCCTCGTAGCCGTTGAAGTAGACGCCTGCAAGCGCGGCCTCAATGCTGGTAGGGCCGAACCAATCCTGTACGTCTTCCAGCGTTGCAAACGCTTTGACGGTGCCAATGGGGATGCTGGCGTCGTCGGTGAGGAATACCGAGTTGAGCGACAGCGGATTCCCGCCGGCCTGCAACACAGACGGAATGACATTCACCAATTGGCTTGCCGGAATAGAGTTCATGGCGGATACCTTTCGTCTACGTTGATGGTGTTGATTTCGGCCGCATTCGCAAACTGTTGAGGCGTGGAAACGACCGGATTGTATTGCAAGACTGCCTCGACAATCCACCGATATTCATACTGTTCCTCTCCTTGGACCAGCGGGGCAAATTTGGGCTCGTCTGCATGTAGCGGAGCCAGGATCGGCATAAGGCCGACGCACCCAAACTCATCCCGTAGCACGGTGGACAAAATGACTGCCCAATCACCGGATTGCACGCCGTAACAATCAAGCTGCACTTTCAAGCGCACCGCCTGCTCTATGGCGATCCCGGTAGGGGCCGTGTCGTCAGCCTCCCAATGATCTATGTTTGTCATGATGCGCGAGGACAAGCGCGCAGTCATACCGATGTAGCCCGGCGAGGGAGGCGGCGCGGGCGTTCGGTTTGTTGGCGTTTGAATCACCGGCACGCCGGTTATCACGGTCGCGATAAAGTCGCCGAGCTTTTTGTACACGTCGTCGAGCGTGGGTGACACTACTAGCGTCATGACGGCGGGGCCGGATCGGTTTGTAAACAAACGATGACATGGCACCAGTCCGCCCACGTCTCGACCACCTTAACCACTTTCCACACGCGAGGGGTTCCCGCGGGAACCTCGGGGAAGTACAGAAGATCGCCGCCTTCCTGATTCACGCGCACCACGCCTTGCGTGTTGCCAAACATATGCACCGAGCGGAAGACGCCTTGCACGTTCAATTGTTCGAGGTGCCGAAGGTTCGGGCCGTCCACCGCCTGCACCTGTATGGGCGTGTTGGCCACGCCTGCCGCATAGCTCGGCACTTGCTTGCGCGTATTGGGATCAATCGTAAAGCCCGTAGACGCGTAGAAGGTCGCCGCGATGTTCGGGTTCACGACTTGAATAGCAGCATTGGCGGCGGCGCGTAGGTTCATTCCTCATCATCCCCGACGAGCCCGTCGAGCACTTGGTAATCGACCGAGCGCAGCATTAGCGCCGAATCGATCAAAGGTTTGTTGAACCCTTTGCGCGCAACGGTGCGTGGTGAGTTCGGCGGCTCGCTCCAATCCACGATGGATTTTTGTAGCTGGCCCTTGATACCTTCGCCCATCAATGCAAGCGAGCGTTCCGCGTCGTAGTTGTTCTTTCGCAGAAGGTTCCCGAGCGACACACCCCACCGCGGGGATTTGCGCTCTATCATCGTGCGGAAGTACGGCCGCTCGGGCGCGTTGCGTGTCCCAAATTCATTCCAGAACGCAACCGTCGCCACCGGCAAACCTTTGGCACCTTCGGCCATGGCCGGATACGTCGCGCCCTCAAGGAAGCCCACGCGCACGTGCGCGCCGCGTCCTAGCCGCTTCTCGATTTCCTTAAGGTGGCGCTCTAATGCGCCGCCCCCTTGGATGTTTGCCGTAATGGCTTTAATTGCCATAATAAGGGCGGTCACGGTGGCTCGTTATATGTTCAACAGCAACCGCCGCCGCCCCGAGGGTACGGGCCGAAGTTGCCGGGGAACGGACCAATGCAGGCGTTGGCCGGCGGCGCGATATACCGGAAGGACCGGAACGCGGCCGTAGCCTGCCAGAACATCGCGCCGTAGGGCGTCTGAGTGAAGTAGGCGGCGCTCATGCTCATAACCGAGGCATAGCCCGCCGACACCGACACGGAGCCCTCCTGCGCCTTATCCACGCGGCCGACGATCCCCGAGGGCGCGGCACCGTTGGCTCCCTGCAAGAGCTGCGCAATATGGGCCGTCAGCATGTAGAGCAACTGTTGCCGCAGGTTCGCGTCTTGGACGATGCTGCAACAGGAATTGTTGAGGAAGATAGTCGCGATGCCGAAGTCAGCTTCTAACAACGCATCCGCGACCGTCGCAAACGCCGGATATGCCGCTTTGAATTCGGTAGCATCAAAGACAACAATTCCCCGCTCGGGGACCGGCGTAGACGACGGGCACGGATCGATTGACACGGCTGTTACTCCACCTGTTGCCGGCTGCGCTCGGGATTCTTCGCCTTGAGCGTTTCGTAGGCGACGACCGCGCCCTTGTCCAGCTCACCGTCTTTGCCGCGCAGCATCCCCGATTTGATCGGGTCGATAGGCTCCAAGCCCGTGCGCGTGCTGGCGTCGTCGCGCCGCTCCTTCGCGATAGACTCGGCCGCCCGTGCATCCTCGTGGATGAAAATTTGCCCGTTGACCACGGCCGGATGTTTGGCGTTCTTCGCGAGCCACGCGCGCATGAATTCGCCGTCCACGTTCTCGGTGATGCCGTAGCCTCCGACGATGCGGGCAGCATTCGCGCCTTTCAGCGTCACGCGCACCGGATCGCCGCCGCCTTTCATCTTCAAGTCGAGGTGCAGGCCATGGGGGAGTTTGCAACCTACTGAAACCGTTTTCGCTTCGCTCATAGTGGTTTGTTCCAAGTTGTGAGTAACGAAAGCCCGCCGGGTCCGACAGGCTGCCCCACTGACCAATTAGTCAGTTCGAGGCCGGCAGCGTACCCCGCGAAGGGCGAACCGTCCACCGGATCGGCATACACACGTTGCCGCCACATACCACCATTGCGCAGGTATATCCACATCCCCGGCGCGGCCGCTATCATCGTAAGGTTCATCCCTTGGCGAATTTTCCATGTGTGGGTGTCGTCGTCCCAAAACACCCGCCGCCAGTCCCCGGCCTGCGTCACCACGAGTCCGATGCGGTCGGCGGGACTGGTGCGTTGATTGAGCACCACTCCCGCCGGGTCCGCCCACCCGAACCGTCCAATGGAGACACCGCCGGGGCCGGCGCGTAACCCCGCCTCGCCGCCGGAGACGACCGACGAGGCGCGATTATAGTGGACCCCTGAAACGGGAACGCCCTCGGCGCGCGGGAGCACACCGAGGGCGTAATTGCCGAGCATGACTTACGCCGTGCCGCTCTTACCCGAGCGACTGCGCGACGAACACCGGGCGGAACACCACCGTGCCCCAAGTTCCCTGCGACTTCTTTTGTGAGAAGTTCGAGGAACCCACCACCACCGCGTGCGCGCGCATTTTCTCGGTGAATGCGGCCGTCATCGTCTCTTGCCCTTCGTAGTTGTCCACGATGAGCTGCATGAGTTCGCCGGCCGTGGTGGCGTACTCGGGGGCCGTCTTCACCGTCAGGTTCGGGAAATTCTTCGTGATAAGGTCCATCACGTTGAGCCCGAACTGATTGGTTTTCGACAGGTTCACTTCGCGCGACGGGCTCATCGCCAGCGTCATGCGGGTGCCTCGGTCGATGACTCCCTCGCCCTGGCGCACGAGCTGCGCGTACAGCTCCAGAATGTTCTGGTAGCACTGGTCCGCGGTTGCAGCGTCCCACGCCGTGCTCGGCACGATGGGCGCGAGGTAGTTGGGATCGTTGAGCAGGCCGTAGTTCTGCAACCCGGCGATGCCGAAGAAGTAACTTTTGTTCTGGAACTTGTTCAGTACCAGCGCCGAAGCCACGTTCTTGCGGCTCGCAAGGTCCACACCGGCCAAGCCGGTATAGGCCAGCTCCTTCTCTCCCCACTGCGTGAACGTCTGGTAGTGGAAGCTCTGACGCTGCGGGAAGTTGATGTTTGCGTCCGCGTTGCCGGAGTTGCTGTAGTCTCCGTAGGCGCTCACCTGACCGTCAGACTCGACAACGATAAACGTTGCCACGGTCGTAACCCAATCGCCTTTCTTTGTCTCGCCTGCGATTTCGGCGGCCTTCATGGGCGACACGAGCACTTCGATAAGCGCCGGGTCGAGGTAGTTGGACAGGAACGCCGGGATGCCGGCATTGCTGACCGTGATGAGTTCCGGCTGCGCATCGAACGCAACGCGGTCCAGGTCGCCGAATTCCTTGCCGGCGGGGTCTCCCCGGCCGTTGTAGGAATCCATCACCAGACGGGGCAGGATGCCGACGTAGCGGCCCCCGTTGATGTTGGCATCCAAGGCGATGCCGAGGGATTCCGTCAGGCCGGCGAGCAGCGCAGCCGCGCCGCCGCTACGAACTTGTGCCGCGAATTGCTCGTGATTCAAGCCCCGGCGGCTGGCGAACTGAGTACGCATGTTTCTACCTCAACCCTTTGGTGTTGTGGGTGTGATTGGAAAGGGTGCCGCTTAGGCCGCCACCCTCGTGATTTTGACGAGTCCGCCCTGCGAGAAGGTGAACGCCGCAGCCGCAACCGCCGCACGGTTGTAGCTGTTTGTTTGGTACGTGCCCGCAGCACCTGCGGCTCCGGTGAGCTGCTTGGTGATGTAGGTCTCGGCCGGCACGCCGACACCCGTGACCTTGTCGCCAACTTGGATGTTGTTGCCGCCCGAATCAATCGTGACCACCGTCAAAATGCCGGTGTTGAGTGCGATGGTGGACGTTGCGGCCGTGACCACATCGGCCCGAGCCTGCGAAGCCACCACGAACCCGGTATCGGGATTCGCCGCGCTGGCGTCGTCGAGCGTGGGTGCGCCCGTGGCCGCATCGGCGTACACGATATCGCCCACGTCGCCACCGGGCAGGTATGCCCAATAGTCGCCCGCGCTGAACAGCGTAACGGGCAGCCCGGCGTTGAGCGTCATCTTGCTCTCGCCGAGGAAATCGGTGATGAGCACCGAAGGAATGTTCGCCTGACGGCCGACAAAGCCGAGCGAAGCGTTGGCACCGGCACCGGCTGCCGAGCTGTACACGAGCCCGGTAGTGGCACCCCACGCGAAGTAACCGCACGTCACGGCCTGCGCCGGAGCGGTCACAAAACCGGATTCAACCGGCGGCACGATGGACGAGCGCGGGTTGTTGCTCGCGAAGTCGCCGGCAACGGCCGGAGCCGGTTCACGGTTGATCTTACGTTGAAAGCCCATGATAGGTGCCTCGTTGTTTGTTGGGTGGTTGCCGGTTGATCGTTAGCCGCGCGCGATCCGCGCCAAGCCGGGGATTGCCGCCGAGACGGTAGCCCCGTCCTCGGCCAGCGCGTTCTGTTTGTCCTTGGCCGGGGCAGCCGACTTTGCGGCCACACGTTGAGCCACCAGCGCAGCAAATGCGCTCGCGTGGATGCCGTCAAGCGCAACGCCTTCCTTTTCGAGCGCGAACTTGTACACGGCCTCGGCCGAATCCATCGCCACCACACCCACCAGCGGCTTGACCGCTTCGCGCGCAGCGTGCAGCGCGTTGATTGCGGCGGTTGCGTTGGTGGTGGCTTGCGCGGCGGCATCGTTGGCCATCTGCTCGGCCTCCGCCTTCGTCACGTATCCGCCGGCCTTGAGCCGCGCGTCCACTGCCGCGTTCACCGTCGCTTCGTCGTTTGCTCCCCGCGGCGAGCCCGGATCGCCAGCCGTGCCCTGGATCTTCTTCCGCTTCTGGCCGGGGTTTTCCGGGTCGTCTTCCATGTCCTCATCCGGGTCCGAATCTTTGGCGGTCATTTCCGCCAGCTTTGCGTCTAACGCAACTTGCGCCTCCTTGTCGTAGGTGCCCGGAGCCAGAACACCGAGGGCAATCAACCGGGCGAGCAAGTTGGGACGTTTCATGTGTGACAACTCCAAAGGTAGAGCATCCGCGACTATCACATCAGGGCCGGCTCGGCCCTGACGCACGAGCGCAACGTGATTGCCCTTAATATCGCGCATCACGCCATCGTATGCAACACCTTGTGGGGTTACTCCGGGCGTCATGTCGGCGCGATATTTGTAGCTGCACGAAAGCTCGTTTTGTTCTTCCGACTCGATGAGGTCGATTCCGTCCTTGTCCCACACCGTGAGGTTGTCGGCGACAAGGTAAGTTCCATCAAACGAAATTTCGCTGCCCACCGTCCCAACCGTTACCTCGGGCTTGGGATTCTTCGCGCTCACCACCGTGTGAAGCATCAGCAATTGCGAGTTGCGGAACGTCGCCGCCGCCTTGGTCAATTCCTCGGGATCGCGGTAGAGCATGTAGACGCGGTTTGCATCTAACGCCAACTCACGATAGCCGGGTATCTCACGCCCGAAGTAGGGACAAACGTTTGCCTTGGAGATTCGACAGCCGCGCACGTGCATACGGCCGTCAACATCGAAAGTGCGGGAGGTTCCACGATCAAAAGCGAGCGCCAGGGCCAGACGGTCCCGAGAGAAAACGGCGCGGTCAAAGGCGAGCATGGGCGCGGAGTGTACCGCGCCCGTTTCGGGGAGTCTATTGGGTTCGCGTGGGGGCTTTTCCGGCCCCTGCGGTGCGCCGCCTCATCCGGGCTTCTTCGCACTCGCTACAAGCGCAGGAATCGTCTGGAATTACCGCACCAGAATGGCGGGAACCGTTCAGCCCATTGGCCGCCCGTAGGTCGGTCGAATCGGCCCGCTGTTGGGGTGCCTCATCCTGCGCCCACTCGTAGGTGAATGCCCACGTGGACGGGATTTGCCCCACCACGCGGGGGCTCGGGGGTGTTCCTGCGGGAACCTCGCCGGCCGTATGGAGCGGTAGGCCGGTGTCACGTATCAGCATGAAACCTTCGCGCGGGTCGAGCAGTAGCGCACCCTCGCCGGTAGGTTCAAACGTGACCATAGCGCCGCTCGGACCGATAGCTGTAACTTTGTTCAGAAGCATTTTGTTAGTCCTCGAATCCGGCAATAACGGGCCGCATCGTACAGCGGCAATTGATGAGTTGGCCAGGGTGCACCCATTCGCCCTCATCTTTGTCCCACATCCCCCGCGCAAGATCATAGGGGCGGTTGTCCATCTGCACATGCGTAGGCCGCGGTTCCTTGCCGGCGTTCGAGTGCATCCAAATACCTTTGTTGATCCCGAGTTCTTGCTGGCGCACGCGTTCAATCACGGCCTTTGCTTTGGCGTTTTGATCGCGAGCGATGAGCGCCGCGCGGTTCACAGTGATGCGGTGCGCCTTGCGTAGCTCGGTTGATAGCTTACTTAGGTCGCTGCCGTTGCGCACGGCGTTCCAAACCTTCTGCTCTACCTCGCCGTGATACTTGCGAGGAATCGATTTTATCAAGCTGACGTTCTCGGCCGCCACCACTCGGAACGCTTCAATGCTCTTGTGCGTGGGCTCGAACTTCACCGTAAAGCCGGCCTTTTTGAGCTGCGCCAGCATGGCCGCCTGCGTGGCGTTGCGGTTGCGCGCGGCGAAGTCGTCGGCGATCTTCTGGCTTGCAAGGTCGAATCGCTTGATTGTTTGTTGCCCCCATTTCGCGAGCGCAGCCTGTAGCGCCTTGGTGGGGCTCGGCGCATCCATGGCCAGGGAAGGCAGGGCGCGCAATAGCTTGATGGTAGAACGCGCGCCAGGGTGCAGCCCGTGGCGTAGCGCATCGCGCGGCGACACCCATTTGTAGGCGTCATGCTCGGAGTTCAACTGCGGTATGAATTCCTCGGGCACGTCGTAAACAAACGTAGCGAAACGCACCCCTTGCCACTCCTGCATGTGCAGGAAGTCGAGCGGCCCATTGATCGGGTGCAGCGTTTCCTCGAACGTCTCGCGGCGCGCGGCCGCGTCCGCCGTTTCGTCCGGCTCTATGGTTCCGCCAGGAAACGCCCACCCCTGCCCATCGGTCCGGTGCAACAACAGGATGCGCTCGCCCACGCGCAGGACGATCCCGGCCGCGTGCGGATCAATCCACAGCTCCGCATCACCATAGGCGGAGGTGATGTGCGAGTTGTGCCATATCGGCGGCGTGAGTGCCCAAGCCTTCGCTATCTCCGTGATGAGGGCGGAAGTCGATAGGTTTATCATCGACTCCAGCGTATTCAAGTACCACGCCTGCACCCCCGCGTTCGGGAAGATGGGGGACAAAACGGCCGGCTTGGCCGATGTGGTGCGAAGTTGTTTCACGTGGGCACATTAGCCTCGACTGACGAGCCGGTCAACGCTTGGGCGGTTTCTTGTTCGCCTTCGCCTCGGCCGCCTGTTGTTGCATGGTGCGTTCATGGGCAGCCTCGGCCGATTCCTCGCTACGTTTGTGGTCCTTCTGCTTGCCGTCCTCGTCAAGCTCCGCAGTTTTGTCCAGCTCGTTGAACGCTGGCGGCTCCGGTGCCGGTCCCGAAAGGTTGTCATATCCGCTCATCGGATCGGACGCTACACGCTCGCGCGATTCCTCGGGCGACACTACACCGTTAGTTATGTAGATTTGATCCGTTTCCGCGTCCGCCTTGCGAATCTCCGAAAGTTCTTTCACGGTCGGGGAGTTGAGCGGAACAAACGTAAAGCCGATAGCCTCGTCTATCTCGCCGAATAGATGCAACTGCAAGATATCGATTACGTGCTTGAGGTGCGGCGCAAAGAAAAACAACTGATAAGCCCGTATCCAGTCGTACCATACCTTAATCTCCCCCTCGCTGTTGGCATTCAAACCGGCCGGCGTGATGCCGGTTAGTTTGACGAGCGGGATGTGAGACGGCGCGGCCATGTGTTCCTGCGCCTGCGCCTGCAACTTGTCGAGGTTAGCCAGCGGCACAGCAACCTGCGCAAGTTCTTCCCGGTCCTTGTCGAGCAGCGTTAGCCCCTGATTGTCACGCGTTTGCGTGAACAGCTTGGCGCGATCTAACAAACCCGAGCCCGCGCCGGCCGTGCCCTGTAGAACCTCGGCCATGTCCGTTTTAAGGCACATCACCGAGAAGTTGTGTATTAGATCGCTCACGCTGTTGCGCGTGCGCAGCCATTGGAATACGGACGGGTCCATAAGCTGCGAGAGTGAGAGGCCGCCGAAGTTATAGGCCGGCTTGAGAATGTCGGCCACTTCGCGCGATATGAACGTCAACAAACGAGAGGCATGTACACGCTTGCCAATGACGAACCACGCGCGAGGCTTGTAGAAGTCGGGCCGCGTGGGGTCGGTGCTGTTGTAATTGTAGGGCGTGGTCCATATCGGCTCGACCACTACGAAGTTCTTAAGCGAACCCTTAGCTATCGTTGCTTTGTCCACGATGAGCGGGAGCTGTCGCTTTTCGTCCGTGTCGTTTGTCATGTTGATAGACAGTTGCGCACGGCCGAAAAATCCATCTACCTCGGAGATTTGGCGGAAAAGATCGCGGACCTTGAATTCATCTAAGGCCGCTTCTATCTGCTCTATCTTGTCCTCAAGGCCGCCGTCTACGTCGCCGTCCCCGTCAGCATCGATGCCGTCCGGCTGCGCATCCTCCGCGCCGGGCTCCTTCTTCGCTTCCTTGCGTTCCGCTTTGGTCTTGCCCTTTACCGTTAGTTCGATCCACTCGCGCGTGGCTTCTGACGCGGTCGTCTCGACAGGCGCGCGGTACTCGGTGCGCTGTGACAGCTCGGACAAATAACCATAGCCAGGGAACGCAAGGCCGCAATTCGCCTGATTGAGATATGCCCACGTGGGCGCGTTCGCCGCGTCATCGAACGCTAGGGAAGGCTCGCCGAGTGCACCGGGGTCGTCGTCTTTGTTGTACCTGAAATCGCCGCGTACAGACTTCGGCAGCACGGGAGCCTGAAACTTGAACGGGCGCACGTTGCGCTCGCCGGCATCCTGCAAAAGCCGTTGGAACAGTGACGGCTCAATCTTGATCCCGTTCGATTCATCCTCGACCAACGGGGCCGGCTCGGTGATGCCAAGCCATGCACGCAGCTTTTTGCGCAGCCACTTCATTTCTACACGCTCCCGTAGGGTTGAAAAGCGAAACCGACGCCCGGCGCGCGCGACTCATTCGCGGGTAGGTCGTGCTCGGTCGCATGATGATCGTGCGGCATCAGTTTCCAGCCGATCCAAAAACATCGCTCGTTAGTCCAGAAGTAACGAAAGCCTGCGCGCAATCCCTGCCACACTAGCCAGTAGCGCACGTCCTTGCCGCTGTGCTTCATGCCGAAATCAAACTGTATCCGCACGCGATCTATGCGCATCCCGAAGAACGGCAACCACCGCATGTTGGCCGTACTGTTGCGGATCGCGGACCATACAAACACGCGCAGCCACGCGGGCCACTTGGCGGTTTTCTCTAACCACCACTCCTGCCGGGGCTGCACGTCGCGCGAGACAACGCTGATTTGCGGCAGGCCATCAACGCCGTCCTCATCGTTGCCCCATATCGCATTGATCCATCGCCAGCGCCAACAAAGGACCGCGCGCCCATCTTTGTAGTGTTGGGAAACTCGGCGCACGGTCGAGGTGGGGAGGGCAGCCAGGACGGCCACGAGCGGCACACCGAGCAGAATAAACGGGATCGTCAGCACGATATACAAGAGCCAACCAACAACAAACAAAGGTAAGCGTTTCATCGGCGGCCCCCTATAGCTAACGGCGTGTTGCCGGAAGTCAATGCCAGCAACGCCGGGTTGATGGTAAGGATTCCGTGGCGCGGAGCGTACAGCATCATGACGCTGTCGGCTAGATTGGGGGACACTATGGCGTTGCGCACTTCCGTTTTTGTCCCCACCGGGCACTTATCGACCATCACCTTACCGCGTTTCGACAAGCCCCAAACGGGCTGCGATAGCTCAATGCACAGCCGCGCGCGCTCGGGAAAGTTCGGCGCAATGCTGATGAATTTCGATAGGTCCAGCTCCAAGCGTAGCAGCTCGGCCGACTCGCCCGCGTTTAGCCGCTCGATTATCCGGTAGGTGTATTGGAACAGCCCGCGCAAGTGCCACCACGCCTGCGCCTTAGCGTTCTCGAAAAAGTCGAGCGCAGTACGCTGCGTGCCGGGCACGATAGCCTCGGGTTGGAACACATCACCCGATCCGCGGAACGGACGCACCAATAGAGGCTTACCGCCACTGTCTACGCGCGCGTCGTTGATCTTGCGCGCATCGCCTCGAACACTCGCACCGAGGCCGTCCGCATCGTAGTGGAACCCGTCAAGCCCGTAGGTATCGCACAGAACAAACGAACGCTCTACGCTGTGGTAGATGTCAAGATCGGCCGAGCCTTTCCACGATTCGACCGAATGCAGGTAGTAACTCTGATTCACGGCGAAAGCGTTGGCATCCTTGCCCGCATCGGCTACGTCGAGCGCGCCGCGCTTCTGGCCCTCGGGCTTCAACCCTAGCCGCTCCGCTGCGCCTATGGCGGCCGTCACCCACACGGCCGGGATAACGACGCCCTCGACCGACGCGGTAAAATTGCAGTCGTACTCCGCCGCGAATATCGCCGGGTCCAGCTCGGCGCGTTTCTTCTTCTCCCACTCCGGCGTTTTGCGCGGGTCATCCTTCCAATGGAAATCAAAGCGGGGAATCGTGGCGTTGTGGGCGCGCTCGTAGAAACTGTTAGCCGTGCCCCAAACGCTACTCATATCCTGCCGACAATCTGTGTTAGCCGACAAAGATGCGTCTAGCGCCTTGGGGTTCGGGATGTGCGCCGACTCGTCAACGATGTAGATAGATTTACGGCCGCCTCGCCCGATGTTGTCGCCGGCTTCGCCAGTGATAGAGCTACCCGTGTCGGGGAACGTCAAGCGCATGTGCGCGCTGTTGCGTTTCAAATCGAACCCGGCCTTAAACTCGGGCGGCAGGTATTGCAGGAACAAACGGCCCTTGTAGAACAAACAATCGGGGTCTCCCGAGCGGTCTACCTTGTCCTCCTTCTCGCTACCGAACCCGACGCTAAAGTCGTCATGAAAGATGCACATAGCACTGGCAAAGCTCATCGCCAGCCAGGATATGCCAACGTCGCGCGACTTCACCGTCGTACCGGGGTCGCCGTTCTTCCAACGCGCATACAGCCATTCCAACCACTCGCGCTGCTTGGGCCACAGCACTAGCGGCATGATCGCAGAGCGGCCGCGTGCAGTGACGCGCGGGTCTACCGTCACGCCCCAATCGTTGACGAAGTCGGCAGGATGATCCCGGTAGTACACCCGCACCGCCTGCAACAACGCAGGATCGGCGCGCAGTTTCATCAAGCGTTCAGCGCGCGCCGTCCATATCGGCAGGTAGTTGGGCGTCAGCCAATCAACGGATTGCGCGGCGCTCGCGCCAGTCGTTGACACAGTACGGCCCTCGTTTCTGCGGCGTGAATTGTTCTTCTACGGGTGGCTTCTCACCGAGTGCGCGCCCGCTTTGTTTGTAGTATTCCGCCCACTCGGGGCGTGAGGTATGCCAAGGCTTGCGCGCCCCCGTGCGGAAGAACACGGCCCAATCGCGCGGTATGTCGAGCGCATTGATAGCTACGCCGTGCCCCTCGTTGAACACCGGCCAGCGCCCGCGCTGCACGTCGCGGTAGAACAGTTCGGACAAAACAGCTTGATCGCTGCCTATCCATTTGTTGCGCCGGCTGCGCTCAACAACGTCCGACTCCGTCAGCATTCGCCACGGGTTCGGGGTGAGCGCGCCCGGCTCAATCAAGAACATGCCACCCTGGAGCTGCGTGCGGTTGAGCATGGACATGATACGGAAGGGCGCGGGATCGCTTACGAGGTGGTCGATATTCCGCCGCACGATTGCATCTAGGTCGATGCTGAATAGGCGTTCCCCGATCTTGCCGCCTATCTCGGGATCGAACAAACCAAGGCGCACGAAGTTGTGCAGCCAATAGTTCTGCTTGGCCTCGAACTGCGGAGCGGCCCATATGGGGAACGCTTCGATGCCGGCCGCTTCCATCGCCGGCACATCATCCGTCACGCACACGAACCGATGGGGCACCGTCAAGTGCTTGCCGATCATCCGGCGCATGTTCTCGACGTGCCAAGAACAATAGATCGGCCGCGATCCTATGAAGCATAGGACGACGACGGTAAGGGGTTTCATTCGTTAGTTGAGCGCGTAGGTTACGGTGCTCTGCGCATTGGTCACGGTTTGCGCCTTGTTGGCGCTGCCGGTCCAATTGGTAGCGGCGCACGTGTTCACGCCCGTACCACTCACGCAATAGCTGATGGTGCCGTCGGTCGCCAAACGCAACCCGCAGCTTATGTTGCTGCCTTGGTCTTGGCACAAAAAACCTTGGAAGGTGACGGCCGCCGCGGGACGCAGGGATACGGGTAGATCGCCGGCCGCGGTCGAGAATGAAGTTGAATCGCTCGTGCACGCGCCTATGTTCTGCGTGATGCGCAGCGTAACACTCGAACCCGTCAGGACGTAGTTGATTACCTGCGTGGGCGTGGTGCTGCACGCATCCGTGAACGATGCAGTGAAGTTACCCGTACTTTGCGAGGTGCCGCCGCTGATGGTGTTGCAACCGAACGCGTTTGTGCTGGTGTTGTACGTGACCGCGTTAGATGCACCGCTGCAACTCGTGAGCGCCTTAGACTGCAACACCGTGCCGTTACCCACGGCTACGCTGTCGTCGGTCGCTGTCGTCAGGCCGCCACCATTGGCGAGTGGCAGCGTGCCCGTTACCTCGCTCGTTAGATCGACATTGGCCGCCGTGACTGCCGAAGTGCCATTGCCATGCAGGACGCCCGTTAGTGTGGTCGCACCCGTGCCGCCCTTCGATACGCCGAGCGTTGCGCCTAGCGTCTTGACGTAGGTATCGATTGCGGCCGGCGTGGTCTTCACCGTGCCCGCGCCTTGATCCATCGGCAACACTTCGGTGCCGGTGAGCGCGGAGCCTGCGGTAAGTGCGGTTATGGTCGTGTTGGCCGCCCAAACGATGAGAGGCACCAGTACGAGGCCGACGAGGGCGGCTATCTTCCGATTACGCATGTTGTTTGTTTCCTATGGCTGTTGCGTGTCAATGAATGTGCCGCCGAGCGTGGTAATGGGCTGCCCGCTCAACGTGGTTATGTGGAAGGTCTCGGCCGCGCCTCCTGCGCCGTTTGTTGGGCTCATCATCGTCCCTACGTTCATCATGCCTTGGTTGGCGCTCGCTCGACCGAGGAACGCAACGGCCGCCAACAAACCAAGCAGCACTAGCCGGCGCATGGGCTACAACCCGATGACGGCCAGCCGCAGCGCCCCTCCGGGCACCGTGGCCGGGATCGTGAAGTACTCCGTACCGCCGGCCGGAATTTTCATCATCGACGTAGTAGCGGTAGGGTTGGTGCCGAACAGCACCCAACAATCGGCATCGCAATGGACGCGCACGAGCTGCGTTTGATAGTTGAACACGGCGGACTGAACGCTTGCCGTGGTGAACGTCACCGCTTGATTGACCAGCGCCGGGACCGCGGCGGCCTGATACGTGACCGGCGGG
>Ga0065704_10000459_pt1 | contig 23319 bp, 20 predicted proteins | sample SwiRhicommuniRL2_FD_59091 | JGI IMG/M metagenome (GOLD analysis project Ga0065704, IMG submission 59091) | Switchgrass rhizosphere bacterial communities from Rose Lake, Michigan, USA - RL2 v2 (version 2) | ecosystem: Host-associated > Plants > Roots > Rhizosphere > Soil | place: East Lansing, MI | reverse complement strand
CGCGCTATAGCGATGGACATCAAACACGAAATCAGCCTTTCGGTGATCCGGCGCCTGCCCGACCATCCAGCTTCCCATTATGCAGTGCAGATCACAAGCGGGCGTCCGCAGGCGGACGAACGCGACCGCGGCGCGCTCTACCAGATCATGAACCGCGTTCATGTCATGGAACCGGACAATGATCGTAATCTAGAGACATTCCTGCGCATATGGCACAGTTTCGGATGCTATCTGCTCGCGCCTGCGGTGCTCACGGACGGCGAAGCCGACATCATGACCGACCTTACGATCTTGAAACACGGCGTCACGGTCATCGATGCCGCCGATGTGGGGGAACATGACATCGAACAGATCGCCCTCGAGATGATCGTCCGGCGCGATGCGGGTTAGCATGGGCGGCTCGGAGGCGAGCGGGGAGCAGAGGACCATTCGCGAGGAGCGGGGCTATTGCGCCGCCACTATCAAGGCTATCGAATGGATCATCCCAATCGTGGGGCTCAGCGTGAAGCTGTGTACACGGTTTTGCCTGAGGTTCGGCGGGCGCTTTCGCGCCACTGATGGCTGGTCGGAGACGCGCGCTGGTCAAGCCTGCTTGGCAACTTCCGCGGTTCCCTTGCCCAGAGCGTCGGCGATCATCGCCGCCAAGGTCTCTTCCGCGCGCTCGCGTGCGGACGCATCCTTTGCAGCCAGGTCATGTCACAGCCATTGTGGTACGCGAAAGGACATGGCGATAATCGCCAATGTTTGGTCATCCATTCCACGGCCTATGACCGGGCAGGGGCCTTGATGCAATGCGCATATGTCCTGGCAGACCAGTCGCTCCGCAACAAGGCCAGTGGCGGGCGGATTGGCCCAATGTCTGGACAGGGGGAGAAGCTTCATCATAGGGAGTGATAAGATCGTTAGATGCGGGCGCGTACAGCGGTGGCGGTTGGGCTGACCTTGAGGTGAACTGCGTCAGCTCTTCCTCCCCCCTACGCAGATGCTGACCGGTTGCGCAGCCCCTCAAGTATCCACTATGGGGCTTTCAAGGACGCGCGGGACGGGTGAACCGTGTGCCACCGCGACCTTTTGCGATGGCACACGATCTTATCTCTGCCGCATGGTCAACCGGCTAGCACGGTCTTGAGGTGAAGAAATTCTTCGATTCCTGCCTTGCCACCTTCTTTGCCATAGCCGCTCAGACCAAGCCCGCCGAACGGCGCGTTGTACGTAAGGGGCGCGCCACCATTTACCCCCACGGTGCCGCAGCGCAGTTCGCTCACCAAGCGACGGACGCGCTTGGCATCCCCGCTCTGGATGTAGGCTGACAGGCCGTAGCCTGTGCCGTTGGCCAGGGCGACCGCCTCTTCCTCGGATCGGAATTGCATCACCGAGATGACCGGGCCGAAGATTTCCTTCTGCGCCACCGAACTGTTGGGATCGACGTCTGCAAGCACCGCGGGGGAGATGAACCAGCCATCGGCCAGTTCACCCTCCAGCCGCTTGCCGCCGGTAACAATGCGGCCCGCGCCGGTGCGGCTCGCCTCATCGACGATGCCGAGAATGCGCTCGCTCGACGCACGGCTGATGACCGGCCCGACCATGGTGTCATCGCCCAGCGGATCGCCAACCGGCAACGCGGATACAGAAGCCTGAAGCCGATCAAGGAACTCCTTGTAGATGTCATGGTGGACCAAAACGCGGGTGGGCAATGCACAGCCTTGGCCTGCATTCGACAGACCAACCAGCGTGGTATGCTGGCAAGCGGCATCCAGATCGGCATCGGGAAAGATGAGATTGGCTGATTTTCCGCCCAATTCGAGCACGGCAGGGGTAAGGTTGCGAGCCGCACCTTCAAGGATGCGCTGGGCTGTTACCGAACCGCCGGTGAAGGTAATCTTCGCAATGCCCGGGTGGCCCGTGAGGGCTGTCCCCGCCTCCCCTCCGCCGTGGACGAGGTTGAGAACGCCATCGGGCAGGCCAGCTTCGCGTGCGAGATCCATGAACACCTGCGACGAGAAAGGCGCGATTTCGGCGGGCTTTAACACGACGGTGTTGCCCGCAGCCAATGCCGGAGCGACTTTCATCCCCAACGATACAATCGGCCCGTTCCATGTGACGATAACTGCCACCACGCCAAGCGGCTCGGGGATCGTGTAAACGAAGCCTGATTGATAGTCGTGCGTGACCACCTGCCCTTCAAGCCTGTCCGCCCACCCCGCGTAGTAATTGGTGAACTGACGGGAAAGCAGCGACAAGTGGCGGGTGAAGCTGATGGCGCCGCCAAATTCGAGTGCAGACAATCTGGCCAGTCGTTCCTGGTTTTCCCCGATCAGCGCGGCAAGGCGTTCAAGAATGCGCCTGCGCTCCTCGGGCGCGGTCGCTCGCCAAGACGGGAAGGCCGCGTTGGCGGCAGCTACCGCCGCATCCACCTCAGCCGGACCCGCGAGCGGCACACTGGCCTGAACTCGGCCTGTCGAGGGGTTGACATGTTCGTATGTCCCGGCCGAACCGCCCGGACAGATCTTCCCGGCGATGATATGGCTTAGCGCCGGGATTTCCCGAGCGGCGTCGGTGTGTCGGTTCAACAAGGACATGCTATAAAACTCCTTAAAACGTACAAACGGGTAGCGGTCTGGTCACCAGACCAAACGAAGATTCTCAGGTGAAAAGATGTTGCCGACCCAGTGCGGCATTCCGTCGTTGACATGACCCACGAGCCGGAAGGAGGGTACGTGGTCGAACCAGGTCTCGATCGCGACCTTCAGTTCGCGGCGGGCCAGAGGCGCGCCGAGGCAGTGGTGCAGGCCATAACCAAAGCTGAGGTGGCGATTGGGATTGCGGTCAATATCGACGCGGTCGGGATCATCGAATGCCTCCGGGTCGCGGTTCGCCAGTTCGGTGCCAAGGGTTATCAAGTCCCCCTTCCGAACCGTAACGCCCGCTATCTCGAAGTCTTCAATCGCGGTCCGGTTGCTGCTCACTACGGAATATACCCTGAGCAGTTCCTCGACGGCAGCAGGTATCAGGGCGCGGTCCGCGCGCAGCCGAGCCTGCAATTCCTGGTTCATCGCTAGGTAACGGAAGTGCCAGCCCAAGGAAGCCGACACCGTGTCCATACCGCCCACGAAAACATTGAAGGACAGGGAGAATTTTTCTTCATCAGTAATCGGTCGGCCGTCGATCTTGGCCGATGCGACATGCGAGATGATGTCCGATCGGGGAGAGGACTCGGCAATGCGAATCTGCTCTTCAAGATATTGCTTGATCCCGGCGAGCCCCCTGCCCTTTTCGGCAGGATCGGGGTGATAGGTGATGGTCGTGGCAAGCTCATTGAGCGTATCGATGTCTTCAGCCGGTAGCCCCATCAGCCGCAGGAACACCCCCACCGGAAAACGCCGGGCGTAGTCAGCCATGAACTCGCATTCACCGCGCGGCATTAAGCCTTTGATCAAGCCATCGGACAGCTTACGGATTGAAGGCAGCAGGGCGTCGAGATGACCGTTCATGAAAAACGGCCGAAGCACCCCGCGATAGCCCGAATGCGCCGGTGGATCGGCCTCTGACGGAACCATGCGCATGGGCTCACCTAGCAAGGCGCCGACCCCCGTCTGATTTTCGACCGAGAGTTTCGTCGTGAGTGTGTACAGTTCCTTTATCCGGCGGAAGCGGGTGAACACCCAAGTCCCAGAGCCGCTGGCATGGCTCTCAGGCGCGTAAAACACCTCGTCCCCATCGCGAAGCCCGGCGATCAGCGCATAAGGCTCCGCGCCCGGCGGCTGTACGCCCCAGAGCGGAAAATTTCTCGTGACTGCCTTCCGTGCGATCACTGACATCCTGCTCCATCCTTTTTTGTTTCATGTGTTATTAGGGGAGAAAAAAACTCGTCATGTGCCGCCGTGCAGCGGCCTGGCATTCTGAATGGGGTTATTGACGCGCGACAGGATAAATTGTCCTGTCAGTGCGGTGAAATTCATCCCTGATGCGAAGAAGCAGAGCCAAGAACGTAAATTTCCGCGACGACTGCCGGGAGATTGTCGGGTGGCGCCTTCCCATGTTTCTCCAGTATCTTGCACAACAACCTGCCCACTTTGGCAAGGAGTTCTTCGAGGTAGGCGGTGAAATGCGGCCGGAACACCGGGTTGCGCTCTGCCTCAAGGTGCAGTTCCCGCCCTATCAAGCCGTTGACTTGTGCGGAATCTCCCGAACGTCGGATAAGGTCATTGATGCAACCTTCGGCGTCGATCGCGGCATCGAGCAGGCCTTCCCAATAAGCGATGTCCGCGGCGTGCCGATCGCGAAGAATTTCCAGCGTCATGGACAGTTTGTCATCAAAGTGGGCGTAGAACGCGCCTTTTGTCAGTCCCGCGCCGCGGACAACCTGGTCGATCCGGGCACCCTGAACGCCATGGAACGCCACCGCCTTTGTCCCGGACGCTTTCAGCCGTTCACGCGTGGCCAACGTCCGCTCCTTGCGGGTTAAGGCCTGCATCCAAAACTCCCATGTCGATTCGATTTAGGATACCAAATGGTATCTGAAATTTGCGCGCAATCCGCCCATCTAGGCCGATGCCCTGCCCAAACGGACTGACCCAAGGCCTCAGAGCATCGACGAAATACCGCCGCCTTCCACTCTGAGCGCGGCGCCGGTCGTGGCGGAAGACTGAGGCGAAGCGATGTACATCACCATGTTGGCCACTTCTTCAGGCAGTGCCAGCCGTTCAAGCAACTGGGTCGGACGGTGATGCGCCGCTGCCTGGCGCTGCATCTCCAAGGGGGTGATTCCCTGCTCTCGCGCGGCGGCTTCTATTTCTTTCTCCACGATTTCGGTCATCGTCATGCCGACGATGATCGAGTTGGAGGTGACATGGGTGCCCCTGGCGCGCTCCGCCAGTCCACGGGCAAATGCGATCAATGCCGACTTGCTCACACCATAATGTATCCGGTCGCGCGGGGTTGTCACGCCCGATTCGCTGGCGATACAAATCACCCGGCCCCAGTTTCTGGCGAGCATACCCGGCATATATTCCCGGGCGAGACGAACGGCGCTCATCACGTTGGTTTCAAACATGCGAAACCATTGCTCGTCAGTGATATCGAAGAAGTCGACCCGCTCGTACATGCCGAGGTTGTTAACGAGGATGTCCGCTTCGCCCGTCTGAGATATGAACTGTTCGATTCCTTCCCGGGTGGCGAGGTCTGCGGAGATGCCAGCTATCTGACAACCGGGAAACAAACGCTTCAGTTCCGATACAGCAGCTTCTGTTGCGTCGGCCCTCCGTCCATTAACGACTACCTCCGCGCCCGCCCCCAACATGCCCTTTGCGATTGCAAGGCCGATGCCACTGGTCGAGGCAGTCACGATCGCGCGGCGCCCGGTCAAGTCGATTCTCATCGCTTCCTTCCTCTCCGATGGGTGGAAGGCTGCAGCCTTCGATCCCGTAATTGGTTGTGCAGTTGCTTTTATCTTGCCGCTGCAAATTGCAAGGCGCGCCTGATCATGTCCGGAACCATCGTTTCCATTAAACCGTGCGCCTTCGCCTTCGAGCGACCGTTTACATATTGGAAATACCACCCCTCCATTATCGCGGTCAGCTTGAAGAGGGCCAGGGCAATGTAATAGTTGATCCGGGTCACATCGAGACCGGTCGCCGCGGCATAACGTTCGGCAACCGCCGCCCGACCGGGCATCCCGGTCCAGTCCATGTAGCTGGCATGAGTAGGCGCCTCCCCTGCCTCCTGCCAGCCCGCAAGCATCCACCCGAGATCGAGCAAGGGATCGCCGATTGTCGCGGTTTCCCAATCAATCACAGCGGCCAACCTTGGCGGGGGAGCGGGCGCGAACATCACGTTGATGAACTGATAGTCGCCATGGATCAAAGATACCCGCTGCGTCTGCGGGCGTGCCTCGCGCAGAGCACTGCAAAGCTCCTCGATACCGTCGAGATTGCGCGAGTGGGCCCGTTCGAGCTGCGACAACCATCGGTCGACCTGCCTTTCGAGAAAGCCGACCGGTTTGCCGAAACCTTCCAGGCCCAGGGAAAGATAGTCTTCGTTGCCGATCACGGCCAATGCGTCAGTCAAGCTCCACGCCATGCCTTGAGCCGCGTCCGGTCCGCCAAAGCCCGAAGGGAGCGGGGCTTTGGGCGTGAAGCCGTCAATCCATTCGGTGAGAATGAAGGGAATCCCGATCGCTCCGCCCTCGCCATCGGCAGCGATCAGCCGCGCATGGGCTATCCTGCTGGAACGCAGCGCCTTCAGCAAGGTGATCTCGCGCTGCAAGGTGTTGGCGGTGCTATCGTTACGATGCGCGATAGGAAGCCGCAGAGCGAAGGACTGAGCGCCGCGAAAGACCCGATAGGTCAGGTTGCTCGCTCCGCCGGAAATCGACTGGATTTCGAGTTCGGATGAGGGACCGGAGAGCACCTCATCGAGTAGATTGGCCAGTGCCTTTTGATGTAACTCCGAAATGCTAGACACACCGCCCTCCTCAAAACCGGCGATAAACTGCGCCCGATTCTATCGGTCGTCAAATAGAATTTCAGGCGGCGGCGTCTGCTTCTGGTCCCGCACGGCTCACTTATGCAGCAGGCCACCGCACCGCAGACATGTTCGCAGGCGATGCCACGGTCAACCAGCACGGGATCAATCACATACGTGGTGAAGATTGGCTCCCCGCGGATGCCGCATGGCCCTAGACACTCGAACGAGTGATGGTGCCGTTACGAATGGAGTTGGATATGGATGCGGTGCGGTATGAAGTGACCGACAATGTTGCAATACTGACCGTTGAACATCCCCCGGTCAACGCGCTGAGCGCGGCCGTCCGTACCGGATTGGCCGCGGCTTTGGACCGTACCAGGAGCGATGATGGCGTGACCGCGGTCGTAATCATAGGCGGTGGAAAGACGTTCATCGCCGGTGCCGACATCACCGAATTCGGCACTGACAAATCCAGAATCCTGCCCAGCCTGCCCGATCTTCAGGAGATGCTGGAAACCTTCCCGAAGCCGACCATTGCCGCGATCCACGGCACCGCACTGGGCGGCGGATTGGAGTTGGCGCTGACCTGTCATGCTCGGGTGGCGCTGCCTTCCGCCATGGTGGGCCTGCCGGAAGTCAATTTGGGCCTTCTTCCCGGGGCTGGTGGGACGCAGCGCCTGCCTCGCCTCATTGGCCCGGCAGCGGCGATCGATCTCATCACAACCGGCAAGCACGTGTCCGCCGCCAAGGCCCTGGAACTGGGAATCATCGATGCAATGGTCGATGATCTTCACGGCGGCGCCGTCGCTTATGCGTTGAAGCTGTCGGAGCAAGGGACGGTGCCGACCCCTGTGATCAGCCGCGACGACAAGATTGCCGGCACGGCCCCGGAGACGTTCGCCAAAGCGCGCCTCGCCGTGAGGAAGAAGGCGCGCGGAAAGATCTCCCCGCTGGTGATCATCGACTGCATCGAGGCGGCATGCACCCTCCCCCCGGCGGAAGGACTGGCATTCGAGATCGCGAGGTTTCGCGAGCTTTATGAAAGCGAACAGCGTGCAGCCTTGATGTATTATTTCTTCGCGGAGCGGGAGGCGCGCCGCGTCCCCGGCATCGCGGCGCAGCCGCGCGCGATCGCCTCGGCCGCCGTAATCGGGGCTGGAACGATGGGCGGCGGGATCGCAATGGTTTTCGCCAATGCGGGGATCCCGGTCCATCTCGTCGATGTCAGTGAAGAGGCGGTTTCCCGCGGCGTCGGGATCATACGCTCAAATTATGACATTTCGGTTGGCCGCGGTTCCATGGACCAGCGCGCCGCGGACAAAGCACTGAGCCTGATCTCAACCACGACGGACTATGCCGACTTTGCGGACGCCGACCTCGTCGTCGAAGCCGCATTTGAACGCATGGACATCAAGCGCGACATCTTCGCTCGTCTGGATGCGGTCATGAAGCCGGATGCGATCCTTGCGACCAACACATCATCGCTTGACATCGATGCGATCGCTGACGCCACGCGACGTCCCGGCCAAGTCGTCGGTGTCCATTTCTTCTCGCCCGCCAACGTGATGAAGCTACAGGAGAATATCCGCGGCAAACACACATCCGAGGAAGTAATCGCTACGGTCATGGCGCTGGGCAAGACGCTGGGCAAGAACGTCGTTCTGGCCGGGAATTGTGATGGCTTCATCGGCAACAGGATGTTGCAATACTATACCGGCGAAGCGGAATTCCTGATGGAACAGGGCGCGTCGCCCGAACAGATCGACCAGGTGGCCGAAGCGTTCGGCATGCCTATGGGCCCGATTGCGATGCGCGACATGAGCGGGCTCGATGTGGGCGTTCTGGTTCGACAGGCGCGTAAGGCGACACTCCCGTCCGGCGAGCGCTTTTCTCCCATTCTCGAACGGCTCGTCGAGCGCGGCCGAAACGGGATGAAGAGCGGCAAGGGTTTCTATCGTTACGAGGGACGTGAGAAGCATCCGGACCCAGAAACCGCAGCGATCATCGCAGAGGTGGCGGCGGAACTGGGCGTCGAGCAGCGCAACTTCACGGACGAGGAGATAGAGTTTCGGCTCTTCGCNCCCCTCGTCAATGAAGGGGCCAAGGAAATCGAGGACGGTACGGCGATCCGGGCCAGCGACATCGACGTTGCCTGGGTCAACGGCTATGGCTTCCCGACCCATAAGGGCGGCCCCATGTATTGGGGAGAACAAGTGGGCTTGAAGCGGATTTACGAGGCTGCGCTGGAGGCCGCCAAGCGTAATGGCCCGCGATGGGGCCCGGGCNATCTGCTGGAGCGGTTGGTGCGCGAAGGCAAGGGCTGGAAGGATGCCTGATCGACGGCCCCTCGATGCCCTGCTGCGACCGGCATCGGTCGCCGTGATCGGCGCTTCTGCCGACGTAACCCGGATCGGCGGACGCGCATTACGGCATCTCAAGGAGGTCGGCTTCGCCGGCCCGATCTATGCGGTCAATCCCGGGCGCAGCGAAGTCCAAGGGATCACCGCATGGTCAACGGTTGACGAACTGCCAGACAGAACGGACTGTGCGGTGTTGGCATTGCCATCGGCTGCGGTGCTGCCGGCGATCGAGGCATGCGCCCGAAAAGGCATGGGCGCGGCCGTGATCTTCGGCGCGGGATTTGCCGAAACGGGCGAGGAGGGCGCCGGGCTTCAGGATCAGGTACTTGATGTAGCGAGACGGGCCAACATGCGCCTGCTCGGTCCCAACTGTCTTGGTCTATACAATCTGCATGACGACGTGTTTCTGTCGTTTTCGGGGATATTCGACGAGGTTCGCGGCACCGCGGGTCGGCTGGGGCTGGTCAGCCAAAGCGGCGGCTATGCCGGCGAAGTGGTCATGTCAGCGCGGGACGTCGGCCTGGACTTCGGCACATGGATCACCACCGGCAACGAAGTAGATGTCGAACTGGGCGAGGCAATGCAGTTCCTCGCTGAAAGTGACAATGTCGATGTTGTGATCGGCTATATCGAAGGGGTCCGGGACAAGGCCTCGTTCTTTTCTGCGCTTGCCGCAGCACATGCGCGGCGCAAGCCGGTCGTGCTGCTTAAAGTCGGACGTACCGAGCAGGGGGCGCGTGCTGCGGCATCACACACCGCGTCGCTGGCCGGCGCAGATAGCATTTATGACGCGGTTTTCGAGCGATTTGGAGCCTACCGTGCGCGGACGACCGAGGAAATGCTGGACGTGGCCTATGCCGCCGCGCGCGGGCGCTTTCCGCGCGGTCGACGGATCGCCATCATGACCAATTCTGGTGGCATTGGCGTGCAGGCCGCCGATTTCGCCGTCGACGAGGGGCTCGAAGTGCCCGTCACTTCGGCGGATTTGCAGGCCCGGCTGATCGCGCTTTCACCCAATGGCGCCGCAGCCAATCCTATCGATCTCACAGGTCAGGTCGCGAACGACCCGCCAATGTTCGCCAAGGGTCTTGACGCCGTGATGCGTTCGGACGAGTTCGACATGACCTATTGCAATGTCGGCCTGATCGCAGGCCTGCCGTTCATACGCGATCCGCTCCTCGACAGCCTTGGTGCGGCCGCAGGCATGCACCCCGATGCTCCGTTGGCTTTGTCGGTCACCGCGCCGCAATCGACCGTCGATGCCTATGGAGCAGCCGGCTTTGTCTGCATAAGGGAGCCCGCTCGCGCGATTCGCGCCATGGCGGCCCTGGCTCGCTTCCCCCCTGCCTGGGAGCGGCCGCTCCCGGATTTCGCGGCGGATAAAGAAATGCCGGTGATTACGCCGGGCCAGGTTTTTTCGGAAAAGGATGCCAAGGATTTGCTGGGCGGGATCGGGATTCCGTCGCCGGCCGAGTTCCTCGTCACCGATCGCACCTCCGCCGAAGCGGCCGCCCGGAGCATCGCCAAACCCATGGCTGTGAAGATCGTTTCGCCAGACATTCTGCACAAGTCCGACGTAGGCGGCGTTGCGCTCAACGTCGGAGTTCACGATGTCGGCGCTCGGGTCGAGGCCATGTTGGCGACCGTCTCTGCTGCGCGCGCCGATGCCCGGATTGAGGGCTGCCTTGTGTCACCGATGGTGACCGGCGGGACGGAGTGCATCATCGGTGTTCACAATGACCCCTTGCTTGGCCCGGTGGTTATCTTCGGCCTGGGTGGAGTGACAGTGGAGCTCCTCAAGGATGTGGCTACCCGCCTTGCACCTGTGTCATGCGACGAGGCGAAGGAGATGATCCGTTCGATCCGCAGTTATCCCTTGCTTGACGGATTTCGCGGAAGGCCGAAGGCGGACATTCCGGCACTGGCACGCGCGATAAGCGCAGTGTCCCGCCTTGCCGCAACCAACGCGACGGCGATCACCACGCTGGAAATCAATCCGGTGCTGGTGATGAACGAGGGCGAAGGCATACTGGCCCTTGATGCAGTCATCGAGACGGGGACAATCACATGAGCGATAAGCCATTCGTCCTGCCGGCATTGCTGGCCTTAGCTGGCCGATGATTCTATGTCAGTCCATCTCATCGGGAGGATGCCCACCATGAAAGAAAGTCGCCGATGGTTCATCACCGGTGTGTCGAGCGGCTTTGGCCGACTCTTGGCCGAAGCCGCGCTGAAGCGTGGTGACAGTGTGGTCGGAACGCTGCGCCAGGCGGAACAGGGTGCCGCGTTTGAGGCACTTGCCCCAGGCCGGGCTCACGCCATTCTGCTTGACGTGACGGACCGCCGCCGCATTGCCGTTGCGGTGGAGGAAGGCGTCGGCAAGCTGGGCGGGATAGACGTTCTGGTCAACAATGCCGGATATGGCTTGGCCGGCGCGCTTGAGGAACTGCACGAAGACGAGATCGATCATGCGATCGACACCAACCTCAATGGCACAATCTATGTCACAAAGGCCGCATTGCCTGCGCTTCGTGCCAGCAGAGGCCAAATCCTCAATTTTTCGTCCCTTGCCGGAATGGTGGGCTTGCCGGGCATGGCGGCCTATTGCGCGGCGAAACACGCAGTTGAAGGGTTCAGCGAGTCGCTCGCCTCTGAATTGCAGCCGTTCGGAATCACGGTCACGCTGATCGAGCCTGGTGGATTCAGGACCAACTTCTTCAAAGGTTCGGAGCGCATCGCGCGCCAGCCTATGTCGATCTACGACGGCACGCCCGGCGGCATGACCCGCGCCGGACTTTCCGGTGCAGGCGATTTGATGCCCGGCGATCCAGCGCGCGCTGTGGAGGCAATTTTGCTTGCCATCGACGCGGAGGAACCGCCCTTGCGGTTGGTGCTTGGCAGTGANGCNCTNGCGGGAGTTCAGGCAAAGCTCGACAGGCTCAGCGCGAACCTTGCCGCGTGGGAACATGTCACGCTCNGCACTGCCTTCTCGCAACCCTGATCCATCACACTCGTCTGGGCNACCGCGATGCAGAGAAACCAAGCCGACATTGTCCTCACTAGCTTGCACGATGATGTATGCGTGCTGATGCTCAATGATGCTGAGCGGTTGAACCCGCTGTCGGATGACATGCGCGCCGCATTGCTCACGGCTCTGGAAGAAGCCATGGCAGACAATGCTGTGCGGGCGATCGTGCTGACGGGCGCGGGCGGTAATTTCACGGCTGGCGCTGACATTCGCCAACTGATGGTGAGCGCAACCCCCGATCCGGCACGGGCAAGGCGTCGGCTCGTCCCGCTACATCGGGCGATCGAAATCATTGCAGGCGGCCCCAAGCCTGTCATCGCTGCGATCGAAGGCGCTGCATTCGGCGCGGGCCTGTCGATCGCGGCGGCGTGCGACTTCGTCATTGCCGCGGACGGGGCGCGGTTCGGTGCGGCCTTTGGCAAGATCGGCCTAACGGCAGACTGCGGCCTTGTCTGGTCTCTGCCCCAGCGGGTCGGCCGCACTTTGGCGCGGGATATCATGTTTACCGGCAGGCCAGTTGACAGCGATGAGGCGCACCGGATCGGTATTGTCGATCAGTTGGTGCCGCAAGGCGAGGCTCTGACGGCGGCGCTGGGCAAGGTTGCCGACTACCGCAACATGGCCCCACTTTCGATTGCAGCAATGAAGGCAGCATTTGTCCAAGGTCCTGGATCCTTGGCCGATACTTTGACGCTGGAGACGACGCAGCAGGCCATGCTCAGCATGACGAGCGATCATGCGGAGGGCATTACAGCCTTTCGCGAAAAGCGGACCGCCAAGTTTACCGGACACTGATCCGGTCCATAGCGGGACTGATCCGATGCGCATTTTTGCTTCCACCCCACTCTATGTCCAGGGACCAGGTGCGCTCGCGACAGTTGGCGGCATCGCCGCGCGCATCGGCCACCGCCCCACGATCGTGATCGACGCGCAGTTGCGCGACCTGCTGATCGATAAGCTACAAGCAGGCTTTACCCAGCCCGCCCGCGTCATTGATTTTGCAGGGGAAGTCACAGATGCCAGCATTTCTCAGTTAGCTCACGTCTCCGCAAAGTCCGACCTCATCGTGGCTGCGGGCGGCGGCAAGGCGCTTGACGCCGGGAAGGCCGTGGCGCTCCAGCTTGGTTTGCCGGTTATCTCGGTGCCAACGATCGCTTCGAACGACGGTCCGGCCAGTCGAGGCATTGCAATCTATGATGATAGCCATCGTCTCGTTCGGGTAGATCAAATGTCCGCCAATCCCGCAGCAGTGGTAGTGGACACCTTGGTGATCGCCCGCGCGCCAGCGCGTTTCCTGCGCGCGGGAATCGGCGATGCGATCGCCAAGACGTTCGAGGCAGAGGCCTGCTGGGCGGGCACCGGTCTCAACAAACATGGTACTCGATCAACGCATTCGGCACGGGCCATCGCACTCGCTGCCTATGGTATGTTGCGCGAACATGCAGCTGACGGGCTGCGCGCAGTCGAGCGGCGGGAGGTGAACGAAGCACTGGAAGCGACGATTGAGGCCTGCATATTGCTAAGTGCGATGGGGTTCGAAAACGGTGGCCTGTCGATTGCCCATTCAGTCACGCGGGGGCTGATGACCTTACGTGGCGCGCTGCGCCGCCTGCATGGCGAGCACGTAGCCTACGGCACGCTGGTCCAACTTGCGGTTGAAGAGCGAGCCGAAGATTTGGCCGATCTGGCGGGCTTTCTTCATCAGCTAGGCCTGCCCGTTTCGCTGGCTGCGCTGGATGTCGACAGTGTGACTTCCGAAGAGATTGCGGCCATCGCCGCCGACGCCATGATGAGCCCGCATGTGGCATCTTTCGCATATCCCATCGACCCAGTCGTGATCGAACGTGCGATCAGGCAGGTGGAAGCGCATGCTGCGCGGCACCTGGCGCAATGAATACATATATAATTTGCCGGGCCGCCGGTTGCGCTGTCTTTGGAACGTCGCTTAATCGCTAAAGGTGCAGGAGAATGCATGGCGATTGACTATACCCGTTTGATGGCGCGCCCGCTGGCGGAAAAGACGCACCGCTATTCTTGGCGGGATACGGTCCTGTATGCATTGGGCCTGGGGCTTGGGACCAATCCCACCGACCGCGACGAACTGCAGTTCGTCTATGAAAAAGGCTTGCGAGCCTTGCCGACGATGGCCGTGGTGCTGGGTCATCCTGGATTCTGGGTAAGCGAGCCCGACACGGGAATCGACTTTCGCAAGGTCGTGCATGGGGAACAATCCCTTACCATCCACACGCCCATGCCTGCCGAAGGGGCGATGATCGCGCGCAATTCTGTGGACGAGGTTATTGACAAGGGCGAAGGCCGCGGCGCCCTATTGCGCGTCCGTCGCGACTTGATCGACGAGGCGACAGGCGTGCTCCAGTCGACCCAGATCATGTCGATGTTTTGCCGGGGCGATGGTGGTTTCGGCGGTCCCTCCATCGGCAAGCCGCAGCCGGACGGCGCCATTCCGGATCGCGCGCCCGACCTTTCGGTCACACGGGTCATTCCGCCGCAAGCCGCGCTGATCTACCGGCTCTCGGCCGATCTCAACCCTCTCCACGCAGATCCGGCCGTGGCCGAAGCCGCAGGTTTTCCCCGCCCAATCCTACACGGACTCGCCACCTTCGGCATTGCGGGATACGCCGTGCTGTCGGCGGTTGCGAACAGCGCGCCCGAAGCCTTGCGGGAACTGTCCTCCCGTTTTTCGGCCCCCGTCTTGCCGGGCGAGAGTCTAAGGGTCGATATCTGGACCAATGCCGACGAGGCAGTGTTCCGGTGCACTGCCGTAGAGCGCGAGAAGGTGGTGCTTGATCGTGGCCGCGCCGTTTTCGCTAATCGCGGTACCAATCGAGGAAATACGGCATGACAATCGCGCATCCGACCAGCACATACTTCCAGCACCTCAACGAGGGGAAGTTCATGATCCAGCGGTCGTCTAGCACGGGTGAATGGGTCTTCTATCCACGCGTCATCGCGCCCCGCACCGGTGCCACCGATCTTGAGTGGGTTGAGCCGTCAGGTGTGGGAACCGTCTATGCCGCAACGGTGAAGCGGATGAAGCCGCCAGCCGAGAATGTAAGCATCGTGATTGTCGAACTTGATGAAGGGCCACGGCTCATGACGCACATTGTATCGATTTCCGCCGAGGATGTATTTATCGGGATGCGGGTGCGGGCGAAGATTGCTGACGGCCCTGATGGCAAGATCGTCGTTTTCGAACCGGACAGCGCAGAATGATCCGGGGTACTCATCTACGCGGCAAGACCGCATTTGTCGGCGCCGCAACCTTTGGCTGTGGTGAGGCCCCTGGCTTTACCGCGATCGAGCTTGCAGCGGAGGCCGCGCGACTGGCCATCGCCGATGCGGGGCTTACGCCCGCCCAGATCGATGGCCTGTTCATCTGCCTGCCGTCTGATTTCCTTTCGGGCCTGACGATCGCCGAATATCTGGGCATACGGCCTGCTATGACGAACAACAGCCGGACCGGCGGTTCGGCGTTTCTGACCCACGCCGAATGGGCCATGCTGGCCTTGGATGCCGGGCTGATCGATTACGCGCTGATTTGCTATGGCGCCAACCAGCGAACCGGTGCGGGCAAGCTGGTGTCTGCGCAGATGCCCTCGCCGTTTGAAACACCCTACCGGCCTAACAACCCTGTCGCTTCCTATGCACTGGCGGCGTCGCGGCACATGTATGAGTACGGCACCACTTCAGAGCAGCTTGCCTCTGTTGCGGTGGCGGCGCGCCAATGGGCAAATCTTAACCCGGAAGCTTTCCGACAGGGCCCCCTCACCGTCGAGGACGTTCTGGCGACCCGTCTTGTCGCGGATCCTCTTCATGTGGCCGATTGCTGCCTCGTTACCGATGGTGCCGCCGCGGTGGTGATGACGCGCGCGGACCGGGCCCGCGATCTGGCCGAAACGCCTGTAGCCCTGCTTGGTGCGGCGTCGGCCACATGGCACCACGAAATCGCCCAGCTGGCCGATCTTACCGTGTCGGCGGCCGAAGAATCCGGCAAGCGCGCCTTCGCTCAGGCCGGGGTACGCCCGGCCGACATCGACGTGGTGAACCTCTATGACGCATTCACCATTAATACCATCATGTTCCTTGAGGATCTGGGCTTCTGCCCGAAGGGTGAAGGCGGTGCCTATGTGGCAAGCGGCGCAATCGCCCCGGGTGGATCGTTGCCGGTCAACACCAATGGGGGTGGCCTGTCCTTCTGTCATCCCGGGATGTATGGACTTTTCACGTTGGTCGAATCGATCCGGCAGTTGCGGGGTGAATGCGGTGAACGCCAGATTAAAGGTGCAAAGCTGGCCCTGGCTCATGGAAATGGCGGTACACTCTCCAGTCAGGCGACGTGTATTCTGGGACTGTCGGAAACGATCTGAGGACAGACGATGACAGTCACGCTCACACGCACCGAACATGTGGCGACAATTACACTTAATCGCCCGGAAAAGAAGAACGCGCTCAATCTACCGATGCGCGTGGAACTTCCGCAAATATTTCAACAGATTCAGGACGACGTCTCTATTAGGGCCATCGTTCTGGCCGGCGGCGGTGCGGATTTCTGCGCAGGAGCCGACGTACGGGAAATGGGGGGCGGCGGCATTGCGGACTCCATGGCTCGGGTGGAGGTGCTACATCGGATGGTACGGAGCGTCGTCCGAACCGATATTCCGATCATCGCCGCGATCCGTGGGGTTTGCATAGGCGTGGGCTGGTCGATGGCGCTTGCCTGTGACTACATCGTCGCGGCGCCAGAGACGCGTTTCCAGTTCGCCTTTCGGCACATCGGCCTCGCGCCGGATGGTGGCGCTGTCAATCTGTTGTCACGTAACCTCGGCCCCATCCGTGCCAAATCGCTGGTCTATTCGGGGCGGTTCGTTTCCGGTGAGGAAGCTGCGCAACTCGGTCTGGTCAGCGAACTGGCGCCGGCCAATGACGTACTTGCCCGTGCCACCGAACTGGCGATGGAATGGGCGCAGAGCCCGACATTGTCCATGAAGATGATCAAGCGGCAATTCACCGCCGCAGAAACGCAGACGTTTGAGGAAGCGCTGGCCGGAGAAATTGTAATGCAGCCGCTAATGATCAGGTCTGACGATTTCCGCGAAGGGACCAGCGCATTTAAGGAAAAACGGAAGGCGCGGTTCACCGGACAGTAACTCCGGATACACAGATTTTGGCCGTACAATTTCCGACCTCTAATGATTTACTCGGTTACAGGAAAGGTTTCATCATGGACTTCTCGATCTATCCAAAAGAATTTAAATTCGACCTCAACGACGGTGTTCTGACCGTGACGCTGAACAATCCGTCGCAGCGCAATGCAATCGCAACGCACATGGACGACATCCTGCCGCGGATATTCTTTGAGGCAGACCACGACCCGCGCGTTGAAATAATCGTAGTGACGGGAGAGGGCCCAGCGTTTTCCGCAGGTGGCGACCTAGAAGGCATGAAGCGTAATCTTGAGGGAATTGAAAATTTCCTCGCCGGTTACAGGAACGGCAAGCGCTTCATGCAGCTGATGCTGGATACTGAAAAGCCGATCATTGCCAAGGTGAACGGTGACGCGGTCGGCATGGGCTGCACTATCGCGCTGTGCTGTGACATTGTCATCGCAAGTGAGACGGCGCGTTTTGCTGATCCGCATGTGCGGGTCGGCCTTGCCGCGGGTGATGGCGGCGCCGTGTTCTGGTCCAAGAATGTGGGTTCAGCATTGGCCAAGTACTTCCTGTTGACCGGCGATATGGTCAGTGCGCGTGAGGCGCAGGAGATGGGGCTGGTAGCGAAGGTGGTTGCTCCCGATCAACTGGACGCCGAAGTCGATCGCATCGTCGGAAAGCTTCGCAACAACTCGATGGCCGCAGTGCGCTTTTCCAAATCCATTCTCAACATTCCGCTGCGCCAGGATCTCGCCACCATGGTTGATGCCGGCTTCGCCCTGGAAAGCATCTCCAGCCAGTTGGCTGACCATAAAGAGGCCGTCCACGCATTCAGCGAAAAACGCAAGCCGCAGTTCCGGAAGCCTTGAGCATGACGGCCGCCCCGTACGATCGCCGGCCAGTGGCCGTAGTTACCGGGGCGGCCAACGGCATCGGTCGTGCAATCGCGCTGCGCCTTGCCCAGGACGGCGCGGACCTGGGCCTGCTCGATATTGATGGCGCCGGGCTAAAGACCCTGTCTGAAGAAGTCGCGGCGCTCGGGCAGTCTGTCATCTCCGCTGAAGCCGACCTGTTGGATCGTGAAGCCATAGCCGCAGCTCTTGCGACAGTCGGTGATAAGCTCGGCGCGGTGGACATATTAGTGAACAACGTCGGGCAGAGCGCCCGCGACAGGGCAGCTCCTTTCTGGGAGGCAGATGCCGGGCTGGCCGACTTCATGGTCCGCATCTGCCTGCATACAGCGATGGACGCCTGCCGCGAGGTGGTGCCGTTGATGCGAGCGCGCAGGTTTGGCCGCATCGTCAATATCGCGTCCGATTCCGCGTTTATCGGCAGCAAGTCCTCCGCTGCGTATGCGGCTGCGAAGGCCGGCGTGATCGGCTTCACCCGCTCCCTGTCGCGCGAGCTGGCAGAATTCGGGATTACGGTGAACGCAATCGCGCCGGGTTACATCAAGACCAGGGCAATGGATCAGTTGCCGCGAGCATTCGTCGACAAGGCGATTGCGGAAACCCCTCTCAAGCGCCTTGGCGAGCCTGATGACATTGCCCATGCGGTGGCGTTTTTCACAAGCGAGCAGGCCGGTTTCGTCACCGGCCAAACTCTCATCGTCAATGGTGGTCGCTGGATGAACTGACTTTGGTGGTCAGGCTGCTCGCAGCGTCATTCCTGGCTTTCCGATCAGCCAAGTTAGGATAACGGCAATGACCAACGCTGCTGCCAACCAGTCGAAGATCGGAACATAGCTGGCAGTTACCTCTCGAAAATGGCCCGCAACAACTGGTGCGATGCCATAGCCGAGGGAAAAGCCTCCCATTAGCAATCCAAAGATCGACGGATAAGCGGCTAGGCCGAAATAGCGACTGGTCAGATTGGCAAGGCCGATAGTGGTCCCGCCGGTCCCAAGTCCTAGGCAGATCGATGCGACTAAACCCATCCCGACCTCGCCGTTGAAGAAGCGTAGTGCCACGCAGCTGACAAGTACGATCAGGATCGAAAATCCAAAAACGGGCAGTGGAGAAAAACGGTCCTGCAAAAAACCTGTGAGGATGCGGCCAACGATCATGGCAATGCCCATGAATGAAGCTACCCACGCCGCGCTCGCTGCTGTTAGCCCCCCCTCCTGGAAAATGGGGAACAGGTGGACATGCATCGCGCCCTCGGCCAAGGCCATTAGCGCTGCGACCGCGATAAACTGCCAAAACTGGCGCGTATGCAGGGCTTGGCTGAGTGTAAACCCTTCGCTCGGCCCAGCGGCCTGTAGGCCAGGCTGGGGCGACCGGGCGCCATTTAGATCGAGGGGGCCTCGGAACAGAGCGTAGACCAAAGGCAGCAAGATCACGATCATCAGCGCTGCGATGACGAGATATACTGCTCGCCAGCCAAAACTCTGAAGCACCGCGACGGCGAGTGGCGGAAAGACGAAATAAGCAACGCCCGATCCGCTGAGCGTGACGGCTAGCGCCATCCCCCTCGCCCGGTCAAACAAGGCGGCCACTGCGCCTGACCAGACCATCGGGCTGATCCCGACGTTGATCACAGCGAATAGCGTCCAGGCCGCAATCCAAGTGACAGGGCTGCCGCCGGTGAGCGATATAAGAACAAGGGCCGGAGCAGCCGCAATGACTGCTGTCAAGGCACAGCGCCGCACTCCGAACCTGGCGATTAGCGAGCCAAGAGTGGGAGCGAGCAACATTGAAAATATGGAGCAAATCAGAACATTCGAGGTAATGATTGCGCGAGACCAGCCAAATTCAGCCATCAGGGGGGCCATGACAAGTCCTGTCACGGTTGGCACTGCGGTCATGAACACTACGCCGGCGAAGCCGCTGAAAACGGTCGGCCAACCGCGTGTCCATTCATTTGACTCATTCTTCACGAGCTGGTTCCTCTCCGTTGCTCCAGCCAATCGAACCGGACTGAATTATGTTTTGGCATTCCCCGCTGCAATCACCCGCTTAGAGGTCAATTGATGCTACCCCCACCTGCGTACGGGNCTTCAAGGCCAAAATAGGCCCTGCGAATTCTTCAGGGCGCAAGAGCGCAGCCAGCAGATGTTCACCCACTTCGTCCGCGCGAATGCGCCGAGGATCAGCTGAGGCCTCGTCTACAGGATCGACAATATGCGAATAGAGCATGAGTTCGACCACCGACGCCCCGCGAGCCGCGGCCTCCTGCGCCAGAAAGCGAAACAGGTTGCGCTGCGCGGCCTGGCAAACGGAGACACCGACAAGGCCCGGGACTGTGGCATCGGCCATCCCGCCGCCCAAGCCGACATAGCGTCCCCCATCGGCCAAAAGCGGAAGGAACGCCTTGGCAGCACTGTGGTGAGTGACAACGTTCTCGCGGAAAAAATCAGTCAGCGTTTCATCGCTCATGTCGAGCGCCGGTTGCGAGGACAGGGGGCGGTTGATCGTTGTAATCACGGCATTGAACGGTGCCCCATGGGCGCGGGCACGCGCGGCGGTCCGCATCGCACTCGCGTCGTCGGCCACAGACCCGACGACCAATTGCGCTCGCCCTCCCAATTCCGCGTTCAGGGCTGCCAGCTTTGCTTCGTCTCGGCCGATCGCTGTGATGGCCCAGCCGGCCCGATGCAGAACACGGGCGATGCCTCGTCCGACCGTTCCTGTCGCGCCTATGATCGCTGCGCTCAATGGTCTAGTCATATTACACTCCTCGTGTATTTTTGAGGCAATCGCTGGCGTCGGATCAGAGCTTCTTGCGTGATGGAAGCCAGTACATGACCATTGATGTCGAACATCGTGCCACGGTTGAACCCCAGACCATGGCCCGAATATGGACTATCAACTTCATAAAGTACGCGACCGATAGGCCGCGGCGTCGAATGAAACCAGATCGCGTGATTGAGTGAACTAGATGCCAACTCCCCGTCATGGAGTTGAGCAGCATGCATGATCCGCGCAGCGAAATTGGCGCAAGCATCTGTCAGATAGGCCAGTGTCGCATAATAGCCGATGGCATCTCCTGCCGCTGGCGGCGGCGATGGTTCCAGCCACGCAAGTGTGTACGGTCGGCTTCCCGGCTTACCGAGCCCTTCCTCCGGATCTGGGAAATAGCTCTGAAACGATGCGCGGCTGATTACACGACGCACTACGAGAGGATCGAGGTCGTCAGCTCTGTCGAGAACGCATTGATGATGTGATTTCAACGTAGAAATATCTGGCGCGGTGGGGGAAACAATTTGGTGCGACGGCTGGTCAGCCTCCACTTCATGGAAGCTGATCTCCGCGCGAAACACCTCTTTGCCGAACTGCGACGCCGTCACCCGGCGATGGGCAAACGCTGCTCCATCGCGCGTCTGCTCGACCTGATAGTCCACCGGAGAACTGGCCTCCGCACGCCGGAGGAAGAACGAACTCAGAGCGTGCGGCGATCGCCCTGGCGCCGTGAGCATGGCAGCACGCACGGCAAGGCCCAGATATTGTCCTCCAAAAACCTCCCCCCCTGCGTTGGTGTCAGGCGACACAGACCGCCAGCGACCTTCGCCATTGGGTTCAAGATCAAGCAAGGCGCGCAAATCTGGCACAGACATGTTTCCCAAGGATTTTTCTATTCTTCGGATAGACCGTGCGTTGCCCACTCTTGCCGTGCAAGTGTCGTATGCATCTAGAGGGGCCAGGTTGGCGCAAATCACATAGAGGATAGGCAGAGCCGGCAAATGTCTCCGTGAAAGAGCAACATCTGCGGAGAAGTGACCGACCTTGATCCGATATTTTGAGAGCAGGTCGACCATATCGCCATGTGGGCGTCCATCTTCCCAGAGCTACCTGTACGGTACCAAAACTTAGGGCAGACCCCGTGTGATTAAACGCTTATGCCCAATCGAAGACCAACTGGTCTGCACCCTACGGCACGGTAGTTTCCGGTTGCGCAAGCACCTCATCGTCACTTGCCTGACGGACGGTCACTGGAATTCCGCTCATTCGTGGCTGACCGCTGTAACGTTCGGGGCTGTCATCGAGCCCGCTCAACCGTGATGTAGAACTGCCAATCGCGCGCAGTTCCTTGTCGCGATCAAGAGCGCCGCCATAACCGTGTGACATGGAGACCAGTCCCGGCCGCACCGCCTGTTCCGCCTCGGCTACGCCCAGGATCGCACCATATCTGGACCGAAGCTCAACGACGCTGCCGTCAGCTAGACCCAATCGGGACATGTCGTCTGGGTTCATGAAAGCCGGATTGTAAGGCAGACCCTTCGTCGCCGGGTTGTGAGAGATCGAGTTGAAAGTGTGCCGCATCCGACGGCTGATAAGGCGGAAAGGGAAATCAGCATCAACATCACTATCGAGCGGATAGGCTTGTAGATCCTCAATCATCTCGGGACTAGCGAGCTCGAGATACCCCTTCCACCCCTCGTCGCGCCCAAGTACCCGAGCGGTGTCATCCGGGAAGATCGCACCATGAGGATGCTTCTTCAGCTCGGCCAGCGGGATCCGCGACCCAGCCATGAACTGCTCCAGTAATTCGTCAGTGGTCGGCGTGTTCTTCATGTCCGGCGAAAAGGCCGTCCCGTTGAGGCCGTGCAGCATGAACTGCAGTCCCAGCCTGCGACAAAGGCCGTAGAACACTTCCCACTCCTCGACGACTTGGGAACCGGCTGGTGGCCGGGCGATGGCTGGAGTGTATTGACCGAACGACTGATCGACCCCCACGCCGGTGGAGTAGAAAGCGAGGCCTTCGGAGAGATAGCTTAGACCCGGTGTCTCAAGGTGCTGCTTGCATGCAATGACATAGTCGGCGAGCGTTGCGGACGGTGTCATCTTGACGTCGAGCGAGACGCTCAGTTCTAGGCTTTTCATCGCGGCCACCGTGCGGTTCTGATCGGGCCAGGCAAGAACGGGATTGCCTGCGCAGCTGATGAAGGCGCGAACCTGCCCTTCTCCCGGCATCAAGATTTCATCTGGCAAAGCAGACGTAGGCATCGGTGCCGAGCCAGCGTAATAGGCGCGCAGCCCGCGGACCCGGGTGGTAGGCCCTGCGAAGGCTTCGCCCCACGCAGGGAAAGGTGGTGTCGCCTGCGCCTTGGCGACCGGGCGGGCCATGGTCACTCCGGCAACCGGCAGTATTTCGCCTTCGCGCATATGGTGCCCGCACAATGTCTCAATGCACATTCGCAGATATTCAACGAGGGTGGAGGAGCCGCTCATGCTAGGACCGGTGCCGCAGATCGCATAGCCTCTTCGGGCGCCAGCGTAGGTGCGCGCGACCTGCTCCAGTTCTCCGGCTGAGACCCCTGCGAGCCGTGCGACGGTGGTGACGTCAAACCGGTCGA
>Ga0065704_10070477_pt1 | contig 23323 bp, 33 predicted proteins | sample SwiRhicommuniRL2_FD_59091 | JGI IMG/M metagenome (GOLD analysis project Ga0065704, IMG submission 59091) | Switchgrass rhizosphere bacterial communities from Rose Lake, Michigan, USA - RL2 v2 (version 2) | ecosystem: Host-associated > Plants > Roots > Rhizosphere > Soil | place: East Lansing, MI | reverse complement strand
AGCACCACCTTGACATGGTGGGGGTCGTTGGTTCGAGTCCAATCGCGCCTACCAAACAAAATCCGCTCTGCTGGGCGGTCTAGAAGGGCTCACCGAAAGGTGGGCCCTTTTTTGTTGGCGCACATAAGGACATGGTCATGCGGGTTGTCACTTCCGTAACTTTTCTTGCTTTAGCACTCGCTGGTTGCTCTGGAATACCTTCAGTTCCATACGAAGAGCCTGCTCAATCAGAGGGAGTGGCGCGTGTTCGCGTTATCACGAACTCTGATGTGTACGGAGATAGCGTCGTTGGCAGTTGTGCTCCTGCTACCCGGCATAAGATGGCTGAAGCCGGACGTTTCGGGCAGGACGGTACGGCGAGCATCAACTATCCGCAGTATCCCCTGAAGTCGGCGAGCATCGGCATACCGAAAAGAGTTTGGCCCAGTCTTATCCAGTACATCCCTGCAATTCGGATGGGGGAAGGGGCTTACAAAGAGGTCGTGACCGAGTATCGCGTCAGGACGGATCTGCCATTCCAAATTGCAACCCGGGGCGCGACCATTGCGGGCAACGGCAGCTCTTACCTGACCTGTGGTGGCCAGGCGCTCGTTTACAAGCTGGAACCAGGGAAAGACTACGAAGCGGTGGTAGGGGTGGATGGCAGACCAAGCAAAGATGGCGAGCCAGCGCTGATTTGCATGTTGGCGGTTCTCGAACTTACCACTTTGCCTGGCACTTCGATTGTGATTCCCCAAAAGCTGACGCATGCTGCGGCTCCGCAGGTGGTCTGCAAGAACTGATAAGCACAGCCCGCCGTCGAGCGGGTTTTGCGTCTGGCAGAAACGAGAAAGCCCCGATTTTGATCGGGGCTTTTGTGTTGCGGCGGATAATGGGAGAACGGGGACAGACCACGGTTATTATTTTGGTCCTAAAACAATCCTCGATGAGGCTCGTATATCCCAGCCCTTGGGTTTTTAGGCAAAGGACTGGAATTCGGTATTTCAAGCCTGCCCATGATAAAAGGTGATCGTCTCCTTTAAGGAGTCCGAAAACTCATAGATTTCATCGAGTGAGTTTATAGGGTGACGAGTTTCATTTTTGTCTTTGTCAAATACGCCTAGATATTTTTGGGTTCTATTGAAGTGGAGTCTTGCGATTGGCTTTCGATTGTTATCGTCCAATAAAATTCCAAAGTAGCTCTGGGTGTCTCGGTGTGCGATTCGTTTCGAGTCGATTACTGTGCGCACTATCGCCTTTATGATATGGAAACCCTCTAATTCTTCCATCGTAGTAAGGACTCTATCCTCTGGCGTATCATTTGTGTCGGGCTGGCTCTCGGATACAACCCGTTCAGCAGGGGTCGGTAGCGGAACGCCGCTGATCGCGGACTTCAAGCGATCGTTAATTTGATCGTTTAGGAACTGAGATGCGGCTTTTTTGGTAAGAAGCGCGAACTGCTCTCTTACTTTTTGAGTGATCACACCTTCATAGATCCGAGAAGCAAAGAAGCGCACAAAATCATCGTCAGGCTGGGTGAGCTGGGAGGCCATTTCCCTTTTTATCTGTCCTACGTACTTTAATTCACCTGCTGCGTTAATGATTGATTCAACGTCAAATGCCGATTTTGTGAGCTTTTGCAGTTCTGGTATCACGTGTTCGTCGATATTTAAAAGATCGATCTCCAGAAATGGTTTTTCATCCATTTTATTGGGAGCGTCTAAATCGGTGAAGAATCTGTAGAATCTGCCGTTGGTTAAGATTGATATTCTTGCGGTAGTGACGTGGAAGTATCTGAACAACTGGCTCGCGTGATTTATGTTCAACGACTCACCAATTTTTTTAGTTTCAATAAGAATCTGAATCTGGCCATTTTTTAGGATGGCGTAATCAATTTTTTCGCCTTTTTTTGTACCAATGTCACATATGTATTCGGGCACGACTTCGGATGGGTCGAAAACGTCATAGCCAAGCACTGTGTGAATGAATGGCATTACAAAAGCGGTCTTAGTTGCTTCCTCAGTTTGGATTGTTGATGCTAACTGATTCACCTTCGCCGACATTGCGTTCAAGCGTTCTATAAATTCCATTTTCTAGCTCCGTAGCCATTTTCCCGAATGGGTCAATAGAGGCTTAACGCTACTACTTGTTAGGTTTACTCGATACTGGATTTTTGTCCATGCTGGATGTTCAAGCAGTTGAGGTGATAAAGACAGCTAAGGCAAGGATAAAAGCCAAGGCAACGCTCACCGCTCCGATGCCATGCTTCGTCCGACCATTCAGTCCTCACGTAGGAGACTTCGGGAAAAGGGGATTTTTTTTGCTGCCCTGAGGGGGCTTCCATCGAATGGATTCGCTTGGGTCAACTAGCTGCCGGCTAGAAAATAAATTCGTCCCCTTTTCCCCTTTTCCATCCGATGTCAGTTCAGGGTCGAAAGCTGCTTGCTCCGCTATTGCAGCGGAACATACACATCAGTTTGCCAGCGATCCTGCGGTGTCTCGGGATAGATGCTCAGGTAATGGAAGAACAGCGGCTGGTCACGAAGTTCCTCTCCACTGGCAGGAAGCCAATCGCGGTAAATCGGATAGATCGTTTCGCCGATGTGATCCGGTGACCCCTCATGTCGCACCACGACACAGCGACCGCCGGGAATGACGATTTCGCGCACGCCGAACTCATTCGGCGCCACGGCCTCGTGAATTTCGCCGCAGATTGCGAAGCGGAATTCCTGCGCAGGTGTCGTATCGGGGTTGCCATAGGGAATGCCAAAGCTGCGACTCGACGCCACCGGCGACTGTCCGCTCTGCTTACGCCACTCGATGAACTTGCGCACGCTCTCATTGACGAGCCCGGCGGGCCCGCAGTGTTCAAATGCTGCGACCCTGACTTCAGGGAATTGCACGATTCGTATTTGCATGATGATAGTCCTGGAAAAATGAGGGATTGCGAACACCGCATTCCAGACCTGCCAGTTCGGCTCCTTCCTGAACGCACTCGGCGTCATACCGAACGCCCGCCTGAACGCCCTGCAAAATGCCTCCGGACTTTCGAAGCCGGCACCGAGTGCGGCCTCCAGTACCGAGTGATCAGCGGCGGCTAGGCGGTGCGCCGCGCGTCGTAATCGCATCAGTTGCACATAACGTGAAACAGGCACGCCTACGAACGCGGTGAATTGTCGATGAAAGTGAAATGCCGAAAAGTTCGCCACATGGCTCAACGTATTCACCGACAGATCACCTTCGAGATTCTCATTAATGTAGGCGAGGACGGCGTTGAAGCGTTTTGTGTAAGCGAAGTTGGGCGACATGTCAGACACTGGGAAAAGGCTCCTGGAAGTACGGTCGGCAATAGAGTCGACTATAGCGACGTGAACGCGCCTAGCCGCGTTTGCTCAAGCACGTTTTGGGTTGGTACGTGCGATCTCTTCCAAGGCGATGAATCTCGGCCCCCGCGCTCTGCAACGATGCCGGTGTGCGTGATGGCTTTCTGCAATGTTGCCAGATACCTTAGGCAGATCACACAGAGACGATAATCATGAAGGCATTGGTCATAGTGGCCTCACTGTTCGCACTAACTGGGTGTGCCAATCACCCCTTGGACTGTGCAACAGGACTCATTGCGTGGGACGACTGCCTGCCCGGCACCAAGGGTTATACCGTCCGGCAGGAAAGCCTGAAGAATCTTGCAGTTGCGAAAGAACTGCAAGCTGCCAAGGACGACGCTCAGTGTCGGTCCTACGGGGCCACACCCGGCTCTGACGCCTATGTGAACTGCCGTGTTCAGCTTGATAAGACGGGGAAATAACAGGGACAGGCCACGATTGTGAGACGGGCCGATTACAGGTGAACTCAGAGTCGTGGTGTTTCCCCGGTTCCCCGTAATTACGTCGAGTATGAAAACAGGCGCTTGTTAATCGCTCGCCATGTCGGCGGAAAGTACTCAACCAACAGCAACAGCTTGCCCTCTAGCCAGCCGCGTTTATGGGCGTATTTGCATACGTCGATGATGGCTCTGGAAGACTGAATAGGTTAGCCGGCCAGCGGTGAGGTTCCTAGCGTAAAAAAACAAACGAAGCCCAGTTCAAGGCACGTACCCGCGCATTGCGGGCCAAGTCCTATAAGTCAGCGCTCTGTGAGTGATAACCTACGAGTTCTTCTATAAATGATATTGGATGCAGTATGACAAGCTGTTTGAGGACGCTCGGAGCTAGCCTCGCTAACAGTATAGTGATCCCCGCCGCTTGGTTATCGGGGCTTACGACGATAGGACTCTTGTGGGGCATGATAGAGTTTTGGCCCGATAAGCTTTCAGTCGAAGGACGTCAGCTCTTCCTGGCTTCTGTTTCTATTTTTTGCCTCGCCATATGGCACTTGATACGGCGCAAGAGACGAGCAAAAGCACTTGTAGCATCCATCAACCTAAAAGAAGGTCTGAGCCTTGACGCTACGCAGCTGCTCGGCTATCCAAGTCCCCTATTTTTTGTCTTTGACCTCTCCAACAAGAAACTCGCTCAATGCCAAAGCACCACCGGCGACTATCAAATTCGAGACTTCACGTGGGTAACAGGCTGGCAGTGCGAGTGGCAACAGATTGACAGCATGGTGTCGGGCGGCGTTATTCAAATAGTCGATGGGGCAGGCATGAGCGTTCCAGCCGACGAGATTCGGCGTAGATTCATAGGATTCTCACTGGTTTTGACGGTTGCCGATACAAGTCATCCTCTCCTCCGTTTTCCAATGAGCCGGAGCGCAGCTGAAGGGTGGTGTACCCGGTGCAATGAGCTTTTCAAGAGCTAAACACGAAGCGTCACGCCAGAAGATATCTTTAGAACTCGCGGCAGCGCTGCTATAAGGGCTCAAACGAGCGCCGCGAGAGGCATTGACGCAAATTCCTACACAAACCTCGGAAACGAGCGCATTGCAGCATTTGGGTATGCAACTTATTGTCTTTGTGTCGCACAGATGGCGATTCGGGTTTGGCGACTCGATTGAATGAAGCGCAGAAGCTCCTGCTCCTAAATCAATTGAATGAAGGTACTGCTCATGACCCGATACATGCCCATCACCGGCATCGACTGCATCCCCGCGACCCTGCTCATCGACACCGAAGCGCCTCTGGACGTCCTTTTCGAAACCGCCGATTACCGCATCCGCACGGTGACCCAAGTCTTGGAAAATATCGCGTTTCGCTCGGACATCAGCTCAGACACGGTGGTGCTGACGGATTTTTGTAAATTGCTGACCACATCGTTACGTGATGGTTGTGATGTCATGGATGTGATTGGAAGACGATTGCGGGCGCAGGCGGCGGAATAATGAAGACGGGCGACTTATAAGCCGCCCGTTTCGCAAAAGGAGAACTGGGGACGGACTACGATTATGAGACGGTCCGATTACAAGTGAACTCTAAACCGTGGTCTGTCCCCAGTCCCCTACGCGCGAGAGGCGAGCTTATTCAGGGTAAGCGAACACCAAACACACCTTGTGAAACTGACCGGCGCCTCTCCTGATACAAACTCCCCCCGCAACACTACCCCCTGTTCCATCGGCAGTCTTCAGTCAACACGAAGATCTCCGCGACCACGGCCCAGAAATTTCGAGCATCGTGGTCAATAGATTGGGGAGCAACTGAGTCGATCAATCAGCCATTGTCCAGCTGGCCCCGGCAGTGAGTCTGTCGCGTGAACTGCGCAGATATCTATTTTAACTCCCTCCTTCGGCGAACCTTCCACATCGAGCGTAGCCAGAGCGCCAGCAACTAAGTCCTGTTCGACCATGTGCCAAGGCATGCTGCCCCATCCAACACCATCCTTGAGGAACGCGTACTTCGTCGATAGATCAGCCAGACGCCAGGTCGAAGGCGACAGCACGCCAAAGTCCTTCCCCGCCAGCAGTTCTGATCGATCAGTCAGCACCAGTTGAACGTGCTTGGCCAATTCCCGCCGAGGAATCTTCCCACTCAGCCTGGATAGCGGATGATCAACTGATGCCACCACCACTAAAGAGAATTCGCCAATTCTCTCGATTGACAGGGTGGGGAATGAAACTGGCAGTGATGCCAGGATACCAAGGCTGCACCGACCATCGAGTATCGGTTGATAGCCCGCACCGAGGCCTTCGACGAAAATCTTTAGGCGGGTATGCGGGAATCGCTCGGCAAACTCTTTGACTACGGCAGTAATGGCAGACGTCGGAAAGAACACGTCAACTACTACGGATAATTCAGGTTCCAGCCCTGACGTCATGAGCTTGGCTCGCGCCTTCAGAGTGTCGACGGCCGAAATGATGCTGCGCGCATCTGTCAGCAGCAGAGCACCTTGGGGTGTCAATTTGGGGAAACGACCTGAACGATCAAAAAGCGTTACCCCAATCTGATCCTCCAAGCCGCTCACCCAGCCGCTCACTGCCGATTGCACCCTGTTGAGTTTCCTCGCGGCCGCAGAAAAACTGCCTTCGTCTACGGCAGCGACAAATGTTCTTAGCTGATCAAGCGATACACCGTCGAGCATCCCGCCCCCATCCATCCGAATTAGCGATACATAGCATCTCAATATACCGTCTTTTCAGATCCTCAAGAACAGCTCATCTTTCACATGCCCATTAAACCGTAAGCTTGGTGACTGAAATGCAAATCCTCCATCTTGACGCCAGCATCCTAGGCGACGCGTCTGTCAGCCGTACCCTGTCTTCGCAGATCGTCGCGCGCCTCGCTGCGCTCCACCCGGACAGCAAGGTGATTTACCGAGATCTCGGCCAAGACCCTGCACTACATCTTTCCTTGGAGCATCTATCAGCCTGGCAAGGCACTGTGGCCAAAGACCCAATGTTGGTGAACGACCTTTTCAAGGGAAATAGCTATCTGCAAGAACTCCTCGATTCGCAGATCGTGGTAATAGGCGCGCCTATGTACAACCTGACGATCCCGAGCACGCTCAAGTCCTGGATTGACCGGGTCGCGATATCAGGCAAATCGTTCCAATACACCGCCACTGGCCCAGAAGGCCTCTTGAAAGGAAAGCAGGCTTACGTCGCTTCATCACGTGGTGGTGTGTATTCGCCAGGTAGTCCTGCGGCAGCTTTAGAACATCAAGAGAGCTACTTGATCGGGCTATTGGGATTTCTGGGCGTCACGGATACACGAGTCGTGCGCGCGGAAGGCTTGGCTGTAAGTCCAGAGGCCAAGGATGAGGCGATAAATAGGGCTCTTCAAGAAATCGCCACGATTGGCGCTTGATCAAATCAATTTTCATTTTTTCTTCAGGAGTTCGAAAATGAAATACGCCATTATTGGTTCCGGTAACGTCGGAACCGCCATTGCTCGCCAATTTGCCCGGGTCGCGATTCCAGTATCTATTGCGAACACTAGAGGGCCAGAAACGATTCTCCCCCTCACAGCAGAGTTGGGAGAAATGGTCACAGCCACCTCTTTGGAAGAGGTGCTCTCTGCCGACGTTCTATTCCTGGCACTTCCATTTATCGCAGTGGAGGCTCTCGCTCGTAGTCGATCCGACTGGGCTGGCAAGATCATCATCGATCAGACCAACGCCTATGGTGTACCACCGGAAACACTTGCGGGACGGCTCTCTTCTGACATTGTTGCCCAAGCGCTGCCAGGCGCGTCGGTCGTCAAAGCTTTCAACCAACTTCCGGCTGGCGTACTGGCCCGAGATCCCTCTCAGGATGGCGGACGGCGTGTCGTATTCGTCTCCAGCAACGACGAAAAAGCTGCCTCGACCGTCAAAGCCTTAGCAGAGCAACTCGGGTTCTCGCCAATCCTTGTCGGGCGAATCGATGAAGGTGGTCGCCTTCTTCACATTCCTGGCCCACTGGTGCTTCACAACTTGATCGAGCATCCACTCAAATAAGGCGATGAGCATGAAGACTGACGAGCCGATGTTCGTTCGTGAGGTAGCTCGTGTTGCTAACCCTGACACCTCAGCTGGACGTATGGCCGGGCATCGGGCTCGCCGACTGATAGATGGTGATCCAACCTTTTCCGATCCCTTCGTAGTGATGGCCGAGGACTGGATGCCCCGTGGAGCATTTCCTCGTCATCCACACCGAGGCATGGAGACAGTGACCTTTGTGATTGATGGGGTTGTCGAGCATCGTGACAGCGCTGGGAATGGGGGCATGATCAAAGTAGACGGCGCTCAATGGATGACAGCGGGTCGAGGGGTTTACCACGAAGAAAATGCGCTTCCAGGAACGATTGCCCATACGTTGCAACTATGGGTGAACTTGCCAGCGGCACTGAAGATGTCCGAGCCGCGTTATCAGGATCTAGCTGGCAGCACGATGCCCGTCAGGCGAGAGCCGGGGGTCGAGGTTCGAGTCTTCTCGGGTCAGTCCGGGAGCGTAAGCTCGTCCACTCTCAATCATGTTCCAATCATAATGCTGGATGTGCGAATTGAGCGCGGAGCGTCATTTCGGCAGATGCTCCCAGCCACAGACAACGCTTTCATGTACGTCTTGGCAGGCATACCGAAAATTGGGGAGGCTGGGAGGCTCGTCCCGGCCAGCCAACTGGCATGGCTGACCCGCTCTGAGAAAAGTGGGCAGTCAGAGGTCACGCTCAGCGCCGAGAATACGGATGCCCGGTTGCTGTTCTTCTCAGGCAGTCCATTGCGCGAACCTATCGCTCTTGGAGGCCCGTTCGTGATGAATACAGAGGAAGAGATTCAAGAGGCGTTTGTCGACTTTCAGACTGGGCGGTTTTGAGTAACAAAGCACTGTGTGTTGGCGCTGATTGAAAACTGACCCACCCTGCCGATGGAAAATTGACCCAGGACGGATTGCTGACTTTTGCCCCAGCAATTATGGATAAGCTTAGCAGCAGTGTTCCGGTTGAAGACGCATCGGGCCCGACCGCATGCAGGCATGCAGCAGGGCACTTATGGTGCGGATCAAAACGGCTCATCGTCCTCGATACCATCTCCGTCCTTACGCTTTCGTTCCCGTGACTTGATCTTTGTCTGGGCGGCCAAGGTGCTGTGTTGCAGGCGGTAGGTACAGGTTGCGTAACGGCAACCAGTTATGCGGCAACAGCTCGGCGATCCCACTGGCGCGCTGCGTCGGCAGCCGCGTTAGTACATCTTTGAGATAAGCATACGGATCATGCCCGTTAAGCTTGGCCGATTGGATCAGGCTCATCAGCGCAGCCGCGCGTTGACCGCTGCGTAACGACCCCGCAAAGAGCCAGTTCTTGCGCCCAAGAGCCCATGGCCGGATTTGCTGCTCTATATGGTTGTTATCAATAGGCACCGCACCGTCATCCAGATAACGTGACAACGCCGTCCAGCGTTTCAGACTGTAATCCAGAGCCCTGGCGATGGCCACGCCATCGTGCACAAGCTCACGCTGGGCGATCATCCAGGCGTGCAGCATGTCAATCACGGGGACAGCTTTTTCTTGTCGTATTCGTCGCCGTGCATCTGGCTCCAGGTCGCGGATTTCACTTTCGATTTCGTACAGCAACTGGATATAGCCCAGGGCTTGCTCGGCGAGCGTGCTTTTGTTGGTGGCATGCAGGTCGAAGAACTTGCGCCGGGCATGGGCCATGCAGCCAATTTCGGTGACGCCCAGTGCAAAACTGGCCTTGTAGCCACCAAAATCGTCGCACACCAGTTTGCCTTTCCAGTCTTGCAGGAAGGCACGAGAGTGGTCGCCCGAGCGGCTTGGACTGAAGTCGTACACCATCGCGCGGACATCGGCAGACGCGGTGGTCGCGTAGGCCCAGACGTATGCTCGATGGGTTTTCTTCTCGCTAGGCATGAGCACCTGTACCGGCGTTTCATCGGCGTGCACCACGTTGTGGGCAAGTACCACTTCGCGCAGCGCATCAACCAGCGGTTGCAGTTGCACACCGCAGAGACCGACCCACTGCGCCAAGGTCGAGCGCGGGATGGCGAGGCCGGCCCTACCAAAGATCTTTTCCTGACGGTACAGCGGCAAATGATCACCGTATTTGGCGATCATCACTTGAGCCAGCAGACCTGCCGTGGGGATGCCTTTGTCGATGATTTGCGCCGGAACCGGTGCCTGGATCAGCGTTTCGCATTGATCACAAACCCACTTGCCACGGATGTGCTGTTCGACAGTGAACACGCCGGGCGTGTAGTCGAGTTTCTCACTGACGTCCTCACCGATACGCTTGAGAGCGCAGCCACAGCTGCACTGCGTGTTATCGGGTTCGTGATGGATCTTCGTGCGCGGAAACTCGGACGGCAAGGCGGTGCGTTTTGGTTTCTGCCGGGCCACGGCAGGGGTTGGAGCGAGTTGCAGCGCCTCAAGCGCAGCTTCGATGACCACGATGTCGACGTCGATATGCTCATCGAGCAGACTGGCTTGATACAGGTTTAGTTGCTCGCTGCGCTTGGCAAACTTGAAACGCTTGAGCTGTGCGATCTCATGGGTCAGCTTGTCGTTGACCGTTTTGTAGTGGTGGATCTGCTTGTCCATGCACTCGACTTTTTGATCGAGACTCTCGACGCGCTGCATCAACTGCACCGCGATAGTGCGCAGTTTTTCAGGGCTTAGTTGGTCGAGATTGGGTAGCGAAGTCATGCGGCCGATTTTGCCAGAACAGAACATTACCGACGATAGGCTCATCGGACAATTGCCTGACGACGCTGACCAGAGCAGGTGTTACATCATGGTAATCGCGCTGTTTTGCCCGACTCTTTGCCAAGGCAAACCCAGCACCAAAGCCCGAAGCTGTTCATCGCTCAACTCTAGCTGAAGGCCATGACGAGAACCTGGCCAGAAGAACTTGCCTTGATGCAATCGGCGAGCCGCCAGCCAGATACCTAGGCCATCGTGCACCAACACTTTCAGGCGATTGGCGCGGCGGTTAGCAAACAAATAAGCACAGTGCGGCTGCGCCGCACCGAACACGGCCACCACCCGCGCCAGCGCGGTGTCAGTCCCGGCGCGCATGTCCATAGGGTCGGTGGCGAGCCAGATGGCGTTGATGCGGATCATCGCAATAGGTCTCGAAGAAAGGTCGCACAGACAGCCGCGCTGTCCGCTGGCCTACTAATTTTTACGGTGCCGCGCGGATGCTGGATCTCAACGCTGATGTTCGATGATGCCGCTTGCGACTCCGCGCTGGCGAGTGGCATGGGCAGTGAGACAAAGCGGGTTGTAGCGCCGTGCTTTTCTGCGGTTGCAGCCGAATCCACTTGTGGACGAGGTTCGCGTTGAGGCTGTGGTTCAGCGCGATGCTGGCAATCGAGGCTCCGGGCTGGGCGCACTCCTGAATGACTTGAGCCTTGAACGACTTGGAATAGGAACGGCGTTGTGGCTGCATGAAAGACCCTCTTGAAAGGCTAGAACTGGTGTCCACTTAGATGAGGTGGACACCATCGCCTTTGGCGGTGGGGTCAGTAAGGCGTGTTAGCCGGCCGGTTACTATTCAGGGCTGACCTTCAAAGGCAATCGGACTTGCTTATTTGAAAGTCAGCGATCGGAGCACTGCTTGAGTCATTGATTGTGTATTTGATCAAGAGCCCCGACTTCACGAACGGTCCTAGGCCTTTTTCATCGCAGGATACAGAGGCCGCAAGGGCCTTTTTGTCCTTCGTAAATACGTCGGAATCGACTTCATCTTTCGAGGTTTTTGTAAGCGTGTAGGAAATACGCATGATTTCGTCGTTATAGGTTACCGAATCAAGGCGAGCGTCAACGATCATCTTCGGGGACTGGGCATTCATGATGAGCGCGATCCCTTTAAGCTGGCGTTCTCGCTCTTCCTTTTTGTCTTCCGAAGCAGACCGTGCATGCCAGAGTTGAAGCAGCACAAAGAGTGAGATCATTGCTGAAAAAAAGAGGATGGGTCCGCGGTACTGCTTCAACTGAAATATCCATGTCAAAAGGCTATCAGTTATTTGACCATGCCATCCCCCCCATCTCAAGCTGGAAAAATGCCGATGATTCGTGTGGTTGAAAAGGATCGTGGTCTGTCCCCAGCGCCCGCGTAGTCCCCTCATGGGGCGGGCGCTGGGCACGCTCGATGACCCGGGTGGCAATTGCCGGGCGCGCCAGCAGTTCGGCGAGCAGTCGCCAGGAGAAATTGAGCATCGGTAATCCTGACCTGATAGCGTTGCGTGAAAGGGTCATGGATGGGGACAGCGAATGGCCAAACCATGTGTTCCGATGTCTATTCGGAATGAGGACCGTTAATGCCGTACAACTACACGAACGGCCGCTACCTGGTCTTCAAAGGCCGGGGCAGCGATGGGGCGCCCTTTGGCCGGATTCACCAGGACGGAAAAGTTCGAAACCTTCTGGGTGAGCCGCTGTACTACATAGACATGGACGAACGTGCGTTCATTTCGGTCGATTTTGTCTTTCTGGGTGAAATACAAAAATGTCGCGGCACGTTTTGTGTGCTCAGCGACAAAACGCTTTTCACATTTTCCGAGATGAAGGTTAAGCCACTGGGAAACGAGACCGAGGAGCAGGCGCTTCACAGGGAGTTCAAAAGGAGGGCGCTAAGTTTGGCAGGGCAGATCGTTCAGGCGAAGAATGAGATGGTGCAGGCACGCTTGGATATGGCCTGGTCCAATTTAAACCCTTGCCGTCGTTTCCGTGCCTTCTTCACGAGCCGAGCCCGAAGGGGGCGAGCATTAGGGTGGCGTTACAGTGGGTTGGAAAGTGATCATGAGTTCAAATCGGAGTCTGTCTCCATCTCCTCATCATCAATCGCGACAATGGTCTTGTGGGCTGCGGATGCAAGAAAAATGCGGGCAGACCAGGATTATGAAGCGGTCCGATTAGACTTGAACTCAAATCGCGGCCTGTCCCCAGCTTTCTGGTTTTCGTCGATCGAGGTGGGTTCCATAGCGGCACTTGCAGCAAGTCCCCGTCGTAGCTCGCGCTGGGAAAACATCCAGTCAATCTACACTCCGCGTTTTGCCCAGACACTCGTCAATTAATTGGGACTTAAATGAAAAAGGTAGTTTTGACTCTCTCGCTGGTCACACTGGCAGCCTGCATGCCTTATCAATCAGTGACCTCGCCAGATCCAAATTGGATGCGTCTGGGTGGAGATGAGCCTGAAGGTTATCCAAGGTCGTTTGTTGAGAACCTGAGCGGCAATTGCGCTCTGGTTACCGAGTCATGGTCTGAGGGACGAATCAATGGTCGTCTGCTGTGGACCAAGAAGCAGGCTCGAAAGGCTGTTACCTGCCCATAGGCGCCTGCGTAAGGGCTGGTTTCGCGCCGCTAAGAAGTGACAAACCACGATTCTGAGGCCGCTAGATTAATGCACGCACCTGGCCCGCCCTTGGCTCGTAGCAGCGAAGTAATGGTGCTAAATTCTGCGCGTCCAGCATGTGGGCCCATCTGGCTCGGCGGGATATTTAACTCCTCTCTCAACCGATTTTGTGGATATGGAAATTCAATGAACACATCCAAGCTTTCGATTGCGCTGTCCTGCGCGGTAGCTGTTTTGATGTTGAGCGGATGCGCTGCCTCTGTAAAAAGCGGCGGGACTGAAACGCTCGTCATTCAGGAGTCAGCCAAGCAGAACCTGATCGTAAACTTTCAAGGCAACAGCAAGGTTCAACAAAACGAGGACTGGCCTCGCTTGAAGCAAGAGTGGAATGACGCCCTGCAAGTCGAAGCAACTCGCGCCGGCTACAGCCTTAAAGAGGCTCAGGCATCAAGCCTCGAGGGCAAGGACGGTGTCGGTATCAAGATCAACGTAACCAATTTCCGTTACCTGACTCCAGGCGCGCGCTACGGAGCCGGGGTCATGGTGGGAAATGCGTGGGTCAATTCCAGTGCCGACTACTCGGACTTGAAATCGGGTCACCTGATTGGAACTCGCACCTATGACACGTCCTCGTCGGCTTGGGAAGGTGTCATGTCGGCTATGACCAAAGAGCAGGTCCAGGCTATTTCTCAGAAAATCATCAGTGACATCAAGAGCGCAAAAGCCAAGTAATGCGATCCTGGTTAACCGGCGTCCTGAGTCGACGAATAAAGCGGGTTGCGGAAGAGCGCGGATGACTCAATGGAAAACACAGGGGTTCTGGAGTAAGGCGTGGACCTATGCGTTGTTGGTATTTCTCGTAGTGTTTTCCTTTTACTCCGACGCGACCTGGCTGGGCGACGGCCCATCCAAGCCCAAGCGGGTCTTCAGCCCCGGCTTCATCGCGTTCTGCGCATTGGTGGCTGTGTTTGAGCTAATAGTGCTGAATCACTTCTATGGTGCGAGTAGATGAGGTGAGAGTTAAAGGATTGAGGGGACGCGGGGCAGGCCACGATTATGAGACGGGCTGATTACAGATGAACTAAAAATCGTGGTCTGTCCCCCTGTTTCCCACCTCACGCCCGGCTGCATCCCTCCAGCTTCACTCAATCCGGCTCCGGAACTTTTCCTTAAAATGATGTCAATTTGATAGCGTGTCGCGACGCTCAATAAAACAGGATCAACCAGTGCCAGGCTGTTTCCTGGCAGGCCCAGGAACGTATGAAATGAAAGTGATTCTTGCGATGGTATTGATGTTCAGCGGTTACGCCTTTGCCGGTTGTGGCAACATCGATGATCATGACCAGCGCGCTTATTGCAATGCCAGGGAAAGCGGCAGCAGTTGCGGGAACATTGATAATCACGATTTGCGTGCGGCGTGTAACGCAGAGCTGGGAGGCAGTTCCTGCGGCAACATTGATGATCATGACCAGCGTGCCTATTGCAATGCCAAGCAGGGCGGCAGCAGTTGCGGCAACATCGATAATCATGACTTGCGTGCGCGATGCAACGCGGAGACGGGTAGCAGTTCCTGCGGCAACATTGATGACCATGACCAGCGCGCCTACTGCAATGCCACCACCGGCAGCAGTAGTTGCGGGAATATCGACAATCATGACCTGCGCGTCCAGTGTGAGTCCGCGAAGCGCTGATTGGGGGCATCGGCGGGGGATGGGTAGGGAGCACCTGCATAGCGTTCTGCCGTGATGTATCTGCGTCGAAGCTGATGAAGCAACGCCCCCAGGGAGGGTTGATCAATGCCAAAGAAACTTCAGGAAAGCAAAGCAGCGACGGCTGCTGACATTGAGCGCTCCATCCAGGCACTGAACAAAATGGCGGAACGCCTCTGGGGCGATGGTCGGGAGGCTGAGGCGAAAGCCCTGCTCGATGCCTTGGATGCTTTAAACAGGGCGCTCGACAGGATCAGGATTGGGGAGAGTCGCAGGGTTCTTCATTGAAGCATGAAGGGAAATGGGTCACACCCACGATATGAAACGGGCCGATTACAAGGGGGCCAAAATCGTGGTCTTGTCCCTGGTTTCACGGCGTCGGCGTACCTTTGGCGCGCAAAGAAAAGCCCGACTGGGGAGGCCGGGCTAAAAGGGTTTCACTAGGAGCTGAGATGACCATAGGCGCTCGGCTGTGAAAGGGATGTGAAAGATTGCGTTCGGTACGAGTTTTAAAATCGTGTCTGTCCCTGGTTTCATTAACGAAATATTGATCCAGCTGTCGATGCGGCGAGCGAGTGAGATCGGGCAATCGCTACCGCATAAGCGGCTGCTGCCTACACTGGATTAGCTCACTAATCGAAGGACATGGAATGCTCATCGTCTTCAGCGGCCTTCCGGGCACCGGAAAAACGACTATCGCCAATGATCTTGCCGCTACAACAGGCGCCTTGTACCTGCGGATCGATACGATTGAACAGGCGATTCGAAATTCGGGTGCTCTTGCGCATGACGTAGGGCGCAGTGGTTACATGGTCGCCAATGAGCTTGCGCTGAGTAATCTTCGTTTGGGCCGCACAGTCATCGTTGATTGTGTCAATCCTGTCCTCGAAAGCCGAATCGCATGGAGCGAAATCGCCTCACAGGCTGGTATTCGATTGGCAAATATCCAAGTGGTTTGTTCCGATAAAGATGAACATCAGCGCCGGGTCGAAACAAGGATGGTTGATGTTCCCGGGCTGACTCCACCCACTTGGCAGTCGGTACTGGATCATGAATATGAGCCGTGGGAGGAAGCTCCGTTTTGCATAGACACAGCCCTGGCCTCTCCGGTGCAAGCGGTCTCGATGATCATCGACCGATTTTTGTCCAGTGAGTAGCATCCCTGCGCCGCTCGGATATAAATGATGGGCGAGCCTATGCAATACCCAGTTGAGAACAACATGAAAGTGCGAAAAGCCTTACTAGCCGATGCAGAATCGGTATCCAAACTCCTAGGCCAGTTAGGCTACCAAGTCTCGCAAAAGCTAATCCGAGATAAGCTTGAGGCTTTAGAGCTTAGCGCTCGCGATACCGTGCTGCTGGCACAAGACGGTAAAAATATTGTCGGTGTCATAAGCTTGCACGTACTTGAGCTGTTTCATCAGCCGGGTAGGCTCGGACGCATAACTTCCCTTGTCATTGATGAAAATTTCCGAGGACAAGGAGTAGGGGCAATGCTTGTTTCCGCTGCTGACGCGTTTTTTACAGAGCAGCTTTGCGTCCGAGCTGAGGTGACTAGCAGTGATCATCGAATACAGGCTCACACTTTTTATCAACAGCACGGTTACGCGGTCGACGAGCGCCGGTTTGTCAAACGGTATGATTCTTCCGGGGCATAGTAGGTTTAAATTCGGCTAGCACGTCACCCTGACCAAAGAACGTCCTGCGAAGTCACCTTGCGCTCCCTGGCGCTGGACTTAAGCCCATAACTCCGTGGCATCTGCGCGGCGCGGGTATCTACGGGCTTGATCCGCCCTCCATGCCGAAGTTGCGTCGGTATCACGGATTCCCATCAATAGGATCTGCTTTATGACCTACCACGCCTCGTTGCTGCTCGATATCCCCGGCATAGATCATGGTTTCGAAACTTCTGGAAATTTAACGCTGCCGGAAGGAACACGTTACTGCACTCAGGCTCATGGTACGGTCATCATCGATGCTGACGTGGTAGGGCGGGGTGAACGCCCTGTCGCCGATGCACTGTTCTCAAGAGGAGTTCGGGATGCAGTAGCGGTCATCACTGCCGATTGCTTACCGGTGTTGGTGGCGTCGGTAGATCAACCACTTGTAGCGGCAATCCACGCCGGGTGGCAGGGGTTGAAAGCTGGCATCCTCGGCCATTCGTTAAGCCGGTTAGAGAAGGAAGGTGCTCCTCTCGCTGGATTGCGAATAGCAATAGGCCCCTCCATCGGCCCCTGTTGTTATGAGGTGAACAGGACGTTTGTCGAGCGTATTGAACATGCCGATAGCCATCTTTGGCAAAACGATTCTCCTCCGTGGACGGCCCACAGAGTGCCACCCGCGAATACGCCATGGGTCGAGCCCGAGGCCACACATAATGAAGCCTGGTTCGATCTACGAAAATATGCGTTGTATCACCTGGCGGGGAGTGGTGTAAGTCGTGAACAGGTCCAGGTGCTTGGACATTGTACTTATTGCTGCGGCGCTGATCTGGGCAGCTACCGGCGGAGGAGCCATCGAGCCGAACCTAAAACCTTCCAGTATTCTTGGATAAGACGTCAAGGGGAGCAGATTCGCTGAGGGTGGAATATCAGCATGAGGCAGAATGCTTGAGGTAGATAACGCGGACAGGGAACTTACTTTGTGCAGAGAACGGCGGAAACGGCTTTCAAATAGCCTCGTCTCCATTCAAACCCAACATTGTACGGATACGGGGTCTAGAACTGGTGCAGCGCCACCATTATCGCAATCACCACAGCAGCAATTCCTAATCCCATCGTCCAGTTCGACTCGGGCGTATCCTTGAACCACATACCTTTACTCGGGTAGCGGCCCCAACTGATGAGCTTGACTATCGGCCAACCGATTGGATAAAAAATTGCCCGCGCCACAGGTTCGAGAACGAAGTCCACTAATATGTCCAGCATCGTAGCTCCACCTCGCGATCCTCGGTAAGCGTACCGCAAGCACGCCTTGCGTAGTTAAATGGATGCCCACTTATGAAACAGCAATTTCAGTCGCTCGTTTCGTCGGTAGACGAGTCCGGGGGGACAGAGACAGACCACGATGGTCGACGTGCTGCTTTCAGGATCTGCTGGGTGGATTATGGTACCGAACAGGCCTCAGGTATGGATGAAAACAGAAAAAAGCGCCTTCAGATACTAGCAGAGTGGGCAGATAACCATAGTTGGAACAACCGTGAAGAAATAGCGGCAAGTGAACGCTGTCTTTGTACGGGATGCGGTCTATGGTTGAAGCCTTCCGAGATCCTTAAGTGGTATCAGGACAGGCATGCGTGCTGTCCCGACTGCGGTTTGACCGGGGTCATTGTCGGCTCCAGGTCGGGTATTCCGCTTGATGAGTACCGGAGCAATATGGAGATTGAATAGCTCAGTTTTACAGGGCGAGAGCAGATCACGATTATTCGGTGGACCGATAATGGATGGACTTTTAAGCAGTTCCATCTCGCAGCTTTTGGACTTCCAGCTTCTGCGGGAACGATGCTTTCATGGCGCTGAAGGCAGAATGAAAGTTTGTAGTTGCGAATAGGCTTTACTCATTAATCACCCCCAACAACCACTCACTAAACCCCCGCACCGCCGTCTGCCGCTCCCGTCCCGGCACACACACCACCGTATACCGCGCACCCGTCAAGCGAACTTCAGGGCGATATTCAACCAGCTCCCCACGCGCAACAGCCTCAGTAACCAGCACATTGCTGGCAAGTACCAGCCCGTGCCCGGCGATCGCCGCCTGCAGGGCATGCTGCTCCTCGTCATAATGCCGGAAACGCGCGTTCTCCAGCCAGCCCAGGGTGCCGGCCTTGGTGCACCACGCAGGCCAGTCGACTGCCACCTTTGCACTGCTCAGCCACGGCACGTCGATCAGTTCGACGGGCGAGCCCGCTGCGGGCGGTTGCCAGCCGGGGCGGCAATAGACGCCAAAGTACTCGTCCAGCAAAGGCTGTTCGAACAGCTGTGGGTCAGGCGTGAAGAGGGCGCGGATCGCCAGGTCGATGCTGGCGTCACGCTGCAGGTCGACCACGTCGTTGCTGGTATGCAGCCTGACGTCGATCTCCGGGTACAACCGATGAAAATCCCCGAGCCGCGGTATCAGCCACAGGCTGGCGAATGCCGGCGTCGTGCTCACTACCAGCGACTGTGCAGCACAAGGCGGTGACAGCACCTGCAGGCCATGTTGGATATCAAGCAGGGCGCGGTGCATGAACGGCTGAAGGCGCTCGCCATCGGCGCTCAGGCGTACGCTTTGGCTGGAGCGTTCGAACAGCCGCACGCCAAGGAAGGCTTCAAGGCTTTTGACCTGATGGGAGATCGCCGCCGGGCTGACGTTCAGTTCCTGGGCCGCTGCCTTGAAGCTGCCCAGCCGTGCAGCGGACTCGAAGCCGCGCAAGGCGGTGAGGGGCAGTTTGGCGAACATGGGTGGGTAGGTTACTCAGGTTGAGCGTGGCTCAATTTAGCTCAATTGTGCGCGGGTGCTCAACTTGCCAGGCTGTGGTCTCCCACCTCGCTCCAGGAGCCCAGCGATGCAAGGCACGCCCCGTAAAATCCTTCAGGCCATCCTCTACGAAGCCGGCGGCGTGCTGTTCGTGGCCCCGGCGCTCGCGCTGACCTACGAACAAGGGATGGGCTATTCAACTCTGCTGTCGCTGGTGATTTCTGCCGTCGCGCTGGCTTGGAACATGCTTTTCAACGGCCTGTTCGAGTGGTGGGAACGTCGCCAATCCAGTCGCCATCGCAACTGGCAGCGACGGCTGCTTCACTCCCTGGGATTTGAAGGCGGCTTGACGTTGATTCTTACCCCGGTGATTGCTGCGTGGCTAGGTATCAGTCTATGGCTGGCGCTGATGACCAATCTGGGACTGTTTGTGTTCTTCTTTTTTTACTCGCTGGTTTTTCAATGGCTGTTTGATCGAGTGTTTGATGTTCCGCTTTCGGCGCAGGCCGATCAGGGTTCTGTATCCAACGCCCGTTGAGTCAGTTGCAGGAATTTGTATGGGAGGCAGTGAGTTATTCCTGGCCGAAAGTCGTTACAATTTGGCACGACTCGGGGCATTCGCAACGCGCCGCATTTCATTGAACAAGGAAGTACTACGTGAAACGGAATTTCTCCCTGGTCCTCGTCCTGGCTGCAACTCTCCTTGGCTGCGCCGCCAACAAGTCGGCCAACGACCCATCCTTGATCGGTTCATGGAAAGGCCTGCGGGCAGAAAACGGCAAATGCCAGTTCCTCTCCTGGAAAAATGACTTCAAGCCCGACGGTCGTTTCACCATCACCTTTTTCCGGGATGCCCAACAGACTCAGCCAATTCAAACCGAACATGGCACCTGGTCCGCTGCCAATGGCAAGAATGAATTGAGAACCGATGGCGTGCGTATGCCAGATGTCTACGCGTACAAGTTGATCGATGTCGACACGGTGCACTACGTAAGTGTGGCGTCAGACCCTGCCGGCGATTGTCAGGAAGATTATGACTTCACTGAGCGCCGCATTCGTGGTTAAGCCAATTTGACGTGAGATTGCCTTATCGGCGACGTTTTTTCCGTAATGGGACATCCACTCGTTGGCCTGAGCCTGTTTGATCTTGCGTGAATGGATGAAGCTGATAGGGTGGCGCCTCGTTTAAACCAGCATTCCAGAGGGATCTCTTATGCGCTCATTTTTCGCCAAGACTTTTGGCGGTCTTACGACCAGCTACTACATCCGCCAGTTTCTTTTTGGGCTGGTGTTTACAGTGATGATCATCTCCCTGGCGGCCAACAGCCCCGCAGGAATCGGTGCGAAGCCTGGGCTGATCGTGTTGGCGATCATCAATACTTTGCTTTATCCGTACTCTCGGTTCGTCTACGAAAGCGTTGTCGGCTACATCATGGGCAACAATGTTTTTTTCGTGAATGCACTGTTCATGCTGATGGTGAAGGCTTTCACCATGGCCATGTGCTGGTCGTTCGCGATTTTCGTAGCGCCGGTGGGGTTGGCGTACCTGTTCTGGCGCAACAGCCGTTCGGTCGTTGAATAGGTCAATAGCTCAACGCGTTTGCAGTTGAAAATTGGTGTGGGTAGGGCAAACGTGAACAGACCTTGATTATGGGGAGACTCATAATCGTGGTCGGTGCCCGGTTTCCCAGTACGAGGAAAGCCGCAGGGTTCTCTATTGATCCGCTACCGGATGTGAGTCCTCAATTTACGATATGGAAATCTCATGAAAAAAAACCTCGCAATACTTGCTCTCTTGGCCCTGACCGGCTGCGCCTATCAGAAATCTCAGTACGTTCTCGATATCGAGAATGCGCCCCTGCCAACGACTCCTGAAGCAACAGCCAGCGAGTGCGCTCGCATCTACGCCGAGATCGACAAGAATAACCAGGCTATGGCTCGCAGCTACCAGGACGGTAGCTTCACCATGAAGGCTCAGAACGAAAAAGATGCGCGTAATGAAGCGCTATCTATTCGGACATTCAAGATAGGCTGCCCTCGGCGGTAACGTTAGCATTAGCGGTCCCGATGGTTATTAACCGATTCCAATCGAATGCATGGATCGGGAAGAAAGGGGGGATTCCAGTGCTTCGCTGCGCTGAAGCTTTCCTGAAAGGGAGAGCCGTTTTGCTTGGATCAGTTGAGGTTGCCTGGGAAATAAATCTGAGAATCATCTGCCCGGTCTTTATGAGCGATGTGACATTGCGCCTGGTTGTTGCTGATCGTCAGTCATAACCGGGTGCCGGTGCTAGAAGAACTCATCCAGAAGCCGATAAAAATAAATTCGATCCTGATCGGCTTCGAGCACTGCGTATCGCCGCAGAAACGGCGCGATCCATTGTTCTCCCAACTCCTCGGCAATGTCCCGAGTTGCCAGCGCCAGGTCCTGATATCGATCCGCGACGCCCAGCCGACCGCAGTCAATGAAACCCGTAAAACGACCGTCATCGACGATGATATTGGGCATGCACGCGTCGCCGTGGGTCACGACGAGATCTTGTTCGGCTGGTTGACGGTTTAGCAATCTTTCAAAGAGTAGGGCGGGGGAGAGTCCCCTGTGCTCTTCGTCCAATTCCTCCTGATCGACAAGCCGGGCTTCCATTCGAACTCGGGCCTTGGCGGTGCAGGTGTCATTGGTCGGCGACTCGTCTAGACCGGGGGTTTATGCCGGGCTGAGGGTTGCCACACAGGGTGTTGCCGACTACCCTGAAAATGTTTGGATTGTTACGAGAAATTTCAAGCGTGGCGATTTTCGATCAACCCACTTAAGGATGAGGTGAACACAATGTTTTCTCATGAAGGTACTGCAATAGAGGTGTTGCTCTTCATTTTTGGCTTTGCCGGGTTTGCCCTGGCACTGTGGTTTGTTCATGCCTATTTCGAGCGAAAGGCTAAAGATGGTGTAAAAAAACAACATTCAGCTCATAGAGGCAGTTGAGCATCGGCTGATGCTGCTCCCCAAGAATTTTTAACCCTCAGAAACAACAAGCCCGCACACTCATGATGAGGTGCGGGCTCTTGATGACCCCAGCCTGCAATCAGAGACGCATGCCTTTGAACGGGTTCCAGCCTTGCTCGCCTTTCACTTCCTTGAGGTAGTAGGCGTAGTTGGCCATGAGTGCGTACATCATCGACAGGGCAATGCTCAGGCCTGTACTCAACGGCCGAGGAAACTCCATGCCGAGGATTGCGAAAATCACGCTCAATGCGATATTGATCGCCAGGAAAATACCCAGCAGGGCGAGGTTTTTCTTCCAGAGGCCGAGGACGAACAGGTAGATAGGGCCGAAGAAAAACGCAATCACGTTGGCGTTGATGAGGATTTTCTTCTTGACGCCTGGCAGCGTCTTGACGGCTTCCTTGTAGCGCGGGTCGTTTGGTGCACCATAGGTTTCAAAGAAGTCAAAGCGTTCCTGCCACTTGGCGCTGTATTTACCCGTGCTTTGTACTTGTTCAGTTGTGCTCATTTTGCAAGGCTCCTGCTTTCCATTAGTAATTTTTCTTTCTTCCAAGAAATCCTGTGCTCTGTTTCTAGCGCATTGATTGCTTTGATCTTTGACAAAGGGCGCGAGTGAATCGCCTGAGGTGTTTATTTTGCCGTTTTATGGTCATTGGTGTGGAACATTCCGCACTGGCCACTTGAGCGGTCGCCTGGTCTGTGACGTGCTTCACTCTATTTTTTTCAACGGGGGCGCCGGCCGACTTTCAGGAGCGGCTGACGCTGTCTCCGTAGACACGGATCATGTCCAGCAGGTTCTTGACCCGCAACGGCAGGTTGCCGGCTGGATAGACCGCATGCATGCGCGGGTCTTCACCTGTGCTGGAGGTCAGCTTGTACTCGGGGAACACCCGCGCCAGGCGTCCCGCCGCCACTTCCGGCTCCGCCAGCCAGTCGGCCAGGCGGGCAATCCCGGCACCGGCC
>Ga0065704_10000402_pt1 | contig 23340 bp, 20 predicted proteins | sample SwiRhicommuniRL2_FD_59091 | JGI IMG/M metagenome (GOLD analysis project Ga0065704, IMG submission 59091) | Switchgrass rhizosphere bacterial communities from Rose Lake, Michigan, USA - RL2 v2 (version 2) | ecosystem: Host-associated > Plants > Roots > Rhizosphere > Soil | place: East Lansing, MI | reverse complement strand
TCTTCGCCGCACAGGCCGACCAGCCCCACGGGTTGTAACGTCGCCGGGTCAAGCACTTCGCGGTCACGGGCATTCGTAAGGGGCAGGTACTCGGGACTGATGAAACGCAGGGCAGTATCAGTATTAAACGTGGCCATGGGATGATCCTTGAACCAATCGATAAGGGGTTTCGCACAACATCGCCAAGGTCGCGGGAGGAAGATCCTCGCACCACCCCGGTACGTGACGGTTGAACCAATCGCGCAGCGGAGCATAGGCCTCAGCGTCCAGCGCACGAACAAACAAACCCAGGGTGCGCGGCAAATGCGCCAGGTAACCGTGTTTGCCATCGCGGCCCGCCAGGCGTACAAAAATTCCCAGCACCTTGGCGTGACGCTGGGCGGCCAGCCGCCGGTAGTCCTCCAGAAAACGCGGAGCATTGAGCTCCGGACGTTGCGTCAGGTAGTACGTCAACAGCGCCATGCGCAAGGCTTCGGGCACGTCGCGGCGAGCGTCTTCAAGCAGCGACATCAAGTCGTAGGCCGCTGAACCGGTCAGTGCGTCCTGAAAATCCAGCAGTCCACAGGCGGCAACGCCTTTGCGGCCGTCGAGCAACATCAGGTTGTCGACGTGAAAGTCGCGTAAAACTAAAGCTTCGCGACGTAACGCGACGTCACCACAAGCCTCGGCGAACAGCGTCAAAAACGAATCACGCAGATCGAGCGCCGCGTCCTTGCCAATCAGCAGCGGGATGTACCAGTCGATCAGCAGCGCGCACTCTTCGCTCAGTTGCCGGGAATCATATGGCGCCATTTCGGCCAACGGCGGCGCGCGATGCAACGCCACCAACGCATCGACGGCCAAGTGATACAGCAGCGATTCGGGATGCCCGGCCGCGAGTAACCGGGTATAGGTGTCCTGACCGAAATCCTCGATCAGTGCCAATCCCGCCCCTTCATCGACCTGCACAACGGCTGGCGCGGAAAGCCCCAGCCCGTACAAGTGACGGGCAATCTGTACAAACGGACCGATCGGTTCGCTGTCCGGGGGCGAATCCATCAACAAGAGTCCCACACCGCTCAAGCGAAAATAGCGTCGGGTCGAGGCATCCACCGGCAACGCCACCAGCTGCGCACCGGCGAAACCAGCACCTGCCAGAAAGGCTGTGCGTTGGTCCTCTCGAGTTGGCGATAACGCACGTGTTTCAGTCATGGCTCTCACCGGATCATGTAAACCTTTTTCACCGTCTCATGGACGGTGCATTCGCCTTTCCAATCCTTGCGGAAAAAGGCCGCCGTGTCGGGTTTGATCTCAATCACTTCTCCGGACTCGTGGACGTACGTGCAGCGGCCTTCGAGGAAATGGCAAAACTCATCGCTGGTGACGTGGCAAAACCATTTACCCGGGGTGCAGATCCACACACCGCACTCGGATTGGCCTTCGGGGCCTTTGTGCAGCACCACGCCAGAGACACGGGATTCGCCTTCGAGCATGGTCGGGATCACGCCCCAATCCTTGACGTCAGTAATGCTCAGCGGGTCGTACAAAAACGGGGTAGTCATTATTGCTCTCCAAAAAAGTCAGGTTCAGGTCAGCATATAAACGTTGCGCAGGGTTTCCCGAACATGGCATTCGCCGGTCCAGCCGGCCGGGAACAACACCAGGGTGTTGGGGCGAACTTCGATCACTTCACCATCGTCGTTGCGGTAAGTGGCATTGCCTGCGATGAAATGGCACAGCTCGTCACGCGGGATAGACAGCCGCCAGCGACCGGGCGTGCAGACCCATAGGCCGGTTTCTGGACTGTTATTCGGACCTTTGAACAACAGTCGTCCGCTGGAGTGCGAGGCACCTTCGACGGCGTCGCTTTGCACGCCCCAGTCCACCAAATCGGTACGGCTGCTGACAGCTAAGAGGTACGGCGTCATACCCGCCGTGGTGCTTTGCTCAGGCATTGTTTAGCACCTTGTCGAGAATAGTGGCCGCGTCCGCCGGACCTTTGCGCGATTGCATCTGCGCGCTGGTGCGCAGAAGACGTTGGCGCATTGCCTCGTCGTTGAGACACGCCGCGAGCTTTTCCGCGAGCTGTGCTTCGCTCCATTCGTAGCGATCTAGCTTGAACCCGTGACCGCTTTCTTCGGCGCGCATGGCGTTGTCGTGACCGTCCCAGACGTAGGCCATGACAATTGCCGGCTTGCCGAAAAACAAGCACTCGGTAAAGCTGTTGTTGCCGCCGTGGTGGATCACCGCATCGACCTGGGCAATCACCGAAGGCTGTGGGAACCAATTGGAGATCAGCACGTTGTCCGGCAGGTCCGGGTATTCATCGACATGCTCCCCCACATTGAACAGTGCGCGGTAAGGCAGCTTGCCAACGGCGGTGATCAGACGCTGGAGTAGATCGACATCGCCCGATCCTAGGCTACCGAAACTGACGTAGAGCAACGGTTTGTCATTGTTGGCGCGAAACTCGGGGATCTCGAAGGGCGTATCCTGACGCACACACCCTTGCAAATAGTGGAAGCGCTCGGCCGGCAATGGATGACGACGCTCGAACTTGACTGCGTCCGGGTACAGCAACAGGTTCATGTAAGGCGAAGCTTCGAAGAACGTGCCAAGCGGATACGGCTGCTCGCCATGGGTTTGCAGGAATTGGTTGAAGTCTTCGTGTATCGGCCGGATAACTTCCTCAAAGCGCTGGCGAAACCGCGCGTGACCGGCTTTGTCGTGAATGCTCATGCCTGACAGATGCGGCGGAATATCCGGGTCTTCGATTTCATTTTCCGAACACGAGATGATCCGCACCCACGGTTTGCCATATTGTTTGATCGCTGGAAACAGGATCACGTTGTCGACGCAAATCAGATCGGGTTGAACCCTTTCCAGCACTGCTGGCAATTCCTTTTGCGCCCATTTCGCGGTGTCGACAATGGCAGCCCAGCACTCCTTAACGTAGTTGTCGATTTGATCCAGCGGGGATTTTCGAAAATTCGGGATATGGCTATTGATGAAGTCGACCCAGTAACGAGCCATTTCTTCTGCCGGCATGGGTGCCGACATGTTGACCACGTGTTCTTCGAAACCGTAACCGGCGTATACACCAGTCATGCCAGGGTCGGTGAGAAATACGGCCTTGTGGCCGAGGGCCTCACACGCCTGGGCAATACCGACTGAGTTAAGTGCCGGGCCATAGGTGGCTTCCGGAAAAAAGGCGATCACTTTCTGTTTCATCGAGCGGCACTCCTGCCTGGTCCTTTTAATTGTTCAACGCGTCAAAACACGGGCGTGGCGAGCCTGCCAGCCGAGCCGGACGCTCATACCGATAGCAAAATGAGCAAAATCGAATTGCGAGGACGGTACCCGGACAATCAACGCTTTCTCGCTGAGCGCCGTCTGCACATGCACGTTGGTGTCGAGGCCGTGATAGGCGATTTCGACGATGATGCCGGTGACCTGATTGCCACAATCGTCCTCCTCCGCCAGCACCTGTAAACGCTCCGGACGCACGACGACGGCGACCTTCTGATCTGGAACCAGTGGCGCGTCGGTCTCGACAGCCAGCTCCTGACCATTGACGCGGACCGTGTGCTGACCTGAACGCACGCCTTCAAACAGATTGCTGACGCCGATGAAGTTGGCGACAAAACGGCTGTTGGGGTTTTCGTAGAGTTCGGTGGGGCTGCCGCATTGACAGACCTTGCCGCCATCGAGCACCGCCATACGGTCCGACATCACCAGCGCTTCTTCCTGGTCGTGGGTGACGATGATGAAGGTGATGCCGCTCTCGAGTTGCAGGCGCTTGAGTTCGAGCTGCATCTTTTCCCGGAGTTTTTTGTCGAGTGCACCCAACGGCTCATCGAGCAGCAACACCCGCGGACGCTTGACCAGCGCCCGCGCCAGCGCAACACGTTGGCGCTGGCCACCGGAGAGCTGATCGGGCTTGCGCTCGGCCAGCTCACCGAGCTGCGCGGTGCTCAACACTTCATCGACCCGAAGACGGATCTCCGCCTCGGGCAAGCGCTCCATTTCCAGCCCGTAGGCGATGTTCTTGCGCACGGTCATGTTGGGAAACAGCGCATAGGACTGGAACATCAGGTTCAACGGACGCTTGTTGGCCGGCAGCGGCGAGATGTCTTTGCCATCCAGGTAAATGCAGCCGGCGCTGGGTGTTTCGAAGCCGGCGAGCATGCGCAACAGCGTGGTCTTGCCGCAGCCGGACGGCCCCAGCAGCGCAAAGAACTCGTTCTCGCGGATGTTCAGCGACACCTCGTCAACCACCGGTGCGTTGCCATAGGACTTGCTGACCTTGTCCAGGATCAGTACCGCAGATGAATTATTCATGGGTGCGAGGAGCCTTGTTGAGACGCTGCGAAGCCAGCAGCGCAGTGATGCTGACCAGCATCACCAGCGTCGCCAGGGCATTGATTTCCGGAGTGACGCCAAAACGGATCATGGCGTAGATCTGCATCGGCAACGTCGTGGACGCCTGGCCGGAACCGGAGTTGAAAAACGCAATGATGAATTCGTCCACCGACAAGGTGAACGAGAGCAAACCACCCGCCAGCACGCCGGGGAAAATCGCCGGCAGCAGGACTCGACGAAACGTGGTGAACGCGCTCGCCCCCAGGTCGATCGAGGCCTCGAGAATCGAGTAGTCGAAGTGCTTGAGCCGCGTGCGCACCACCGCGCAGACGAAGGCGATGTTGAACACGGCGTGGCTGATGATGATCGAGTGCAGGCCCAACGCGACCTTGAGCAGGTTGAAGAAACTCAGCAGCGCAATTGCCAGGACGATGTCGGGGATGATCATCGGTGCCATCAGCAACGTGTCCACCACCTGCCCCTTGTCATTGCCCTTGCGGCGCAACTCGATGCCCAGCGCCAGGAACGTACCCAGCACGCAGGCAATGAAGGTCGCCGCCAGCGCCACGATCAGGGTGTTAAGGGCCGCCGACAGGATCGCCGAGTTGTGGGCCAGCGCCACGTACCATTTCAACGACACGCCGCCCCAGGCGGTCGGCAGGCCGGACTTGTTGAACGACAGCAGGATCAGCACCAGGATCGGCACATACAGGAAGGCGTACACCAGCCACAGGTGCGTATTGAGGGCGGTGCCGCTTATGGAACGAGACTGACTCATGCCCGGCCCCCTTCTGCACGGCGGGCCACCAGGGCCTGGACGAACAACAGGATCAGCATGATCGCGATCAGGAAGAAACTCAGTGCCGCGCCGAACGGCCAGTCCCGCGCGGTGAGGAACTGCGAATAGATCAGGTTGCCGACCATCTGCACCTGCTTGCCGCCCAACAGGTCGGCGGTGATGAAGTTGCCGATGCTCAGGACGAAGACAAACACCGCGCCGGCCGCGACACCGGGCACGCTCAGCGGCAGGATGATGCGGCGGAAGGTCATCCAGCCCGAGGCCCCGAGGTCTTTCGACGCGTCCCACAGTTCGTTGTTGATGCGCGACAGCGAGGAGAAAATCGCCAGGATCACAAACGGGATGTAGTTNTAGACCAGCCCCAGCACCACNGACGCTTCGGTGTACAGCAGGTTGATCGGATCGCCGCTGTAGCCGAACAGCTGCAGCNTGCGGTTGATCAGGCCTTCGCGGTTGAGCAGGACGATCCAGGCNTAGGTGCGGATCAGGTAGTTGCTCCAGAACGGCAGCATCACCAGAAACAGGAACACCGCCTGATGACGTCGAGGCGCACGGGCAATGGCGTAGGCGGCCGGGTAGCCGATCAGCACCGCGAACAGCGTCGCCAGCCCGGCGATTTTCGCCGACTTGAGCAAAATACCGAGGTACAGCGGATCGAACGCGCGCTGGTAGTTTTCCCAGGTGAACAGCCAGTCGATCCCGCCGTAGGCGCCGCGCTCGACGAAGCTGTAGACCAGCACCAGCACGCACGGCACCACCAGAAAGATCAGCAACCAGCCAAAGCCGGGCGCAAGAAGCCAGGCCGACAGCCGCCTGTCAGCATGCAAAGCACTCATTACCCATATCCTCCCGCCCCGGAACGGAGGCGGCTTGCGAGCGTGGCGAGGCATGCAGGGCATGCCTCGTGATCAATGCGGCCTACGTGATGTGAGGCTCAGTTCTGCGCCGCCATGATTTCGGTGACAGCCCGGGTGTAGGCTTTTTGCGTGATGCCGCCCAGATCGCGCAATTGCTCCATCTTCAACAGCTCGCTCGGGGCGATCGTGAGGTTGGGATATTGCTTGAGCAGGTCAGCGGACAAACCGGCCATTGCAGCCTGGTTGGGGATTTTGTAGAGGATGTTTTCCGCGACCCAGACGTGGTTTTCCTTGGCGAGCATGAAGTTGATGAACTGCAACGCCTGCTCCTGGTGCTTGGAGCTCTTGAGCACGACCATGGTGTCGACCCACAGGTCGGAACCTTCCTTGGGCACCACGAACTTGATCGCCGCATTGGCCTGGGTGCCGTAGTTACACCAGCCATCCCAGGCGTGCGCCATCAGCGATTCGCCGGAAGCGAGCTTGGAGTAGAAGGTGGTGTCGTCGAAGGCGAGGATGCGTTTCTTGGTGGCGATCAACTGGTCGCGGACGGCGGCGATCTGCTTGGGATCGCTGTCGTTGACCGACCAGCCCTTGGCCAGGAACCCGGCGCCGAGCATCCAGCGGTCGGTGGCGAGCATCGTCACCTTGCCCTTGAGCGCATCGCTCGGGTTGAGCAATTCGTTCCAGCTCACCGGTGCCGGCGTGACCTTGTCGGAGCGGTAGCAGATCCCGGTCGTGCCCCAGGTGTACGGCACCGAGAAATGGTTGCCCGGGTCATATTCCAGCTGGGTCGCTTCGGGGTAGAGGTTTTTCAGGTTGGGAACTTTGACCGGATCGATATCCGCCAGCAGCCCCTGCTTGTGCAGGACTTCGGCGAACGGAGAAGAGACGAACACCACGTCATAGCCTTCACCGCCAGATGCCATGAGCTTGCCCATGATCTCTTCGTTGGTCGCATGCAACGCCTTGTCGACGTCAACGCCGCTGGCCGCTTTGAACTTGTCCAGCGCATCCGGGGCCATGTAGCCGTCCCAGATCGAAATCACCATGTCTTTTGCACTTGCAGCCTGCGAAGCAATCGCCAGGGAAACGCTCAATCCCAGACACATAAGGCCTTTCAGCTTTCTCATAATACTCACCCGACGATTGATTATTTTTGTGTTCGAAGGCAGTACGGCAAAAGAGAAACGGTTCCGTATGTTTTTTTTTAGAAATTAGGACCAGCAAGAAGGAATGTCAACGCTTATTTTCATGCCTGACGGTTTAGCAGTGAATGGCTTAAGATGGGCGCCAGAGTCCAAAGCGAACAAAACGAGACAAGACGCTTGAGCACAGCACCCGAGAAAAAACCTCGCACCAATCACCTGGAGCTCGCCCGGCGGATTCTGGAGCACACTCAGGAAACCGGGCTAAAGGCCGGCGATCCGGTCGCCGAGCAAGCGCTGTCGCGCACGTTCCAAGTTTCACGCACGCTGATTCGTGGCGCGCTGAAAGTGCTGCTGGAACAAAACCTGCTGAGCCACGAGACTGGTAAAGGTTATCGACTGCTGGCAGCACCACCCGGCCAGGCTTTCAACGCCGCACTGCCACAGGCCGAGGAAGAAGAACTAGCGACTTCGATACTGCGCGACCGCATGGCCGGACGCCTTGGGGACAGCATCAGCATCAGCGAACTGATGCGTCGTTACGACGTCGGCCGGCCCGCAGCGCAGAAAGCCCTGCTGCAACTCAGCGAAAGCCAGGCGATAGAGCGCGGCCCCGGCCAATCCTGGCTGTTTCGTCCTTCGTTAAACAGCATCGCCGCCCTGGAAGAAAGCCTCAAGTTCCGCCTGATCCTGGAACCGGAAGCCTTGCTCAGCCCGCACTTCAATGCCGACCCGCAACGCTTGGCACTGCTGCGGAGCGCCATGCAAACATTGCTTTCAAGCCCGGTTGAACACTTCGACATTCAGCAATTTCGCGAGTTGGACATCAGCCTTCATGAACTGATAGGCCAGAGCTGCGGCAATCGATTTATCGGCGACGCCTTGCTCCAACATCAGAGCCTTCGGCGCCTGCCGAATCTGCTGCCGACCGTCAGCGTGCACCGCCTGCAAGAGGCACTACGCGAGCACCTGCAAGTCATTGCCCACATCGAACGCGGACAGCTGGAGATCGCCGCCGACCTGCTGCGTCTGCACCTACGCCTTAGCGCCGCCCAGCGCCCACAAACCGCTAACCGCGGGATCCCGCAGGGCCAACTGCTTGGGCGCCGCTAAGATGGATCGACAAACAAGATGATTTTTTTCATAAAATAAGACAGCATCCATTCATCTCAGGCACGGTGGGCTTTACCCGCCATGGACTTTCTTCGCCATGTACACACAAAAACTGATCGCCTTGTTTCCGGAAGCCAGTTTCGGCGCGGCCTTGAACTGCATTGGAATCGCCCAATCACTGCGTGAGCTGGGAGCCAAGCCGGTATTCATCTGCCACGAATATTTTCAAGGACTCTTCGCCGAATACGGCTTTGACGAATATCCGATTCCGCAGGCCAGTCCACTGTCGGCAGCGGAGCACCAGCATTATTGGGAGCGCTTCATCGAGCGCAATATTCCTTACTTCGACCAGACGCCATTTGCGCAGATCGACAGCTATGTGGCACCAGCCTGGGAAGCCATTATCGATACTGCTATCGAAGCCGAAAAACCGCTGCGACAGTTACTCGACCGCCTTAAACCGGACGTCATCGTCCTCGACAACGTGGTCATGTTCCCCGCCATCACCAACGCTGGATGCCCGTGGGTGCGGATGGTTTCGTGCGCTGAAACCGAATTGCCGGATGCCGCCGTACCGCCGTACTTGTCAGGCTGCCTGGCTGGCGACAAAGAGGCCCGCGAACGCTTTGCCGAGCATTACCGCAAAGCCGTCGCACCGGCCCATGCACGCTTTTCGCAGTTTCTCGCGAACAACGGCACCGCGCCCTGCCCAACCGGCCAGTTCCTCATCGACTCACCGTGGCTCAACCTGCTACTGTCGCCAACGCCGGTGCGCTATGAACGCCAGTCGCCGCTGGATCCTCAGCGCTATGTATACCTCGACGGTTGTGTACGTCGCGAGGCGCCTTACATCGTTCCCGACTTCCCACGGCACAACGACGCGCCTCTGATCTACGTCAGTTTCGGCAGCCTCGGAGCCGCCGACACCGACATGATGAAGCGCCTGATCGGTACCATCGAACATCTGCCCTATCGCTTCCTCATCAATGTTGGCGCCTATCGGGACATGTACACCACCGTCCCGGACAACGTGTACCTGGACAGCTGGTTTCCACAGCCGGCCGTGCTCAAGGAATGTCAGTTGTTCATCCACCACGGCGGCAACAACAGTTTCTGCGAAGCGCTGTACTTCGGCTTGCCGTCATTGATCATTCCTTACTGCTGGGACGGCCACGACAACGCCGCACGCGCCGAGGAAGTCGGTGTCGGTCGCTACTTGCCGCGCTTTGCCGAACCACTGCCCGCACTACCCGCCGCCCTCGAACAGCTGCTGAGCGATCAATCGATGAAACAGCGCCTCAAAACGTTCAGCGAAAACATGCAGGCGACTCGCGGCACTGACATTTCCGCACGAGCGATCATGGCGCTGCCCTCCCTTACTTAGCCTTCCAGGACCACGAACACCTTCCGGACCGGTGTCAGGTTCTCCCAAGTTCCCTTGAACCCAGCGGCAACCACGAACGTGGCGCCGGCATTGAAGTCCTGGCTGACGCCGTTGCTGTCAGTCAGACGAACGCTTCCTTCGAGCAAGTGACAGAGCTCGTCAAAGTCACATTCACAGCGCTCCAGGTGCTCGGGGGCCTCCCAGATACCGGCGGCGGCCTTTTTCTGCGGGTCTGCAAAATGCTCCCAGATCCGGCTGCGATACGGGATGTCGACCAGGTCCGGATCGCTGGTTTCCGACTCAACAAACGGTAAGTCCGGATTAGCGAAATCGATAACGCATTCGGGTTTATTCATTACTATGCTCACTCCTACTTAAGAATCAAAACCGATGCCTAGCGCATCGAAGCCTTTGAGCAACCAGTCGCGGTGCCCAGTGATGTCTTCACGGGCCAACGAGCGCTGCGCCAGCGACACGCCCACGTAGCGCAAGGGCTCGGGTGGAAACGGGAAAGGAGCCGTTGAGGTCATTGCCAGCTTTGTGCGCTCGGTTGATTTGCCCTCGAGCAGATCAAGCATGGTCAATGCCGCGAAACGACTGGCGGACACGCCCTGCCCGGTGAACCCCTGGGCATAAGCAACGCGCCCATTAGACGATGTTCCGCAGAAGAAGGTGGTGCGCGCGGAGGTGTCGATGATGCCGCCCCAGGCATGGCTGAACGTGATATCAGCCAACGCCGGGAAAGTCGCTTGAAATTGCCGAGCCAATGCCGCGAAACTTTCCGGACGTTGCGTCAACGCCTCATCCCGTCGGCTTGCGAAGTGATAGATAGCGTCGTAACCGCCCCAGAGAATGCGGTTGTCCTCGGTTTTGCGCAGGTAATGAAACTGGTTACCACAGTCGGCGATACCGTAGCGCCCGCTCCAACCGATGGCGCGCAACTGAGCATCGTCGAGAGGGCGGGTCGCCAGGGCGTAGTCAAAAACGGGAATAACCTTGGACCTCAGCGATCCCAACAATGGCGGCGCGATGTTAGTGGCGAGCGCAACTTTTGCTGCTTTGACTGCGCCCAGACCGGTTTCCAGCACCTGATGAAGACCGTCTTGGCGTAAGGCGGTCACTGGCGAATGCTCGAACAACTGCACACCTTGCGCAAGGCATACGCGTCGCAGTTCCGAGACCATCTTGACCGGGTTCAGCAAGGCATAATTGGGCTCGAACATACCTGCAACATAGGCCGGCGAATCGAGGAGTGACTTCAGCCTCTCACCATCCAGATATTCGCAAGAAATACCAAAACGCTCGTAGTTACGCTTCATCGACCTTAGCCCTTCAACCTGCCAGGGCTGACTGGCGACAGTCAATTTTCCGGAGCGCTCAAATTCTACGTCCATGCCGAAACGCCGAAGATCCCTTTCAAATTCCACAAGGTTCTCTTTACCCAGTCGCACCAATTGCTCTGCTTCCTTGGGCCAGCGTTTCAGCGCATTGGAAACACCGTGGGAAATACTCGGAGCACAGAATCCGCCATTGCGTCCGCTCGCCTCGCTACCGCAGCGGCCGGCCTCAAGCACCACGATAGCTGCTTCAGGCCTGCGTTGACGGGCCATCAACGCAGTCCACAACCCGACAAACCCGCCACCCACAATCGCAATATCACACTTCACTTCGCCCGTGAGCCGTGGTGCGGCGGTCGCAGGTATTTTTGTTTCCTGCCAGACAGGATGAGGCTGAGCGTTAGCCAGCGACCGATTCGTCGTGTGAAATGTCATACGTTTTTACTCCGAAACTCATAGGCTGACGCTAAGGCAATGACCGGTACTTCCACAGACGGAACGATGCAATAAACCTCTTCGGAAACGGCGCTCCGACCGCCTTAATTAGGAGCCCATTTACCCCGATGGCTTACCGGATCACATTAAGATTCTGCCCGATGATAAATGCCGACCTTCAGTAAATAGCTATGTGCGAATCAGCTCGAGGCTCTGTGCCTCCACAAAGAACACCGCTTCGTGGATCACGCAAGATGATTTGACCACGTCCGTAATCGGTCAGGTCGCAAGCCACTTCTACCTCATGGCCACGGCTCGCCAATGAACACGCGAGATCACGTGGTACAGTTTGCTCTATACCAACCTTCATTTGGCCCAACCATTGCCAACGCGGAGCATCCAAAGCAGCCTGAGGATTGAGACCGAAGTCCACGAGGTTCATAACCATCTGCACATGACCCTGCGGCTGCATATACCCCCCCATTACTCCAAAGGGGCCGAGCGCCTCTCCGTTTTTGGTCAGAAATCCTGGAATAATGGTGTGGAACGTTTTTTTACCCGGAACCAGGGCGTTGGCGTGATCAACATCGAGGCTAAATTCCGCGCCACGATTTTGTAGAGCAATACCACTGTCAGGCAGAACAACCCCAGAGCCAAAACCGTGGTAGTTGCTCTGAATAAACGAGACCATATTACCCTCGCCGTCGGCGGTGGCGAGATACACCGTGCCACTGGCATGCGGATCCCCCTGCAATGGCGGGAGAGCTCGGTGACCGATCTGCGCTCGACGCCGATCAAGGTAGTCGGAACTCAACAGCTTCTCCATCGTGACGCGCATATGCTTGGGGTCAGTGATGTAGTGAAAGCCATCGCTGTAGGCAAGCTTCATTGCTTCCAGCTGGTGGTGCCAAGTAGTTTGACAATCACGCTGACAAAATTCGAAGCCCTCTAGAATCTTAAGCGCCATCAACGCAATAAGGCCTTGACCACTTGGTGGAATTTCCCACACATCAACCCCTCGATAGTTGACGCTGATCGGCTCTACCCACTCGGCGCGGTAGTTATGTAGATCGCTCGCACGAAGGTAACCACCGGTGTCCACAGAGTGCGCTGCCAGGCGGGCAGCCAGGGAGCCACGGTAAAAGCTTTCGCACTGCGTTGCCGCCAGCTCGGCAAGCGTTCGAGCCTGGGCGGGGTTATGAAACATCTCACCAGCCTCGGGTGAACGCCCATCAATCAAGAAAGTGCTGAACCAGTTTTCCAAAACAGGCTGACGATGCTGAATAATTTCCTGCAGGGCGAGTCGCCATTGATAAGCGACTACTGGTGACACCGGGAAACCGTCTCTAGCCAAATGAATAGCAGGCTGTAACAGTTCGGCAAAAGGCAGCCGGCCGAAACGACGGGATAGTTCTGCCCAAGCAGATGGGCACCCCGGCACCGTTACAGGCTCCCAGCCGTATTGCGGCATGGTGGAGTGAGCACTGGCCAGAACATCTATGCTAAGCGCCGCCGGTGCATGACCACTGCCATCGAGCCCATAGAGCTGATTCTTGACCCATACCAATGCGAAAGCATCGCCCCCCAGACCGCAACCGGTGGGTTCAACCACCGTCAATGCCGCAGCGGTTGCAATAGCTGCATCGATAGCATTCCCGCCTCTGCGCAACATTTCGATCCCTGCCTGCGCTGCCTGTGGTTGCGAGGCTGCAACCATTCCATTCCGGGCGAACACACACTGCCGTTGTGAGGAATAGGGATACTCGTGAGCAGAAAATTTCATCATGTAAGCTCGCAGAAATTGGAAGACAGAAACCTCAGTGCCCGGAAAGCCAGCCCATCACCTTGGGCTCAACTCAGCACATCAGCCAACGTCTGAAGCATCACTACAGTGTCTGTACTCAGCGGTGTCTCAGCGGTAGGCGAGGATGATTGCTTCACAATGACGATATTGCTCAGTCGATTTATATATATTATCTGTCCATGTATACCTACAGCCATGATCGACTGGCCTGAGTACACGTACCATTGACTCCGATAAGAAGCCCCCGGCGTCCATGAAGAATATTCTTCATTGCGAGCATAATGTTCGGGATCAGCCCCCTCAAATAGGCGGTCCACAGCGGCAGATGAAACGAGTTGCTTCCCTTTCCATTCGCCTTTCTGCGAAACCATCAATGCAAATCGGGCCATGTCCCGGAGCGTCGCATTAAAACCGCCGCCCGAACACACTCTACCCTGAGCGTCATTGACGAAATACGCATCCCGCTCACAGCCCAATTGCGACCAAATTTCCTCTACATGCGCCGCGATGGACCGACCGCTGGCGCGCTCGACAACCCACGCTAGCACCTCGGTGCAGGGTGTAATGTAGTCAAAACACACACCATGCTCACCTTTCTTTTCCAACTTTTTAAGATAGTCACAAATATTATCCGAATGATCACTACCTTCTGGCCGAGACCAGAGACCGCTAGCGTAAGCATACTGGGCCGTAATATTGTTCGGATCTTCATAGCTCTCGTGGTAGTTCACCCCGACAACCATATTCATAACCTGACGAATTGTGGCGTCGCCAAACGCACTGGCCGCAAGCTCCGGAACATACTCCCCCACCGTCAATAGCTCATCCAGAACTTTGCTTGCAACAAAATCCTCTGCCAACAAACCGACAATCGACTTGGTCACGGAGAACATAATATGCCGATCGGCGGGCAGAAAATTATCAAAATATGCTTCGTACAAACACGCCCCATTTTTCAGGACAATGAAGCCATCGGTAAACGTTGCTGCCAAGTGCTCTTTCACTGTGACTGTGCTGCCGCTTTTACTTTTAAAAACAACTCCAGACAGATCTTGCAACGTGTTAATTAACGGGCTGATGGAACCGCCCCCTCTGGAAACCGTTGTACTTCGCGTCAACTTCTCGAGATGTTTGAAGCCCCAGCGATTATTTGGCGGCGCCATAAAATTTTGATGAGTGACAAGCTTATCCAAGGTGGGAGGAAATCCATTCATTACGTCCCAACGATCAGCATGCAGCGCGCGAGCGCGCTTTGCTTCCAAGTAAGCATGAGTGACAGCCTTGCTTTCAGACATGTAAATTCCCTTTTCGCGCATTTTAATGGAAGGCGCGATTCTCAAATTAGACGGATAAAAATCCAATACAACCGAACTCTTGACTAGAAATCGTACCTATAGTATTTAATGCGCCCGACAACCTTGAAGCACAGAGCCGAGCGACGTTCAACACCTCGTATGACCGATAGAACAAGGAGCCGAGTGCACGGTAATCACTGACCGGATTTCACAGTGTTCCAATAACGAGTTTTCATGCGCTCCACACTGAACGCTTGAACGTTCTGAAAAAATAACTTCTCCCGCTTTGGCTCAGGAATGAAGAGTGCTTCATCCGCTAGCCTGGCGGGATCAATCATTCCACTGGAGGCTGGGTTAGCGTTGGGATAACCGATTACATTAGAGATCTGAGCAATGATGTCTGGGCGCTGTATATAGTCAATAAACTTATAGGCCTCCTCGATATTTTTCGCCCCTTTCGGAATAACCATATCGTCCGACCACGCCAATGCTCCTTCGTCAGGCATGATCAATCCGATTTGGACCTTACTGCCGTTCGACTGAGCAAGATCTCTCGCCATTGCCACCCCACCGGAATAACCAACTACGACGCAAATATCGCCATTGGCGAGGTCCTGCAACCAGCGAGCAGAGTGAAAATACGTAATGTTAGGTCTCGCCTGCATTAACAGGTCACGGGCCTTTTCCAAACTCGGCTGATCAGAGGCGTTTGGGTCGAGGCCCAGATAGCGCAAGGCTATGGAAAAAACTTCGGATGGCGCATCAATGAATGCTACACCGCAATCCTTGACCTTGCTTGCGTACTGGGGATCAAAGACAAGCGACCAGGAATTCGGGATTGGCTCCCCTTTAAAGGCAGCTTGTACTTTATCTTTATTGTAGCCAATCAACGTAGTACCCCACAGGTATGGCACGGCATGTGCGTTACCCGGGTCAGTCTTGGCCAGATTTTTGAGGAACTCCGGATCGAGATTTTTCCAGTTGGATAATTTCGAATGATCAATCTCAAGTATCGCCCCGGCCTTGACAAGCGTCGGTACCCGGTCATGGGAAGGGAATGCAAGATCGTACCCTGAGTTTCCTGTAAGGAGTTTAGCTTCGAGCGTCTCTGCTGTGTCAAAAACGTCATATTGGACACTGATACCGGTTTCTTTCTCGAAACTCGAAACCACTGACTTTGGCAAGTACTCAGTCCAGTTGTATACCGCCAACTTACTTCCAGCGGCATAGCTATGCTGCGCAACGCAGATCCCAATAGCAAATGATAACGCAGGAAGATATTTCATTATTTTTTTCATCTGACGCGCCCATGTTGAGTGGTTTCGTTACGGCAGAAATAATTGTTAAACATGCTTCGGCGTCTTGTGCACCGATTGTAGTCCTGCTGCAAGGCAGCCCAGGTGCGAGCTGGTGCCGACGCCGCCCGCCGTAGCATCCCAAGAGCGCTGTTGCTACGGCAGCACAAATTTGACACCACTCTATATTTAGAGTCAACTCTAATTTTATGTCATTAAAACACGTTTAGAATCAATAAATTACCGTCTGACCAGGTGGTTTTTGGATACTCGCCTAAAAATATCTTATGAATGCTGAAGGCTGATCGCGGTTGCGCTGCGGGCTTACTGCGTCTCCTGAACGGTACAATTCACGCGTTTCAGCGGACCTGTTAGAATTGGGCGGCTGCTTGTCTCACATTGATATAACTGGAAGGCATTTATGGCTGGACTTAGAGAACTGCATAAAGAAAGTCGTCGGAAGGCAATATGCTCGTCGGCACTTAAATTATTTGCAGTCCATGGCTATGCGGGAACAACAGTGGGCGCCATAGCCGCCGATGCGAAAGTCTCACCAGCTACAGTATTTAACTACTTCAAAACCAAAAGCGATATTTTACTTGAGGTCATTGATGCCGCAGACCAGCAAGCATTTGTACAAATCGGAAATAAAAAGGCGCTTTGGGACGACCCAGTAACGGCTCTAGTCGAAGTAGACAGACTGATAGCTCTCTATGAGTGCGAGGTTCTGCCAGTAAACGTATGGCGAGAGGTGCTACCTGCATGGAGCATTTCACCCCCGCTACAGTTAACAAAACTCAACGAAAAAATCATTAGCCTGATTATTGAAGTTCTAGTCTCGCTAAAGGAAAAAAATCTAATAAACCAAGGCACTGATGTCGTCTTTGTCGCTGGCGTTCTTAATTCATACGCCATCTCCAGATTCCGCTCGGAGGTTCAGTCTGGTGATTTTTGCATTGACACTCGTGTGGCGCACATGACCGCCGTAGTGAAACTGGTAATTCACGGTATCCGGTGATGAAGGTTCGTGATATTGACTGATCAAGAATCCGCAACAAATGGCACAAAATGAAGGTGAGCAAAAGCCCCCTTCATTTTACCATGTCAGAACTCAGATCAGAGTTCTTCCTCTAAAACCCTGGTTAGCATGTCGACAAAAAAATCCACACTCGAACGGTTGGTAATCATCGGCGGTTTAATCTTGAGGATGTTTGAATGATCGCCAGTCGGCTGCATAAATATGCCTAGTTCGCGCAAGCGATCGCACAGCGCCGCAGTCTCCTCTGTAGCCGGCTCTAGGGTTTCGCGGTTACGGATCAATTCGAGCCCCAAATAGAAGCCCAAACCGTGCACTGCCCCCACCAATGGAAAACGATCAATCAATGCTTCAAGGCGGGCCTTAAAATACCCCCCCGTAACCCGAGCATTCTCGATCAGCTTTTCTTCTTTCATCACGTCCAGCACGGTGATCCCAACTCGGCAACTGACCGGACTACCGCCCGCCGAGGAGAAAAAATCACCTTGTGTTTCTAGCGCGTCAGCGATTTCTCGGCGAGTGATTACTGCGCCCAATGGGTGACCATTGCCCATTCCCTTGGCCATTGTGATGATATCCGGCACAACGCCCTGCTCTTCGAAGCCCCAGAAGGAATCCCCCCTTCGCCCATAGCCCACTTGCACCTCATCAGCGATGCACAGACCGCCTTGCTGGCGCACTTTTTCATAGACCTGGGCCAAATAGCCAGGCGGCAGGGAAATGCCACCGGCGTTGCCATAGACCGGCTCGCAGATGAATCCTGCCAATTGACGTTTCTGAGCAGCAATATCGGCCAACTTGTCTTCTACGCAACGAACGTAATCCGGTGTACTTTCAGGGCCACGGAATTTGCCACGGAAGGTGTTCGGTGCGGCAACTGGATGCACCCAGTCTGGCCGGCTATTAATAGCCTTGGGGTTGTCGGCGATTGAGGTCGACACAGCATCAGCGGCCACCGACCAGCCGTGATATGCCTCCAGCAGACTTACCACATCGCGTCCACCGCTGTAGGCCCAAGCCAGCCGAATCGCCAGATCGACGGCCTCCGTACCGCTATTGACCAAGAACACCCGATCCATCGAATCCGGAGCCAACGCCAAAAGCCGTTCGGAGAACTCAGTAATCGCAGCGTAGTGGAAGCGCGAGTTGGTATTTAGCAGCGACAACTGGCGACTGACTTCGGCAGTCATTCGTGGATGGCCGTGCCCCAGAACAGCAACGTTGTTAACCATATCCAGGTAGGAACGACCCTGCATATCGATCAGGTGATTGCGCCATCCGCGCTCGATTTGCGGCGGATCGGCGTAGTAGCACTTTTGCATGCGAGCAGAGCTGGCGTCGCGGCGAACCAGCATGTCTTGCGGGTTCACTGCTTCTTCGGGATCACAAACCAAGCGCAGCATTCGCGCCGGCGAAGGGCAAATAGCCTGCCAGGCAGAAGCCCGGGAGGGGGTACAAAATAACGGTGGGGTGGTCTGTGCAACCCGGCACATTTGCACTGTCAGGCCAGCGACCACCTCACCCAGCGGCCGGCCTTTGACCAGCTCGGCACCCAGTGGTTGCAGAGGCTTGACTCCCCAAAGGCGCAAGCTTAACTGCCCACTGCTCAGGTAAAGGACTCCGTCGAAGCCAATGTCCAGCACCCCAGTAAACGGCGCTTCGACGGCAGTACCCAGCGGCACCTGGAGTTGCAAGTGCAACGGACAGGTTGCCGGCTCGACCTCGCTGTCTGGACGCGTGCGAGACAATCGGTACTGGCCATAGCGACTGGCAGCCAAACCATGAATCGCAGCCGTCTCGACCAACAGACGCTCATCTATTCCCTCTTGCTCCCAATTACCCGCCTCAAAGTGAGGACTCAGCACACCGAGATCAACGATCGCGAACGCCTTGTTTGCCAGATCAGGCAGCAGGGGCGCGAAGTCTTCGCTGGCAATAGCGGGCAACGACTCTCCGACGGCAGTGAGAATGGCCGCCTCCATCAGCTCAAAGGACACGGAGGTGGCAACGCGGAAGATTTCCAGTTCTGTCTCAAGACTATCGCGACTGTACTGGTTAGCCGGATCGACGCTGATCTGCTGTTTAGTGCTGAGCAAGAGTACCGCCGCGCGAGCAACGATCAACGGCCAGAGCGCTAAAAGCTCTGCGTGGCTAAGCGGGTTGACGGCATGAAATGCCCTAATCGCGGGCAGAATATAGAAAGGATCGCCTTTGGCATGATGCAGCAAAGAGGCGCAAGTGACTGACAGGTCAGTTACGCGCCAACTATGCACCACATCACCAAAATCGATGACCCCTTGTACCTGCCAAAGCCGGTGGGCATCGCGCTGCCAAACCACATTGTCATCCGTAATATCCGAATGGATCGCCTGCATAGGAAGAGCTTCGATCAACGGCTGTAAGCGCCGGTCGGCCTCTTGCGCGGCGTCGGCTATCCGTATGCGCAGACTTGCGTCGGCAACGATAGGAAGCAAATTGCTGATTAGCGCACTCGCGTGTCGCGGGTCCCACTGCAAGGTGCGCTCCAATCCCGGATGCTGAAACATTGCCAGGGCCAGGTTCATGTGCCCACAGAGCCGACCAAATTCGGCCACCACTTCGCTGCCAATGTGCTTGAGGTCTGCCAGCGGATGCCCTTCTATGTATTCGAGCACGCGCACATGCATTAACTGACCGGCGATATTCAAAGTCAGCAGTTCCTCGCCACCTGCGGCGGGGATCACTCTCGGTGCACGCAGGTCCGGATGCCCGGCCAAGTGCATGAGGGCCTCGTTCTGGGCTTGCAATTCCAGCTTCGCGTAATCGCCTCGACAAATTTTCAGGACATAACGCTCTTTACCTGTGTCGAGACAATAATTGAGATCCTGCTGACTGCCCAGAGCATGCAAGGTACCGCTGAGGTCGTAGTAAACCTCGAGTATCTCGAGAGCTTGCTGTGTGGTCACTTGAGGATTAGGCAAACTGGCCCGGTGAATCAAGGTAGCTAACGACATGCAACAACTCCTGAGCGTTCTTATAAAGTTACCGTCCGGGCCAATACACGTTCCTAATCCGCACGCTCCAAGCGTTTGAAATTAATATCCGGCGCGGCGTTGTGGCGGCGCAGAAACCCTCGTCACCGATGTTCACCAGCGCATTAAGAATCCCCGTCTCAATGGGAGAAAATTTAAGTCGCCCTGCTCCAAATCATAATAATCAGCTGGCGCGCATGCCAATCATGGGCAGCCAAAACGGTATCTTTGAAGGACCACCCCCAAGACGCGGTCATCTCAGGAGCTCGTCTCTCCGAAACGGCTTAAAGCCCCCCCGCAGATATGGCGCTTAACTGCACTTCTGCGCCGACTCACTGAGCGTATTTTTTGCCGCCCAATCGATAGCCTTCTTCGCAATAACTTCAGCCAACTGATCAAGCACTTTCTGGTGCGCCAATACCAAGTTGTTCAACGCCAGGCCGGCGGGCTGACTCAATTTGTTGTTGCACGTCAGTGTGCGTGCAGGCTGATCCCCTCCCCCGCGCAGTCGCAGCGACCACATGGCATCCAGCAAAACATATTGCCCTGGCAATGAATCGAAACGCTGTACGTCAATCTGAACCGAAAGAATCGGACGTTGTTTGTCCTTGGGCAAGCCGGCCAAATTGCCTGTCCCTAACCGACGCTCCAGCCGATCAGCGATGGCGGCTTGAAACTCATCCGCCAGTGGTGCGCTCCAGCGGTCATTTTCAAGAACAATGAGACCCGTCTGGCTTCGCCTCACCACCAACTGAGGTATATCGACTTGGGTCGGGACGCGAACATTGAGCACTTCGAATTGGAAATCAGCAGGCGTGGCCGGCGTATCGACGCGCACCGGAGCAACGTCTTGCAGCGTGTAGTAACGCATATCGGGAGAGCTACAGGCAGTGAGACCCAGCGTGATAAGGAGTATCAAGGCCTTGTTCATGGCTGCACCTGCGACGAATCAGGACTCGAGGTTTTATAGGCATCTGGCGCGCCTTGCCCGGTGCGGCCACGGATCAATGCTTCGGGATTACGGCTGAGAAAATCGGTGAGGATCCGCACCGAGCGGGCGGTCCTCTGGATTTCCTCCATGGTCTGACTGATCTGTTGCCGAGCGGGAGAGTCTTCTTCGAAGCTCGAAGTGGCAACATCCAGTGTTTTTTGAGACTGCGCCAGCGTGACCTTTATCTGCGGGAGGACATCGGTATTGACCTGCTTTAGAACTTTCTGCATTTCGCTGAGATTGCCATTCAGGTTGTTGGCAATTTCTGCCAACGGAAGCTTGCTGATCTTCTCGACAATCGCCTGTACCTGCTCCTGCACCTTCTCAAAACTTCCAGGTACCGTAGGAATCATCAGCGGCTTTGCCTTGACATCGAAAAGAACCGGAGTGGCATTGGGAATAAAGTCCAACGAAATATAAAGTTGCCCAGTCAGCAGATTGGAGGTGCGAGCCTGGGCCCGCAGACCCTGTTTGACGAATGCGCCAATCAAATGCGCGGTACGCGCCTCATCTGCACTCCCCAACTCCTTCACTATTTTCTCGTTGGCCAAGCCCAGTCGATCTGGATACATCACCGCCCCCACTACGCTGGAGAAGGACTTGGTAATGGGGTCATAGTCCAAATCGACGGATACCACACGACCTATGTTCACGCCCATGAATTCAACAGCTGAATTGACCTCCAAACCTCGCAAGGACTGCTTGAAGGTCATGCGCAGGTAACCTGGCTCTCCATCAGGTGGCGCAAGGGCTGCTTCTTGATCATTGAACAAGTTGAAGCGGGTATGTTCAGCCGCTCTTTTCGCATCTGGGCTATAGGTTGGCTCAATGAATGCCACCCCCCCAGCCAATACGGTAGAAAGCGACTCGGTTTTGATCTTAAGTCCGTCAGCCCCTACAGTCAGACCGATTCCGCTCGCATTCCAGAACCGCGTATCAGTGGTCACAAATTTGTCATTGGGTGCATGAACAAAGATGTCCGCGTCCACCCCCTTGCCATCATCCGATAGGTGATACGCCACCACCTGCCCCACCTGAATTCGCCGGTAGTAGACGGGTGAACCGATATCGAGCGAGCCTAGATCTTCTGCGTGCAAGGTAAAACGCGTACCTTGCTCGCCATAGGTCACAGGTGGTGGAGCTTCCTGCCCCACGAAGCGTTTTTTTGTACGTTCGGACTTACCACCATCGGCGCCAATGAAGGCCCCCGAAAGTAGCGTGTCGACGCCGGAAATACCGTTGGCGCCGATGCGAGGGCGTACGACCCAAAACATCGAGTCCTCTGCGGTGAACGTACGAGCGTCCTCATTGAGTTCTACAGTGGCCGTTACACGAGTGCGGTCCTTGCTCAGCGCAATAGCCGTTACCTGGCCAATGACCACGTTTCTGTATTTGACTTGAGTTTTATTGGCCTCCAGCCCCTCTGCGGTCTGGAAGCTGATGAATATCTTGGGCCCCGCGGAAAGCGCGCTGTGGATCACCATCGAGAGCCCGACCAGCGCGGCGATAATAGGCACCAGCCACACCAGCGACACGTTGAACCGCCGAGTATTGACGACGGGAACACCGACGGCGGGCGAATGATTGGAGTTGGGGCGATCAGACATCTTTAACCTCTGCATCCCAGATAAGCCGGGGATCAAAACTCATGGCGGCCAACATCGTCAGCACAACCACCAAACCAAAAAAAACGATCCCCAGTAACGGATCGATAGAGCTCAGTGAGCGGAACTGCACCAAGGCTGCAACCAGGGCGACCACCAGCACATCGAGCATTGACCAGTAGCCAACGAGCTCGATGAAGCGATACAGGCGGCTGCGTTCGCGCATCGCCCATCGGCTTTTGCGCTGGCAAGTCACGAGCAAGACGCCCAGGACCAGGAATTTTATGCAAGGCACGACTACGCTGGCGAAGAAGATCAGCGCAGCGATGTCCCACGAACCGTTCTTCCAGAATTCGACGACCCCACTCAAGATGGTGTTTTCGCTGGCCTTGCCGAGCATCCTGGTGCGCATCACCGGCAGAACGTTTGCCGGGATGTAGAGAATCAATGAGGCCAGAAGCAGTGCCCAGGTGCGAGAAAGACTGTTGGTTTTTCTCTCATGAACGACAGAGTCGCAGCGCGGACAGCGATGTACCTCCAACGAGCAGACGTGTCCACAGATGTGGCACAACTTCATTTTCAGGTCTCGGGCGTAGGCTGGCAGACTCATTTGAACTGCCCTTCCAGGTCTTCCCATAGGCGGCGTATGTCCTTGCCTGAAATCAGAATCAGCAGCACGTTCAGCACGCCTAGCGCCCATAAGCCAAGTCCCGGGTGCACATTGAGCATCCCTGCCAGCTTGATGATTGCCACCAGAATGCCCAGCAGGCAGACCTCCAGCATGCTCCAGGGCCGCAGCTGCTCAAGCGTGCGCATGCAGGCCTTGAAGCCTGGGGCCGTGCGCCCTGCGTTGGCGAAGGCCAACACCCAGCACAGCAGAACGATCTGTA
>Ga0065704_10000405_pt1 | contig 23344 bp, 19 predicted proteins | sample SwiRhicommuniRL2_FD_59091 | JGI IMG/M metagenome (GOLD analysis project Ga0065704, IMG submission 59091) | Switchgrass rhizosphere bacterial communities from Rose Lake, Michigan, USA - RL2 v2 (version 2) | ecosystem: Host-associated > Plants > Roots > Rhizosphere > Soil | place: East Lansing, MI | reverse complement strand
CCCGACGCGGCTCGCGATCGAGCCGGTCGCCGAACACCGCGTGTTCTTCTTCGTGCGCCAGGGCCACCCGCTCGCGGCGGCCAAGGAACACTCGCTCGAGACCATCCTGGTGTTTCCGCTGGTCGCGCCACGACTGCCGCAGCGCATCGCCGGCCACATCGGCAAGCTCATGCCGCACGCACGCATCGACCGCGAGACGGGCGACCTGACGCCGAACCTGCTGGTCAACAGCTTCTCGGTCGCGCGCAACGTCGTCGCCGGCGGTGACGCGGTCGGCATCGCGCCGCTGATCGCGCTCGAGTCCGACCTGCGCGCACGCAAGATCGCGCTGCTGCGTTTCGGCGCGCCGTGGCTGCACCTGAGCTATGGGCTCTTCTATACGCGCAAGCGGGCCCTGTCACGCGTCGCGCAGTTGTTCATGACCCAGCTGCGACGGGTCGAGACCGAGTTGCAGGCGCGCGAACAGCGCGCGCTCGCGCGCCTCGACGGGTCGCGGCGACGCACGCGGCGCAAGACCACGCCCGCGGCGCGACAAGTCCCGCCCGTGGCCTCCGCCCCGGCTGCCGGGTCCCCCGCAACGACGCCGCGTCCGCGTCGCAAACAGGCGAACAAACGATGACTCGATTGCTCCCGCTGCTCGCAGGCCTCGCGCTCGCGTCGACGGCCTGGGCCGAAGGGGAACCGTCGACGGCACCCGCCACGTACCGCCTGGACTATTTCCACACCGGCGGCCCGCAGACCGAGATTTTCGCGGTCGACCGGCTGCGCCGCGAGCCGCTGCCGTGGCCGGGCAACCTCGACAAGCCCGCCGACGACGGTCAGTCGGGCGTCTATCGCTACGAAGTGCGCGACGCCGCGGGCACCCTGCTGCAGGCCCGCGGCTACGCATCGGTGTTCGGCGAATGGATGTCGACCGACGAGGCTGCCGACCGCTATCGCACCTTCCATGAATCGGTGCGCTTCCCGGCGCCGGCCAAGCCAGGCGTGGTGACCGTCAAGATCTTCAAGCGCGATGCGCAGCAGGCCTTCCAGCCCGTCTGGGAAACACGGCTCGACACGACGGACATGTTCGTCGACCAGACGCCGGCCCCGGCGCTGGCGCCGGTCGCCGTGGAGACGCACGGCCCGGCGCGCGACAAGGTCGACCTGCTGCTGATCGGCGACGGCTACACCGCCGAGGAATGTGCCGGCAAGTTCCGCAAGGACGCCGAACGCATGCGCGCGGCATTGTTCCGGCACGAGCCCTTCGCGCGCCGTCGCAGCGACTTCAACGTCTGGGGCCTCTGCCCGCCGGCGGCCGAGTCGGGCATTTCGCGCCCGTCGACCGGCGTGCAACGCGCGACGGCCGTGGGCGCGACCTACGACGCGTTCGGCAGCGAACGCTACATCCTCACGTTCGACAATCGTGCGCTGCGCGAGGTCGCCTCGCGCGCCCCGTACGAGGCAATCGTGATCCTGGCCAACGGCCAGACGTACGGCGGCGGCGGCATCTTCAATGCGTTCTCGACCGTTGCGGTCGACAGCAGCTGGGCCGACTACCTGTTCGTGCACGAGTTCGGCCACCACTTCGCGGCGCTCGCCGACGAGTACTACACCTCGCCGGTCGCCTATGCGCCCGCGGCCGGGAACGTCGTCGAGCCGTGGGAACCCAACGTGACCGCACTGCTGCAACGCGACCAGCTCAAGTGGCGCGACCTCGTTGCCCGCAGCACGCCGGTGCCCACGCCCTGGCCCAAGGCGGAATTCGAGGCCTACCAGCGCGACATCCAGGCGCGTCGCAAGCAGATTCGCGCCAACCGTCGGCCGGAAGCCGACATGGACGCCCTCTTCCGCGAAGAACAGGCGCACGCGACCCACGCGTTCGCGCGTGAGCGCTACCGCAATGCTGTCGGCGCTTTCCAGGGCGCAAATTACGACGCGCAGGCCTATTACCGGCCGCAGCTCGACTGCATCATGTTCACGCGCAACGAGGTGCCGTTCTGCCGCGTGTGCGAGGCGGCGCTCGAGCGCATCATCGATTCCTACGTCGCGACGGCGGGCACGAACACCCGTCCATAGCCTGGTCAGGGAGGGCCCGCTTGCCCGAGCTCAACCTCAGCCTCGTCTGGAACTTCGCGACCGCCCTGCTGATCGGGGCACTGGTCGGCATCGAGCGTGAACGTCACACGCTCGAGCACGAAACACCGGGTGTCGCCGGCCTGCGCACCTTCATCCTCTATGCACTCTTCGGCGCGTTGTGTGGCTGGCTCGCGCTCCAGTTCCGCTCGCCCTGGCTGCTCGGCGCGGGGTTGCTCGCCGCGGGCGCCGTGCAGGTGGCGGGCTACGTGCTCGCGGCGCGACGCGATCCCGACAACGTCGGCCAGACCACCGAAATCGCCGCGCTGGTGACGTTCCTGCTCGGCGCCGTCGCGGCGGCGGGCGAGCGCGAACTCGCCGTGGGCGCCGGCGTGCTGATCGCAGCCGTGCTCGCGTACAAGCAGCCGCTGCACGGCTTCGTCGACAAGCTCGGCAGCGACGACCTGTACGCGGTGCTGCGACTGCTGATCGCGACGTTCATCGTGTTGCCGATCCTGCCCGACGAGCCGCTCGACCCCTGGGAAACGCTCAACCCGCAGGCGCTCTGGCTGCTCGTGCTGCTGATCTCCGGCCTGTCGCTGGTCGGGTACGTGCTGACGCGCGTGCTCGGCGCACACCGCGGCATCCCGATCACGGGGCTCGCCGGCGGCCTCGCCTCGTCGACGGCCGTGACGCTCTCCCTCGCGCGGCAGAGCCGCGAGCCGCAGTACGCGAAGGCCGGCGCGGCGATCGTGGCCGGCGTGCTGCTCGCCTGGACCGTCAGTTTTGCGCGCGTCTTCGTCGAGGTGCTCGTGGTCAATCGCGCGCTGCTGCCGGCCGTGTTGCCGGCGCTCGCGGCGATGTCGCTCGTCTGCGCCGCCGGCGCCGGGCTCATGCTGCGTCGTGCCGGCAAGGCCGGTGCCGAGGCGCGCGAGGTGCCGCTGCGCAACCCGTTCAGCCTGACCTCCGCGATCAAGTTCGCGGCGGTGTTCGCCGTCGTGCTGCTCGTGGTCAAGCTCGTGCAACTGCACGCGCCGGCGACCGGCATGTACGTCGTCGCCGCGATCGCAGGCACCACCGACGTGGACGCGATGACGCTGTCGATGGCGGAGTATGCGCGCAGCAACAGTCCGCAGGTGGCCGCGCACGCCATCACGATCGCGGTCCTGAGCAACACGGTGGTCAAGACCGGCATGGTCGTGGCGATCGGCGACCCGTCGATCCGCAAGCCCGTGCTGCTCACCACGGCGGCGATCGTCGCGGCCGGCGTCATCGCCATCGTGCTCTGGTGAAGGACGTCGTCCTCGATCCGCTGGCCTCGCCGCTGCGCCAGCCACGCGTGGCGCGCGCGCTCACGTGGACGCTCGCGGTGCTGCTGCTGATCGCGGGCACGGTGATCTGCACGGTCGTGGGCGGGCTCGGGTCGGAGGCGTCGCACGTGTTCGTCCGTGCGCTCGCCGTGTCGTCGGCGATGGCGCTGTTGCCGCTGACGATCCTGTGGTTCCTCGATCGGCGCGAACGCGAGTCCCCGTGGGCATACGCAGCGGCGTTCCTCTGGGGAGGCCTGATCGCGACGTCGCTGGCGCTGCCGGCCAACACGGCCGCACTGTACGCAATCGCGCAATGGCTCGAGCAGTTCCCGGAACTGGGCCAACTGCTCGGCCCGGACGCCGCACTGATGGTCGGTGCACCGATCGCCGCACCGATCGTCGAGGAGACGACCAAGGGCCTGGGGCTCGTGCTGCTGTTCTGGCTCATGCGCGGCGAGTTCGACAACGTCCGTGACGGCTTGATCTACGGCGCGCTCGTCGGCGCCGGTTTCAACTGGTTCGAGTCCGCGCTGTACGTGCAGCAGAATTTCGTCGAGTTCGGCACGGCGCCGTACGGGTTCCAGATCGGCACGCGGTACGCGTGGTTCGGACTCGCCGGCCACGCGCTGTTCTCGGGCATCTTCGGTGCATCGCTCGGCGTCGCGCGCTCGACCGCGAAGCGCTGGCTGCGGTGGGTCGCACCGCCGTTCGGCTTCGTCCTGGCGATTGCCGGGCACGCCTGGAACAATTCCCTGCCGCTGTTTTTCGCGATCGCGGCCGCCCAGGGCGGCGAGGCCGCACCGACCGAGGCCCTGATGCCGCCGACGATGGGGTTGTGGCAGGCGCTGCAGGCCGCCAGCCTCTCGAACCTCGTCGTGTTCCTTCCGTTCGCCCTCCTGCTCGCACTGATCGTCTGGCGCAGTGGCCGTGCGGAGCGCCGCGTGATCCTCGAGGAGCTCGCCGACGAAATCGACCGCAGCGTGACGGCCGCGGAATACGCAGCCATCCGCGCCGACCGGATCCTGCGCACGCGGCGCATCGATCTCCGGGCACCGCAAGTGTCGGCCGCCATCGTCAATGCCCAGAACGAACTTGCGTTTCGCAAGCGGCGCCTGCGGCACCGTGGCATCGACCCGCGGCTCGACAGCCTGCTCGAACAACGACGGCTGCAGATCGCGGCGCTGCGCAAGCGCCTGCCGCGCTGACGTCGCCGAACGAGAGCGGGCGACAACAACTACGTATTCCGGTTTGAACGGGCCAGGATTGTGATGCCGGCGTCAGGCAGGCGTCCGGAGGTCACCATGTTTCCCGCACCTCGCATCCTCGTCGTCGCCGTCGCTGCCACGCTCGCCGTTCTCGGCAGCGCCGCGGCACCCGCCGCCGAACTCGTGTTCACTGCCAATCTCGATGGCGCCCAAACCCAGCCCGAACCGATCGCGACCGCCGCCAAGGGCACGGTCGAGCTGCGCGTGGGCGCGGACGGCAAGACGATCGGTTACAAAGTCACGGTCGAGCACCTGGCCAATGCCGCGGCGGCCGACGTCCACCTGGGTTCGCCGAACCAGAACGGCCCGTCCGTCGTTCGGCTGTGGCGAGGCAACAGCGTCAAGCAGGGCGACTTCAGCGGTGTGCTCGCCGAAGGCACGTTCGATGCCGGCGACCTGACGGGGCCGATGACGGGCGCGCCGCTCGCCGACCTCGTCGAGGAGCTCGACGCCGGCACCGTGTACGTCAACGTCCACACCAGCGACGGCGTCGATCCGCCGAATTCCGGTCCGGGCGACTTTCGCCTCGGCGAGATTCGCGGGCAACTGACGAAGTAGCTACGAGGAAAGAGTCTAGAGTTCAGAGTCTAGAGTTCAGTCGGAAGAAGAACCGCCTCCAGCGGCTGCGGCGCACTGCGCCTCTGACTAATCACTAGTCACTAGTCACTAGACTCTGAACTCTAGACTCTGCCTCTCGTCCAGCCGGAACACGCGCGCCGCATTGCCGGCGAGGAAACGCGTCTGGACGTCCGTGGGCAGCCGCAGGTCCGCGAGCCCCTCGAGCGCCTTCGCCGGCGCGATCATCGGCCAGTTCGTGCCGAACAGCACCTTGTCGCGACCGTGGCCACGCAGGTACTCCACCAGCGCGGCGGGATAGCGCTTGACCGTGTACGCCGAGGTGTCGATGTAGACGTTCGGGTGCTTGGTCGCGACCGCGATCATTTCCTCGGTCCACGGGTAGCCGACGTGCCCACCCACGATCACGAGTTCCGGGAAGTCGATCGCGACCTGGTCGACATAGGGGATCGGCCGGCCGAACTCCGACGGCATCAACGGCCCGGTGTGCCCGACCTGCGTGCAGAACGGCACGCCGAGCTCGCAGCACTCGGCGTACACCGGATAGAAGCGCGGATGCGTCGGCGGCAACTGCCACAGCCACGGCAGCACCCGCACGGCCTTGAAACCGAGCTCGCGCACGCAGCGACGCAGTTCACGCACCGCATCGCGCGGCCGCGTGATGTCGAGCGAGCCCACGCCGACCAGCCGTGAGGGCGCCTCGCGCACGAACGCGGCCACTTCGTCATTGGAGACGAGCTCGCCCCGCGGCCCGATCCAGGCGCTCAGGAGTGCCTGCTCGACACCCCCCGCATCCATGGATTCGAGCGTTACCTGCACGGGCCACTCGGCATCGCCCGCGAGCGCCGGGCCGCCGAGCCCGCGCGTCCAGCGCCGCAGCGAGTCGAGCATCGGTTCCTTGAGGAACCGGGCGGTCGGGTGCTGTGCCCACGCGTCGATGATCCTGCGGTCGCTCATGCCGTGTTCACCGTGTCGTCATTGTCCACGCGGAGCGCTCGTGCCAGCACGGCGGCGATCCGTGGTTGCTCACGCCAGCCGCGCAGGTTCCAGTCGAGCCGCGCCCACCAGCCGTGACGCCAGCCGCCCTCGACCGCGCTCGCGAGGTGCGCGATGGCGGCGTCCTCACGCGCCAGCAGCAGGCACGCCGTCGCACACCAGTATCGCAGGTCGCCACTGGCGACGCCCTCGTCGAACGAATGCCGGGCCGCCGCGAGGAACGCTTCGAGTGCCTGCGTACCGCCGGCCACGTCGCCCGACTCGAGCGCGAGGTGCGCCCGCGTGATCGTGTGCGGCAGGCGCCAGACCCAGTCGTCGTTGAGCAGCTCGTCGATTTCGCGGCGCGGATCGAGCTGAGCGCCGGCATACAACGCACGGGCCTCCTCGAAGCGTCCGAGTGCGACGTGCGCGTAGGCACGCGCCGTCACCGTGAAGCAGGGCCCGGCCGCACCCGACGCGATCGCCTCGAGTCTCGCGACGTCGCGCCGGGCGAGGCAAAACGCGAGGTCGAACTCGGTGTCGAACACGTTGTCGGGCGCGCGTGCCGTCGCTGCGTCCACCGCGTGCGCCGCAGCGTCGAGGTCACCGAGCTGCAACAGCAGCAGCCCCTGTCGCGCACGGTAAAACGCACGCGTCGGGGCGGTTGCGATCGCGCGCTCGACCCAGCGCAGGGCGCCCGCGACGTCGCCACGGGTCGCGTGCAGGCGCGACATGCCGGAACAGGGCACGGGAAACTGCGGATCGAGTTCGATCGCCGCCGCGAACCGTTCGCGTGCGTCCTCGTCGCGGCCGAAGCGCAGCGCGTCGAAGCCCGCGTTGGTCACGACGATCGGCGACAGCGGGTCGAGACGGTAGACCAGCAGGTTGCGTCGCGCCGCCTCCGCGTAGCGTCCCTGCGCGAGCAGCGCCAGGCCCAGCCAGACGTGCGCCATCGAATAGCCGGGGTCGAGCGCGATGGCCTGTTCGAACGCCGCCGTCGCGCCGGCAGCGTCGCCCGTGTTGAGGCGCACGAGGCCGAGTGAGGCGTGCGCCTCGGCGAGGTCCGGCGCCAGGCGCAGCGCGGTCTCGACGGCCGGCCGTGCGCGGGCGAGCGCCTCGTGCAACGGCAGGTTGCCGTAGTGACGCACGGACAGCAGGATCGACGTGTCGGCGACGCCCGTGTATGCAAGTGCATAGTCCGGGTCGATTGCGACGGCCTTTCCGAACAGTTCCGCGGCGCGTGCCAGCGTGGGCTCGGTTCGTTTGTGGAAGTGAAACCGCCCGAGGAGGTAGGCGTTGTACGCCTCGAACACGGGCGGGGCCGCGTGCGAGGGCGGCGTCCGCAGCACGGGTCCGGCGCGGTCGCCCACCGCGGCGATCACCGCGGCCGAGACTTCGCTCTGCAACCGGAACACGTCGCCGAGTTCCCGCTCGAACGTCTGCGACCAGACCTGGTAGCCGTCGGTCGTGTCGACCAGCTGCACGTCGATGCGCACGCGGTCCTCGTGCCGTCGCACGCCGCCCTCGAGCAGCTTGGCGACGTTCAGCCGGCGCCCGATGGTGCGGACGTCTTCGTGACGGCCCTTGAACGCGAACGAGGACGTGCGCGCGGCGACACGCAACCCGGCCACGCGCGCGAGCTGGTTGCGGATTTCCTCGGCCAGCCCGTCGGAAAAGTATTCGTCGGCCGGGTCCCGGCTCAGGTTTGCGAACGGCAGCACCGCGACCGAATTCGCCGGCGCGCTGCCCGTCCCCTCGTCGGCGGTCCCGGAGCGCTCGGCGCCCGGCAGCAGCGCCAGCGTGCGCTCGATGCCGTGCGGCGTGATGTCGAAGACCCAGGCCAGCACGAGCGCCACCGGCAATCCCGCGACCAGCGCGGCGATTACGAAACGGGTGTGGTCCGCCCAGTCGAACGCGTCGAACAGCAGGTCGGCGACCTGCGCGAGCACCCACGCGCCGGCGAGGTAGTACACCGCGACGCGCAACACGCGCCTGCGCCGCACCTCCGACCACCAGTGTCGCCAACGCCGCATGCCGGCCTCCTCGCGGCCGGGATCCAGTGGGCACTGTGCGGGGCGTCGACGGCGCCCGTCAACGCGGCGCTCATGCGCTGGGGGCGTGCCGCCGAGCCTCGCCTCAGGTGCCGGCCGGCGCCGCGGACTCGTTGACGTTGATCATCCAGGGCGTGCCGAACTTGTCGACGAGCATGCCGAACGCCGCAGCCCAGAAGGTCTTCTGCAGCGGCATCTGCACGGTCCCGCCGTCGCCGAGTTCGGTGAACACGCGCTGCGCCTCCTCGACCGACTCGTAGTTCATCGACAGCGCAAAGCCACGGATGCCCTCGAACGGGTCCTCGCTGACCGCGTCCGACGCCATCAGTGCCCGCCCGTCGAGGTCGAGCCGCGCATGCATGATGCGGTCGCGCTTCTCGGGACTGACGTCGGTGGCGGCCGGCGATTCGCCGTAGGTCTGCAGCATCTCGAGCCTGCCGCGGAACACGCGTTCGTAGAATCGCATGGCGTCGGCGCAGGTGCCGTCGAAGAACAGGTACGCATCGAGGTGGGCCATCTTCGACTCCGGGCTGCGCGGCGGGCGGGTCCGGAGATGGTCCACGGTGCGGTGCGCCCGTGCAGTGGGACGGCCGGACGATGCACATAGGAGTTCGACGACAGCCGCGTGGGGTCGACCGGCCGGCCACGGGTCCTGCGCCCCTTGCAATCGACGCCCGCGCCTCAATCTAGGCGAGCGTTCGCGGCTGGCGCGTCGCCGGTCGCTGGACTGGCGATAGGCGCGCTCTATCAGATGTCGAATAACAATCTATTTGCCCACAGATCCGCGAGCACCGACAATTCGCCCCATCGATTCACGTTGCCGTGACGGCAGTACCCCTGGAGTGAGGAACAACATGTCCCTGATCAACACGACCGTGCAGCCCTTCAAGACGACCGCGTTCCACAATGGCAAGTTCGTCGAGGTCACCGACCAGTCGCTCCGCGGCAAGTGGTCCGTCGTGATCTTCATGCCGGCTGCGTTCACCTTCAACTGCCCGACGGAGATCGAGGACGCCGCCGACAACTACGCGGAGTTCCAGAAGCTCGGCGCCGAGGTGTACATCGTCACGACCGACACGCACTTCTCGCACAAGGTCTGGCACGAAACCTCGCCGGCCGTCGGCAAGGCGAGGTTCCCGCTGGTGGGCGACCCGACCCACACGCTGACGCGCGCCTTTGGCGTCCACATCGACGAAGCGGGCCTCGCGCTGCGCGGCACCTTCGTGATCGACCCGGAAGGCACGATCAAGACGCTCGAGATCCACGACAACGCGATCGCGCGTGACGTCAAGGAGACGGTGCGCAAGCTCAAGGCCGCCCAGTACGTCGCCGCGCACCCGGGCGAAGTCTGCCCGGCCAAGTGGAACGACGGCAGCCGGACGCTGAAGCCGTCGCTCGAACTGGTCGGCAAGATCTGACCGCACCGACACAGTCCCCCGGGGGCCGCCTTCCTCCCTGAGGCCGCCCCCATCCCCTGCCCCCTCCGGCCCCAGTCCGGAGGGGGACTTTTGAACAAGACCAACACAGGCGCTTCCCATGCTCGACGCAAGCCTCCAGGGCCAGCTGCAGGACTATTTCGGCCGCATCACGCAGCCGATCGAAATCGTCGCCGCGCTCGACGCGAGCGACGCCGCACGCGAAATGCAGGAGCTGCTGCAGGGCATCGCCGCGCTGTCGGGCATGATCAGCTATCGCGAACTGCGTGACGGCGAGGTTCCGGCGGGGACGCGCCTGCCCTCGTTCCGCATCACGCGCGCCGGCCACGACTTCGGACTCACGTTCGCCGGCATCCCGATGGGCCACGAGTTCACGTCGCTGGTCCTCGCCCTGCTGCAGGCCGGCGGCTACCCGCCGAAGGTCGACGACGCCGTGATCGAGCAGATCAAGGCCCTCGACGGCGATTACGAGTTCGAGATCTTCATCTCGCTGTCGTGCCACAACTGCCCCGAGGTCGTGCAGTCCCTCAACCTCATGGCCGTGCTGAACCCGCGCGTGCGCGTGACGATGATCGACGGCGCCCTGTTCCAGCAGGAGGTCGAGAGCCGCCAGATCATGGCCGTGCCGTACGTCTTCCTGAACGGTCGCGAGTTCAACCAGGGCCGCATCAGCCTCGAGGAAATCCTCGCCAAGGTCGACACCGGCGCGGCCGCGCGCGCCGCGGCGCAGATCGGCGCCAAGGACGCGTTCGACGTGCTGGTGGTCGGTGGCGGCCCCGCGGGGTCCTCGGCCGCGATCTACGCGGCGCGCAAGGGCATCCGCACCGGCGTCGTCGCCGACCGTTTCGGCGGCCAGGTCATGGACACGCTCGGCATCGAGAACTTCATTTCGGTCAAGGAGACCGAAGGCCCGAAGCTTGCCGCCGCGCTCGAAGAGCACGTCAAGCACTACGACGTCGACATCATGAACCTGCAGCGCGCCGCGAAGCTCCTGCCCGCGGGCGACGACGGCCTGTTCACCGTGCAGCTCGAAAGCGGCGCGGCGCTGAAGAGTCGCACCGTGATCGTCTCGACCGGCGCACGCTGGCGGCAGATGAACGTGCCCGGCGAAAAGGAATACTCCGGCAAGGGCGTGGCCTATTGCCCGCACTGCGACGGCCCGCTGTTCAAGGGCAAGCGCGTCGCCGTGATCGGTGGCGGCAACTCGGGCGTCGAGGCGGCGATCGACCTCGCCGGCATCGTCGCGCACGTCACGCTGATCGAGTTCGACGGCAAGCTGCGCGCCGACGAGGTGCTGCAACGCAAGCTGCGCAGCCTGCCGAACGTGCGCGTGATCGTCTCGGCGCAGACGACCGAGGTCCACGGCGCCGACGGCAAGGTCAACGCACTGAGCTACAAGGACCGTGCCACGGGCGACTTGCACCGCGTGGAGCTCGAGGGCGTGTTCGTGCAGATCGGTCTGCTGCCCAACACCGACTGGCTCAAGGGCACGATCGCGCTCTCGCCGCGCGGCGAGATCGAAGTCGATGCCAGGGGACAGACCTCGCTGCCGGGCGTGTTCGCGGCCGGCGACGTGACGACGGTGCCGTACAAGCAGATCATCATCGCGATGGGCGAAGGCTCGAAGGCCGCGCTCGCCGCCTTCGACCACCTGATCCGCACCTCGGCGCCGGCGACCGGCGACGAAGTCGCGGCCGCCTGATCCAGGCGCACCCCTCCCACGCCGTCGCGCGTGGGAGAGGTGCCCGTCCCTTTACTTCGATTTCTCGCTCACCGTCACCGCGGTGAATTCGGGATCCTGTCGCATTTCCCCTTCCGCGTACGGCAGCTTGACCCAGCCGTACTGCGAAAAGAGCCGCGTCATGTCGGCGTAGTGCGGGTTGGCCGGGTCGCTCGATTGCGAGTACGTGACGATCGCGCGCGCGTCCGGCCCGCTCGGGCTGAATGTCACGGCCTGGATGTAGCTCGAGCCCGCGAAAATCGGCGTGTACCCCGTGTTCGGCACGAGCGCCCCCGTCGTGATCGCGTTCCAGACGCCCGACGTGCCGCTGCCGCCATGGATGGGGATCGCCTGGCCGTTGCGCACGTCGAACTGCACCTGGCCCCACGGCCGGTCGAGCGGGATGCCGTTGGTCGCGAAGAACTGCACCGTCAGCGCGAGGTCGCCCATCACGCGCGTGCGGACGTTCGCGTTCGCGACGTTGAGCGTACGCGGCGTATTGACCGGGTCGTTCGCGTCGAACGGCACCTCGTACAACACGCCCGTCACGGACGGCAGGCCACTCGCCGGGTTGCCGGTCAGCCGTCCCCAGAGCACCGTCCAGACATGGGCACCGACGCTCTCGAGGCGGTTGCGACGGTCCCATTGCTTGAGCACGGTACAGACGGGTGCGACGTTCGTCGTGACGCCGCCGACCACTACGAGGGGGTTCTCGCTGCCGCAGAGCTGCAGCACGCCGTCGAGCATGATGTCGGCGCTGTAGTGGCGGTTCGAGTACAGCACGTCCTGCAGCCATTGCCGCGTGAAGCCCGCGCCCGGCAGGCCGTCAGTGCCTGCGAGGCGATCGTTGACCTGGTCGTGGCCGACGCGGGTGCGGAAGCCTTGCGGCGCACGCTCGTCGACGCCGATCAGACGGGAGTAGCCTTCGAGCGGCTGCTGCGGGTTGGTGAGCCAGTAGCTGTCGTTCGCGTTGTGCACGTAGTCGCTGCGCAGCAGGCTCGGCAGGTTGCCCGCGCCGAAGATCCCGGGCACCGGCGCGTCCGCGTCCGTCCCCGGGTCGCACTTCGCGAGCGCACCGTTCAACGTGTAGCTGCGCGCGGCCGAAAGCCCCTGTGCCACGGCCGAGCCGCGGCACTGCGTATCGGCCAGCTGCGCGTTGGTGACGTTCGGTACGACCGTGATGTCGGCGTAATAGGCATTGCCCTGCGCATCGGCCGCGATCGTGTTGACCCAGGGCATCGCCACGTGGCGTGACAGCGCGGCGCCGATGTCCTGCACGCTGCGCGACTGGCCGATGTCGCGGTACATCGCGAACGCGCGCGAGTTCTCGAGGTTTGCGTCGGTCAGCGCATAGGCCCGCGTCGTCGTCCACGGCGCGATCGAGGCCGGCACGACCACCGGGCCGAACTGCGTGTGCCAGATCGTGTGCTGGTACGCGGCCGGCGCGCCGAGGATCTCGACCGCGACGGTTTCCGGCGTCATCGCCACGACGTTGCCCTCGTAGACGTAGGCCCGCGGGTTGCCCGGCGCCAGCGTGAGTTCGCGCAGCACGAAACGTCGCGCGGTGGAAACCGTGTGGGTCCAGGCGACGTGGCGGTTGAAGCCGATGTTGACCATCGGGAAGCCGTAGATCGACGCACCCATGACGTCGTAGCGCCCCGGGATCGTCAGGTGCACGGCGTAGAAGCGCTCGATGCCGAACCACGGGAAGTGCGGGTTGCCGAGCAGTGCACCGGCACCGCCGGTGAGCTCGCTGCCGAGCGCGAGTGCGTTGCTGCCGAAACGCTCGGGCGACCAGTCCGGCAGTTCCTCCGGATCGATCGTGCCCGGCGCCGTGTCGACGTCGCCCGGCACTGCGTGCGCGACCTGCTGCCCGAGCGAACTCACCGACGACCATGCGAGCGTCGCCGGTGGTGCCGCCGCGAGCAGCGCGGTCGTGAACTGCCCCGTGCTCGCACGCACCATGAGCTTGCGCAGCACCTTGAGCACGTCCTTGCCGTCGATCGAGCGCACCCACGCGGCATTGCGACAGTCGGCAGGCAGGCCGGCCGCGCCGACCTCGCGCAGGTGGCGGTTGTACCCGGCGGCGTAGCCGCTGAGCAGGTCACGCGTGTCCTCGTCGACGACGTTCCACGCCGCCTCGACGCGCGCCGGCGAGTTCACCATCTTGTAAGTGACGTCGGCGGCGAGGTTCGCGCTGCCGGTGCCCACGCCAAAGTACTTCGACTGCGCGCCGTTCGAGGTGACGACGTCGCGCGCGAGCACGCAGGCGTTGTCCTGTGCGAACGCGTAGCCGTAGCCGTAGCCGAGGCCGCCCCAGTCCTGGGCCTTGATGTGCGGGATGCCGTAGGCGGTGCGGTAGATCTGGGCGTGGTAGTTCTGGTTCTTCGCCTGCGCGGTCGTCACGCAAGCGGGGGCGACGCAGACCGCCAGCACGGCGGCCGCAAGCACTCGATCGATGCGCATGTCTGTTTTCCCCTTCCCATGTGGACTCGTCGTTATTCGTGCGGCGTGGCCCGCACGGCGCGTGCTCCTGCCGGCCGCGCGAGCCGACTATAGCGCGCCACTCATGCGTCGCGGACGAGCGCGACGCACAGCCGTGTGCAGAGCTGTTTCGCAGTGCAACAGGGCACTGCGTACGGCGCGGGATCGCGCGAGTGCCAGTGGTTTTGCGCCGCAGTGAAGACCGGAGACGCGCCGGCTCAACTCGGGCGCAGGGCCTTGAAAAAGGCCTCGGACACGGACGCGTCGAAGTCCGCTTCGGCGTCGCTGCCTTCGCTGCAGCGGTCGTCCTCATACTGCACGGACACGCGGCAGAGCTTGCCCTGCCCGCGCACGGCCCGGCCGCGATCGTCGACGAGGTGCACGGCAATGACGTTCACGGGGCGATGCGCGGACTGCATGAAGCGCCCGATTTCCCTGCGCACCGAATCCCGCAGGGCGTCCGACAGGTCGAAGCCCTCAGCCGTGATCACCGTTCGCATCGCCAACCTCGCAGGAAAGTCCATTCCCCCGCCGCGATGCGAGCATAACAAGCGACGGGTTACGTCGCTGTGGGAAAAGACTTACGCCAGCTCGAACAGGTGCGTCGCGACGGCGACGACGTGCGCGACGATCAGGCCGATCAGCACGCGGGCGCCGACGATGTGGACTTCGCGCCACGCGAGCGCATCGCTCGAGCCCTGCACGAACCACCAGCCCGCGCCCGTGATCGCGACGAACAACAGCGTGGCGAGCAGCAGCCCCTCGATCACCGCGAACAACCCGCCGCCTTCGGCGGAAGGCAGGCGACCGCGCAGCAGTCCGGCCACGTCGCGTGCCAGCGGCCGCACGTCGCCGACGAGCCACGGGAAAAGGTTGCGCCACCGACCGCCGCGCATGCACGCCATCGCGTACGGCAGCGCCAGCATCAGCGCGAGCGCACCGACGACGACGTGTGCGTAGTCGAGGAACCCGGCGCTGCTCGGCATGCGGCGCAGCATCGCGATCCACGGGCTGCTGAGGATCAGCCACGCGCACAGCAGCACGAGCGCGACGTGCAGGCGGTTCTGCGTCGCCTCGCGACCGCCCTCGCTCACGCCTGGACGCTCCTGCCGGCGGCCAGCGCCGACAGTTGCGCCGTGAACTCGCGCACCTTGTCCCAGTTCGTGAACTCGACGTTGGTGTGCAGGTCGGTCGGGCCCTTGGTCAGCGTCATGATGAAGCGGATCGCGTAGCGGTCGAACACGCGATAACGCTGGTAGTCGAGCACGCCGCCGAAGATGCCGATCAGACGCGGCTTCCACGGCGACTTGGCCACGAACTCGCGCACGTACTGGTTCGTTTCCGGCGTCTGCTTGGTCGGCTTGCGCGCGATCAGGCTCACCGAAAAGAACGCGCTCGGCATGCGGTCGAGCAGCTCGCGCTGTGCACGCACGAAATCCATCACTTCGGCATGGTGCTTGCCGTGGCGGATGCTGGAGCCGACCACGAGCGCATCGAAGCCGGCCGCATCGGCGGCGCCTTCAGCGAGCGGTCGCACGACGACTTCGTCGCCGAGGGCGCGGGCCTCCGACTCGATGAACTGGCTGATCTTGAGCGTCTGGCCGTAGACCGATGAGTAGAGCAGCAGGATCCTGGACACGCGCGGCACCCGTCGATCGATGTCCGTACGTGACGGACGACACGCGCGATTTTACCGGCCGGGCGATGCGTCGCGGGCACCCGGGTCGCTCCGCTCTCGGAAATTACCGATGATCGCTGCGCGTTGCGGAGGGCCCCGCGCACCCATCCACGCGCGGCTTGCCCGGTTGCAGACCTGGGCTCACGACACGGTGGATGGGGCGGCGGTGCGAATTGCCTGCGTGCGTGCGCCGCCCGGGCGGCGGCGAGGTCACTCCTCGAGCAGCGACCGCAGCATCCAGGCCGTCTGCTCGTGCACGGTCAGCCGCTGCACGAGCAGGTCGCCGGTGGGCTCGTCACGCGCTTCTTCAGCCGTCGGCAGCAGTTCGCGCGCCGTGCGGGCCACGGCTTCGTGACCTTCCATCAGCAGGCGGACCATCTCCATTGCCTTGGGCGGGTCGAGCGGCGCATCGGGCAGCGTGCTCAGCTTGCCGAAGGCGGCGTACGAACCGGGCGCCACATGACCGAGCGAACGGATGCGTTCGGCGATCGGGTCGACTGCGTTCCACAGCTCCGTGTACTGCTCCATGAACATGGCGTGCAGGCTGTTGAACATCGGCCCCGTCACGTTCCAGTGGAAGTTGTGCGTCGTCAGGTACAGCGTGTAAGTGTCGGCCAGCAGGCGGCTCAAGCCGTCGCTGATGGCCTTGCGCCCTTCGGCGCTGATGCCCAGGTCGACACGCATGGCCGGTCGGCCGGCGGTGGCAGCGGTTTTGCTCATTCGGTTGCTCCGCGTTGACGTAAAAGCGATCCCGCAACGATACCGCACCTGGCCGGCACGACTCACGCCTTGCGATGAACCAGGTGCCGAAGCCGCGCACGGCGGCGTGCAAGGGCACGGTCGCGTGAGTGCGCGGCGCTTGCGAGAACCGACGAGCAGGCCAAAAGTAAATATCGTGGTTACCGTATCGACGCTGGCAGCCTTCGTGCATATGGTCGGGCCCAAACTGGGCGTCGTGATGCCCGCACGCAACGAATGGCGGAACATGCGTACTGAGGACGGCTCGATCGACACGCACCGAAACCGGGCACGGGCCCCGTCGCCCGTGCCTGTTCCGGGGTCGCGCAAGCCGCACGGACGTTCTGGATGACGCCGAGCGTGCCGGCACTCACGGCCCTGGCGAGCAACGCGGCGATCCTGCTTGCGCTGCTTGCGTTGTCGGACCTGCTGCCCCGCCGCCCGCATCGTCCCGGGCGGCTCCTGACGATCGCCGTGGGTCTCGTGCTCGGCGGGCTGGCCGTCGCACTGATGGCTTCGGCATACGCGCCCGTCCCCGGCATCATCATCGACTCGCGCGGCGTGCTGCTCTCGACCGCGGGGCTGTTCTTCGGCGCCATCCCCACCGTCACGGCGATGCTCGTCGCCTCCGCGTACCGCATCTACGCCGGTGGTGCCGGAGTCTGGTACGGCGTCGCCGCGATCCTGGCCGCCGGCGTCGTCGGACTCGCCTGGCGCCGGGTGCGGCACGACTCGCTGGCGCGAATCCGCGGCATCGAGCTGTTCGGGCTCGGCACGCTGGTGCATGTCGGGACCGTCGCCGTCCTGCTGCTCCTCCAGCCGGTCGCGGCCCTGGGCGGCGTGCTCGTGGCCGTGCTCGTGGTGATGCCGCTCGCCACGGTCGTCGTCGGCCGGTTGCTCGTGCGCCAGTTGCGACGAAACGAAGTCGTGCGGGCACTGCGCGAGAGCGACTCGCGGTATCGCGCGCTGTTCGCGGACAACACGATCGCGATGCTGCTCGTGCGACCGTACGACGGCCACATCGTCGGCGCCAACGCCGCCGCGGCGCGCTTTTACGGCTGGCCGACCGAACAGCTCGTCGCGATGCGCATCGAGGACCTCGCCGCGGAGCCGCGTCCCGAAAAACGGACGGGCATGGCCGCGGCCGGCATGCGTGACGGGGACCCGTACGTCGGCCGACACCGGCTCGCGGACGGTTCGCTGCGCGAGGTCGAGATCACCTCGGCGCCGATCACGGTGGGTGGCGCCCAGTTGCTCTACGCGATCGTCCGCGACGTCACCGAACGCGTGGCGACCGAGCGCGAACTGCGCGAGGCGCAGGCCCAGTCCGACCGCCTGCGCATGGACGCCGAACGCTCGCGCGACGAGCTGATGCGCGCGGTCGCACAGCGGTTCGAGGCCGAGGAAGCACTGCGCGGCCTCAATGCGAAACTCGAACAGCGCGTCGCCGAGCGCACGCGCGACCTCGCCGTCGCGCGCGACGAGGCGGAGGCCAGCAACCGCGTCAAGAACATGTTCCTCGCGACCATGTCGCACGAGCTGCGCACGCCGCTCAATTCGATCATCGGGTTCAGCGACCTGCTGCTGCACGGCCTGGCGGGGCCGTTGCCCGGCGAGCAACGCACGCAGATCGAGATCATCAACCGCTCGGGCCGCACGCTGCTGGCCGTGATCTCCGACCTGCTCGACGTGTCCAAGATCGAGGCCGGCAAGCTCGTGCTCGAACTGCAGCGCGTGTCACTGACGCAGCTGGTCGAGCAGCAGTGGCAGAGCGCCGCGATCCAGGCGCAGGCGCGCCAGCTCGACCTGCGGCCGCCGGAGGGCCCCGCCGGCGTCATGGTCAGCGCCGATCCGCAGCGTTTGCGACAGGTGCTGGGCAACCTGCTGTCCAACGCGATCAAGTACACCGACCACGGCTCGATCACGGGGGGCTGGCGCGTGGACGGCACGCGGGCGACCGTGTGGATCCGCGACACCGGCATCGGCATCCCGGGCGAGCATCGCGCACTGCTGTTCCGGCCGTTCCATCGCGTCGAGGGCGCGCGATCGCGGACACGCGAGGGCACCGGCCTCGGACTCGCGATCTGCGACCGGCTCGTGCGTGAAATGGGCGGTGAGATCGGCTACGAAAGCACGCCCGGCGTCGGCAGCATGTTCTGGTTCTCGCTGCCGCTCGCACCGGCCGAACCGGTCGGCACGCCGCGGGTCACTGCAGGAACAGCGGCATGAACTCGCGGTCGGTCTTCAGGAAGTGGCCGGCGACGACGTCCTGGACCAGGAATTCGATCAGGTCCGCGAGCGACACAGTCCCCGCCGACATGCGCGCCTGAAGGTCGCGCGCATGCCGCAGCAGTGCGCGGTGGGCGCGCTGGTGCCGCGCGAAGTCCCCGTAGTCTGCACGCACGAGGATCGCTTCCTCGTCGCGGAAATGCCGGTCGATCCGCTCGATCATCTCGTCGAGCACCTCACCCAGGCCAGGGCTGCCGCGCAACGCCGCGTCGATGAGCAGGTTCCCCTGCTGGAACAATTCCTTGTGCTGGGCGTCGATCGTCGGCTCGCCGCACTCGAACGCCTCCTCCCACTGCAGCCGCAGGCCGAGCGCGAGGACCAGGTCGGGCGTCCCGTGCTCGTGCGCCTCGTCGACGACCACGCAGTTGCGTCCTGCGCGCTTCGCACCGTACAGCGCACGGTCGAGACGCTCGAACCAGGCCTCGAACGACTCGTCGGCCAGCCGCTCGGCCACGCCGGCGCTGAACGTGATCGAGCCGACCTCGCCGAAGTCGTGCGCAGCGACCGCGGTGCGGATCTTTTCGGCGATCCGGCGTGCGCTCTCGAGCCCGCCGCGCGAGACGAGCAGCGCGAACTCCTCGCCGCCCCAGCGAAACAGGTAGTCCGACAGGCGCGTGTTCGCCTCGATCACGCGCACGGCCTGCTGCAGCACCCGGTCGCCGACCGCATGCCCGAACCGGTCGTTCACGCGCTTGAAATGGTCGACGTCGAGCAGGATCAGCGACGTCGAGCGCGGCGACTCGGCCCCGGAATGCATCGCGAGCAGGCGGTCGAACTGCCCGCGGTTCCAGGCGCCGGTCAGGTGGTCGGTCGCGGCGAGACGCTGCAGATGGCTCACGAGGCCGCGCAGGCGCTCGACCTCCGCGTCTAGCGGCACCGCTCCCGCGCCCTCGGCCAGCAGCAGCGCGTAGTGGTCACGCACACGCAAGGCGAGGCCGCGGCGTTCGATGCCGGTCGGAAACGCAGGCGCGGCGATCGACGTGACGTACTCGCCCTCGCCGGCGAACTCGCCCAGGACCGTTGCCTGGACGTCACCGTAGCGTCGCGTGAGTTCGCTGCTCACGCCGATGGTCGCGCCGTCGGCATCGAGCAACAGCAGCGTCAGCGGGAAACCCAGCAGCGCCGCCGCGATCTCTGCCCATTCGGTCGTGTCATCGAGGCGCAACCCGCGTTCCGCCAATGTCCTGTGCAGCACGTGGATTCTCGTGTGCGTCAGGCGCGGGCCAGACCGGTCGTCAGTTTCGCCATCAGCTCCAGCGAGTCGTGCAGCACAGCGATGTCGCGCAGCTTGCCGTCCGGATTCGTCGTCCTGCCGATCAGGTCCGCAGCCTCCAGCGGGCTCACCCAGCGCACCGCCTGGGTCTCGGCGCTCCAGTTGCCGGTCTCGGCGACCGGTCGCATCAGGAAGTAGAGGTTCTGGGTCGCGCCGTCGTTGTAGACCTTCGGGATCAGACCGACGATGCGCGCGAACACGCCCGTCGCCTCGAGGACCTGGCGCAGCGCCGTTTCCTCGGCCGTTTCGCCCGGGTTCGGTCGACCCTGGGGGAAGGTCCAGGCAAGCCCGTCGAAATGGCCCTTCGGTTCGAGCAACAGCACCTGGCCCGACTTGTCGAGCACCACCCCGCCCGTGGCGAACTTCTTCGTCGACATCCTTACGTTCTCATCCTGGTGGCCGGAAGGGTTTCCGGCGGCCCGCCATTGAATCCAAGCGCGTGGCGGCCAGCCATACGGATTTCGACGGACGCTGCCAGAACGGCGCAGTACGTCCCGGCAGCCGCTGCCCCGCCTCGCCCCGGTCCACCGCGGCGTCAACGCCTGCCGCGCGCAGTCGTTGATGGCAGGACGCAAAACAAGGAGTTTCACCGATGCAGTATTCCGGATTACGCAGTGCCGTCGTCGCGCTCGCTCTCGCCCTGCCGGCGCTGCCGGCCCTGGCCGGTCACCCCGGACCGGAGCCGGACAAGATCGAGGCGCGGATCCAGGCGGCGATCGATCGACTCGACCTGACTGCGGAGCAGCGCGGCCAGCTCGACCCGGTCGTGCGCGAGCACGTCGCACAGGTGCAGGCCGTGCGCGCGAAGTATCCCGCCGAAGCTTCGCGCGAGCAGAAACGCGAGATGTTCCGCGAGGTGCGCGCGCTGCACGACGGCTACGACGCCAAGATGCGTGCCGTGCTCACGGACGAGCAGGAGAAGAAGTGGGACGAGATGCGCCAGGAGCACCGCGAGCGCATGCGCGACCACGCCCGGCAACGGCACGCCGACGCACCGGAAAAAGGCACGCAATAGCGCCCCGGCAGCGGGAGGTCGCGCGCAAGGCGACCTCCTGCCCTACGGCCGGAATCGGCCGCGCGTGAACCGGCGGGAGCGATCGCGGCACGCCGCTCCACCGACGCACCGAGTTGCGGTTGGTCGTCGACGGTCGGTACGCTTGCGCCCATGGACGACACCGCACTGCTGCTCGCACGGTGGCAGTTCGCCTTCACGGTGAGCTTTCACATCATCTTCCCGGCCATCTCGATCGGCCTGGCCAGTTACCTGGCCGTGCTCGAGGGGCTCTGGCTGTGGACCAAGCGCAGCGTCTTCCTCGACCTGTTCAACTACTGGAAGAAGATCTTCGCCGTCGCCTTCGGCATGGGCGTCGTGTCGGGCCTGGTCATGAGCTACCAGTTCGGCACGAACTGGAGCGTGTTCTCGGACAAGGCAGGGCCGGTGATCGGTCCGTTGATGGGGTACGAGGTGCTCTCGGCCTTCTTCCTCGAAGCCGGGTTCCTGGGCGTCATGCTGTTCGGCCTCAAGCGCGTCGGGCCGAAGCTGCACTTCTTCGCCACCTGCATGGTCGCCTTCGGCACCGCGCTGTCCGCGTTCTGGATCCTCGCGGTCAACAGCTGGATGCAGACACCCCAGGGCTTCGCGTTCAACGAAGCCGGCCAGTTCGTGCCGACGGACTGGGTCGAAGTGATCTTCAACCCCTCGTTCCCCTACCGGCTCGTGCACATGGTGCTCGCGGCGTACCTGACCACGGCGTTCGTCGTCGGCGGCACCGGCGCCTGGCAACTGCTGCGCGGCCGCGGCAACGGCGGCACGCGCATCATGCTGTCGATGGCGATGTGGATGGCCGCGCTCGTCGCGCCGATCCAGGTCTTCGTCGGCGACCTGCACGGGCTCAACTCGTTCGAACACCAGCCGGCCAAGGTTGCCGCGATGGAAGGTCATTTCGAGACGCGCAGCGGCGCCCCGCTGCTGCTCTTCGGCTGGCCGGACATGGAAGAAGAACGGACCAAGTACGCGATCGAGGTGCCGAAACTCGGCAGCCTGATCCTCACGCACGACTGGAACGGCACCGTGCGCGGGCTCAAGGAGTGGCCGCGCGAGGAACGCCCGCCCGCCGCGGTCGTGTTCTGGAGTTTCCGCGTGATGGTCGCGGCCGGCGTCGCGATGTTCGCCGTCGGGCTCTGGAGCCTCGCATTGCGCGCCCGCAAGCGGTTGTACGACCAGAAGACGTTCCTGCGCGTCGTCACCGCGCTGACGCCGGTCGGCATCGTCGCGGTGATCGCCGGCTGGATCACGACCGAGGTCGGACGCCAACCCTATACGATCTATGGCCTGCTCAAGACCGCAGAGTCGGCTTCTTCGGTCGCTGCCGAGGCCGTCGCCACCTCGCTCGTCGCGTTCGTGCTCGTCTACTTCGCGGTGTTCGGCGCCGGCGCGTTCTACATGCTGCGCCTCATGAGCCAGCCGCCGCACCCGTCCGAACCGGAGTTGCCGCCGAACGAGCCGATGCGCGCGCAGGGCCTGATGCCGGCGCCGGTGATGGGCCACGCTCCCACCTCTGCCACCTCTCCCGCCGGAGCGGGAGAGGTCGACCGCAGGTCGGGTGAGGGCGCGCGCAGCGCGGGTGAGGGGAATCAGCCATGACGCTCGACCTCGCGATGATCTGGGCCGGCCTGATCGCGTTTTCCGTGATCGCCTACGTCGTACTCGACGGGTTCGACCTCGGTGTCGGCATCCTGTTTCCGTTCGTGCCCCAGGAAGCGCATCGCGACGAGATGATGAATTCCGTCGCGCCGGTCTGGGACGGCAACGAGACCTGGCTCGTGCTCGGCGGCGGCGGCCTGTTCGCGGTGTTCCCGCTCGCCTACGCCATCATGATGCCGGCGCTGTACGCGCCGGTGATCGCGCTGCTGCTCGGCCTGATCTTCCGCGGCGTCGCGTTCGAGTTCCGCTGGAAGACGAAGCGCGGCAAGTTCCTGTGGGACTGGGCCTTTGCGGGCGGCTCGACGATCGCGGCGTTCGCCCAGGGCGTCGCACTCGGTGCACTCGTGCAGGGCATCCCGGTCGAGGGTCGCGCGTACGCGGGCGGCTGGTGGGACTGGCTCACGCCGTTCAGCCTCGTCACGGGCGTCGCGGTCGTCATCGGCTACGTCCTGCTCGGTGCCACTTGGCTGATCCTGAAGACGTCGGGCCACGTGCAGGAACGCGCGTACCGGTTCGCCTACCTGAGCGGGCTCACGACGCTCGCGCTGATCGGCTTCGTGAGCCTGTGGACGCCGTTCCTCGAGTCGGCCTACATGCAGCGCTGGTTCGCGTTTCCGCAGATCCTGTACGTCGCACCGGTGCCGGCCCTGGTCGCCGTCGCCGCGTGGGTGCTGCTGCGCGGCTTGAAGCAGCGCCACGAACGCAGCCCGTTCTTCGCGTCGCTCGCGTTGTTCCTGCTGTGCTACGTCGGCCTGTTGATCAGCTTCTACCCGTACCTCGTGCCGACCTC
>Ga0065704_10070476_pt1 | contig 23424 bp, 21 predicted proteins | sample SwiRhicommuniRL2_FD_59091 | JGI IMG/M metagenome (GOLD analysis project Ga0065704, IMG submission 59091) | Switchgrass rhizosphere bacterial communities from Rose Lake, Michigan, USA - RL2 v2 (version 2) | ecosystem: Host-associated > Plants > Roots > Rhizosphere > Soil | place: East Lansing, MI | reverse complement strand
GGCGGGGTTGGACCCCGCCGCGCTACGCGAGCGCCTGGCCGCGCAGTTGCCGGCGCACATGCTGCCGTCCGCGTTCGTCGTCCTCGACGCGCTACCGCTGCTGCCCAACGGCAAGATCGACCATGGCGCGCTGCCCGCACCCGACATTGCGCCGCCGCGGCCCGCCTCGTCGCCGCAGCAACAGGCGCTGTGCGCGCTGTTCGCCGACGTGCTGGAACGCGACGAGGTCGGCGTCGACGCGGACTTCTTCGAACTCGGTGGCCACTCGCTGCTGGCGCCGCGGCTGGTCGCGCGCATCCGCGACGTGCTCGGCGCGCGCGTGTCGGTGCGCGACGTGTTCGAGGCGCCGACCGTGGCCCTGCTGGCCAAACGCCTGGATGCGCCGCTGCGCGCGTTGTCCTCGTTCGAGGCGGTGTTGCCGATCCGCGCCCGGGGCGAGCTGGCGCCGCTGTTCTGCCTGCCCCCGGCCGGTGGCCTGGGCTGGTGGTACCAGGGCCTGGCGCGCCATCTCGATCCGCGCCGGCCGATCTACGCCTTGCAAGGCCGTGGGCTGCGCGCGAACGAACCCCTTCCGCGCAGTCTGGAAGAAGTGGCCGAAGCGTGCCTGGCGCAGATCCGCGCACTGCAGCCGAACGGGCCGTACCACCTGCTCGGGTGGTCGTATGGAGGCACGCTCGCCTTCGAGGTCGCGCAACGCATGCAAGCGCGAGGCGACACCGTCGCCCTGCTCGCCCTGCTCGACAGCTACCTGCTCACCGCCCTGCCCGGCTTCGACGCGGACGCCAACCGCAAGCCGCACGCGCGCATCCTCGCCGATTTCCTCGACGTCTCCGGCTGCGCTCCGGACGACTGCGATGCCGCATCGCTCGACTACGAACGCGCCGCGCAGCTGCTGTCCGACAGCGTGTACTCCGGATTCGACGCCGACCAACTGCAGCGTCTGGTCGCGGCCACCGCCAACGACGTCGACCTGCTCGGCCGCTATCGGCCGGGTGCGCGGCCGCGCATGGACGCGGTGTACTTCAACGCCACCGCCGGCAAGCGCGAAGCCTCGCCCGGCCCGGCCGAGTTCGCCGCCGCGCTCGACGGGCGCCTGCATGTCCATGACCTCGACTGCCGCCACGACGAGATGGCGCATCCGCAGCACCTGGCGCGGATCGGCCGCGTGCTCGCGCAGCGCTACCGGTTGTGACCACGGCCGTTCCCGCTCGCCCCCGCCCCAATCGAGACAGCCGCATGACCCGCCTCGCCATCGACCGCCGCAAGACCCTGCCCGAGCAAGGGCTGCCCTGGAACGCGCTGCAGGACGCCATGTCCGACATGCGCAGCGGCGACGCCGACTGGCGACACGGACGCACTCCGCTGCACGTCTATTACGCCGGCGAGGACGTGCTGGACGTCGCGCGCCGTGCCTATGCGATGTTCATCAACGAGAACGCGCTCGCGCCCGCGGCGTTTCCCAGCCTGCAACGCATGCAGGACGACATCATCGACATCGCGCTGTCGCTGCTCGGCGGCGGTCCGCGCGGCGGCGGCAGCATGACCTCCGGCGGCACCGAGAGCATCATCCTGGCCGTACGCAGCGCGCTGCGCGCCTTCCGCCACCGGCATCCGCATATCGCGCGGCCGCGTCTGTTGCTGCCGACCAGCGCCCATCCCGCCTACGACAAGGCCGCCGACCTGATGCAACTGGATGTGCTGCGGGTCCCGATCGGCCAGGACTACCGCGCCGACGTCGAGGTGCTGGCGCAGAACCTGACGGCGGACACCCTGATGATCGTCGCCTCGGCGCCGTCGCTGCCCTTCGGCGTCATCGATCCGGTCGAATCCATCGCCCGGCTGGCGCGCGAGCACGGCGTCTGGCTGCATGTGGACGCCTGCATCGGCGGTTTCCTGGCCCCGCACGTGGCGAAGTTCAAGCCGGGACTGCCGCGCTTCGATCTCTCCGTCCCCGGCGTGCGCTCGCTGTCGGCCGACCTGCACAAGTTCGGCTACAGCGCCAAGGGAGCGTCGGTCATCCTCTACGCCGACGCCGAGGACATGGACTACCAGCACTTCGAATACTTCGACTGGCCCAAGGGCATGTATCGCACCCAGACCCTGACCGGCACCCGCCCCGGTGGCACCGTCGCCGCGGCTTGGGCGGTGCTGCACTACCTGGGCGAGAACGGCTATCGCGCCCTGGCGCACCGGGTGATGCGCCTGCGCGATCGCTACATCGCCGGGATCCGCGCCATTCCCGACCTGCACCTGTTCGGCGAGCCGGACCTGAGCGTGATCGCCTACGGTTCGCAGGAACTGGACATCCATGGCATCGGCGATGCCATGCAGACGCGCGGCTGGTACGTCAGCCGCCTCTCGCACCCTCCCGCCCTGCATATGACCGTCACGCCGGGCCATGACCTTGGCGTGGACGCCTATCTTGCGGACCTGGCGCAGTGCGTGCACACGCACGAGCGCGGCAAGCTGGCCAATCTGGCCAGAACGATCGTCACCTACTGAACCGTCCCATCCATCACCACAGGAGCACTCCATGAGCAATCCCTTCGACGATGCCGACGGCGTCTTTCTGGTCCTGGTCAACGACGAGAACCAGCATTCGCTGTGGCCGGAATTCGCCGCGATTCCGGAAGGTTGGCGCCAGATACACGGTCCCGACACGCGCCAGGCCTGCCTGGAGTACATCGAGACCCATTGGACCGATATGCGGCCGGCCAGCCTGATCCGCGCCATGCAGGAAGACGCGAACTGAGACGAGCGGCGGAGGGGGCTTCCGCGGTCGCCGCCGCGGAAGCAGCTGATCCCGCGTTCGACGCGCCCCGCGTCGTCGCCGCGCTCAGCGCACCGGCAGACTGATGTAGCTCGCCTGCTGGGGCGTATGCCAGATGCGCTGCGTCGCCTTCTGGTAGTCGCCGGGCTTGGCGAAGTAGATGTTGGGCACGTAGGTCTGCGGATTGCGGTCGTACAGCGGGAACAGGCTGGACTGCACCTGCACCATCACCCGGTGGCCGCGCTGGAAGGTGTGGTTGGCGGTGGGCAGGCCGAAACGGTAGGCGAGCGGCTGGTTCGGCGCGATCGGCTTGGGCGTTTCGAAGCTCTCGCGGTAGCGGCCGCGGAAGATCGCCAGCGACACCGGCAACTCGTAGCCGCCCAGCTTGGGATCGGACGCCATCTGCTCCGGATACACGTCGATCAGCTTCACCACCCAGTCGCTGTCGCTGCCGCTGGTGGACGCCTGCAGGTGCACTTCCGGGGCGCCGGCGATGCTGAGCGGGGCGTCCAGCGGTTCGCTGACGTAGGTCAGCACATCGGTGCGGCCGTCGACGAAGCGCTGGTCGTGCACCAGCCAGGTGGTCCACATGTCGCGGTCGCCGAACGCGACCGGGCGCGGCACGAACGGCACCGGCTTGGCCGGGTCGGACACGTACTCCTCGTACTCGCCCTGCCCGGCCTGCGGCGCGTCGAACGACAGCTTGCCGCCGGCCGCCAGGTACAGCGGCTTGCTGCGCGACGCGCAGCCCTGGGCGCAGCTGCGCGGCCACGCCTGCAGGCGGTCCCAGTGGTTCTCGCCGGTGTTGTAGATGAACACCGGCGGGGTGTCGGCCTTGGGCGCGCCATCGACCAGGTACTGGTCGAAGAACGGCTTGAGCACGTCGCGGCGGAACTGCAGCGCGGTGTCGCCGTCGAACTTCAGCGCGCCCAGCGCCGAACCGTCGTAATTGACCTGGCTGTGCCGCCACGGGCCCATCACCAGATAGTTGCGGTCGTTGCCGGTGTCGCGCGGCTCCATCGCGGCGTAGCTGTGGATCGCGCCCCACATGTCCTCCTGGTCCCACAGCCCCTGCAGCCACATCGTCGGCACCTTCAGCGGCGTGCGCGCCATCACCTTGTCCAGCGCCTGCTCCTGCCAGAACGCGTCGTAGGCCGGGTGTTCGGTGAGCTTGCGCCACCACGGCAGTTGCTCCAGCCCCGCGGCCTTGGCGTAGTCGCCGGCCGAGCCGGCGCGCAGGAAATTGCTGTAGTCGTCGTAGCCTTGCCGCGGGATGCCAGCGCCCTTGCCGCGCTTGCTGAGCTGGCCGGTGAAGTAGTCGAAGTTGACCTGGCGGAAGGCGCCGTAGTTGAGCCAGTCGTCGCCCATCCAGCCGTCGATCATCGGGCTTTCCGGCGCGGCCACCTTCAGCGCCGGGTGCGGGTCGGTCAGCGCCATCACCACGGTGAAGCCTTCATAGGACGAGCCGATCATGCCGACCTTGCCGTTGGACTCGGGCACGTGCTTGACCAGCCAATCGATGGTGTCCCAAGCATCGGTGGCGTGGTCGACCTTGCTGCCGTTGAGCGGGCCGCGCAGCGGCCGGGTCATCACGTAGTCGCCCTCGGAACCGTACTTGCCGCGGATGTCCTGGAACACGCGGATGTAGCCGCCGTCGACGAACACTTCGTCGCCCTGCGGCAGCAGGTCGCGCATGTGCGGCGAGGCCAGGCGGCTGGCGCGGCCGCTGGCGTCGTAGGGCGTGCGGGTCAGCAGGATCGGCGCGCCGTGCGCGCCCTTGGGCAGCACGATCACCGTGTGCAGCTTGACGCCGTCGCGCATCGGGATCATCACCTCGCGCTTGATGTAGTCGTTGGCCGCGGTCGGCGCCACGAACGGCTTGCCGGTGATGTCCGGCGTCATCGGCGCGGTCTGGGCCTGCGCGGCGGTGGCCAGGGCGGCAGCGATCAGGGTGGCGAGCAAGCGGGCGGCGATGGGTCGCATGGGACCTCCGAACAGTGAGGAGGCGACTGTAGGCGCAATTGCCGCCGGCGCGGAAGTGTCGCCGCGACGAGAACCCGCCGCGCGCGGCATCGCGAATCCGCACGGTGGCGGCCCCTCGCGTCCGTCACGGAGCGATGGGCGATAATGGATGTTTTCCGAGACGGCCTGCCCGGCATCCTCGTGTGCCGGCCGCAGGTCTTCGCTGCCGCCATGGTCGATGTCCCCACGCTGCTCGGTTACACCACCGTGCTGCTGCTGTGCCTGTCGCTGCTGGTGCTGGTCGCGCGCCCGCGCGCGGGCAATCGCCTGTGGCTGGCGATGCCGTTCCTGGCCGGTGCCTGCGGCTGCGGCTTGCTGATCCAGCCGCAGGCGTTCCCCGGCCGGCTCGGCCTGCAACTCGGCGCGTTCTGCATCACCCTCGCCTACGCGTTCGGCTGGCAGGCGATACGCGCGTTCTACGAGCGTCCGCCGAAATGGGGCTGGCTGCTGTTGCCGGGCCTGCTGTGGCTGGGCCTGGCCATCGCCGTGTTCGGCCGCTACGGCTGGACCACGGCCAACGCCAGCCTGCGGGTCGGGCTGGTCTGCCTGTACAGCGCGTTGCCGGCGTGGGAGCTGTGGCGCCGGCGCAAGGGCGGCGTGCCGTCCACCGGCCTGCTGTCGCTGGTGTTCTGGGTGGCCGCGGCGCTGGCCGCACTGGCCGCGGTCCTCGCCCACTGGTTGCCGCAGCCGCTGGGCGCGGCGCCCACCCAGACCTGGGCGGTGGTGTTCTACAACGTCAGGATCCTGCTGCACGTGCTGCTGGCCAGCGCGCTGCTGGTGGCCATGCACAAGGAGCGCGAGGCGCTGCGCTACTACGACGACTCGGTGCGCGATCCGATGACCGGCCTGTACAACCGCCGCTTCTTCCAGCAGCGCGCCGAGGAATGGCGCGACCGCGGCGCGCGGCGGCGCTCCGTGCTGTTCTTCGACATCGACCATTTCAAGCGCATCAACGACCGCCATGGCCACCGGCTCGGCGACGCGGTGATCGTGCTGGCCGCGCAGGTCGCGCGACGCAGCCTGCGCAAGGGCGACTGGACCTTCCGCTTCGGCGGCGAGGAGTTCGTCTGCGTGCTGCCCGATACCGACCTGGCGCAGGCCTGCGCCCTGGCCGAGCGCTTGCGCCTGGCGTTCATGGCCCAGGCCAGGGAGGTGGAGGGACGCCGCCTCGACGCCACCATCAGCATCGGCGTGGCGACCTCGATTGGCGGCCAGCCGCCAGTCGAGGCGCTGGTGGCGCAGGCCGACCGCATGCTCTATCGGGCCAAGGCCGCAGGACGCAACCGCACGGTGTCGAGCGGCGACGACCATCCGTTGCGCGCCGACTCCTAGCGCGTGCCGTCAGCGGCACGACGCGAAGCGCAACACCGCGACGTCGCGGCACACGCTCGGTGCCGCGCCTGGCCCTCGCCGCGCGCGGCGCCTCGTGGTGGACCTGGAATGACGTGACGGCAAGGCCACCCGGATCGCGCGACGCAGCGTCTGCGGGCGCGCTTATCGAACGCATACGTTCAACGGAACGCGGCGCACGCTGGGGTTGGCACGCTGCGGCGCCACGCACGTGCCGCGACGATCGCCGGGCGGTCGGGACGCCCAACGGACGCATCAGCCCAAGCGGATGCCCGGCCCCAGCACCGCGACGAACCACAGGCTGGCCAATGCGCCGGCGACCCGCCAGCCGATGCCCAACCGCAGCCCATCGCGCTCGACTGGCGCGGGAGGCAGGAAGGATGGCAACGCCAGCATGCCAGCCATGGCCAGGAATCCCGTCGCCACACCCGAACTCAACACCAGCGTCCAGCCGACCGGGTTGAACAGCGCACCCAACGTGAGCAGCAACCCGAAGCCGAGGTAGGAGACGCGACAGGCACGCGCGGCCTGCGTGGCGGACAAGACGCCATCGGCGCACAGTGTCGCCAGTGCGGCCGACGCGACGCGCATGGCCGCCCAATAGCCGACGATGCCGGCGATCCCCAGCGGAATCCGCCAGGCCGGCGCATTGCCGATGGCAGCGAACACCGTCGCCCAATCGCCGCTCCCCAGCAGCGCCGAATAGACCAGATAGGCCGCTGCATTGAACAGATTGAACGTGCCAACGACCCAGGCGGCATAGCGCCATGCCGCTGGCAGGCCGGTGCGACGCGCCAGGGCGAGCGTGAGCGCGGAACAGAGATTGAACGCCGGGCCGGCCAGGGCGATCCAGGGCGAGGTGCCGACGCTGCTCAGGCCGATGGTCGAAAGCAGCCGCATGCTCACGCCGGGCGTGAACATCGCGACCACGGTGTGCGCGAGTTCGTGTCCGGTATCGCCGACCACGGCGGCCAGCGCGGCGACGGCAAGCAGCGAGAGGAAACGCAGACCGCCACGCCCGGCCTGCATGTCAGTGCCGCACCTGGCCCTCGCCGCGCACCACGAAGCGCTCCACGGTCAGCGCTTCCAGGCCCATCGGACCGTAGGCGTGCAGGCGCGTGGTGGAGATGCCGATCTCCGCGCCCAGGCCCAGTTCGCCGCCGTCGGAGAAGCGCGAGGAGGCGTTGACCATCACCACCGCCGCGCGCAGCGCCTGCACGAAGGCCTCGGCATGGGCCGCGTCCGCGGTGGCGATGACCTCGGTGTGGTCCGAGCCGTAGCGGCGGATGTGCGCGATCGCCGCGTCCAGGTCCGGCACCACCGCGATCGCCAGGATCAGGTCCAGGTATTCGGCGGCGTAGTCGTCGTCGCTGGCGCTGTCGATGTCCGGCAGCAGCGCGCGGGTGGCGGCGTCGCCGCGCAGCGCCACCCCGCGCGCCTGCAACGCCTGCGCCGCCAGCGGCAGGAAACGCGCGGCCACGTCGGCGTGCACCAGCAGCGTCTCCAGGGAGTTGCAGGCGGCCGGCCGCGTGGTCTTGCCGTCGACCAGCAGCCTCACCGCCAGGTCCAGGTCCGCCGAGGCGTCGACGAACAGATGGCACACGCCCTTGTAGTGCTTGATCACCGGCACCCGCGCATGTTCGGCGACGAAGCGGATCAGGCCCTCGCCGCCGCGCGGGATCGCCAGGTCGACGAGGTCGTTGAGCTGCAGCAACTCCAGCATGGTCTCGCGGCGCAGGTCCTCGACCAGGGTCAGCGCGGCCTCGCCGATGCCGGCCTCGCGCAGCGCGCGCCGCAGCGCCGCGGCGATCGCGGTGTTGGAGTGGATCGCCTCGGACCCGCCGCGCAGGATCACGCCGTTGCCGGCCTTGATGCACAGCGCGGCGGCGTCGGCGGTGACGTTGGGCCGTGCCTCGTAGATCATCGCCACCACGCCCAGCGGCACGCGGATCTTCTGCACGCGGATGCCGTTGGGGCGGACGTCGTCGCGGGTGACCTGCCCGACCGGATCGGGCAAGGCCGCCACCTCGCGCAGCGCCGCGGCGATGCCGTCCAGGCGCTTGGCGTCCAGCGCCAGCCGATCGAGCATCGCGCTGCCGACGTCCTTGGCCCGCGCCGCCTCCAGGTCGCGCGCATTGGCGGCGAGGATCGCCTCCGCATCGGCCTGCAGCGCCGCCGCCATCGCCTCCAGCAAGGCCTGTTTGGCCGCCGACGACAACTGCGCCAGCGCTTGCGCGGCATCGCGGCATTGCAGGGCCTGGGTGCGGATGGAGGTCATTGGGGGCTCCTGTGGCTGGGATTCGGGATTCGGGATTCGGGATTCGGGATTCGGGATTCGGGATTCGAAAAGGCTACGCGCGGCGCCGGGAAATGAAAGGCGACGAGCGCAAGGCGCGAGGCATGCGCGCGCATTGCAGCGGGATCCGCGGCGCTGTCGCGGCTGGCGCGGGGCCGGTGCAGTTAGGCCGATTCCCCATTCCCCATTCCCGATTCCCGCACCACCACCAGATCGTCGCGATGAATCACGTTCTCGCCATAGTTGTAGCCCAGGATCGCCTCGATGTCGCGCGAGTGGCGGCCGGCGATGCGACGGATGTCCACCGCCGCGTACTGGCTGACCCCGCGCGCCAGGCAGCGCTCGCCGGCCGCGTCGCGCAGGCGCACCTCGACCATGTCGCCGCGGCGGAACTCGCCCACGGCGCCGGCAATGCCGCCCGGCAGCAGCGAAGCGCCCTTGTCGAGCAGCGCGGCCGCGGCGCCGGCATCGACCAGGATCGCCCCGGGTTCCACCGGCACGTGGCGCAGCCAGTACTTGCGCGCGGCGATGCGGGTGCGCGCGGCATGGATGCGGGTGCCGCGCAGGCGGTCCTGGGCCAGGCCGCGCACCACCTCGGCGCTGCGGCCGTTGAACAGGTAGGTCTCGATGCCGGCGGCGCCGGCCTTGGCCGCGGCCTCCAGCTTGGTGCGCATGCCGCCGGTGCCCACGCCGCTGCCGCTGCCGCCGGCCATCGCCAGCACCGCCGCGCTCAGTTCCTGCACCTCGTGCAGCGGCTGCGCCTGCGGGTCGCGGCGCGGGTCGGCGGTGTACAGGCCGTCGATGTCGGTGGCGATGAACAGCGCATCGGCGTCGACCAGCGCGGCGACGATCGCGGCCAGGTTGTCGTTGTCGCCGAGCTTGAGTTCGTCCACCGACACCGTGTCGTTCTCGTTGACCACCGGCAACGCACCCAGCCGCAACAGCTCGCCCAGGGTGGCGCGTGCGTTGAGGTAGCGGCGGCGGTTGCGCAGGTCGTCGTGGGTCAGCAGCACCTGCGCCACCGGCCGCTCGAAGAAGCGCTGCCACAGCGCGATCAACTGCGCCTGGCCGAGCGCCGCCAGCGCCTGCCGCGCCGCCAGCGCCGCGCCGGCTTCGGCGGCCTTGGGCACGATCGCGCGACCGGCGGCCACGGCGCCGGAGGACACGATCACCAGTTCGCGCCCGGCGAGCAGGTTGGCCGAGACGAACTGCGCCAGGCCCAGCGCGAAGCGTGGCGTGAGCCCACCGCCGTCGGCGGCCAGCAGGCTGCTGCCGACCTTGAGCACCGCGCGTCGCCACGGCGGCAGTGCCTGTTCGGGAAACGGCGAAACGGCGGCAGCGGCATGCGGGGTCATCGAGGCTGTCTCAGCGGACGTTCCATTCGTGCACGGTCAGGTCCGAGGCCCGCATCGTCACCAACGGATCGGTGGCGACGATGGCCTGCGCCTGGGCGAGGCTGTCGACGTTGCACAGCACATAGGCGCCGCCGCTGCCGTCGGCGAATCCACCGGTCAGCTGCAGCCGGCCCTGCGCGCGCAACGCGTCGAGGAACGCCAAATGCGGCGGCACGGCGGCGGCGTCGAAATCGGGCCGGCGCATCGCCAGCACCAGGTAGACGGTCGTCATTGCGGGGGCTCCAGCTCGGCGGGTTCCCGGTCGCCGTGGCTGTGCGGCGCCGATATCACCAGGAAGCGGACGTCGGCCGTCGAGGCATTGCGCATCCGGTGCGCGGCGCCCGGCGGCACGTGCAGGCCGTCGCCGGCATGCAGCACGTGCACCACGCCCTCCAGCTCCAGCGCCGCCTCGCCATCCAGCACGCGGAAGAACTGCCGCGCGCGCAGGTGGCGGTGGCGCACCTCGGCCGCGCCGGGCGGCATGCGCTCTTCGATCACGCTCAGGTCCGGCACGTCCAGGAGGTGCCAGCCATCGCAGTTGCCGCCCCAGGTGTAGTGACGGGCCGAGGCGATGTCGACCGGTCTCATCCGGCCAGCGCCTGCCAGCGCGCCTGCAGCTCGTCCAGGCGCAGATCGGCGGCGGCACCCGGCGACACCCGCGCGGCGAGGCTGCCCTCCGGCGTGCGCCCCTGCCCTGCGCTGTCGGCGGACGCGGCGGCGGCCTGGTAGGCCTCGCGGAACGGCACGCCGGCGACCGCGGCTTCCACCGCCACGTCGGTGGCGTACATGCCCGAATCGATCGCCGCGCGCAGCCTGTCCTCGCGCCACTCCAGGTTGGCCAGCAGCGCCGGCAGCAGTTCCAGCGCGGCCAGGCCGCGGCCGAAGCCGTGGAAGATCGCGCCCTTGCTGCTCTGCAGGTCGCGGTGGTAGCCGGACGGCAGCGACAGCAGCTGCTCGATCTCGGTGCGCGCCGCGGCCACGCTGGCGTGGGTGGCGCGCATCAGTTCGATCACGTCCGGGTTGCGCTTGTTGGGCATGATCGAACTGCCGGTGGTGTACTGCGCCGGCAGCGCCACGAACCCGAATTCGCCGCTGGTGAACAGCGACAGGTCCCAGGCCAGGCGGCGCAGGTCCAGGGTGGCGCTGCCCAGCGCTTCCAGCGCGGCCATCTCGAACTTGCCGCGCGACAGCTGCGCGTAGATCGGGCTGACCTGCAGGCGCGCGAAGCCGAGCGCGGCGGTGGTGTGGGCGCGGTCCAGCGGCAGGTTGACGCCGTAGCCGGCGGCGGTGCCGAGCGGATTGCAGTCGACCAGGCGCAAGGTGTCGCCGGCGCGCAGCGCGTCGTCGATGAAGGCCTCGGCCCAGCCGGCCCACCACATGCCGGCCGAGGACACCACGGCGCGCTGGATGTGGGTATAGCCGGGCACCGGCAGGTCGCGCTCGGCCTGCGCGCGGTCCAGCGCCACCTTGGCGATCTCCGCGCTCAGTTGCGCCAGCCGCGCCAGCCTGTCCTTCAGCCACAGCCGGGTGGCGACCAGGATCTGGTCGTTGCGGCTGCGCCCGGTATGGATCTTGCGCCCGGCATCGCCGAGGCGTTCGGTCAGCCGCGCCTCGATCGCCGAGTGGCCGTCCTCGAAGCGCGCATCCAGCACGAACGCGCCGCCGCGGAAATCCTCGGCCAGCACCGCCAGTTCGCGCTGCAGCCCGGCCAGTTCGTCGGCCGAGAGGATGCCGATGCGCTGCAGGCCTTCGGCATGCGCGCCGCTGGCGGCGATGTCGTGCAGGAAGAATTCGCGGTCCAGGAGCACGTCGTCGCCGGCCAGGAACGCCTGGATCTGCGTGTCGACGGCGACGCCGGGTTTTTGCCAGAGGAGGTTGGTCATTGGGGGGCCGGGAATGGGGATTGGGGAATCGGGATTCGAAAGCGGCGCGCTGCGTCCGTGATGGATGCGGTGCGGACGTGGGGGACCTACTCCGGGGTGTCCATGGACGGAATCGACGTCAGTTCGTCCACGCCCAGCGCCAGGTTGAGGTTCTGCATCGCCTGTGTCGCCGCGCCCTTGAGCAGGTTGTCCAGCGTCGCCACCAGCACCAGGCGCTTGTTGCCCGGGGCCAGGGTGAAGCCGCCGAGCTGCACGCCGTGGCGGCCAGCGATACGGCTGACCCACGGCGCCTCGTCGATCACCTCGATCAGCGGCTCGCCGGCATAACGGGCGCGATACAGCTGCTGCACCGCCTCCAGCTTCAGCGGCTGCTGCAGCCACAGGTTCACGGTCATGGTGATGCCGCGGAAATGCGCTGCCACGTGCGGCATGAACTCCACCGGCACGCCGAGCTGCGCGGACACCTCGCGCTCGTGCATGTGGTCGGTCAGCGCGTACGGCATCAGGTTGTCGTGCAGCAGCGCCGGGTTGTTCTTGTCCGACGGGGAGGTGCCGGCGCCGGAATAGCCCGACACGCCGAAGCACTGCGGCGGGCCGGCGAGCTGCTCGCGCAGCGGCGCGATCGCCAGCTGCATCGCGGTGGCGTAGCAGCCCGGGTTGCTGATGCGGCGCTGCCCAGCGTAGCGCGCGCGGGTCAGTTCCGGCAGGCCGTAGTACCAGGCCGGGTCGAAGCGGTAGTCCGCGGACAGATCGATCACGATGGGATCGGCCGCCCCGGCGCCGACCGCCGCGTCCAGCGCCGCCACGTAGGGCGCGGCCTTGCCGTTGGGCAGCGCCAGCACCACCACGTCGGCGCGCTTGGCCGCCACCGCCTCGGGATCGAGGTTCTCGTAGCGTAGCTCGCCCCGGTAGGCATCGTGGTGCGCATCGACGCGCTGCCCGTCCAGCTCGCGCGAGGACAGGAACGCCAGGCGCAGTTGCGGATGCGCGGCGATCAGGCGGATCAGCTCGGCGCCGGTGTGGCCGCGGGCGCCGACGATGCCGATTGAATAAACGGGAGTGCTCATGCGTGCGAATCCAGGCGGAACTGCAGGTGGCGTTTCACCCCGGCCCATTCCGTATCGATGATGGAGAAGACGACGGTGTCGCGCGGGGTGCCGTCGGCGTGGCGCTTGTGGTTGCGCAGCACGCCGTCCTGCTTGGCCCCCAGCCGCGCGATCGCGCTGCGCGAGGCATGGTTGAACCAGCTGGTCTCGAACACCACGCTGAGACAGCCGAGCGTGTCGAAGGCATGCCCGAGCAGCAGCAGCTTGGCCTCGGTGTTCAGGCCTGTGCGCTGCACCCGCGGCGCATACCAGGTGTAGCCGATCGACAGCGTCGGCACCTGCGGATCCAGGCCGTAGAAGCGCGTGCTGCCGACGATCTCGCCGTGCGCATCGCGCACCACGAACGGCAGCACCCGGCCCAGCGCCTGCACCTCCAGGGCGGCGGCGACATAGGCGTCCACGCGCTCCGGCGCCGGTACGTTGGTGTACCACAGCGCGTCCAGGCCGCTGCCGTGCAGGGCGGCGCGCAGGCCCTCGGCGTGCGCCGCCTGCAGCGGTTCCAGGCCGACGTGGCGGCCGCGCAGCGTCGGCACGCGGCGCCAGGATTCGGGAAGCACGGGATCGATGCTGGGCATGGCCTGGGTCCTGTGGGCGCCGCTCAACCCTGCAGGGTCGGCGTGCGCGTGGCGCAATGCGCCACGCAGTGCTGGATCTGCTCGAAGCTGTCCAGGCCGTACCAGAACACCTTCCACTTTTCCTGCTTGAAGCAGCCGTCGGACTCGGCGTAGTAGAAGATGTTGACCTGATTGTTGTGGCGCGAGCGCCAGAACAGCTGCGGCGTCTCCTCGCGCATCACGTTCCACACCGCGCGGCCCAGGCCCTCGCCCTGCGCGTCGTCGAGCACCGCGAACTTGTCCAGGTAGGTATAGCCACCCTCGTCGGTGAGGATCACCGCGGTGCGGTAGTTCTCGCTGACGTAGGCGCGCAGCAGCTTGGTGGTGGCGAAGTAGTCCGGCACCAGGGTGCGGCCGAAGCTGGATTCGATCAGGGTCTTCAGCCGCGGCAGGTCCAGCTCGCTCCACGCCGTGGCGCGCAGCACTTTCTCGCCGCGCCGCACCAGGGTGCCCGAGCCCTTGTGGGTGAACAGCTCCTTGGCCAGGTCGGCCGGGCGCGTGATCGACACCGACGACTCCAGCGGCAGCCGGTCCAGCAGGTCCTTGATCTGCTCGATCTTCACCTTCATGCCGCCGTGGATCCACGGCTGCGCGATCAGGTGGTCGTACTCGGTGGACAGGTTGATCGAATCGATCACCCGGCCCTGTTCGTCGAGCAGGCCGCCGGTGCCGGTGAGGAAGATGATCTTGTACGGCTGCAGTTCCTGCACCAGTTCGTTGGCGGCGAAATCGGCGTTGATGTTGAGGATCTGCCCGCTGGGCGTCTCGCCCAGGCTGGTGATGACCGGGATCGAGCCGGCCTGCAAACTGGCCTCGATCGGCGCCAGGTTCACCGCGGTGACCTCGCCGACCAACCCGTAGGTGTCGCGATCCAGGTATTGCGCCTCGAACACGCCACCGGTGATCGAGGTGGCGCGCGCGCCGTTCTGCTGCAACGCCTCGACCAGCTTGAGGTTGGAGGCCTGGAACACCCGGCGCACGATCGCCAGCGCTTCCGGCGAGGTCACCCGCAGGCCGTTGACGGTCTGCTTGTCGATGCCGGCTGCGGACAGCTCCGTGTCCAGCTGCGGGCCGGCGCCGTGCAGCACGATCGGCGTCAGCCCCACCTCCTGCAGGAACGACAGCGAGGAGGTCAGCGCCTCCAGGTCGTCGCGCAGCACCGCGCCGCCGACCTTGACCACGGCGAAGCGCTTGGCGTCCAGTTGCGAGAAGCGCTTGAGGTACTGGCTGATCTCCTTCGCGCTGGCCATGCTCGAGAGCAGGCGCACGATGGTCTGGCGGGTTTGGCGGTTGGCGTGCATGGCGTAGGGCGGTGTCCGAAGGAATCCAGGGTGGAGCCGATCGCGGGATCGGTCCGGGCGACGTGGGAAAGCGCGCGGCTCAGTGCGCGCCGTTGATGATGCGGTGCACCGAGGCGGCGTAGCGCTGCAACTGCTCCAGCGTCACGAACTCGTCGGCGGTATGCGCCTGGGCGATGTCGCCCGGGCCGTAGACCAGCGCGGTGTAGCCGCCGGCGGAGAACAGCGAGGCCTCGGTCCAGAAGTCCACCGCGTTGCCGATCGGCAGCTCCAGCGCATCGGCGACGTCGCGCGCGGCCAGGCGCTTGTCCTCGGCGCGGGCGATGTCGCCCGACGGCAAGCTGGGACCACGGAATGTCTCCTCGAAGTGCGCCGCGGCCGGCTCGGCGAAACCGGCGAAGGTCGCCAGCAAGGCGTCCACGTCCATCGACGGCAGCGGCCGGAAACCGAAGCGCAGCTCCGCCGCCGGCGCGATCATGTTGGCCTTGATCCCGCCTTCGACCCGGCCGATGTTGAAGCGCAGGCCGGTCAGGCCGCCGAAGCGCGCATGCGCCAGCGACTCGACGTGATCCAGGGCCTTGCCGCCCCAGCGCATCGCCTGGTGCAAGGCGCTGGCCGAGGGATCCTGCTTGCCCGACGCATGCCCGGCACGGCCGGCGAAGCGCATCAGCACCGAACTGATGCCGCGATGCGCCAGCACCGCCTCGCTCATCGTCGGCTCGGCCACCAGCACCGCCTCGTAGGCGATGCCGCGGGCCAGGAACGCGGCGATGCAGCGCGGGTCGTTGGCTTCCTCGTCGCTGGAGAACAGGAACGCGGCGTCGCCGTCGCCGGCATTGGCCGCCGCGACCAGCGCCGCCGCCGCGCCCTTGATGTCGCACACGCCCAGGCCGACCACGCGATCGTCCAGGCGCCGCATGGTGTGCGGGTCGGCGCTCCAGTGCGGCGAATCCGGCACCGTGTCCAGGTGCACGTTGAACAGGTACTTCGGCGTGCCGCGCACCGCGTACAGGCTGACCGCGCCGGCGCCGTGGTCGATCACCTCCACCGCGAAGCCGGGCAGTTGCGCGCGGAGGTAGTCGAAGATGCCATCGGTGCCGATCGCCCGCGGCGGGTTGCGGGTATCGAAGGACACCAGCTGCTGCAGGTGATCGAGCGTGGAGGTGAGCAGATCGGTCATGGTCGGTCAGGCCGCCGTGGGGCGGGTGCGATAGAGGTCGGGGTGGGCGATTTCCATCAGCGACTGCGGCCGCGCCGGCGCGGTGAAGCCATGCCGGGCGTACAGCGCATGTGCATCGGACGTGGCGAGCATGAAGCGGCGCAGGCCCTGCAGTTGCGGATGCGCCATGATCGCGGCCACCAGTTGCTTGCCGTAGCCGCGGCCGCGGTACGTGTCGAGCACAAACACGTCAGCCAGGTAGGCGAAGGTCGCGCCGTCGGTGACCGCCCGCGCGAACGCCACCTGCCCCGCGCCCTCGACATAGCCGCCGAAGCACAGCGAACCGGCGATCGCCCGCCGCACCGTGTCCAGCGGGATGCCCAGGCACCAATAGGCCTGCTCGCTGAGGAAGCGATGGATCAACGGCAGATCCAGTTCCTGTTTGTCGGTGCTGATGCGCAGTGCGTGCATGGGTTCCATCACGACAGTTCCTTCTCCCACCGGGAGAAGGTGCCCCCGAAGGGAGCGGATGAGGGTACGGGCGAAGCCTGGTGAAGCGAATCGCGCCAGCGAGGTAAAGGGACAGGCGAAACGCGCAGCCAACGATTGCGAGGCTTCGCCCGTACCCTCACCCCAACCCCTCTCCCGAGGCGAGAGGGGCTTTTCAAAGCATCAGCGGTTGACCTGCGCGTACAACGTCGAGCTCATCCCGAACAGCTTGATGAAGCCCTCGGCCTCGGCCACGCCCCAGTCCGCCGACTGCGCGTAGGTCGCGCCCTTGGCGTTGAGCAGGTGCGGCGACTTCACCGCCACCGCGTCGACGCGGCCGCCGCGGGTCTCCAGCGTCACCTCGCCGTTGACCATCGCCTGCGACGACTTCAGGAAGGCCTCCAGGTCGGTCTTCAGCGGATCGTGGTAGAAGCCTTCGTAGACCAGCTCCACCCACTTGCGCGCCACGTCCGGCTTGAAGCGGTTCTGCTGCTTGGTCAGCACCGCGTCCTCCAGCGCGCGGTGCGCGGCCAGCAGCGCCACCAGGCCCGGCGCCTCGAACACGATGCGGCCCTTCAGGCCGATCACGGTGTCGCCGGTGTACACCCCGCGGCCCACGCCGTAGGGCGCGAACAGCTTGTTGAGCTTGGCCAGGATCTGTTCGCCCGGCAGCGCCTTGCCGTCGAGTTCGACCGCCTCGCCCTGCACGAACTTCAGCTTCACCGTCAGCGGCTCGGTCGGCCACGCGCTGCGCGGCGCGCACCAGCCGCGGGCGCCCTCGCCCGGCGCTTCCCAGCGGTCGATCTCGCCGCCGGACATGGTCAGGCCCAGCAGGTTCTCGTTGATGGTGTAGGCCTGCTGCTTGGCGCGCACGCCGAAGCCGCGCTCCTCCAGGTACTTCTGCTCGTAGGCGCGGGTCTGGGTGTGTTCCTTCTGGATCTCGCGGATCGGCGCGACGATCTCGTAGTCGCCCAGCGCCTTGACCGCCAGGTCGAAGCGCACCTGGTCGTTGCCCATGCCGGTGCAGCCGTGGGCGATGGCCTTGGTGCCCAACTCCTCGGCGCGCTTGAGCGCGGCGTCGACGATCAGGTAGCGGTCGGACACCAGCAGCGGATACTGACCCTGGTAGCCCTCGCCGGCCCACACGAACGGCTTGACGAAGCCGCCCCAGATCGCCGGGCCGCCGTCGACGGTGACATGGCTGGCCGCGCCGAGTTCCGCGGCGCGCTTCTCGATGAAGTCGCGCTCCTCGGCGTCCACGCCGCCGGTGTCGGCGAACACGGTGTGCACCGCATAGCCTTTGGCCTGCAGGTAGGGAATGCAGAAGCTGGTATCCAGGCCGCCGGAGAAGGCGAGGACGATGTCCTTGAGGCCGGGAGTGGGGAGTGGGGATTGGGGATTCGTGGAAGCGGGGTGCTGCGACATGGGGGCGTCTCTCTGCGGTTGACTAAATTAAGAACGGAAGGCGGGGCGCCATTGCGACTCCCCAATCCCGAATCACGAATCCCGGCGGCCCTGGCCAACCAGGGCCGCCATCACCGCCTTCTGCACATGCAGCCGGTTCTCGGCCTCGTCGATGGCGATGCAGTTGGGCGAATCCATCACCGCGTCGGTGGCCTTGACGTTGCGGCGCAGCGGCAGGCAGTGCGAGAACACGCCGTTGTTGGTCAGCGCCATCTTGCGCTCGTCGACGATGAAGTGCTGGTACTGGTCGCGGATCGGCTTCTCCGGGCCCCAGTTGCCGAAGAACGGCAGCGCGCCCCAGCTCTTGGCGTAGACCACGTCGGCGCCGGCGTAGGCGCCGTCGATGTCGTGGCTGACCTGCAGCGAGCCGCCGCTCTCGGCCACGTTCTGCGCCGCCCAGTCCATGTAGCGCTGGTCCAGCACGTAGTCCGGGGTCGGGCACAGCAGGGTCACGTCCATGCCCAGGCGGGTGGCGATGGTCAGCGCGGAATTGGCCACCGCGGTGTTCAGCGGCTTGGGGTGGTAGGTCCAGGTCAGCACGTACTTCTTGCCGCGCAGGTCCTGGGTGCCGAAGTGCTCCTGCAGCGCCAGCGCATGCGCCAACTCCTGGCAGGGATGGGTGATGGTCTCCATGTTGATCACCGGCACCGGCGAATACTTGGCGAAGCTCTTCAACACCAGGTCCTCGCGGTCCTTGGCCCAGTCGACGAACTTCGGAAACGCGCGCACGCCGATCAGGTCCACGTAGCGGCCCAGCACCCGCGCCACCTCGGCGATGTGCTCCTCGGTGTCGCCGTCCATCACCGTGCCCAGGTCGAACTCGATCGGCCAGGCGTCCTTGCCCGGCTGCAGCACCACCGCATGCCCGCCCAACTGGAACGCGCCCAGCTCGAAGCTGGTGCGGGTCCGCATCGACGGGTTGAAGAACACCAGCGCGATCGACTTGCCCTTCAGCTCGCTGCCCAGTTTGTTGCGCTTGAACAGCGCGGCCTGGGTCAGCAGCGCGTCCAGCTCGGCCCGGCTCCAGTCCTGGGTGTTCAAGAAGTGCTTCAGAGACATCGATCGATCCTTTGCAGCGGTGGGGACGCGCGACGCGCGGGAGGTTCTATGGGCAGGTTCTTTACGGGTGAAACTTTTCCGGCCGGTGAAAACGAAAAAACCCAGCCTCGGGCTGGGTTTTCAGAACGAACGACACGACGCTCCGGTTACCCAGCGAGAATGTGGGATTCCGGTCGACGCGCGCGCGACGTCATGCCCGAGGCCATGCGGGCGGCGCTGAGATCGTGCTGGGGCAGGTTCGCTTTCATCGGCGCGCATCCTCGCATGCGCACGCCACAGGCGCAAGCGCGCGCTCAGCGCGGCGGCACCACGACCGCATCGGGCATGTACGGCGCCACCGACACGCGGATGCGCAGCCGGTTGCCCGGATCCTCCGGCAACCGCGAGCGGTACTTGGTGCCCTTGTACACATAGTCCACGTCGTAGGCGATCGGGCGGCGGAACTCGCGGCCGACCTCGACCAGGCGGCAGTTGCGTCCGCTCGATGGCGCCGCCGGTGCCGCGGCGGCGGCGGGCGCTGTCTCGTGGCGGCGGCTGAAGATGTCCTTCACCGAGTCCATCAGCCGGTTCAGGCGGCTGTCGTCCTGTGCCGGCTTGGCCGGCGCGGGCGCCGGGGCCGGCGCCGGCTCGGCGTCGCACTGCTGCTCGGTGCGGGTCGCACGCAGGGTCTGGTAGACCGGCTCCACGTTGAGCACCTGCGCGTAGTCGAGCTTGACGTTCTCGATCACCACCACGCGGTTGCGCGCCTCGCTGTCCTGGGCCCAGGCCGGCGCCGTGCCGCATGCGAACAGGCCGACCAGCGGCAACAACAGGTACGGACGCATCGGCACCAGGCTTCGAGGGACAGAACGAGCAGTGTAGGCATGGCGCCTTGCGTCGGGCTGAACGCAGGCCTACGCGGGCGGCCCGCCCCACGCGACGCCCCCACCCTTTCGCGACCTGGATCGCCCGCGCGGCGCGAGGAAGCGAGAGGAAACGCGCCACGCCGGCAGGGAGACCGCGCGTGCCGCACAGGCGCGCGTCCCCCGCAGCCGCGGCTTTCACGCGCCCGCGCTGGCCGGCAGCGATGCCGCCGCGTGGCCAAGCCCCGTCGCCGAGTCGCCGGGGCGAGCCGTGAACGCATGAGACGCCCCGGGCCGCTGCCGGTAGAATCGAGCGGCTTCCCCACGCCCGATGCCGATGACCCTGCGCCTGCACAACAACCTGACCCGCCGGGTCGACGCCTTCGAACCGCTGGACCCGGTCGCCGGTCCCACCCTCTACGTCTGCGGCCCCACCGTCTACAACTACGCGCACATCGGCAACGCGCGCGGCCCGGTGGTGTTCGACGTGCTGGCCGCGCTGCTGCGGCGGCGCTACGGCGCGCTGCGCTACGCCCGCAACATCACCGACGTGGACGACAAGATCAACGCCGCCGCGCAGGCCCAGGGCGTGCCGATCGCCGCCATCACCGACCGCTTCGCCGCCATCTACCGGCAGGACATGGCCGCGCTGGGCGTGCAGCCGCCGGACCTGGAGCCGGAGGCCACCGCGCACATCCCGCAGATCGTGGCGATGATCGAGCGCCTGATCGGCAGCGGCCATGCCTACGCCGCCGAGGGCCATGTGCTGTTCGCGGTGGGCAGTTTCCCCGGCTACGGCAAGCTGTCGCGGCGCGATCCGGAGGAGATGCTGGCCGGCGCCCGCGTCGAGGTCGCCCCGTACAAGCGCGACCCCGGCGATTTCGTGCTGTGGAAGCCGTCCAGCGACGACCTGCCCGGCTGGCAATCGCCATGGGGCCGCGGCCGCCCCGGCTGGCATATCGAATGCTCGGCGATGGCCGCCGCGCACTTGGGCGAGACCATCGACATTCACGCCGGCGGCGTGGACCTGCAGTTCCCGCACCACGAGAACGAGATCGCGCAGAGCGAATGCGCCCATGGCGGGGCCACCTTCGCCCGTTTCTGGCTGCACAACGGCATGCTCAACTTCAGCGGCGCGAAGATGAGCAAGTCGCTGGGCAACATCGAGACCGTGCACGACCTGATCGCCAAGCATCCGCCGGAAGCGCTGCGCTATGCGCTGCTGAGCGCGCACTATCGGCAACCGCTGGACTGGTCCGAGGCGCTGATCGAGCAGTGCAAGAACACCCTGGACCGGCTGTACGGCACCCTGCGCGCCCTGGACGCGATCGAGGCCACCGCGGCGATCCCGCAGGCGATCGAAACCGCGCTGGACGACGACCTCAACACCCCGCAGGCGCTGGCCGAAGTGGCGCGGATCGCAACCGTGGCGCGGCAACTGCTCGCGCCGGCCGGCGGTCCCGACGCAGCGCGCGACGCGCAGTTGCAAGCGCAATTGCAGCAGGCCAAGTCCGACCTGCTCGGTGCCGGCCTGGCGCTGGGCCTGCTGCAGCAGACGCCCGAGGCCTGGTTCAACCGCGGCGTCGGCGACGGCGACGACGCGCGCATCCAGGCGCTGATCGACGCGCGCAGCGCCGCCAAGAAGAACCGCGACTTCGCCCGGGCCGATGCGATCCGCCAGGAGCTGGCCGACGAAGGCATTGTCCTGGAGGACACGCCGCAGGGCGTGCGTTGGAAGCGCGGGTGAGAACACCCCCTAGAAAAAACGGAGCATGGCTGCTCCCTTCTCCCACCGGGAGAAGGTGGCGCGCAGCCCCGGATGAGGGGACGGGCGAAGCATAGAGAGATGAGGCCCAGCGAGTGGTATCGACAGTTCGCGAGGCTTCGCCCGTCCCCTCGCCCCAACCCCTCTCCCGGTGGGAGAGGGGCTTTGCATCGCTTGATCCTGGATTGCTGATGACCGATACCGATTTCCCGCTCGAACCCACGCCCGCCGCCGCCCAGGCCGCCATCGCCGAGGAATTCGGCTTCTTCGGCGACTGGTCCGAGCGCTACCAGTACCTGATCGACCTGGGCCGCAAGCTGCCCGCCTTCCCCGAGGAATGGAAGACCGAGGAGCACCGCCTGCACGGCTGCCAGTCGATGGTGTGGATCGTGCCCGAAGGCGATGCGCAGCGCCTGGTGTTCCATGCGATCAGCGATTCGGCGATCGTCTCCGGGCTGATCTACCTGGCATTGCGGGTCTACTCCGGACGCAGCGCGGCCGAGATCCTGGCCACCGCGCCGGACTTCGTCGCCGCGATCGGCCTGGGCAAGCATCTGTCGCCGACCCGCAGCAACGGCCTGGCCGCGCTCCTGGCCTTCATCCAGGACAGCGCGCGCGCGCAGGCATGAGCGCGCCGCTGCCGGCCCCGCCGCAGACCCTGCGCACCCTGCTGGCGCATCCCGGCTTCGCGCTGGTGCTGGGCTACCGCATCTGCGCGATGCTCTCCTACCAGATCGTCGCGGTCACGGTCGGCTGGCACATCTACGAAATCACCCGCAACCCGCTGTCGCTGGGGCTGATCGGGCTGGCCGAGATCCTGCCGTTCTTCTGCATCGCGCCGTTCGCCGGCTACCTGGTCGACCATCTGCCGCGGCGGCGGCTGGGCATGCTCGCCAGCCTGGGCCTGGTCGCGACCGCGGGCGTGCTGCTGGCGCTGACCCGCGGCTGGCTGCCGGTGCATGGCGTGTGGCCGATCTACGCGGCGATCGCGCTGACCGGCGCGGCGCGCGCGTTCCTGTCACCGGTGTACAACGCGCTGTTCGCGCGCGCGCTGCCGCGCGAGGCCTATGCGCGCGGCGCCAGCCTCGGCAGCGTGGTGTTCCAGACCGGCATGGTGATCGGCCCGGCGCTGGGCGGGGTGCTGGTCGGCTGGGGCGGCAAGGGCCTGTCCTACGGCGTGGCGATGGCGGTGGCCTGCGTGGCGATGCTGTCGCTGCTGCTGCTGCGCGTCGCCGAACCGGTCCACGACGGCCCGCGCGCGCCGATCTTCCGCAGCATCGCCGAGGGCGCGCAGTTCGTGTTCTCCAACCAGATCATGCTCGGCGCGATGGCGCTGGACATGTTCTCGGTGCTGCTCGGCGGCGCGGTGTCGATGCTGCCGGCCTTCATCCACGACATCCTGCACTACGGCCCCGAAGGCCTGGGCATCCTGCGCGGCGCGCCGGCGCTGGGCTCGGTGCTGGTCGGGCTGTGGCTGGCGCGGCGCCCGCTGCAGCGCAATGCCGGCCGCATCCTGTTGCTGGCGGTGACCGGCTTCGGCCTGTGCACCATCGCCTTCGGCCTGTCGCGACACTTCTGGCTGTCGGCGGCGATCCTGCTGGTCTACGGCATGTGCGACGGCGTGTCGGTGATCGTGCGCTCGACCATCCTGCAACTGGCCACGCCGGACGCGATGCGCGGGCGGGTGTCGTCGATCAACGGCATCTTCATCGGCTCGTCGAACGAACTGGGCGCCTTCTACGACGGGGTGATGGCGCGGCTGATCACGCTCGTGCCCGCAGTGGTGTTGGGCGGATGCGTGACCTTGGTCGTGGTCGGCATCACCGCCTGGAAAGCGCCGAAGCTGCGCAAGCTGGACCTGCGCGACCTGCAGTAAGGCCGGCGCCGCTCAGCGCGCGGTGGCGTCTCCCGCC
>Ga0065704_10070473_pt1 | contig 23564 bp, 19 predicted proteins | sample SwiRhicommuniRL2_FD_59091 | JGI IMG/M metagenome (GOLD analysis project Ga0065704, IMG submission 59091) | Switchgrass rhizosphere bacterial communities from Rose Lake, Michigan, USA - RL2 v2 (version 2) | ecosystem: Host-associated > Plants > Roots > Rhizosphere > Soil | place: East Lansing, MI | reverse complement strand
TACTAATAAAGTCTTCCTCTGATGGGGTAGCCAGTTCATCTGGTGATTGCGGCTCATACAAAACCCCGACAAAAAAACCGCCCCCTCGCATGCCTTCCAATCCATTAATGCACAACTGGTGTGAATGTTTTTTTCTGTTCCATCCATTTTTAGCCATGTCATGGAAAGTTCTGTACTTAATGTTATTCAGATCGAATAAAAGCACCTCGTCACCATTTTTTCTGTTACTGAAGACGGGAACAACCTTAGATGAGTAACCTATTTTCACTTCGAGGCCATCAGCGGTATACCCAATATATTTTACCGTTACCTTTCCGATAAAAAACAAAAGCAACTCTGGTTTGAAATAATTATTATCAGAAAAATAAAGTCGGGCCTGCAGATATGAAATTACTCTTTCAAGTATTTCTCTCCTGTTGATTGCGTTCACTGGATTTTGCATACCAGCAAAAGACATATAAGGCAGTGTCTCAATAAACTCTCCTCTTTGGAACAGGCGATGAAACGCATCGGTTGCGCCCCTGATTTTCCCATCAATAGTCAGATTATTGATTTCAAATCCTGCGTTGAAAACCTTTTCCGGCACCAGGTTTTTATTCGCCACCAGTTTGCCTGAAGGTAAAAGTGCATCGTTTTCCATCCTGTACTTCAAGGCATCAAGAATCATGTCCTGAATAACAGCTGAACTGCTACTACCCGTCCTCTTCGCCAGATTCACTATCATCTGATGAAGTTCAGGATAGGAAAAATTAACCGTTATCCTTTTTTTACTTACCATCACACATTCCTTATAAGGTGTAGCACCTTTAAGATTTTAACAGTGCTGCACTTTTTTAAAAACCAACCTAAATCAAGGATATGTTGCATGTGAAAACAGCCGCTTCCGGCAACGCCCTGCATGGCGGCTTGGTCGACAATAAAATTTTCATCCACGAACTAGGGCAAGAATTAACCCCGTAGTCAGCGTGCCGGGATAACTTAAGAGTGGTTTTAGACCGAATGGCGGGGAGTAATAACAGCCAGAAAACCCGATACAGCGGGGGTATACGAGGTGACAGGTGGCGACTTCAGTGATTATTTACTGCCGGATACTAATTATATGTTTATTGTTGTTCTCTACAGTATGAACAGAATCTTACAGATATAGGGTATACAGAGATTCACTGGGAAGTGGGTATAACGGGAGTAAAGCTACCAGCAGAGGCTAAGGCCAGTAGTGGAGTGAGACAGTGTTTTCTTTGATCGTCCTGTACCTGCATTAAAAGTTACTAAGGCTCTCATGGGTATATCACCCACAACATGAGAGCCTGAAAATGAAACTGAAAGAATGTAACAGCGAGAAGAATACTTACCATATGCAGCGTCTGGAAGCGCTGACAGCCTTCGTGATGAATGAGCATGCCCGTGTATTAGCCTTCGGGCTGGATTTAAGCCTGCCGCAGCACAACCAACACAAGGGTTACGAATCTGCCGTGATAACCCGTTTCATTGCCTCACTGAAAGCTCAGATTACCGCTTATCTGAAAAGGCGTAGCAGAGAAGGTAAACGAATATACCCTTGCCCGGTGTATTACGCGTGGGCCAGAGAGTTCGGTGAGATGAATAGCAACAAGCATTATCACCTGGTGCTCCTGGTTAACCGCGAGGTGTTCAGTTGCATGATGCTTAAACTGGGGTTTAAGGGGACCGGAAGAGGGTTATTGCTAACGATGGCAGCTAAGGCGTGGTGTCACGCGCAGAAACTGAAGGGTAAAGCAAAGGAGAGCGTAAGTTATCATCTGGCAGGCATATTTGAGCTGAACCGCAGAGAGGGAACCAACAGCCTTGATTATGAGAATTACCTGAGTCGGATCTGCTATCTCGCCAAAAAACGTTCCAAAGAAAATGAGGACGGCGAGCGTAACTTTGGCTGCAGTCAGTTTAAGACTAAAGCGAAAAGTTATTTATTACCGGAGAAGTGATTGTAATGACGGAGCACGCAACATTAACTTAAATCAACAGGTTATCGCTGTGGCTCCTGTCTTTTACCCACTCAAAGACAGAAGGATAATCGTCATGAACAATATACTGACTCCCGAAACCGAGCTGATGAACGATAAGCTGGTGGATATGGTCTTCATCACCACCTTTACGGGCTTAACCGATAAGTGGTTCTACAAGCTGATTAAGGGCGGAATGTTTCCGAGACCTATCAAGTTTGGCCGCAGTTCCCGCTGGCTGGAAAGTGATGTCAGGCGCTGGGTGATGGAGCGCATAGAAGAATCACGCAAATAATGCCCTTGAGGCCACTTACACACGCCTTATCCGCAAACAGTAACCCGACACAAGCGCTATGTCAGTAAACGTCTGGCAGGGCTGTTGCTGCGCGTTATTTGTTAAGGGGCGCTGTAGGGATGAAATGAATGACATCCCAGCGGGGTTAAACATAATTAAAAGGGGGAAGTGTCGGATAATTGACTGACACTTATCCCCCGGACTCATCATAGTTAAATTTAATTATTGAAGGTCCAGCTACCGGAATCGGTCGCAATACTGGCTTCGATAATACGGTCACATTTCATATATTTGAACGTGGCCACATCACCGAATTGATATTTGGCTGGCAAGGTTCTGTTACCGACGCTCTCCATTTTACAGTTCCCCCGGTTAACCCTAATGGATTTCAGTACCACGTTGTCATCAGTAATAGTGAGCTGAATAACGCCATATCTGGTATTCCAGCCTTCATTACTGACTGCGCTACCGAACTGAACTTTAAACGGTGGTGTCGTCGGTTGTTGTACCTGCAGTTGCTGAGTGGGTGTAGGTTTATTAGCCTGCTGGCTTCCAACACCATTAATACCATTCTGCAGGAGGCTCCTGGAAACGTTAATCGTACCCGGTTTGCAGGATACGGTGCTGGTTTCCTGCCCCAGTGAATTCATGGTCGTGTAATAAGCATCGCCTGTACCATCATATTCCGAATAATTGAGCGCTACAGCGCCTTCAATATCTTCATTTTCGCCGCGCAGAGTGAAAGAAGCGGTTCCCGTCTCTGATTTAGCGATGACAGTTTGCTTCGCCTCACCGGAAGGGATATCCAGTTTAATGATGGAACCTCCCTCTTCGGAGTCACCACCGGGCTTTTCAAAACTGATGTAAGCGGTATTACTGGCATGACTGAGTGTCATTAGCTCGCCGTTTTCAAGCATGCATTGCAAGTCGTAGCCTCCGCCTGCATAAGCCGACTGGGCAGCAAATAACGATATAAACAATGCAGGAACAATTAGTGGTTTCATTAAACGCTTCCTTATCCAAAAAAATGGTCCCAGGCGTTACCCGCCCACTCAATAACCTTATCTTTCCCCTTACGGGCCAGCTCTTTGACGGGAACAGGTAACGGAAAAGAATCAATAACGTCGTCAAGTATTCCGGAGAGCACGCTGGCAAAGCCGTCTTTCGCCTCCGTCTTTACGTCATCGGTTTTGTACTCTTCCTTAAATTGCGAGGCTGTGCTGCTTTTAGCCCGATCAGGCAATGCACGGATCATCGTTTCGACCAGACGAAGGATGTTGTAGCACTCATCAGCGGAGATCGGGATTACCGGATACCGCGTGAAGCCAAAACGTTCAGTAATGTAAGATTCTTTCTTTTCGATGTTGATGCGCTGTGCCGGGGACGGCTGATGCAGGTATGTATCCCACTCACGGAAGGGTTCGATTTTATCAACCTGGTTGAGGACGAACAAAACGCGCTCACCACCACCTGCTGGGAGCAGAACATTGTTGTAGAAATACTCATCTGCAGAAAAAGCTCGATCATCTCCTTTTATCACCCAGAGGATGAGATCCAGTGAGGGAAGCAAAGTACGGTAAAGATCTTCGTACTCTTTATCCCGTAAAGCATTCTCACCGACACCAGGAATATCAATGATCTTCAACGAACGTTTACCAAAGCGTATACGTAGCTCCTGGGCCTCACGCGTACATGCTTCAACGTCACTGACCGCACACACTTCGCCCTGGAATAGCGCATTACACACGCTTGATTTGCCTGCGCCGGTCTTTCCCATAACACCAATAACAGGTTCATAGTCGATAGCTTCACTGATTTTGTTAACCAGGCTTTCCCGCAGCGACTGAGGGAAAACGTCGAGAATATCCCTGATGTCAGGTATAAGCGGCGGGCTGTCGGCTTTTATCCCATTACTCTCATTAAACATATTGCCCCATATTCCTGAAATCCCCCCTTCTCTTTTGGTGATGCCATTGGCATCAGTAATCATCCGGCCTTCGCCCTTTACCGGGTCATCCATAAAGGTCTCCTTGCTTATGTTGAAATGAACGTTGCCAGCTACTCTCTGAAGGTCTGAATAACGTCACTAATGAAACGAAAGTGTGGAAGAGCCGAAATAAACTCCTCACTGGCGGTGAGTGCATCAAGTTCAGGCTTTCTACGAAAAGAGGTATCAAGAACAGTCACAGCGTTAACGTCTTCCATACGAAACACCTGTAGCTTTCTCGCTCGTGTAGCTACAAGAAACCAGTTTCTGGACTGAAAGATCAGGCGGCGAGGAGCAACTCCTTCGTAGCTCTTACCATTGACTAATAGCGTAACGGCCCGGTAGTCACGGATAGCTTCGGCCAGTTCCAGAAAACAGGTGGTCTGCGTGATTGGCGATGGCAGCCCTCCATGCCCGATAAGACATGGTGATCCCCCTGAGCTGCTGGTAATCAGCCGGATTAATCTGCGGTTCTGGGCCGGAATGATCGCTGAAATCCCAGAGTTGAGGATAAACGCAAAGGTATTGGGTAAGTGCTCTCGACCCGTTCGCCGGATAAGTCTATAGCTACCACTGGTATGTTCAAGATCAAGGTGGATTAGACGCTGTTGAAAATCCCGCTGTAGAGTGCGCTCTGAGACACCAAACTCATTTGCCAGTGCTTTCAGCTCCAGGGATTGGCCGGCCAGTAACCGGCTGATAATGACCGATAACCTGACGGACAGGCGGTCATAATGATCATGTTGTGTTTTCATGGTGAGAACAGTCCTGAACTCCCAAAATAACCAGATATTGATATGGGAGATTATGACGTACTGGTTCGACACGTTATGTCGTACCAAATGGAGGTGGATTGAAAAAATGGTGGGGATAACTGCGGCTATCTAACACAATGAAATTTAAGTTAATTAGTTGATTATAAGGCGGAGACATCATCAAAAAAACGACACAGCCTGTCGCATTCCGCATTGTAAGAAAGAGAATATCTGCTGCTCACGAAAATGATTTAGTTCTGAAAATAGTTATAAACCAATATTTACTCGTACAGTATTTGCGTTGCTGTAGGTGAGCGATGGTGGGGTTTCTTTGTCGCGACCTTAACTTTACTAAGGCAAGTGTTGGCTATCGGTTTATATGGAGTACAAATACTACCGATAGGATAAACGAAAGAGCTTAACCATCAGGGATAATTATCAATATGATTAATAAGTTATATGGCTGTCATTTATAAAAACATCTCGACCATCAAGACGAAATTTTCTTTGTTCGACGCTGACCCAACCGATAAACATGGCCTATTATGCGGGTATGAAAGACGTCTGATGAGCCTGTAACTGGGCCTAGAGATATTAGTTGCACATTGGTCCACCGTCTGTCACGGCAGGCTGATTCTGCCTGCGGCCCCGCTTCCAAAGTTAAACCAGGCTGATGATACCCCACCAGAATGGGGGAGAAGATTGTCCGCATTTTTTCAACTGTCGATTATCAGCCAAACCAGTAGGAGGGGCCCCCATATGAACTTCTCCCGATTACTTACAGGGATTGATAGTCATAGTGGAGCGTTTGATAAAATCCAACAATAAGCATCCTAATAATAATCACGCAACACTAAAAACTCCTCGTCAAGAAAATTGCTTAGTGTGATTTTAGTCAAGACCCGACTAAAAATTTAAACTGTTGTTCGGGCATTTCTCGCAATTGTCTAACAAATTGATACGATGGAAATAATCTCTAAGAGGAAAAAGACATATGGCATACGAAGCTCAGATCAGCCGTACTAATCCAGCAGCATTTCTTTTCGTCGTCGATCAATCTGGTTCAATGTCAGACAAAATGCCCTCTGGTCGAAGTAAGGCTGAGTTTGTCGCCGATGCACTTAATCGAACTTTAATGAACCTAATCACTCGCTGTACTAAATCGGAAGGCGTACGTGACTATTTCGAAATTGGTGTTTTAGGTTATGGCGGTCAAGGGGTTTCTAATGGCTTCTCTGGTCCACTTGGAGGGCAAGTCCTCAATCCAATTTCGGCTCTCGAACAAAATCCAGCCAGAGTGGAAGATCGCAAACGGAAGATGGATGATGGAGCTGGCGGAATCATCGAGACAGCAATTAAGTTTCCAGTATGGTTCAATCCTATTGCTAGTGGCGGCACGCCTATGCGTGAAGCCCTGACCAGAGCCGCCGAAGAGTTGGTGACGTGGTGTGATGCCCATCCGGATTGCTATCCTCCGACTATCCTGCATGTGACTGACGGCGAATCAAACGACGGTGACCCGGAAGAGATTGCCAATCATTTACGACAAATTAGCACCAATGACGGTGAAGTTCTGATTCTTAACATCCATGTCAGTTCCCTTGGAAATGATCCAATCAGATTCCCCTCCTCTGACGCTGGTTTACCGGATGCCTACGCTAAGTTGCTCTTCCGTATGTCCAGCCCTCTTCCGGAACATCTGGTGCGTTTTGCGCAGGAAAAAGGTCATACGGTCGGAATCGAATCTCGTGGGTTCATGTTCAATGCTGAGGCTGCCGAACTCGTCGATTTCTTCGACATCGGAACTCGCGCTTCTCAGCTGCGTTGATTCAGCAATGAAACTGGAGTTCTTAGGGACAGTTCCAAAAGATCCTGGATACCCTGAGGCTAATGAAGATAAATTTGCCTTCTCCGAAGATGAGAGAAGGCTGGCTCTATGCGATGGCGCGAGCGAGTCCTTCAACTCAAAGTTATGGGCTGATCTTCTTGCTCGTAAATTTATTGTAGATACGAAAGTAAATCCTGAATGGGTAGCATCTGCTGTAGCGGAATATTCTGCCACGCATGACTTCCCGTCAATGTCCTGGTCCATGCAAGCTGCATTCGAAAGAGGCAGTTTTGCGACACTAATAGGTGTAGAGGAATTTGAAGAGCATCAGGCGGTAGAGATTCTTGCTGTAGGAGATAGCATCACTATGCTGGTTGATTGCGGGAAACTCATTCGCGCATGGCCTTTCGATAATCCAGAAAAATTTAGAGAGCGGCCAACACTGCTTGCTACTCTCCCCGCTCATAACGATTTCGTCGGCGGAGGTAGTTTCTGGACACGGCATGGGAAAACTTTTTACCTTGAAAAACTCACCCAGCCCAAACTCCTTTGTATGACAGATGCGCTCGGCGAATGGGCATTGAAACAAGCACTGGCAGAGGATTCTGGTTTTATAGAATTACTTTCACTGCAAACCGAGGAACAGCTTTCAGAGTTAGTCCTGAGGGAGCGTGCAGCAAAACGTATGCATATCGACGACTCAACGCTGCTTGTACTATCGTTTTAACGCGGAAAGAAAGATGCCTTACCCGTCTCTTGAACAATACAACCAAGCGTTTCAGCTACATAGTAAGCTGTTAATCGATCCTGAATTGAAATCTGGCTCCGTTGCCACGACAGGGTTGGGTCTACCCTTGGCCATCAGCGGTGGCTTTGCGCTGACCTATACGATCAAATCAGGTGTTAAGAAATACGCCGTTCGTTGCTTTCATAGGGAATCAAAAGCCTTAGAACGCCGTTATGAGGCTATATCCAGGAAGATTTCCAGCCTTCGCTCACCCTACTTTCTCGATTTCCAGTTTCAGCCCCAAGGGATCAAAGTCGAAGGAATATCTTACCCTATTGTCAAAATGGCATGGGCCAAGGGAGAGACACTTGGAGAATTCCTTGAGGTCAACAGGCGTTCTGCGCAAGCAATAGCGAAACTATCTGCATCGATTGAATCACTTGCTGCCTACCTTGAAAAAGAAAAAATAGCACATGGTGATTTCCAGACCGGAAACCTGATGGTTTCCGACGGAGGTGCAACCGTCCAGTTAATCGATTATGACGGAATGTTCGTTGATGAGATTAAGACATTAGGAAGCTCGGAGCTGGGGCATGTCAATTTTCAGCATCCTCGCCGTAAAGCAACGAATCCGTTCAATCACACTCTGGACCGTTTCTCACTCATTACGCTCTGGTTAGCTCTTAAAACCTTGCAAATCGATCCGTCCATTTGGGATAAATCAAATTCGGAACTTGATGCAATCATTTTCCGAGCTAATGACTTTGTAGATCCTAGTTCATCTTCCATCTTAGGGATGCTTTCGAGCATCCAACAGCTTTTCCCCCATGTAAAGAATTTTGCCGCAGTCTGCGCTTCCGCGATGGAAAAAACACCTTCCCTTAATGACTTCATTGCTGGCAGAAACATTCCCGTATCCCTAGCAACTATTAGTATGAATGGGGATATACCAAGCAGCAGACTTAAGCCCGGTTACATCGGTGCCTACACAGTTTTATCAGCCCTAGAGTACAGTGCCTGCCTTAAGCGAGTTGGTGATAAAGTTGAAGTTATCGGGAAGATTATCGACGTTAAACTCAATAAGACCCGAAATGGCAAACCATATATCTTTGTTAATTTCGGTGATTGGCGCGGTAATATCTTTAAAATATCAATATGGAGCGAAGGCATTAGTGCTTTACCTTCAAAACCCGATGCCTCATGGATAGGGAAATGGATTAGTGTAATCGGTCTTATGGAACCGCCTTACGTTAGCGGGAAATACAAATATTCACATATCTCAATCACAGTAACTACTATCGGTCAAATGACAGTTCTTTCAGAAACAGATGCCCGTTGGCGTCTTGCTGGACCAAACGATAGTCGACAAAAATCAACTTCTACTAGAAATAATCAGGAAGCTCTGGAGCGTATTAAGGGTAATAGCACCAGTGCAACACCTCAACCTATGAGCACTAACGTCACAACTGCAAACCAGGCAATCCTCAACAAGTTACGGGGTTCTACACAAACTGCATCGCCAGCAAGAGCGCAAACTCAGAGTGCAATACCTAACAAATCATCAACTCATTATGTGGCACCGACGAGAACATCAGCCTCACAGCAGGTCTCACCAGCTCAAAACATTCCGAGCAAGACTGTTACTTCAAATCAACAGACTTCTAAGACAAATGTAATCATAAAGATTTTCAAATGGCTTTCGAGATTGTTGCATTAGTCAGCAAGACGGGCGATCTTGCTTATCACGATGCTTGTTTCATAACTATCGAAATATAAGGTAAAAAATGGACGCGGAGAAAATTCAGTCAGATATAGATGCTCTTTTGACATATATGAACGATGACATGGAGAACCTCGGAGAAACGATCAAAACTGTTTCATTTGGATTTGATATGGACCAGAGCGATCGCATTGCTATTGACGAGCAGCTTCACTGGTCGGAAGAGTATTTGTTCAAAATCATCAACATCTGCCATTCCCGTTCTCTTCTACGTAAGGACTATGGAGATTTTGAACATGTATCCCTTACAGAAGAAGGCCAGAGCAGGGCTATATCAGTCAAACATGGGAAAAATCGTTCTTACGAGTTAGGAGCCAGCATGCAAATCGCGACGCTAAATGTTCATGGGCCAGCACAAGTTGGTAACGGTAATACGCAAAACATTCACAATGTATTTAATCAATTACTTCAGCAGATCGAGAAATCCTCCGCTTCTGATGAAGAAAAGCAGGAAGCCAAAAGCCGGCTTGCTAAATTTTTGGAACACCCTTTGGTTGGCTCTATTGTCGGAGGTCTAGCTGGTTCGCTTCCAGGTCTGAAGGGATGATGGAAGACCTTAAAGAAACGATCCGGCTGCGTTGTACATTCTGTCGCTCAGAGCAGTTTGCCTTACCTTACACGGATTACTCACCTCCTAGTCACAGCTTTGTCATTTGTGCCAACTGCGGGAGGGAAAATGACGTGGCGTCTCTGCTCATTGTCGCTAAATCGAAGGGGATGGAAATAGCTAAAGCTTATACTGATGAACTAGTTGAACAGATGAAAAAGGATCTGGTTGAAACCTTTAAAAACAATAAATTCATAAAGATAAAGTGATTGCTACAATCATCATGGAGGATGCATGACAAAGACGAAAGTACTATTTGCTTATTGCAAAGAGTTAGACCGATGTGTGTAGTGGTCAACAAAAACTGGCCACCGCTTTAAAGTTTTTCCAGTATCGATTTTCCGAAACGTTTGGGGGTAACCCACCATTATATTCATGCGGCCTTAGCGAGCTGTATAACCGACGATAACGTATATAACCTACATCAGGACCCTCGAAGGCTGGCTGTATCTGGCCGTGGTTGTTGACGTGTTCTCATGTAAGGTTATCGGCTGGTCAATGCAATCCCGGATGACAAAGGGCACTGCTGATGGCTGTATGGCGGCGTAATCCCCAAAGACAGGTGCAGGTTCATTCGGACTAAGGTAGTCAGTACACGAGCCATGATCGGCAGTCGTTCCTGAAATCACACGGACTAGAGGGCAGTATGAGCCGTCGTGGGAACTGTCACGACAACGCAGTTGCAGAAAGTTTTTTCCAGCTGCTGAAGTGTGAACGGATAAAGAAAAAGATCTACGGAAAGCGGGAAGAAGCCCGCAGCGATATGTTTGATTACATCTAAATGTTTTATAACAGTAAGCATCGGCATGGTTCGAGCGATCAGATTTCACCGACAGAATATTAAAACCAATATTATCAACGGTTCGGAGGTGTCTAGATTATCCGTGGCGATTCATATTCAAGACTGCGGATAAATCCGCAGTCTTGAATAACTTTAAATAGAGACAGAGATATCGACTATATTCTCAACTTCAGTATAGATATTTATAGACTCGTCTGGTACTTCAATGCTAATCAACAATGAGTACTTTACGGTATTTTGCCAGCGATCTTCACCTGAGCGATACTTCCACCATCCACTTACCGGGAATACAGCAATGGTATGCATGTCGAGAAGTTCAGCTACCGAACCATTCCACCGGTCTGAGTGCACTGAACCTCTTGTTCTTAATTGGGGGCCAAGGAACCATCCCTCATTATCACCCTCCGGACCAGTATAATCGTCTGTTATCGCTAATCCATTAACCATAGATCGAAAGTTTTCCAGGGTCTGTCCTGGACGTATGGTCGTAAATCGCAGCCCATGAGATTGGTAGCTGTATCTTGACCGATACCCACGACGGCCTGGATTAGGTTCGATGAAGTATGAAAGCGTAACTCGCATTTTCACCGGAGTTTCCGGTGAAAGTAATTGTAAAGCAGCTACAGGCCATGGCAATTGATGCAGATTCATCATGTTGTTTTTGGGATCAGCCGATGCAGCCGCATTGCTCTCTTTGATGAACGGCTGTAGCTCGCTTTCAGCTATCAATGTCAGAGCGTGATCAGCGCTGTATCTTGCCCGATTAATATCAGGAACACCGTGGCCTACAGTACGCAGAAGGCAATCTTTTGCCACACTCGGAGAATGCTGACTGCATAGCTGTCCAAAACGCATCATCATCCGAGGTGTCCATTCTGCTGAATGAACAATCAAGCCTCGAATAGTCTCAGGCCATAGCTCCGGGTATTGTGCGCGCAGAAGAGCTGCATCTCTGGTTATCAGTGCACATGCAGAACTTGTGTCCCCATGACTTTCAAAAGCAGAACCTGCCGTTTTCCCCGATGTGGTAAGCAAAGATACATCAGAGCAGTTATCAACCGCAGTCCTGTCGGGAGAAATAACATGATTTCCACCCTCGGCAACAACATCAGGTTTATGAGGAGCCTGTTTTCGCCATGACCAATTCACAGAAGATCGGCTTGATGGAGAAACATCTCCAGGCATTGCAAATGCTGTCCAGCCATCAAAAGCCGGGTCATCAATTGTAGACAACTCTGTATAAGCACCAACGGTAAGCGCATTCCAGGATTGCGCAGGATCTTCGATGGGCGAAAGGGCAACCTGATCCCAGTAATCTGAGTCATGTCTGACATCACGGTTGTTACCTGCGGAGATAACGAATAACCTACTGATATCTTCGTCAACACCACATGTAAAACGATCGATTTCTGCAGACCAGGAAGATGGCATCCCGCTGACAGAACTTTCAGGTGAAGTAATCGCTAGGCTAAAAACCCGGTTATACTCTGGCCGTTCAGTTTCATGTTTGTAAGCTGTGCTCACAGTAATATCGCCGTAGAGCTCAGGAGGATTTACTCCTGTAGGAGGGATGATTCTCCCTGATTCGATAACGAATGGCGTATGTACAGATGAGCTACTCTGGCTGACTTCAAGCAGATTGCCAAAGGCAATCAGACCTGCCTGCATAGAACCATGCTGGACTTCAATGCCGCCTGGAATAGAGTAGTGCGGCCACCCAGGGTGCCAGCATTCTGAGTAGCTGCCAGCGGTGACATGCTGCAGAAGCCGATGATGATAATTGATCCCAGTATCAAGTATTGTAACCGCGCAATTAGCATCGGTATTAGGCACGAAGCGTTGGGAAATATCATCGACCCACTGAGCTTGATCGAAAGGGGAAGAGTAGACGATAGGGAACGGGGTATCTTTTGCTCTCCTGAGCTCTTCGAGATTCGCTATCAGTTCAGGGGCACGTTCAAGCTGGTTAAGGGAACATTTGATTAATAGAACAACAGATTTAAAGAAATTTAGAGAAGAGCTTCCCAGCTCAGCATCAAGTCTTTCTGCTAACTGTCTGCCAATCAGGAGAGGATCGCTGTTTCGCTCCTTCTTGAGCCAAAGTTCCCACCAAACTTGTCTCTGAGGATCATCAGGGAAAAGGCCAGGTTCATCGGTCCAGAAAGAACGAATCCGTGCAAACCTTACTTCAGCAATACTGGCAATCAAAGCATGATTTGCAGGATAATATGTATCTTCACTTTCTTTATAGCGGTCTTTGTCAGGGTCCAAATACTGATTTACTTTTCGTAGAAAGGCCCCGCGCCTGGCTTCGGGGATAAACAGGGTTGCGACTTCACGGTTCCCCTCTGTCTTAAGAAGGCAAAGTTTGAAATCAGTATTATCCAGCTTTTCCAGGGGTAGCTTGATGCGTTCCTGACCAATGACCTCAATATAAATACCAATGTCATCTGTTACAGGTATTTCCCGATTGGCAGCTATACCATCATACCAGTCTAATATACCCTGATATTGCAGCCTCAGTCCTTCGCCATGAGTCTGTCTGTCCCGGGGAGCGACTTGAGTACTTCTTGCTGTATTTCTTGACCTAAATCTTTCACTCGTAACAAACTGCCTGACATTCAAATGCATCCTGTCATTTGCCATTATGTCCTCTGCTATGTTATTCCCGGTTGGCGCCACCCCCTTTATGTCTTCTGGCGAGGGCTTTGACGATCACCGACGTTTCAAGTTTTCCGTCAAAATATATAACGGCATCTTTTGCAGCATCATCACAGGAGCGCGTAATTTCGGCAGAACTCAGGCCCAGAGCCTCTGTTGTGATTGCTTCCCAGTTAAGATGGTTAATATCGAACAAGGAAAGTCGATTTTTCATCAACATGATAATCTGTGCTTCTTGTGGCCTCTCGAACTGAATAATATCGTCGAAACGGCGATAAAGAGCCTGGTCAAGTAGTTCCGGGTGGTTTGTTGCTGCAACGATTACGCTTTCTGAATAATCCTGCTCTACAAATATCAGAAAGGAATTCAATACCCTTCTGATTTCGCCCACATCATTTGATGCACCACGTTGTGTGCCAATCGCGTCAAATTCATCGAACAGATAGACCGCCCGGGTCTGTCTTATGTGATCAAAGATAAGACGTAATTTTGCCGCAGTTTCTCCCATATAACGTGTAATAAGGCTATCCAGGACTATGGTATAAAGCGGCAAACGAAGTTCAGTAGCCAGCATGAGAGCTGACATTGTTTTACCTGTTCCAGGTGGCCCGGTAAAGAGGAGTTTACGCCGTGGCACTAATCCGAAGCGTTTTAACTTATCTGACTGTCGTTGCTCAGTAACGACTTTCTCCAGTCGCTCTTTGACATCAGAAGATAACACCAGCTCCTCAACATGCACATCGCTGGGCGTCAGTTCCAGCAAGCCCTGAAGTTCGCTTTTTGGCTGATGAACAAATTGAAGTGTTTTTGCTGTCGTCAAATGACTCGTTTTTTCATCGTTTTTTTGTGATTTTTCAACGATTTGCTTAATGTCATTCGCGAGTTTACTGTGACCCTGACGTGCTTCTTTAGCTGCTACCTGGAGAGCAATAGAGTAAAAGCGCGCTTCATCACCCTCAGCGTGGCTCTTTAAAAGCGCTTTAAACTGTTCTGCAGTTGCCATTATCAACTCTCCTTTGGTGCGTTGATAGTATAAATATTAGTTCTTAAATGCACGATGAAATGTGGTCTAAAGCGCATGTTCTGGAACGATAACCCCAACATATTTGTAGATCGTCGTTCTGGAAACGCCGTACTTTTTTGCAACATCACTCACACTACTTTCAGGGCGGCTTAATAATTCTTTGATTTGAATAATATCTTTCTGACTCAATTTCTTTTTTCGCCCACCAAGACGGCCTCTTGCCCTGCTGGCCGTAAGTCCTTTCTGGTTTTTTTCTCGAACGAAGGCTTGCTGACACCCCATAAGTAAATGGCACATTCTGACCAGCGGTTCCCCTGATTCACTAGATGAGTCAAGGCTTTCACTGAGACTGATCAGGGATGCATCCCGCTCGGTGATGGAAGTTATGGCCTTAAGTACATCGACAAGGTTACGTCCCAACATTTCAAGGCTGGTTACAATCAGCACATCTCCGGGATTAAGAAGATCTAGGCATAAACTGATGGGCTGAGGTTCGTTTTCTTTATCTTCGACGATCAAATTACAGCCTACGGATTTCAGGTTTTCGCGCTGATTTTCCGTATTAAATTTCCCCGCTAATGTTCTCAGATATCCGATTTTTTGATTCATGAACAATAAATTAACATTGATTTATTTACGATTAAATTAACAAAAAAAAGAAGAGAAATCTATCCGGTTTGGTGTTTTTGACAAGTAACTAGGTTGGTGAGAGTGGCGTTGATTCAACACGGCTTAATTTACGCAGTACACCTGAGCTGAATGAATGATGTACGGTGGAATGACTGGTATGCTTCGTTCTATACTCAAGCTGAATATCGGGACAGCAGTTTTTTTCACAGTTCGAACTGCTGCTCCCTGCCAACTTGCGGCAAGCAAGGATAAAGATTATGACGGGCGACCTCCTCAACATGCTTGAGTCCAGACAAGTTAACCAGGGAAGGTTAGTTGAGAAAGTTAACCCGCGGTGGCGTATTGCCGCTATTCCGATGATTTCATCCCCATCATCAAAGGTACTAAATCATAGGCGGAGACCATCAGGGAGGAGGTCGTAGCGTGCTCGAATACAGCCTGAAACTCAGGCTGTACATGGATAAGACCAGAATCACCTATGCTAAGGACGGTTTTAACTTTCTGGGGCATCGAATCATCCGTAAACGTATTCGCTATGGTGACATTCGGGGGATCTGGCCCGGGCAGATATCTTCGATTATATTGAAGTGTTGTACAAATGGGCCCTGCGTCACAGTCATCTCGATGACGTCAGCCCGGAGACCTTTGAACAGGCCACGTCGTGAGGACAGGAAATGTCTACGGTTATAGTGACAGTCCACATCACGAATGATCTGTATCTTTCTTCGCCACAATCTTCCCTGTCGTATTGTCCATCCGATATTGCGAAATTGTACCGTCAAGAATGTACTTGATCACAGAGAGCACAGTAGCTAAAGGCGCATGGAACCATTCACGGGGATGATAAGTTTGTCCATCTAAACCCCGTAATGTGATATTGAGCCGTTGCTTACCTAAAAAACCGTGAATAAGCGTTTCAAATTTATGAGTATTGATATTGAAGCATTGCGTAGTCATGACTATACGAACGGGTGCTTCGAGGAATGTTTTATCTTTTTCAGCGTGTTTGATGCGCTCTTCAATAGTTCCTTCAGTAAAGCCAATTTTATACAAATCAGGTTTAAAACGTTGAAAAGCTGGCTTGTCGCTATGCGTGGCAAGGACATAGACATATCCTGTCGGAACCGGAGCTTCATCAGGACGTATTGACTGTCCATTCAAAAGAACTTTACGACCTTCTGTATCTCGTACCAGACCATGCGTAAGCGAGAGGAAAAGCATATTCATCTCAGTTCCGTTTTCAAACACCAAATGCAAACGGGCATTCCAAGGCCCATATTCCTCCAATCGCTCACCAACTTTATCTACATAGCCCACAACCCCATTGAGGATAAAAAAATCACCTTCATGAATTTTTAATTCATGGCGGAAGCGAACAAATGAAAACGCTCCCATTTTCAGACCATTTTGGACTGTCTCAAACAGTGGGGAAAATCGATAAAAATCTGGGCACGGCTGTCGTTTGGCAATTTCGTCAGGCTGTGTTTTCTTTTCAATCGGAACATGTTTTAACGTGAAAATATCGGGCTCAGCAAATGAGAGCAATCCATCATCGTCATCAGCAAAGATATCGTCCAGAGAGGTGACCAACTCCGACCTATCAACCTCGATGGGAGGAACTGAGAATGATACAGATGATTCAATGGTATTCTCGTTATTTTCACCTGCGAGTAAGCCATGAATATCAAATGGCTGCAACATCTCACGATATTGCTTGTTATCCTTGAGAACCCTCAAACGTTGTGCTAGCAACGTTTCCTTAAATTCCTCCGAATCGGGTAGAGGTGGACGCCCATGCACCACATAAAATGTATTAATCTCTTCTAATCTGCTTACAGGCAGATTACCCGTAGGGGAATATATTTTTAGTGGTTCGATTACGAGTAAACCAAGATCGTCTGGTTCGGAAAAAATGTCATCAATTGTCACTTTTTGACGAACTTGAAGAGGTGAAAGTCTGAGCATAAGTTACGGTTCCTGTCGCACAGTACGCTGTTGTTTCATTTTTCGGATGTAAGCTAACGCTTCTGCATAACGAACCTCTATTGCGTCACTGGCATTCAGCGATGGCTCCCTTTTATGCTCACTGGCAAACGCTTTAATTCTTGGCCAGAGCATTACCGCCTCCTCCTCAGATACCTGAGCCTGATTAGCTCTGACTGCTTCCTGAATAGTTTTTAGCATTGTCGCGGTAACTGATTTTGATAGAATCTCGTAAGCACCGTGGAAAGGATTTACCGCATCAATTAAGTCAATATTCAAGTTTTCAATATTGATGAATTTATCACCCATTTTTATGAACTGATTATTGATGTTTAATGAGTCATTCGAATTTCCGGTACGCTGACCCGCGGCGCTATCGATAATAGCATCAGTCGGTAAGTCGGTTTCATCAATAAGACCACCACATTGACCTACAAAAAGACTCTGCAAAATACCACTGCGAACCTGTTCTAGTTCGTATTCAGTCAGGTCAGGGTGAAGCGTTTGTATCACCGATGGTAACACTACCTGAGTAATTACCTCAGGCGGTGTTGACTCGGTAATAGCCTCTTTAACCACCTGCTCATTCGCCATTAGCGCCGCCAGGATCTCGTTTTTACCGCCGTTAAGGATTGTTAGAACCTTGTCTGATACCGGTAATACATGATCATCAACCAGAACCGTATTGGCAGGTAACGGCTCGCCAGTCCATTGAGATCTTGGTTTAAATTGAATATTTGGAGCCATGATCTGCTCCATCAACAACGAGGTGGTGATGGCTTTAAGCATGTTGTTTACTGATACTTTTACGTCATCATCTTGAGCATCAGGCTGAGCAATAAGGTTGGTAAATTGTGCGTGAGTTTTGCCTTCACAATCCCGTGTCGCACGCCCAATTATTTGCACAATCTCCGTCATCGAGCTGCGATAACCAATGGTCAGTACATGTTCACAGAAAGGCCAGTCAAACCCCTCTTTCGCCATGCCCAATGCAATGATGATATCCATATCGTCAGCAGAATGGATATTACGCAGATACGCCTGTACTTTCGGTCTTTCCGCCGGGTTATCATCAACCAGATTCGCTACACGCAACAATTTGCCATCGCTTTTGCGTTTCACTCGATAGATACCGGTATCTGGCTCTTGCTGTTGCACCTCACCCAGCGCATCGAGAATGGCATCAACCTCGGCATGTTTATCTTTGGTTGATTCGCCGGAATTAACATTGGGAATATGGATAATGGTTTTTTTGCTGGCATCCAGCACCGAAGGTAATGCCTTGATGTATGGTCCCTGATAAAAATGGTAGCCGATACCTAAAGATTTTAAATACTGATATCCATTAAGCTGTTCGTAATAGGTATAGGTCACTTTCGTGAACTGGGCTTCATCTTCGGGTTGCAGGATGGGTACGGTATCCCCTCGAAAGTAAGAGCCGGTCATCGCAACAATATGCGCATTAGAGCCTTGCATCAGTGCATCAATCAGATTGCCCAGACGGTTGTTTTCATCCGCAGAGACATGATGGAACTCATCAATAGCCACCAGACAATCATTAAATGATTCAATGTTCAGCTTATCGAAAGCAAAGCGCAGGGTGGCATGAGTACAAACCAGAATGTCGTCAGGGCTCGCCATAAATCTTTTAAAGGCTTCAACCTTCCCCGCCTCTCCACCGCCAATGCAAAGATTATTTTCAGGTTTTACTTTCCAGTCAGCAAAGAAACCATGCTTTGTGAGCGCAGTATCCTTAAACGAACCACCGATGGACATTTCAGGGACCGCGACAATAGCTTTGCGTAAACCCTGATTAACAAGCTTATCCAGAGCAAGGAACATCAATGCTCTTGATTTACCGGATGCTGGCGGAGCTTTGATCAGTAGATAAGGGCTGTTGCGCTGCTCAAAGGCTCGAGCCTGCATTTCGCGCATACCAAGATCATTAAGACATGCACTTTGCCCGGTCTGCCCATACGTAACCTGTAAAATATTTTCCACAATGCAATCCTCTGTATGCCCTGACTGGCAGAGCGAAACCTTATGCTTTAGTTAGCGCTTCGTAGCGCTCTAACAGGCAGCTCAAACGCTCAGTAGCGTCCTTGAATGGTTTGTCGCGGTAGAGACGGTCAACGGCCTTATCCAGTGCCTGATGAGCCTCCAGCAGGTCCATAGGCATCTTTAACGGGTCATACAACTCAGCTAGAGTATTTTCTGGGTAATTTTCCCGAGTCAGTAACACTGTTTTTGCCAATGCAATAAGCGACTTACGCTGCGTATCAGTGACATTCGGCCAAGGGAAGGTGTTGTAAACCACTTTTGCAGAATAGCGATAATCACTTTTTAAACGCCCTGCGACCTGTCTCATCCAGTCGTTGTGCATTAATGAAGTTAATATGGCGAACTCGTATAATGTGCCATTGGGAAGAATATAATTTGCGTTGGTTGAAATGACATTAGCATCATAAAAACCGATAGGAATATAAGTCCTACGTTCTGATGAGACACCAGGTATCAGTATGTAATCACCAGATTTTGGCTGGCTAACCTGCATGAATATATGTGGCTTCGCGGCCATTTTGAGAGCTGCAGGATGCCCAGCGTTTATCCGCAATGTCCGAATTTTTTCAATACGCTTCCGAACTTCTGGCATAAGCTGAATATCATTTTCTGGGGTATCTACAAGCCACAAACACCAACGTTCCTTGCCATTAAGAAATTCATCCGCGCCCAGAACCTTTTTAATCCAGCGCGTAGCCTGAGGCTCCAACTTGAGTAAGGAGTCACGCTCTGATCGGTTCATTAACAAGTGACCACCATCAGTGGGTTTATTACCAAATAATAAAGGGGGAACACCATTCACCATTGGTTTAGGCTTCGCTACCACTGCAATTTTGCTACCTTCAACTAAATAAGGACTAATATTGCTGACCTGCTTACTGTGCCATTGCCCGTCAATTTGTTGGTAGAGTTGACAAACCTTACTTCGTCCTGATAAGCCAACAATGATCACATGCACAGCTGCCTTATCGCGAGCATTATTCGCCCACGTAAAGGTGGGGTAAGCGATATGAATACTCAGCCCAAGATTAAATATTGAAGGCCAAAGTGTTGCTACTTGCTCACCTTGGCAAAGAGAGTTGGTTGCTACTAACGCCAACTCGGCGCGGCTGTTCTGGATATATTGTGCTCCCTTCCAGAACCAGCAGGCAACAAAATCCAAATAGCCTAGTGATTTGAAACCGCTAAATACCGACTGCATATCAGCACGCTGTTCATCAGAACGGCCTAATGTCCCTAAAAACGGTGGGTTGCCAATCACATAGACTTCATCATCAATGTTTTTTGGACAAATTGTGTTCCAGTCTATTTGCAGGCTATTTCCACTACAAATTTTACCTGATGAACGCAATGGTAATGCTGGTGGGGCAGAACCTATATGTTCTTCCCACTGTTTATTTAACTGATGCTCTGCAAGCCAGAGAGACAGGCGTGCTATTTCACAGGCAAAATCATCGATCTCAATACCGTAGAACTGATCAAGGTGGATACCACTCAAAAAGATCGATTGCGGATCACTCTGCAATAGTGCGCGGATAACATCCATTTCCAGGAGACGCAGTTCTTTATAGGCGACAATCAAGAAATTCCCTGAGCCACATGCGGGATCGAAAACCTTCATTTCCCCAAGTCTGAGAAGTAACCGCTTAAGACCATTGATATTTGTGCGTTGTTTTTCCAGCTCTGAACGCAATGGTTCAAGAAATAGTGGTTGTATGACCTTCATGATGTTGCTATATGAAGTGTAATGCTGACCTAAACGGCTACGTTGCTCCACATCAATCACTGCCTGGAACATACTGCCAAAGATATCAGGATTAATAGCACTCCAGTCCATTGCACCGCATTCAAGTAAAATACGTCGGCCCTTTAGCCCCAACTCTGGAACAGGCTCATCACTGGCAAATAAGCCACCATTAACATAAGGGAATGCGATTAAATGAATGGGAAGTGACAGGCGTAATTTGCTATTCGGTTTGCTGTTCATTACGGCAAACAGGTCTGTCAGAAACTGATCTAAATCACCGCCATCTTCGGCGGTGTAGCTCTTAACTGCGGAAGTAAACTGACCTTTTTCAAAGATGCCAGTGTCTTCGGCAAAAAAGCAAAATAACAAACGAGTGAGGAAGACATTAAGCGCGTGGATGTCTTCTGCTTTGCTTAAATCATTACGCTCCTTGATAAGATCAAACAGCTTTCCCATCTTCTCAGCGGCTTTCACATCAGCCGGGTTTTCGCTGTTAAGAATAGCCTTCTCCAGCCCGACCAGCGGTAAGAAAAAACCGTAGTTGCGTGGTAACTCTTTAAACTCAATGTCGAGACGTTCCTGTGTCAGTGTATCCCAGGCTAAAAAGCGAACAAAATTTGTCATGAGAATAAAGCGGATCTTATTCTTTGCAACAGCCGTATCGGCAATACGTTGCTCAAAAGCATATTCGATATCATCGCTATCAGCCACGGGATGATAATAGAGCTTATTTTTTAACCCAACGTGTCCTGGCTCTTTCGCAACATTACGCGCTCCACCTTGCCGAATCTGACTCAGGGTCGCTTTAGGGAACTCAAAGGCAGTTAAAAAGCCGTAGATAAATTCTTCTTGTTCAGGAGTTGCTACAAGTTGTTCGAGATGTTCAAAAATCTTCGCCTGATTAACAGCCATTGTTATTCCTAAAAAATTCAGTACCCGTAAAGAATGATGCACTCATTCTAACCGAAGAAAATTTTATCAAGTAGTTCCAATGCGTTATCTAGGTTGTATCAAAAAAATAAAAACTTTATCTCTATGCCTGCCACCACAAGGCGGCAGGCTTTGTTTAGAGTACTTAATCCTCAGTGGTAATTTATCCTCAAGACAGCCGTTACTAATGCGTAGACTCTATTTTTCCAAAATCGAACGGGCTCACCCCCTTCTCCCGATTTGAATCAAGATAATTAGCCCACCATTGCAGCATTAGTCTGCGTTCCCCCAGATGCTCCGCCTTATGGATATAAGCCGCACGCACAGAACTACGCTCCTGATGACTCATCTGCCGCTCTACTGCATCCCTCGACCACAATCCAGATTCAATCAAAGAACTACACGCCATCGTCCTGAAACCATGCCCACAGACTTCCGTTTTCGTGTCATAGCCCATTACTCTCAGCGCCTTGTTCACCGTGTTCTCACTCATCGGCTTATGGGGATCGTGATCGCCTACGAAAATCAGCTCTCGATTCCCATTCATGCTTTTGATCTTTTCCAGAATAGTTAAGGCTTGCCGCGACAAAGGAACAAGATGAGGAGTCCGCATCTTTGAACCACGCTGAGAATGTTTAACACCGTCCAACGGTTCACGCTCACCGGGGATCGTCCACATGGCCGTTTCAAAATCTACTTCTGACCAACGGGCAAATCGCAGCTCGCTCGAGCGGATAAAGACTAACAAGGTAAGTTCGACAGCAAGTCGGGTTAACGGTCTGCCAGAGTAGTGATCAATGCAGTGAAGTAATTCGGGAATACGTTCAAGATCCAGAGCTGCACGGTGCTTTCTTTTCGCCGTAGCAACCGCACCGGCAATTTCTTGTGCAGGGTTGTAGTCGATTAAACCGCTCTGCACAGCAAAGCGCATAATGGCGGTAGTTCGCTGTTGCAAACGAGCAGCGACTTCGAGACGCCCGGATGACTCCACCGCTTTGATGGGTACAAGAAGATCCCGAGTCTTAAGCTCCGCAATGTTCCGCTTACCGATGGTAGCAAAGAGATTATCTTCGAGACTTTTTAACACACGAGCACTGTGCGATGCAGACCATTTCTGATTACTGGCATGCCAGTCTCTGGCAACCACTTCAAACGTTATCGCCTCTTGCTCCTGCTCTACCTTAACGGCTTTCTTGTTCTCACTGGGATCGACGCCATTAGCTAACAGCTTACGGGCTTCATCCCGGCGTGCTCGGGCATCCGCCAGCGACACTTCAGGGTATTTCCCAAGCGCCAGCATCTTCTCTTTGCCGCCAAAGCGATAGCGAAGCCGCCAGTATTTAGAACCGTTAGGATGGACCAGCAAAACCATGCCTTCGCCATCAGCCAGCTTATAGGCTTTTGCTTCCGGCTTTGCCGAACGAACCTTCACATCACTCAGAGCCATGATGAGTATCCTTTCAAGGGTTCTGTGTGGGTACAAACATTATCGAACCGGGATATACCCGCAGATGTACCCACATCAGTAAGTTGATGTAGATTGAATCAGGTTGACTTAGGTTGAGTGAAAAAGCGAGGAAAGCCTTGCGGATACTGAATTTCAGGCACAAAAAAAGACGTCCGTTGACGTCTATTGATGTTCCGATGGTGCCGAAGGCCGGACTCGAACCGGCACGTATTTCTACGGTTGATTTTGAATCAACTGCGTCTACCGATTTCGCCACTTCGGCACTGAAGGGGATGATGCGGAAACGTTGTGGATTATACC
>Ga0065704_10070472_pt1 | contig 23581 bp, 23 predicted proteins | sample SwiRhicommuniRL2_FD_59091 | JGI IMG/M metagenome (GOLD analysis project Ga0065704, IMG submission 59091) | Switchgrass rhizosphere bacterial communities from Rose Lake, Michigan, USA - RL2 v2 (version 2) | ecosystem: Host-associated > Plants > Roots > Rhizosphere > Soil | place: East Lansing, MI | reverse complement strand
CCGCCGATGATCCGGCCATGGTTTATCAGGGCGGCGCCTTTGTGGCGGCCGGCCCATTCGACGACTGATTCGCTGTTTTTCATGGGATACGCACGCACAAAGGAATCACCATGCAAGCCGAATTGATTGTCGATGCACGCAACGCCGTCGGGGAAAGCCCGGTTTGGGTCCCCGAGGAAAATGCCCTGTATTGGGTGGACATTCCCAGCGGTGGCCTGCAACGCTGGAATGCCAGCAGCGGAAAAATCCAGGGCTGGGAAGCCCCTGAAATGCTCGCCTGCCTCGCCCGTCACCAGGACGGTGGTTGGGTAGCGGGCATGGAAAGCGGTTTCTTTCGCCTGCACCCAAATGATGACGGCAGCCTGGACAGCGAACTGTGCGCAAGCGTCGAGCACAGCCGTACCGACATGCGCCTCAACGATGGCCGTTGCGACCGCCAGGGCCGCTTCTGGGCCGGCAGCATGGTGCTGAACATGGGCGCCAACGCGGACGCGGGCCAGATGTATCGCTTCGAGGCAGGCCAGCGCAGCCCGGTCGAGGCGCAACTGAGCGGTTTCATCGTGCCCAACGGCCTGGGCTTCAGCCCGGACGGACGCACGATGTACCTCTCCGATTCACACCCGCTGGTGCAGCAGATCTGGGCTTTCGACTACGACATCGACAGCGGCACGCCGTCCAACCGGAGGCTGCTCGTCGACATGATGCCGTTGCCCGGTCGCCCCGATGGCGCCGCGGTGGATGCCGACGGTTGCTATTGGATCTGCGCCAATGATGCCGGGCTGATTCACCGTTTCACCCCGGACGGACGTCTCGACTGTTCGCTGCAAGTGCCGGTGAAAAAACCGACCATGTGTGCCTTTGGCGGCAGTCGCCTCGACACCCTCTTCGTCACCTCGATCCGCCCCGGTGACGACAACGACCCGCAGTCCCTGGCCGGTGGCGTGTTCGCCCTCACACCCGGCGTCAAGGGCCTGGCTGAACCTGCTTTCGGAGGACGGGAGCACTCCGCGAACTGATCTGCTTCACCGATTCACTGGATGAGCCATAAAAAAAAACAACAAGACTGGAGATTGACCATGAATTTCAAACGTACGCTTCTGATCGCAGCCCTCCCCTTGGCCTTTCTGGCCCAGGCGGCCCATGCCCTCGATATCAAGATCGCCGACATCCACCCCAAGGGCTACCCAACTGTAGTCGCCGAGGAATCCATGGGTAAAACCTTGGAAAAGGAGAGTAACGGCGAGCTGAAGTTCAAGTATTTCCCAGGCGGTGTACTGGGTTCTGAAAAAGAAGTCATCGAGCAGATGCAAGCCGGCGCGATCCAGATGTCCCGGGTCAGCCTGGGTATCGTCGGCCCCGTCGTGCCGGACGTGAACGTCTTCAACATGCCATTCATTTTCCGCGACCAGGCCCACATGCGCGCTGTCATCGATGGTGAAGTCGGCGATGCGATCCTCGATCGGATCACCAATTCCGAATTCGGCCTGGTGGCCCTGGCCTGGATGGACGGCGGCACGCGCAACCTCTACACCAAGAAACCGGTGCGCAAGCTCGAAGACATGAAGGGCATGAAGATTCGCGTACAGGGCAACCCTATGTTCATCGAGACCATCAACGCCATGGGCGGCAATGGTATCGCGATGGACACCGGCGAGATCTTCAGCGCCTTGCAGACCGGCGTGATCGACGGCGCGGAAAACAACCCACCGACCATGCTCGAGCACAACCACTACCAGAACGCCAAGTACTACAGCCTGACCGGTCACCTGATCCTGCCTGAGCCGATCGTGATGTCGAAAATCACCTGGAACAAACTCACCCCAGAGCAGCAGGACATGGTGAAGAAAGCCGCCAAGGCCGCCCAGGCTGAAGAGCGCGTGCTGTGGGACAAGAAGTCCACCGCCAGTGAAGAAAAACTCAAGGCCGCCGGCGTCGAGTTCATCACCGTGGACAAGAAACCTTTCTACGACGCCACGGCACCGATCCGGGCCAAATACGGCGCGCCGTATGCCGACCTGATCAAGCGTATCGAAGCCGTTCAGTAAGCCCTCTCAATCCGTACTCATGAAAAGGCTGGGCGCGCCTGCGGTTAAAAGGTGCGCCCGGTTACGGTGGAACCCGATGAAGAATTTGCTGCTGCGTATCAACGACACGATTTACATGACGTGCATCTGGGTAGCCGGCCTATCTGTCCTGGCAGTTGCCCTGATGATTCCGTGGGGGGTGTTCGCCCGCTATGTACTCGGTACCGGCTCAAGCTGGCCAGAGCCCACCGCCATCTTGCTGATGATCGTGTTTACCTTCATCGGTGCCGCCGCCAGCTATCGCTCCGGCTCGCACATGGCCGTGGACATGGTCACTAGCCGCATGCACCCGCACTGGCAAACCGCGGCGTCGATTTTCACCCAGCTATTGATGGCGGCGGTCTGCATCTTCATGACCATTTGGGGCACCAAGCTGTGCATGACCACTTGGAATCAATTCATGAGCGCCATCCCTACCCTGCGCGTCGGCATCACCTACATGCCGATTCCGGTCGGAGGTTTCCTGACCTTGATTTTTGTCCTGGAAAAACTCTTCCTGGGTGATCAAAGCCAACGTCGGGTCGTGCAGTTCGACCTGATCGAAGAAAGCGAAGGTGCCGTTTAATGGACGCTCTGATTCTGTTGGGCAGTTTTTTACTGTTGATCCTGATCGGCATGCCGGTCGCCTACGCGTTGGGCGCTGCCGCCCTGATCGGAGCGTGGTGGATCGATATTCCGTTCCAGGCCATGATGATCCAGGTAACGGGCGGGGTGAACAAATTCTCGTTGCTGGCCATTCCGTTCTTCGTGCTGGCCGGTGCGATCATGGCCGAAGGCGGCATGTCCCGCCGACTGGTGGCATTCGCCAGTGTGCTGGTGGGGTTCGTGCGTGGTGGCCTGTCATTGGTCAACCTCGTGGCCTCGAGTTTTTTTGGCGCGATCTCCGGCTCCTCGGTGGCCGACACCGCCTCGGTCGGTTCGGTGTTGATCCCGGAAATGGAACGCCGCGGCTATCCGCGTGATTACGCCACCGCCGTCACCGTCAGTGGTTCGGTGCAAGCGTTGCTGACACCGCCCAGCCACAACGCGGTGTTGTACTCCCTCGCCGCTGGCGGCACCGTCTCCATCGGTTCGCTGTTCATGGCCGGCATCGTCCCCGGCATCATGATGAACCTGTGCCTGATGGCGCTGTGCCTGGTCTTCGCGAAAAAACGCAATTACCCCAAGGGCGAAGTGATTCCCCTCAAGCAAGCGTTGAAGATCTGCAAGGAAGCCATGTGGGGCATGATGACCCTGTTCATCATCCTTGGCGGCATTCTCTCGGGTGTTTTCACCGCCACCGAATCGGCCGCCATCGCCGTGGTGTGGGCATTCTTCGTGACCATGTGCATCTATCGCGACTACAAGTGGAGCGAGTTGCCGAAACTGATGCACCGCACGGTACGCACCATCTCCATCGTGATGATCCTGATCGGCTTCGCCGCCAGCTTCGGCTACATCATGACGCTGATGGAGATCCCGGCGAAGATCACCACCGCGTTCCTGACACTGTCGGACAACCGCTACGTGATCCTGATGTGCATCAACGTGATGCTGCTGCTGTTGGGCACCGTGATGGACATGGCGCCATTGATCCTGATCCTGACACCGATCCTGATGCCGGTGATCGTGGGCATCGGCGTGGACCCGGTGCAGTTCGGCATGATCATGCTGGTGAACCTGGGCATCGGGCTGATCACGCCACCAGTGGGCGCGGTGTTGTTCGTCGGTTCCGCCATCGGCAAGGTCAGCATCGAAAGCACCGTCAAGGCGCTGCTGCCGTTCTACGCCATGCTGTTCGTGGTGCTGCTGCTCGTGACTTATGTTCCCGCCATTTCCCTGTGGTTGCCGCACCTGGTGTTGTAACAAACGACAAAATCCCCTTGTGGGAGCAAGGCTTGCCCGCGATGAAGATGATGCAGTCTCCAAGGAAACCGAGGAGCCTGCATCGCGAGCAAGCTTTGCTCCCACAGTGCGGTGCGACGTTTCTCTATATCCCCTCGCCACATCAGGGTTCGCACACAAGAATCCGGCTTTTCCCACATCAGTTTTTTCAACCTTGCAGAACAAGGCCAACATGACGCTGCCCCTTCTCCATCTCGAAGACGAACTCACCCGCCTCACCCTCGCCCCTCACCTGGGCGCCAGCCTCGTCGACTGGACGTTGCGCAGCAGCGGCGCGCAGCTGTTACGCCCTCCCACTCCGCAAGCGCTGGAAAACCGTTTGCCCGGCAAGCTCGGCGGCTTCCCGTTGATCCCCTGGTCGAACCGGATCGCCAACGGCGGTTTCGACTGCCCCGGCGGCTGGCTGGCCCTGGAGGCCAATAGCCCCAACGATCCGTTTCCGATCCATGGCAGTGCCTGGCAACAACCGTGGCAAGTGATAGAGCAAAGTGCCCAGGACGTGTTGCTGCAACTCGACAGCCAATACCCGTTCGCCTATTGCGCCAGCCTGCGGATTCGCTTGAGCGGCGGTCAGTTGCAGATCGCCATGCACGTCACCCACATGGCCGAACAGGCCGCCTGGCACGGGCTGGGGTTGCATCCGTATTTTCCGCGCACCGCCAGTACTCGCCTGCAAACCCGCGCCAGCGAAGTCTGGCTGTGCGACGCATCGAAACTGCCAACGGAACTGAGGGGCATCCCCGCAGAGTGGGATTTCCAGCACGCCCGGTTACTGCCAGACACGCTGGTCGACAACGGCTTCGGCGGTTGGGACGGGCACTGTCTGATCCAGCAACCGGACTTGGGTTATGAGCTGGAGTGCCGCGCCAGTGGCAGCGACTATTTCCTGCTGTACTGCCCCGTGGGCCTGGACTTCTTCTGCATCGAACCGGTCAGTCATCCGGTCAACGCCCATCACCTGCCGGGGCGACCGGGGTTGCGTTTGCTGGAGCAAGGGCAGTCGGTGGCGCTGGGGTTTTCGATGCAGTGTCGGTTGCTCTAAGGCCCACTTCCCTGTGGGAGCAAGGCTTGCCCGCGATGAAGTGAAGGCGGTCTCCTGGGAAACCGAGGCGCCTGCATCGCGAGCAAGCTTTGCTCCCACAGGGTTTTGGGTTGCCAATGAATCCGCAGCCAAACGCAGGTCCCATTGTGGGAGCGAGCTTGCTCGCGATAGCGGTGGGTCTGCTGGCATCAATGTTGAAGTGCCGCCGCCTTCGCGAACAGGCTCGCTCCCACAGGGGGTCAGGTGCCCAGGGTCAACCCATTGGCCGGCAACGGCAGCGCGGTCTTGTAGCGCACCTGCTTGAGGGCAAAGCTGGAGCGGATGTTCGCCACGCCCGGGACCTTGGTCAGGAAGTCCATCATGAACCGCTCCAGCGACTGGATGGTCGGCACCAGCACGCGGATCAGGTAATCCGGGTCGCCGGCCATCAGGTAGCACTCCATCACCTCCGGTCGGTCGGAGATCGCCTCTTCAAAGTGCTGCAGCGCCTCTTCCACCTGTTTCTCCAAACTCACATGGATGAACACGTTGACGTGCAGGCCCAGCAGGTCGGCGTCCAGCAGCGTGACTTGCTCGCGGATCACCCCCAGCTCCTCCATGGCCCGGACCCGGTTGAAGCACGGCGTGGGCGACAGATTGACCGAACGGGCGAGATCGGCGTTGGTGATGCGGGCGTTTTCCTGAAGGCTGTTCAGAATGCCGATGTCGGTGCGATCCAATTTACGCATGAGACAAATAATCCTGTTTTTTATCGTTGTGCAGATTTTTTATCTGCAAATGATCTGAACAGCAAGCTAACAGAGAAAAATATTCTTCTGCGTCGAGCCTATGATTGTTGTAGGACAATTTCCCGTACCCGGGGAAATTCGTCAGCTAGCGCGCCCACTACAAGAAATTCACAAGATCGAGCGTAGAAAGCCATGAACCCAGCGTATGAACCGCTACGCCTGCACGTCCCAGAACCCTCGGGGCGTCCCGGCTGCCAGACCGACTTCTCCTACCTGCATCTGTCCGATGCCGGCACGGTGCGCAAACCTCCCATCGACGTCGAACCCGCCGACACCGCCGACCTGGCCCGTGGCCTGATTCGCGTGCTCGACGACCAGGGCAATGCCTTGGGCGACTGGGCCGCGGACATTCCCGTCGAGATCCTGCGCAAGGGCATGCGTGCCATGCTCAAGACCCGCATCTACGACAACCGCATGGTCGTCGCCCAGCGTCAGAAAAAGATGTCGTTCTACATGCAAAGCCTTGGCGAAGAAGCCATCGGCAGCGCCCAGGCCCTGGCGTTGAACATCGACGACATGTGCTTCCCCACCTACCGCCAGCAAAGCATCCTGATGGCCCGCGAAGTGCCGCTGGTGGACCTGATCTGCCAACTGCTGTCCAACGAGCGCGATCCGCTCAAGGGCCGCCAGTTGCCGATCATGTACTCGGTCAAGAACGCTGGTTTCTTCACCATTTCCGGCAACCTCGCCACGCAATTCGTCCAGGGCGTGGGCTGGGGCATGGCCTCGGCGATCAAGGGTGATACCAAGATCGCCTCGGCCTGGATCGGTGACGGCGCCACCGCCGAATCGGACTTCCACACTGCCCTCACCTTCGCCCACGTCTACCGGGCGCCGGTGATCCTCAACGTGGTCAACAACCAGTGGGCAATCTCCACCTTCCAGGCCATTGCCGGAGGTGAAGCCACGACCTTCGCCGGACGCGGCGTCGGTTGCGGCATCGCCTCCCTGCGCGTGGATGGCAACGATTTCATGGCGGTCTACGCCGCCTCGCGCTGGGCCGCCGAACGTGCCCGCCGCAACCTCGGCCCGGCGCTGATCGAATGGGTCACCTACCGCGCCGGCCCGCACTCCACCTCCGACGATCCGTCGAAGTACCGCCCCGCCGACGACTGGAGCCACTTCCCGCTGGGCGATCCGATTGCGCGCCTCAAGCAGCACATGGTGAAGATCGGCCAGTGGTCCGAAGAGGAACATGCGGCAGTTACCGCCGAACTCGAAGCCGAAGTGATCGCCGCGCAGAAGGAGGCCGAACAGTACGGCACCCTCGCCGGCGGGCAGATTCCAAGCGCCGCGACCATGTTCGAAGACGTCTACAAAGAGATGCCGGAGCACTTGAAGCGCCAGCGTCAGCAGTTGGGGATCTGACATGAACGATCACAACAACAATATTGCGTTGGACACCGCCATGACCACTACCACCATGACCATGATCCAGGCCCTGCGCTCGGCCATGGACGTGATGCTCGAACGCGACGACAACGTCGTGGTGTTCGGCCAGGACGTGGGCTACTTCGGCGGCGTGTTCCGCTGCACCGAAGGCCTGCAGAACAAGTACGGCACCTCGCGGGTGTTCGACGCACCGATTTCCGAAAGCGGCATCGTCGGCGTGGCGGTGGGCATGGGCGCCTACGGTCTGCGCCCAGTAGCCGAGATCCAGTTCGCCGACTATGTCTACCCAGCCTCGGACCAGATCATTTCCGAAGCGGCGCGCCTGCGCTATCGCTCGGCCGGCGAGTTCACCGCGCCAATGACCCTGCGCATGCCCTGCGGCGGCGGTATCTATGGCGGCCAGACCCACAGCCAGAGCATCGAAGCGATGTTCACCCAGGTCTGCGGCCTGCGCACCGTCATGCCATCCAACCCCTACGACGCCAAGGGCTTGCTGATCGCCTCCATCGAAAACGATGACCCGATGATCTTCCTCGAACCCAAGCGCCTGTATAACGGCCCGTTCGACGGCCACCACGACCGCCCGGTAACACCGTGGTCGAAACACCCCTCGGCGCAAGTGCCGGACGGCTACTACACGGTGCCGCTGGACGTCGCCGCCATTACCCGTCCGGGCAAGGACGTGACCATCCTCACCTACGGCACCACGGTCTATGTGTCCCAGGTCGCCGCCGAGGAAACCGGTATCGACGCTGAAGTCATCGACCTGCGCAGCCTGTGGCCGCTGGACCTGGAAACCATCGTCAAGTCGGTGAAGAAAACCGGCCGCTGTGTGGTCGTCCACGAAGCCACCCGCACCTGCGGTTTCGGCGCCGAACTGGTGGCGTTGGTGCAAGAACACTGCTTCCACCACCTGGAAGCGCCTATCGAGCGTGTCACCGGTTGGGACACCCCCTACCCGCACGCGCAGGAGTGGGCGTATTTCCCAGGGCCGTCCCGTGTGGGCGCGGCGTTGAAACGGGTCATGGAGGTCTGAATGGGCACGCACGTTATCAAGATGCCGGACATCGGCGAAGGCATCGCGGAAGTTGAACTGTCGGTGTGGCACGTCAAGGTCGGCGACATGGTGGTCGAAGATCAGGTACTGGCCGATGTCATGACCGACAAGGCCATGGTGGATATCCCCTCGCCAGTGCATGGCCGGGTCATCGCCCTGGGTGGCGAGCCCGGTGAAGTCATGGCGGTGGGCAGCGAATTGATCCGCATTGAAGTCGAAGGTGCGGGTAACCTGAAAGAATCGGCCCAACAGACGCCAGCGCCAGCGCCGGCTGCGCAAGCACCGAAGCCGACACCCGTGGCAACACCTGAACCGGTGCTGGAAAAAACCACCGCGCCACGCTGCGCCCCGCAAGCGCCTGTGGCCCGCGACCCCGACGAGCGTCCACTGGCGTCGCCGGCCGTGCGCAAACACGCGCTGGACCTGGGCATTCAATTGCGCCTGGTCCAGGGCAGCGGCCCCGCCGGACGGGTCCTGCACGAGGACCTGGAAGCCTATCTGGCCCAAGGTCCGTCGACCCAGGCCAAGGGCGGTTCGGGTTATGCCGAGCGCCACGACGAGCAGCAGATCCCGGTGATCGGCATGCGTCGCAAGATCGCCCAGCGCATGCAGGAAGCGACCCAGCGCGCCGCCCATTTCAGCTACGTCGAAGAAATCGACGTCACCGCCCTGGAAGAGCTGCGGGTTCACTTGAATGAAAAACACGGCGCCAGTCGCGGCAAGCTGACCTTGCTGCCGTTCCTGGTCCGCGCCTTGGTCGTGGCCCTGCGCGACTTTCCGCAGATGAACGCGCGCTACGACGATGACGCCCAGGTCATCCACCGCTCAGGCGCGGTGCATGTGGGCGTCGCCACCCAGAGCGATGTTGGCCTGATGGTGCCGGTGGTGCGTCACGCCGAAGCCCGTAGCCTGTGGGACAGCGCGACGGAAATCTCCCGCCTGGCAACGGCGGCCCGCACGGGCAAGGCCAGCCGCGATGAGCTGTCCGGTTCGACCATCACCCTGACCAGCCTCGGTGCGCTCGGCGGCATCGTCAGCACGCCGGTGCTGAACCTGCCGGAAGTGGCGATTGTCGGCGTAAACAAAATCGTCGAGCGGCCCGTGGTGATCAAGGGCCAGATCGTGATCCGCAAGATGATGAACCTCTCCAGCTCTTTCGATCACCGGGTGGTCGACGGCATGGACGCGGCGCAATTCATCCAGGCCCTGCGTGGCCTGCTCGAACAACCCGCCACCCTGTTTGTGGACTAATCATCAATGGAGCAGGCGATGCAAACTTTGAACACCACGCTGCTGATCATCGGCGGCGGCCCTGGCGGCTATGTGACGGCGATCCGTGCCGGGCAACTGGGCATCTCGACCATCCTGGTGGAAGGCCAGGCGTTGGGCGGGACCTGCCTGAATATCGGCTGTATCCCGTCCAAGGCCTTGATCCATGTGGCCGAGCAGTTCCACCAGACCCGGCACCACAGCCAGGGGGCGGCCTTGGGCATCACGGTGGCGGCGCCGACGCTGGACATCGGCAAGAGCGTGGAATGGAAGGACGGCATCGTCGATCGCCTGACCACCGGCGTCGCGGCACTGTTGAAGAAGCACAAGGTCCAGGTCATTCACGGCTGGGCCAAGGTGATCGATGGCAAGACGGTCGAGGTCGGTGACACTCGCATCCAGTGCGAACACCTGCTGCTGGCCACCGGCTCGAAAAGCGTCAATCTGCCGATGCTGCCGGTGGGCGGGCCGATCATTTCCTCCACCGAAGCCCTCGCCCCCACCTCGGTGCCCAAGCATCTGGTGGTGGTCGGCGGTGGCTACATCGGCCTGGAGCTGGGCATTGCCTACCGCAAGCTCGGCGCCGAGGTCAGCGTGGTCGAGGCCCAGGAACGCATCCTGCCAGCCTATGACGGCGAGCTGACCCAACCAGTGCACGAGGCGCTCAAGCAGTTGGGCGTGAAGCTGTACCTCAAGCACAGCGTCGAAGGTTTCGATGCCCAGGCCAGCACCTTGCAAGTGCGTGATCCCGATGGCGAGACGCTGAACCTGGACACCGACCGGGTGCTGGTGGCCGTTGGTCGCAAACCCAACACCCAGGGCTGGAACCTCGAAGCGCTGGACTTGGCGATGAACGGTTCGGCGCTGAAAATCGACAACCGTTGCCAGACCAGCATGCGCAACGTCTGGGCCATCGGCGACCTGAGCGGCGAACCGATGCTCGCCCACCGGGCCATGGCCCAGGGTGAAATGGTCGCCGAGTTGATCGCCGGCCAGCACAGGGAGTTCAACCCAACGGCCATCGCCGCGGTGTGCTTCACCGATCCGGAACTGGTGGTGGTCGGCAAGACACCGGACGAGGCCAAGGCGGCCGGGCTCGATTGCATTGTGTCGAGCTTCCCGTTCGCCGCCAACGGTCGGGCCATGACCCTGGAATCGAAAAGCGGTTTCGTCCGGGTCGTGGCGCGACGGGACAATCACCTGATCGTTGGCTGGCAGGCGGTCGGCGTCGGCGTGTCGGAGCTGTCCACCGCGTTCGGCCAATCCCTGGAGATGGGCGCGCGCCTGGAGGACATCGCCGGCACCATCCACGCCCACCCGACGCTGGGCGAGGCCGTGCAGGAAGCGGCGTTGCGGGCGCTGGGGCATGCGTTGCATCTGTAACAGCTGTGGGTGAGTAACTTGTGGGAGCAAGATTTGCTGTGGGAGCAAAGCTTGCTCGCGATGCAGGCGCCTCGGTTCACCAAGGACCGCGTCGGCTGTATCGCGGGCAAGCCTTGCTCCCACAATCCCTCACAACGACCGCAGGGCTGTTTTCAGCTGCAGGATTCGTGTAACAGGCTGCGAAACAGCCCCGGAATGAAGTATTGTTGTCCCCATCCAAAAAACGTCAGAAGCCTTGAACCGTTTCGACGGTTGTTAAGAAATAGAGGGTGTCATGGGTAACGAGAGCATCAATTGGGACAAACTGGGCTTTGACTACATCAAGACCGACAAGCGCTACCTGTCGCACTGGCGCGATGGTGCCTGGGACGCGGGCACCCTGACCGAAGACAACGTGCTGCACATCAGCGAGGGCTCCACCGCCCTGCACTATGGTCAGCAGTGCTTCGAAGGCCTGAAGGCCTATCGCTGCAAGGACGGTTCGATCAACCTGTTCCGCCCGGACCAGAACGCCGCCCGCATGCAGCGCAGTTGCGCCCGCCTGCTGATGCCGCACGTCGAGACCGAGCAGTTCGTCGAAGCCTGCAAGCAAGTGGTCCGCGCCAACGAGCGCTTCATCCCGCCTTACGGCACCGGCGGCGCGCTGTACCTGCGCCCGTTCGTGATCGGCGTGGGTGACAACATCGGCGTGCGCACCGCACCCGAGTTCATCTTCTCGATTTTCTGCATCCCGGTCGGCGCCTATTTCAAGGGCGGCCTGACCCCGCACAACTTCCTGATCTCCAGCTTCGACCGCGCCGCCCCACAAGGCACCGGCGCGGCCAAGGTCGGTGGCAACTACGCCGCCAGCCTGATGCCCGGCTCCCAGGCCAAGAAGGCCAGTTTCGCCGACTGCATCTACCTGGACCCGATGACCCACTCGAAAATCGAGGAAGTCGGCTCGGCCAACTTCTTCGGCATCACCCACGACAACAAATTCGTCACCCCGAAATCCCCTTCGGTCCTGCCGGGCATTACTCGCCTGTCGCTGATCGAACTGGCCAAATCGCGCCTGGGCCTGGAAGTTATCGAAGGTGACGTGTTCATCGACAAGCTGTCGGACTTCAAGGAAGCCGGCGCCTGCGGTACCGCTGCGGTGATCACCCCGATTGGCGGCATCAGCTACAAGGACAAGCTGCACGTGTTCCACAGCGAAACCGAAGTCGGCCCGATCACCCAGAAGCTCTACAAAGAGCTGACCGGCGTGCAGACCGGCGACGTGGAAGCGCCAGCGGGTTGGATCGTCAAGGTTTGATCCAAGCCTTTGCGGGCACCTGAAGGCTTTTTGGCCTCAATAAAAAGCCCACCCCGGCTTCAGCAGGGGTGGGCTTTTTTATTCCTTCGCTCAGTTACCCTCGACGCAAAACCGGCCATCGCCCCCAACGCTGGCGAAACCATCCGTAACCGCTGACCAGCAAGATCCCGCCCAGCACCAGAACCGCGCCAACGATGAAGTTCGGCTCCAGCGGCTCATCCAGCAACCAGACGCCAAAACCGATGCCAAACAGCGGCGTCATGAACGACAGCACCCCCAGTTGCGAAGCGAGGTAGTGACGCAGCAGGGAGAACCAGATCAGGAAGCTGGCGAAGGACACCAGCAACACCTGGAACGCCATGCTGGCGATGAGTTGCGGCGTGGGGTTGATCGTCGTTTGCCCTAGCGCTATCGACAGTCCAATCAACAACACCCCGGCGCCAACCAGTTGGTAAAGCAGCGTCTGGCTGGCCGGCAGATTCGTTAAACGCGAACAGCGTACCGTCACCGTGGTTGCGCCCCACAGCGCACCGGCCAGCAAGCCCATGCCGTCACCGAGCAACGAGCTGCCGTTCGCTGCGCCCGAGCCCCCGCTGAAAGCCACCACGATCCCGCCGAAGGCAACGGCGATGCCCAGCCATTGCGCCGGCTTGAGGCGTTCGCTCGGCAGTTTCCAGTGCAAGCCGAGGGCGGCGAACATCGGTGCGGTATAGAGGAAAATCACCATATGCGAAGCCGTCGTATGCCGCAGGCCTTCGCCCACCATCACGAACTCCAAGGCAAACAACAACCCCACCAGCAGGCCCGGGCGCCAACTGCCATCGGCCAGGGACAGGCGTTCACCGCGCACCAGCACCAACAACCAGACCAGTGCCGCAGCGATGGCCGAGCGCACGCCCAGTTGCAGCATCGGCGCCATGTCGGCGGCGCCGGCCTTGATCGCGACTTGCTGGAAACCCCAAATGGCACAGAGGCCGGTCATCAGGGCGCAGACCTGGCCATCCAGGGCGCGGCGGGTGGTCATGGGAACGGTCCTTGGGCAGAAAGAGATGAAAGGATTATCTGCCTGACACCTTTGCTGGATATAGTGATTACCCGACAAGCCATCCCGGTAATCCGCCATTGCGGTCGATATGCAGCCTCCAGCCCAACATCTGAAGATTCCTCCGTTCGAAGCCGCCCTGCCCTCGTCGATTTTCTTTCGCAGCGCCTGCATGCCGGCCCATGCCACTTACCCCCGGCACCGGCATGCCTGGGGTGAGTTCGTCTACTCCTACAGTGGCGTGATGGAAATCGAGATCGCCCAGCACCACTACCTGGCGCCACCGCAGTACGGCATCTGGCTGCCACCGGACATGGAACACGTTGGCTTCAATCGCCATGAGGCCTGCCATTGTTCGTTGTACCTCGCCGCCGAACTGTGCGACGCGTTGCCGGCCGTACCCTGTGCGCTGACCTTGAGCCCGCTGATCCGCGCCCTGCTGGAAGAGCTGCGCAGCGATCCACCGAGCCAACCGCAGACGCCCGAGCAGCAGCGCTTGCTGCAGGTATTGGTGGACAAGCTGGCGCAGGCACCCCATGTCGGCAGCTACCTGCCCTCCTCGGATGATCCACTGCTGGGCCCCGTGCTGCGTGCCTTGGAAGCGAACCCCAGCGACCCGCGCTCCTTGCCGCAACTGGCCCGCGCCGCCAACACCACCGAGCGCACGCTGATGCGCCGGGCCCAGCGGGACCTGGGCATGTCATTGGTGGAATGGCGCCAGCGTCTCAGAGTCATCGAAGCCCTGGCCCTGCTCGAACGTGGTCAGAGCGTGGAAACCATCGGCCTGGACCTGGGCTACAGCAGCGCCTCGGCGTTCATCAGCATGTTCCGCAAGATGATGGGCACCACGCCGGATGAGTATCGGCGCCGGCATATGGCTGGATGACGCGGGTGGTGCTGAAACTGCTATAGCGAGCAAGCTCGCTCCCACAGGGGGGCTTGGGTGTTCATGAGTATTGAGTTCACCGCAGGCTCACTGTGGGAGCGAGCTTGCTCGCGATGACGGCGGTGGGTTTGACATCGATTTCGGCACTGACCCCAAACCGCCCCGCCATCTCCCGGCGACCAATGGCCGTCACCCCCAGAGCCCGGCTGTCCAGGTCCTGGATCACCCACTTGCGCTTGATCGCCACTTGCAGCAACGCCGCCCCCAAGGCACCGCCCAGGTGCGGACGGCGCATGCTCCAGTCCAGGCACGGACAGGCGAATCGGCGGCGTTGCGTGGCAAGGTGCTGGACATCGATGCCCAAGCCCTCGAACACCGCCTCGCCGGACTCACTCAGCCGATAGCCATCACCTTCCACCTCTATCAGCCATCCAGCCTCGATGATCCGATCATGCAGGCGCACCGCAAGGGTGCCGGCCATGTGGTCGTAACAGGTGCGGGCAAATTGCAGGCGATCCGGTGTGCGCGGGGTGAAGGTCGGTGCGGCGCTCTGGCCGATCACCATCAGCGCCTCGAGAGCCTGGGCGACGCGCGGATCGGCCAGGCTGTAATAACGATGACGGCCCTGGACATGCAGGCGCACCAGGGCCATTTGCTTGAGTTTTGCCAGATGGGCGCTGGCGGTCGAGGCGCTGACCTCGGCGATACTCGCCAATTCGGTGCTGGTGCGGGCATGGCCGTCCATCAACGCGCACAGCATCCGGGTGCGCGCCGGTTCGGCAATGGCCGCGGCCACTTGGGACACGCCCAGGTCATGGTGCTCTGCGTTCATATTTCGCTCCCCGACGAATCAAGCCATGCATCGACTGGAGATAGTAGCAACACTTTCTCCATCACGAACAAGGCAGCGCTTCATGGACCCGATCACCGCCGCGACGCATTCCGACCCTTACCCTTTTTACGCCGCCCTGCGCGCTGCCGGCGGGCTGGCGTTCGATCCCGGGCTGAACCTGTGGATCGCCAGCAGCGCCGAGGCCGTGTGCGCGGTGCTGCACCATCCCGATTGCCATGTGCGCCCAGCCCACGAGCCGGTGCCAAAGGCCATCGCCGAAGGGCCGACCGGACGGGTGTTCGGGCACCTGATGCGCATGAACGAAGGGGAGCGGCAGCATTGCCCGAGGGCGGCGATTGCGCCGCGGTTGCAGGACATCAATCCCCGGCAGGTCGAGGCACTGGTCAGGGCCCGCTTTCTCCGAGAGGGCGCCGAAGGCCTGCACCAGGCCCAGTTCATCGGGCCGGCCAGCGTGGTCGCGGCGTTGCTGGGTTTCAGCCCGACGGACTGTCAGCGGGTCAGCGAATTGACCGGGGATTTCGTCGCCGGCCTGTCGCCCTTGAGCCAAGCACCACACCTGGACGCGGCGCACCAGGCCAGCGAGCAACTGACCGGCTTATTCCAGGCGCGGATCGAGGCGCAGGACAACCCTTTGTTGCTGGGCATTGGCCAAGGCTTCGAAGGCGCTGATCCAAACAGTAAAATCGCCAACCTGATCGGTCTGCTCTCGCAAACCTATGAAGCCACCGCTGGCCTGATCGGCAACGCGTTGCTGGCGCTGATCGGCGATCCAGCGCTGCGCCGGACGCTGCGGGAGGCCCCCACACAGATCGGCTCATTGCTGGCCGAGATCCAGCGCTTCGACCCGCCGGTGCAAAACACTCGCCGCTTCATCGCCGCACCCTGCAAAATCCTCGGCACTGCGCTGAACCCTGGAGAGGTGGTCCTGGTGCTGCTGGCCTCAGCCAACCGCGACCCGCAGCTCAACCCCCGACCAGACACCCTGCTGCTCGACCGCCCGAACCGCCGCAGTTTCAGCTTCGGCAGCGGCCGCCATGAATGCCCGGGCCAAACCCTGGCCATGGACATCGCTTGCGCCACGCTGGCGGCAATTCTGGAGCGCGAACCGCCATTGGATCAGTTGACCTGGTGCTACCGCCCCTCCGTCAACGGCCGCATCCCGCTGTTCTGCGAGCGGTCACGTACCGACAGGCCATGACTCGCTCAGCCCATCAATCGTCCCGAGTCAGGACTTCCAGCAACTCGATTTCAAAGATCAGGTTGGCGTTGGGCTTGATGTGGGCACCCATGGACCGCTCACCGTAGGCCAGGTGGGCCGGCACCCACAACTTGCGCTTGCCACCGACTTGCATGCCCATCAGGCCCAGATCCCAGCCCTTGATGACGCGACCGGTGCCGATCACGCATTGGAAGGGTTTGCCGCGACTGTAGGACGAATCGAATTCGGTGCCGTCTTCAAGGGTGCCGCGGTATTGGGTGGTGATCAGCGCACCTTTGACTACGCTTTTGCCGTCGCCCTGTTCCAGGTCGATGATTTGCAGCTCTTCATTCATGGCGGTATCCCTCGTGTGATCCAGGCGCGGGGTTTTCGCAGAAATCCGCGCGCATGGCAAACGTTGTATGCCATGCGCCAGGGAACCGCGACGGTCTCTTCGGTTCACATGGGTATCGACCCTGCTTTTCAGATAAGGATTTTCTGATGATCGACTCTCGCCCGCTCCACGGCTTCATTCCGCCGTACATCCTCAATCGCATCATCGCCCACGGCTCCGAACAGCAACGCTCCAGCGCCCTCGGCACCTTGACCCACGTGCGCAGCCTGCGGCACAACCCCGGCCCGCCCGGCAACCTTCCCGCCGCCGCGAAGCTGCCCAAGCCCGGCAAGGCCGGACAGCCGCAACGCAGCGTGCATGACGCCCAGAACACCATGGAACTGCCCGGCCAGCCGGTCCGCCTGGAAGGCCAGCGGGCCAGTGGCGACCCAGCCGTGGACGAAGCCTACGATGCCCTCGGCGCCACCTACGATTTTTTCTGGAAGGTCCTGGGGCGCGACTCCATCGACAACAAAGGCTTCGCCCTGGTGGGCAGCGTGCATTATGGCCAGGGTTATGAAAACGCCTTCTGGAACGGCGCGCAGATGGTGTTCGGCGACGGCGATGGCGAAATCTTCCAGCGCTTCACTCGCTCCCTGGATGTGGTGGCCCACGAGCTGGCCCATGGCGTCACCGAAAGCGAGGCAGGCTTGGTCTACGCCAACCAATCCGGTGCGCTGAACGAGTCCATCTCCGATGTGTTCGGTGTGCTGGTCAAGCAGTTCGTACTTGAACAGACCGCCGACCAGGCCGACTGGCTGATCGGCGCCGACCTGCTCACCGACAAGATCAACGGCAACGGCCTGCGCAGCATGTCCAACCCCGGCAGCGCCTACGATGACCCGTTGCTGGGCAAGGACCCGCAACCGGCGCACATGCGCGAATTCGTCATTACCCGTGAAGACAACGGCGGCGTGCACATCAACTCCGGCATCCCCAACCGGGCCTTTTATCTGGTGGCGACCACGCTGGGCGGATTTGCCTGGGAAAAGGCCGGCCGGATCTGGTATGAAACCTTGTGCGACCGAAGATTGGCCAATGACGCGTCCTTCAGCGACTTCGCCCGCCTGACCGTCGAGCACGCCCGCCAGCGCTTCGGCACGCGGGAAGTGCAAGCGGTGCAGAACGGCTGGGCCCAGGTCGGCGTCGACCTGACACAGGAGAGCTGATGAAAACCCTTCCAGACCTAGACGACAAGGCGGTGATACGGCTGTCGCGCCAGGGCGGCGTGGCCGCCATCCATGCGCTGACCCGACCACGGGAAATCGAATTCGCCCAGTGCGACCTCGACCAGCGCACACGCATCAGTTCGGTCCTGGAGGGCTGCCTGCCACTGACCTCCTCCACGCCCGGGCGCGGCGACCAGCGTTTTTTCCAGATCGAGGTGCACTATCGCGCCAACGACCAGGACGACGAGATGGTGCTGCAGGTGCCTGAGGACCAGGCACCCGGCGAGCTGGTTCACCTGTGGGACAAAGGCGAAGTGCTCTGACCTAACGCGTGGCTGGCACGATCTTGACGATTGCGCCGGACACGGTTTCGATCAGCAAGTACTTGTCGTCGATCTGCACCCATTGCTGCTCGTTTGTCGGTTGCTCGAGTTTCTTCTGTTTCCAGTCTTTCATGGCCCTGTCCGCGCGCTGGTAGTCCGCCGGCACCCGGTCGTTCTCCACCAGCCTGCGGCCATTGCTCGGCGAATGCTCCAGGGCGTCTGCGGTTTTCTCGACCGCTTGCGCAACAGGCCCAAGGGCTCCGAGGCCGGCGATCAGGACCAGGCTGGCGATCAGGGATGGTTTGCGCATAGAAAAAAACTCCAGTTATTCGAGGGACTGAATCTGGGACTTCGCGGGCGGCGAATCATTCCTTAATTTCTGGAAACTGTACCCCCTGCTTGCTCCCTCGCCACGGGTTGTGCCTGGCATGGCATAGTGGCAAGTCTTGGCCCAACACCCGCCGGACGGACCCATCATGAGCACCAACACCTCTTCCCCTGCCCTCAAGGAAATCTTCAACAGCGCCCGCCTGGAGCACATCGCTGACGAAATGCGCGCGGTTTATCCAGCGTTCGATGCCCCGGCGTTTTTGCACATGGCCAACGACGGGCTGGCCGAGTTATCGGTGATGCAACGCATGGCCCGAGTCAGTGAGTGCCTGCATGCGGTGCTGCCCCTCGGTTATGAAGCGTCGCTGGAGGTGCTGCGCGCCCTGGCCCCGCGCCTGAACAGCATGTTCGTCAGCATGTTCCTGCCACACTACGTGGCGTCTTATGGCCGGCATCGCTTCGACGTGTCGTTGGACGCGCTCAAGTATTTCACCCGGTTCGGCTCGTCGGAGTTCGCCGTGCGGCACTTCCTGCGCGACGACCTGGAACGCACCCTCAAGGTCATGCACGACTGGTCGCTGGACGCCAACGAGCACGTACGCCGCCTGGCCAGCGAAGGCAGCCGGCCGCGCTTGCCGTGGTCGTTTCACCTGGAGCCGATCCAGGCCAACCCTGACCTCGCCGCGGCGATCCTCGACACGCTCAAGGCCGACGATAGCCTTTATGTGCGCAAATCCGTGGCCAACCACCTCAACGACGTCACCAAGCAACATCCCGACTGGGTGCTGGACCAGATCGAAGGTTGGCCCCTGCAGAACCGCCACACGGCGTGGATCGCCCGGCATGCGCTGCGCAGCCTGATCAAACAAGGCAACCCCAGGGCGTTGGGCGTCATCGGGGTCGGCGGCAAGGCACAGGTCCAAGTGCTGGATTTGCAAGTGACGCCTGCGGTGATTCGCCTGGGGGAACAGGTCACGCTGTCCTTCACGGTGCAATCAACCCTTGAGCAGAGCCAACGCCTGGTGATCGACTACGCGGTCGACTACGTGAAAGCCTCGGGCGGCACCTCGGCCAAAGTCTTCAAGCTCAAGACCTTCGACCTGCCCGCCCAGGGTTGCGTCAACCTCAGCCGCTCCCAGCACATTCGCGAGCTGACCACCCGCAAACATTACGCGGGCCGGCATGCCGTGCACCTGCTGGTCAACGGCGAACGGCTGGGCAGCACGGCGTTCGATATCGTGCCTTGAAGTGGTTCAGCCCACCGCCACCCGTTGTGCCTGGCGAATGTCGTGGATGAACCGCTCAGCCGGCAGTGGATGCCCCAGCAGATAGCCCTGCAGCGAATCGCAGCCCAACTGGGTCAGGAAGTCTTGTTGCATATCGGTCTCCACGCCTTCGGCGACGATCCGCAGGCCCAGGGCCTGACCGAGGGCGACGATGGCCGAGACGATCGCCGCGTCATCGCTGTCGTGTTCCAGGTCACGCACGAAGCCGCGATCGATCTTCAACTCGTTGGCCGGCAGGCGCTTGAGGTACATCAGGCTCGAATAGCCAGTGCCGAAGTCGTCGATGGACAGGTCCACGCCCATGTCCGAGAGCTGTTGCAGCACCGTCATGCTCGCGTCCGCATCGCTCATGGCGGTGGTTTCGGTGATTTCCAGGGTCAGGCTGTTGGCCGGCAGCTGATGCGTCTCCAGGGCCTTGGCCACGCTCTGCACCAAACCGGTATGGCAGAACTGCAAGGCCGACAGGTTCACCGCAATGCGCCAATCGGTATAACCGAGCACGTACCATTCGCGCATCTGCCGACAGGCTTCGTTCAACACCCATTCGCCGATGGGGATGATCAAGCCGGTCTTTTCCGCCAGGTCGATGAAGGTGTCGGGCATCAACAGGCCCTGGGTCGGATGGCTCCAGCGCAACAAGGCCTCGGCGCCGACCGGCCGGCCGTTGGCGGCGTCGAACTTGGGCTGGTAGTACAGGCTGAACTGCCGCTGTTCGACAGCGATGCGCAGGTCTTGCAGCAATTGCAATTGCTTGCGGGCGTTGCTGTTCATCGACGCGTCGAAAAAGCTGTAGCCGTTTTTGCCGGCGCCCTTGGCGTGGTACATCGCCGCGTCGGCGTTCATCAGCAGTTCTTCGGCACTCTGGCCGTTGCCAGGGTAAAGGGCGATACCGACGCTGGCGGAGATCTGCAAGTCATGGTCGGCCACCCGGAACGTGCGGGCGATCAAGCCGACCTGACGTGCCGCCAGTCGCAAGGCATCATCGGGTTCGGCCAGTTGCACCAGCAGCACGAACTCATCACCGCCGATCCGCGCCAGGGTGTCCTGGCTGCGCAGGTCTTCGCGCAGGCGCAAGGCCACGTCCCGCAGCAACAAATCGCCCATGTGGTGACCAAAGGCGTCGTTGACCGGCTTGAAACCATCCAGGTCGATGAACATCAGGGCGAAGCAGCCGCCCTGCTCTTGCACCCGGTGCATGGCCTGGTCGATACGATCAGCCAGCAATACCCGGTTGGGCAGTCCGGTGAGGGGGTCGTGCAGGGCCAACTGGGTCAGTTCCCGGTTGGCCAGGGTCAGGGACTGGGCCAGCTCGGCGGTGCGGGCTTCCAGACGCGCATCGAGAATCGACGTCAGCAAGGCGATGGCCAGCACCGCCAGGGTGGTGATCAACACCAGATTGTCCAGGCCCTTGCCGCTCAAGCCGTCCAGGGAGCCACAAAAGCTGCCGTCGCTGAACCGCGCCCCGGCCATGCCGGTGTAGTGCATGCCGACGATGGCGATGCCCATGACCACCGCAGCGCCTGCACGAGCCAGACGCACGTGGGGGGTGTTCTGGCGCAGGCGAAAGGCAATCCACAGCGCCGCCGCCGAAGCGCCGACGGCAATCACCAGCGAAGCCCCGAACAGCGTCGGGTCATAGTCGATGCCTGGCTGCATTCGCAGCGCGGCCATGCCGGTGTAGTGCATGGTGCTGATCCCGGCACCCATGATCAGCGCACCGAACGCCAGTTGCCACGCCGGTAATCGTGGCTGGCTGACCAGCCATAGGGCAAAACCGCTGGAAAGAATCGCGACCAGCAGCGACAGTGCGGTGATCGATATGTCGTAGCCAAGCTCCACCGGCAAGCTGAACGCGAGCATGCCGATGAAGTGCATGGACCAGATGCCCACCCCCATCGCCAGCGCGCCCCCGGTCATCCACAAATGCGCGGCGCGCCCCTGGGCGGTCGCGATCCGCCCGGCCAGGTCCAGGGCGGTATAGGAAGCCAGCACAGCAACAAACAAGGAAATCGAAACAAGGGCGGGGGAATAACTGCCGATGAGCATGGTTTTTTCTCGTAACTGGAGACCGGACTGCTTCCATGCCCGGTTGAAGGCCGGCGATTGTACTTAATCGTGACAGGGACGCACGAACCAAATGTCAAAAAGCCATCAAAGCTGGAATATTTTCGACGAAAGACACCATCCTTCGCAGGGTGAATATTTTTGTAAACCATCAATCCTGTGTTCACCGCAGATCCATTGTGGGAGCGAGCTTGCTCGCGATGGCGGTGTGTCAGTCTACGCACCTGGCCCAAGCCGTTCAGCTACTATCGAAGAACCACTTCAAGGAGGATTCATTCATGGGCGTTGCCGCCAATCGGGCTTTGACCACCGCGCTGGTAGTCATCGATGTACAGAACGACTTCATCCCCGGCGGCCAACTGGCCGTGCCAGGCGGCGATGAGATCGTGCCGCTGATCAACCAGCTTGGCCATTCATTCAGGCACGTCGTCCTTGCCCAGGACTGGCACCCGGCCGGGCACGCCTCGTTTGCGTCCAGTCATCCGGGCAAGCAACCATTCGATATCGTCCAATTACCCTACGGCGAACAGAAACTCTGGCCCGACCACTGCATACAGGGCAGCAACGGCGCCGCGCTGCACCCGGCACTCGACCTCGCCCATGCCAAGCTGATCATTCGCAAGGGCTGCAACCCGGACATCGACAGCTATTCAGCCTTCATGGAAGCGGATCACCTGACCCCTACCGGCTTGACCGGCTATCTCAAGGAGCGCGGCATCGACACGGTTTACCTGGTGGGGCTGGCCCTGGATTTCTGCGTGATGTTCTCGGCGCTGGATGCCCGGTTGGCGGGGTTCAATGCGGTGGTGATACTGGATGCCTGCCGGGGCATCGATATCGACGGCTCGATGGAGGCGGCAATCCGACGGATGCAGGAAGCGGGCGTGCAATTGATCGAGTCCACTGCGATAGCCGATCGGCCCTTCGCTTGATGGCTCATACTAAGTCTCCTTTGCGCACAGTGAGTCTCCATGCCCTTCCTCGCCCGCACCCACCCGCGTCTGTCCAGCGCCACGGTCCTTGGCCTGGCGGTAGGTATCCTGGTTCCCGTGGACTCGATCATCAGCAAAATCCTGATCGGCTGGAATGTCGGCGTCTGGACCTACCTGGTGCTGATGTCCTGGCTGACCGTGCGAGCCAAGGCGCCCGACGTGCGGCGCATCGCCGAAATCGAAGATGAAAATGCCGGGCTGGTCCTGCTGGTGGTCTGCATCGCGGCATTGGCCAGCCTGGCCACCATCACCCTCGAACTGGCCGGCAGCCGCGACCTGAATGCCGCCGGCAAGCTGTTGCATTACGGTTTCACGGCAATGACCGTGATCGGTTCCTGGTTGCTGATCGGGGTGATCTTCAGCGTGCACTACGCGCGCTTGTATTACACCTGGGAGGGCAAGGAGCCGGCGCTGCGGTTTGCCGAAGGGCTGACCACGCCCAACTATTGGGACTTCCTGTATTTCTCTTTCACCATCGGCGTGGCGGTACAGACCGCGGACGTGGGCGTCGCCACGCGGCAACTGCGCAAGATCGTCCTGGCGCAATCGCTGATCGGTTTTGTGTTCAACACGGCGATCCTGGGGTTTTCGATCAATATTGCGGCGGGGTTGTTTGGGTGAGGCGTATGGGGGCCGCTTCGCGGCCCAGCGGGAGCAAGCTCCTCGCCACAGAGACGGTGTCAGGTATCAGGCGTTGGCAGCCACAGCCTGAAGCGCGCCCCACCCAGCGGCGAGGCTTCGACGGTCAGCGTGCCGCCCTGGGCTTCCAGGGCTCGGCGGCTTATGGCCAGGCCAAGACCGAAGCCGCCAGTGGCGCGGTCGCGGCTGCGGTCCAGGCGGTAGAACGGCTC
>Ga0065704_10070471_pt1 | contig 23602 bp, 19 predicted proteins | sample SwiRhicommuniRL2_FD_59091 | JGI IMG/M metagenome (GOLD analysis project Ga0065704, IMG submission 59091) | Switchgrass rhizosphere bacterial communities from Rose Lake, Michigan, USA - RL2 v2 (version 2) | ecosystem: Host-associated > Plants > Roots > Rhizosphere > Soil | place: East Lansing, MI | reverse complement strand
CCGATAGGACACCTCGAACGGCCCGATGCCGGCAGGCGCGAACTCGAGTGACGTGTCGACGAGGCGCGAGGTGGCACCGAACGCGCTCACGTCGATGGCCTGCGTGAACCCGAGCCGCGGATGGACGTGCACCAGCACCCGGTCGGGTGCGTTGGTGCGCAAGCGGTACTGGCGCGTGACGTCGACGTAGCCCCGCGTGATGGCGAGCGGGTCCACGAGGACCGTCTCCGTGGCCGCCTGCTCGATCCGCGCATGTGGCAGCACGGTGGCCGTGACCGTCACGTCGGTGCGCACGGTTTCGCCCAAGCCGCTGGCCAGCGGCGCGAGCAGGATTCCCAGGAGCAGCCAACGGCCCTCACCCGCCCTGCGGGCGACCTCTCCCGTGGACGGGAGAGGTGGGTCGGCTGAATTCCAATGGCCAGGTCCCATGCCATCCACCCCGACGGTGCGCCGCGCCGCATGCGCCGCCACGCCCGTCATCCTGGCGTCAGCAGACCCTTTGTGCAGGCTTTCGGACATCCGCGACAACCGCGACGGCCCGCTTGTGGGCTCACGCATCGACGTCGTGCCCCCGTGGAGAATGCGCACGGCGGCCGGGGCGATTCGATACCCCGTCGGCGCTGTTGCATTGCGGCAAGCCACGCGTGTTGCGCCCCGCGGCAGAAAGGCTAAAGTCGCGTATCACTTCGCCTGTCGAGACCGTTGTGACCGTTCCTCCGACCGACACGTCGCACCCCGATTACTTCCATCGGGTCGTCGACTGCCAGTGGGCCTGCCCGGCCCACACCGACGTCCCCGAGTACATCCGCCTGATCGCGCTCGGAAAATTTTCCGACGCGTACCTGGTCAACCGCGAGTCCAACGTCTTCCCGGGCATCCTCGGTCGTGTCTGCGACCGGCCCTGCGAACCGGCGTGCCGGCGCGGCCGCGTCGAGGACAAGCCGGTGGCCATCTGCCGCCTCAAACGCGTGGCGGCCGACCACAAGGACGACATCGAGGGCCGGCTGCCCGTCGTCCCTGCCCAGAAGAACGGGAAACGCGTCGCCTGTATCGGCGCGGGGCCCGCGAGCTTGACCGTGGCGAACGACCTGCTGCCGCTCGGCTACGAAGTCGTGATCTTCGAGCAGTGGGACAAGCCGGGCGGCCTGATGCGGACCAACATCCCGTCGTTCCGCCTGCCCGAGTCCGTGCTCGACGAGGAAATCGGCTACATCGTCGGCATGGGCGCCGAGATCCGCTACAACTCGCGGATCGACAGCCTGAAAAGACTGCTCGAGACGGGCGGCTTCGACGCCGTGTTCGTCGGCTCGGGCGCGCCCAAGGGCAAGGAGCTCAAGCTGGACGGTCGCCAGGAAGGCGACGCCAACATCCACATCGGCATCCAGTGGCTCGAGTCGGTGGCGTTCAAGCACGTCGACAAGATCGGCGATAACGTGCTGATCATCGGCGTCGGCAACACCGCCATGGACTGCTGCCGTTCCTCGCTGCGTCTCGGTGCCAAGGACGTCAAGGTCATGGCGCGCAAGCCGCGCCAGTTCTTCAAGGCGTCCGAGTGGGAACTCGAGGATGCCGAGAGCGAAAATGTCGAGATCGTCGTCAATCACGCGCCGAAAGCGTTCGTGATCGAAGGCGGCAAGCTCGTCGGCATGACGTTCGACCGCATGGAGTACGACTTCGACGCCAGGGGCCGCATCACGGCCGAGCGCGTCGTGGGCGAGCAGTTCTTCCCGGCCGACGACGTGATCCTCGCCATCGGCCAGGAAAATGCGTTCCCCTGGATCGAGAACGACGTCGGCATCGAGTTCGACAAGTGGCACGTGCCCGTGGTCGACGCGAAGACGCACCAGTCGACGCGCCCCGACGTGTTCTTCGGCGGCGACGCCGCGTTCGGGCCGAAGAACATCATCTGGGCGGTCGAGCACGGCCACCAGGCCGCGATCTCGATCCACAATTTCTGCATGGACCAGCCGGTCACGAACCGCCTGCCGCCGACGATGAACCTGTCGTCGCGCAAGATGGGCCTGCACGAGTGGTCGTACAAGAACGACTACAACCCGGTCGAGCGCCGGCTCGTGCCGCACGTGAGCCTCGCCGAGCGGTTCAAGAAGATCGACATCGAAGTCGAACTGGGCTTCGACGCCGAGCAGACCGCGGCCGAGGTGCAGCGTTGCCTCAACTGCGACGTGCAGACCGTGTTCGAGGCGAAGTCGTGCATCGAGTGCGACGCCTGCATCGACATCTGCCCGACCGACTGCCTGACGATGACGCATGCCGGCGACGACGAAGCCGAGTTGTCCAAGCGCCTGAAGGCGCCGCGCAGGAACCTCGAGGAACCACTGTTCGTGTCGGTGCCGCTCAAGCACACCGGACGGGTGATGGTGAAGGACGAGGACCTCTGCGTGCATTGCGGCCTCTGCGCCGAGCGCTGCCCGACGGCGGCCTGGGACATGCAGAAGTCGAAGATCCACCTGCCCCACGCGACCGACCACAAATGGCCCAGCCCGCAACGACTCAAGACCGCGTAAACGACTTCGTCATCAAGCTCGCGAACGTGAACGGCACCGGCTCGGCCAGTGCCAACACGTTGCTGATGAAGTCCATCTTCCGGATGGGCGTGCCCGTGATGGGGAAGAACTACTTCCCCTCCAACATCCAGGGCCTGCCCACCTGGTACGAAATCCGCGTGACGAAGGACGGCTACGTCGCGCGGTCGGGACGCGTCGACCTGATGGTCGCGATGAACGCCGAGACGTACCAGAAGGACGTCCGCGAGGTGAGCCCCGGCGGCTTCCTGATCTACGACTCGACGTGGCCGCGCTCGACGCTGCTGACGCGCGACGACGTCACGATCCTCGGCGCGCCGCTCGCGCGCATCTGCAACGAGAACTTCGTCGGCGTGCGCAACCGCATCCTGATGAAGAACATCATGTACGCGGGCCTGCTCGCGGCGCTGCTCGAGATCGACCTCGAGGTGATCCGCCAGCTGCTGACCGAGAGCTACGCCAAGAAGCCGGCGCTGGTCGAGGCCAACATGAAGGCCGTGCAGCTCGGCTACGACTGGGCGAAGGCCAACCTGCCCTGCCCGCTGCCGCTGCGCGTGCAGCGCATGGACAAGACCAAGGGTCACATCATGATCGACGGCAACACCGCCGCCGGTCTCGGTGCGGTCTACGCCGGCGCGACGGTCGCGCCGTGGTACCCGATCACGCCGTCGACGTCGGTGATGGACTCGTTCCGCGGCTTTGCGCAGAAACTGCGCGTCGACCCGGAGACCGGCCAGAACAACTACGCCGTGATCCAGGCCGAGGACGAACTGGCCGCGATCGGCATGGTGCTCGGCGCGAACTGGAACGGTGCGCGCGCCTTCACGGCGACCAGCGGCCCCGGCATCTCGCTGATGAGCGAGTTCATCGGGCTCGCCTACTACGCCGAGATCCCGGCCGTGATCGTCGACGTGCAGCGCGTCGGCCCCTCGACCGGCATGCCGACGCGCACGCAGCAGTGCGACATCATGCTCTGCGCGTATGCCTCGCACGGCGACACGAAGCACGTGCTGCTGTTCCCGTCGAACCCGGAAGAGTGCTTCCAGATGATGCCGCTCGCGTTCGACCTGGCCGAACGGCTGCAGACGCCGGTGTTCGTGATGTCGGACCTCGACATCGGCATGAACGACTGGATGGTGCCCGAGTTCAAGTGGAACGACGCCTACCGCCCGGACCGCGGCAAGGTGCTCTCCAAGGACGAGATCGAGGCACTGCCCAAGTTCCACCGCTACCTCGACAAGGACGACGACGGCATCCCGTACCGCACGCTGCCGGGTGTCTCGCCCAAGGGCGCGTACTTCACGCGCGGCTCGGGTCACAACCAGTACGGCGGCTACACCGAGGATTCGCAGGAATACCAGGTGGTCATGGAGCGGCTGTCGCGCAAGTTCAAGCGCGCGAAGACGCTGGTGCCGCCGCCCGTGATCGAGGCGACGGGCACGAGCTCGCTCGGCCTGGTCTCGGTCGGCTCGAGCCGCGGCGCCGTCAACGAGGCGCGCGACATCCTGGCGAAGCGCGGCATCCCGGTCGACTACATGCGCATCAAGGCGTTCCCGTTCACGAAGGAAGTCGAGGCATTCATGGCCTCGCACGAAAAGATCTTCGTGGTCGAGCAGAACCGCGACGCGCAATTGAAGTCGCTGCTCACGCTCGAGACGGACGTGCCGAAGTCCAAGCTCTACTCGATCCTGCACTACAGCGGGCTGCCGATGACCTCGAAGGAGATCGTCGAAGCCGTGGTGGCCGAACTCGGCGACCAGCGGCGGGCCCAGGTCGCCGCGGTGGCGGCGACCTGAGCGGCTTCGGACCCAACCTCAAGCATCCGGTCAAACAATGTCGTTCATCAACAAACCCAAAGTCCGCCACCCGGACCTGCCGACGAACGAGCTCGGCCTGACGCGTCGCGACTACGAAGGCGCGATGTCGACGCTCTGCGCGGGCTGCGGCCACGACTCGGTCACCTCCGCGATCATCCAGGCGATCTGGGAGCTCGGCATCCGCCCCGAGCAGCTCGCCAAGCTCTCGGGCATCGGCTGCTCGTCCAAGACGACGGCCTATTTCGCGAGCGGCGCGCACGGCTTCAACGGCGTGCACGGCCGCATGCCGTCGATCGCGACCGGCGCCAACGCCGCCAACAAGAGCCTCTACTACCTCGGCGTGTCGGGCGACGGCGACTCGCTGTCGATCGGCTTCGGCCAGTTCGCGCACGCGATCCGCCGCAACGTCAACATGCTGTACATGTGCGAGAACAACGGCGTGTACGGCCTCACCAAGGGCCAGTTCTCGGCCTCGGCCGACATCGGCACCAAGTCGAAGAAGGGCGAGGAAAACCTGCAGGCACCGGTCGATCCGTGCCTCGCGGCGCTGAGCCTCGGCGGCACCTTCATCGCGCGCAGCTTCTCGGGCGACAAGGACCAGCTGGTGCCGCTGATCAAGGCGGGGCTGCAACACCGCGGTTTCGCGCTGATCGACGTGATCTCGCCGTGCGTCACGTTCAACGACCACGTCGGCTCGACCAAGAGCTACGAGTTCACGCGCGAGCACTACCAGGAAGCCGTGCACGCCGACTACATCCCGGCCCGGCAGGAAATCACCGCGCAGTACGCCGAAGGCGAGGCGCTGCCGGTGCAGCTGCACGACGGCAGCCGGATCCTGTTGCGCAAGCTCGACAAGGACTACGACCCGACGCACCGCGGCCGCGCGTTCGAGTACCTGCGCACCAAGCTGCGCCAGGGCGAGCACGTCACCGGTTTGATCTACGTTTCCGGCAACGTGCACCCGGACATGCACGAAATGATGCGCACGAGCGACGTGCCGCTGAACCAGGTGCCCTACGACAAGATGCATGCGGGGGCGGCGGGTCTTGCGGGCATCCTCAAGCGCTACGCCTGAGACCGCCTGCGGCGCCCCGGGGGTCGGCGGTGCGCCCGGCTGCCGGCCGGCGCGGCCTCGTGCCGGCAGACCATGACGCGCGTCACTGCCCCGGCCGGCGGCGCTTCCTAGAATCCGTCGCGATGCACCGTCCCGCCCCCCGTTCCCGGCCCGCCACGTTCGCCGCTGTGCTCGGCGCCGCGCTGGCAGCCTTCGTGCTTGCCTGGCCGGTACAGGTCGCCGCGGCCGCGGTGTACCGCTGGGTCGACGGCAACGGCGTGACGCACCTGTCGTCGGAACGGCCGCCCGTCGGCGTGCCGTTCGAGCGGCTCGATGTGGGCGCCGGCAAATCGGGCGCCGGCAAGACGGCCACGCGCTCGTCGTCGACGGGTGCGCCGACGCGGCTCGCCGCGGTCTCGCCCGAACAGGCGGCCCGGCGCAACACGGCGATCCGCGAACTGCAGAACCGCGAATGCGTCGTCGCGCTCGAGGCGATCGACCGGCTCTCGCGCAATGGCCAGCCGGTCGAACCCGGCGAGTTCAAGCGCCTGCAGCAGACCGCGGAGCGCAACTGCAGCAGCGATCCGGCGACGCGGCGCGGGCAGGAGGACATGGCAGCGAAGCTGCGCGTCGCCAAGGGCGACACGTGTGTCGCCGCCCGCAACGAGCTCGCCGACATGCTCGAGCCCGGTCGCAAACCGACGCGCGAACAGCTGCGCACGCAGCAGCTGTTCATCGAGACGCACTGCGAATCACCCGTGCGCTGAATCGTGCGGGACAGCTTCGACGGCGCCACCACCGACACGATCGACCGCAAGGAGCCGCGTGCGCCCGAGCCCCGCTCGCTCCGGCCCTGGCTCGTCATCCACAACCCCGTCGCAGGCCAGCGCGATCGCACGCGGTGGCCACGTTTCGCCGATGCCCTGGCACGCCGGGGACTGGCGTTCGACGTGGCACGCACTTCGGGCCCTGCGGACGCTGCACGGCTCGCCGAACGGGCGGTCCGCGAAGGATTGCACGGGATCTTCGTCGCGGGTGGCGACGGCACCGTGCACGAAGCCGTCAACGGCCTCATGCGCGCACGCGAGGCGATGGCCAACCAGACGCCGACGCCGTTGCTGGTACCGATCCCGCTCGGCACGGGCAACGACTGGGCACGATCGCTCGGACTGCCGACGGACGCCGAGGCGTTCGCCGACTGCGTGACACGCGGCGGTGCCGTCGTTGCCTGGCACGACGTCGGGCGCATGCGCTTCGATGCACAGCCCGGGACGCCGCACTGGTTCGTCAACGTGGCCGGGGCCGGCTTCGATGCGCACGTGATCGAAGGCATGCCGGCGCGCGTGCCGTCGCGCCTGGCCTATCTCCGCCACGCGTTGCGCGGGCTCGCAGCGTATCGCTCGCCGACGTTCACGCTCGAATTCGACGATGTGCCGTGCCCATCCGACCGGTACCTGCTCGCGTTCGTGGCCCTCGGCGAGTACTGCGGCCACCGCATGCACGTCGCGCCCGGCGCACGCCTGGACGACGGCCTGTTTGACGTCGTCACGATCGCCGAAGTAGGCCTCGTCCGCGCGTTGCCCAAGCTCGCACGGCTGTACCGCGGCACGATTCTCGAGGACGCGCTCGTGCGGCACCGCCGCGCGGCATCGGTGCGCATAGTCGCGGACCCGTCGACCCCGGTCGAGGCCGACGGGCAACTGGTCGGGGGGACGCCGGTGACGTTCTCGATCGAACCGTGCGCGCTGCGCGTCATGCGCGCGGGCCCGGCCGCGCGCTCGTAGCGTCCGCGAGCCGGTCGCCGAAACCTAAAGCGTCTGCGGCCCGGTCGCGAGCGTGCGCAGCAGTTCCGCCTGCGACTGGACCTCGCATTTGGAGAAGATCTGCTTCAGGTGCGTGCGCACGGTGTTGAGCGACAGCCTGAGGTGCGTCGCGGTCTCCTCGACCGAGTAGCCCGCGTAGAGCCGGCGCGCGACGTTCGCCTGCGCGCGCGTGAGCCCATACAGCTCCGCGAGCAGTTCGGTCGAGATGTTGCGCGCACCGTCACTCGCGTAGATCAGCGCGACGTACTTGACGCCGCGCCGGGCGACGAGCGCCGTGGTCGACGCGATCACGACCCGGCAGGGCAGCCCGCCGCTGGGCTTGAGCGTGACCGCGATCGCGCGAATCGACGCGCCGCGACCCGGCGCGAGCATGCGCATGAAGCGTTCGTCGATCCGCGCGTCGCTGAACGCGAGCCGGCCGTTGCGCACCGTCATGCCTTGCGCGTCGACGATGGCCTTCTGCGCCAGTGCGTTGGCGTCGACGACCGCGCCGGAGGCGTCGAGCAGTACGACACCGCGGTCGAGCTTTTCGAGGATGAAGATGCCGAGCGGCGAGAGCCGGTTCATGCCGCGGCGCACGAGCGGCGCGCGCGCGCCCTTCCCCGGCACTGCGCGGGTACCCTGCAACCGATCCCTCTTGGAATGTGAACCTGCGCTCGACGAGTCCAGACTCGAGTCGACCCTGGTGCTTCTGTGGGGTGCCCCGAGGCTCCCTTTTTTTCGCATGGCTTGTGCGTTCTTGTGGTCCACGACGACTTGCGCAGTCGTGGTCCTACTAGACCACATGCAACGTGCAAATGAATCACCTAAATAGGTGAAACAAAGTCCAACCCAGATCCGTCTTGCGGCAATTCCCGGCAAACGTCGCATTACGCGACGAATCGGTCACGCGCTGCTACGCAATGCAACGGATGCGGTCACGGGTTGTAGCAAGTCACGCGATTCGCAGACGCAGGCGCGACTCGCGGGCCGATCGCAAGGCTGCGGGTGCACTCAGGCGGCGTGGCCGTCCGGACGCTTGTCCTGCACGCCGGCGCCGGGCGCGCGGTAGGGCTCGATGGTCTGGCTCGCCGTGACGCCCTTCAGGTTGCTCGAGACGTCGGGCACTCGCTGGCGACGCGCGGCCGCCGCTTTCGCACGCGCCTCCGCGGCGGCCTGTTCGGCGGCGCGCGCGGCGCGGCGACTGCGCACCGTGTGGGCGAGGAACAAGGCGACGACGGGCAATGCGACGAGCAGCGTGAACTTCATGGGTGCCTTCCGTGGAGAACCGACTTCGACCGCGGCGAACGGCCGTGGTTCGCGCTCCCTTCGCGAGCGGCGCCAGTATGGCGGCGAGCGGTTGCAGGCGGAAGCCGACTATCGCGCACCTGCGGCAAGTTTTGCCAGCCACGCTGCGACGGGCCGCACGTTCTGCGCGGCCTACTGTTCGCTGCGCTGTCAGCGCGTCGCTGCGTCTACCAGTGGATGCCGCGCATCAGCGAAGCGAAGATCATCGCCTCGCGGTTCGCGGGCCGCTGTTCGTCGCCTTCGCGCTTGCCCTGCGCCGCCGCCGAGTCGGGGAACATGCGGAAGGCGGAGTTCATCACGACCTCCGACAGCTTCGGCATCACGAGGTGCATGATCTCGGCCATCAGGCCGAGCCGCGTCGCGATGCGCTGCGGCTTGCGGATGATGGCGTCGGCGATCATGTCCGCGGCCTCGTCGGGCGAAATGATCGTCGGCATGTCCTCGTAGAGCTTGGTCGGCGCGATCATCGGCGTGCGCACAAGCGGCATGTTGATGATCGAGAAGTGCACGCCTTCGTCGTGATACTCGGACGCCGCGCAGCGCGCGAACGACTCGAGCGCGGCCTTCGACGCGACGTAGGCGGAGAAGCGCGGCGCATTGGTCAGCACGCCGATCGAGGAGACGTTGATCACGTGACCGCTCTTGCGCGCGGTCATCGACGGCAGCAGGTTCAGCGTGAGTCGCACGCAGGCGAAATAGTTCAGCTGCATCGTGCGCTCGAAATCGTGGAAGCGATCGTACGAGAGCGCGAGCGAGCGGCGGATCGACCGGCCCGCGTTGTTGATCAGCACGTCGACCTGCCCGAACTCCTTGAGCACGTCCTTCGCGAGCTTGTCGTTCGCGTCGTAGTCGGTGATGTCGCACGAATAGGTCTTCGCGAAACCGCCCGCGTCGACGATCTTCTTGCGCACCTCGGCGAGCTTCTCCTCGTCGCGCGCGACGATCACGACCTTGCCGCCGGCCTCGGCGATGCGCATCGCCGCGGCTTCGCCGATGCCCGACGAGCCGCCCGTGATCACGACCACCTTGCCTTTCACGGCGCCCTTGAGGCTGCGGTCGATCGAGAGGTCGGGGTCGAGGTGACGCTCCCAGTAGTCCCACAGGCGCCAGGCGTAATCCTCGAGCACCGGCACGCGGATCTTGGCCTTGTCGAGCAGTTTCTGGGTGGCGGTCGAGTCGAAGCGCGTCGGGTAGTTGACGAACTGCAGCACCGACCGCGGCACCTGCAGGTCGCGCAGCACCTGGTTGAAGACGTTCTGCAGCGGCCGGCTGCGCTCGATCGACTGCGTCACCGGCTCCGGCACCATGTCGAAGACCTTCGGGTCGACGCGGAAGGCCATCTCCGGTGCGTGCGCGGCGCGCGCGAAGATATTGAGCACCTCGCCCATGCGTCGCGTCTTCGGGTCGGTCAGGTGGAAGCACTCGCCGTCCTGCTTCGGCAGGTGCGACAGGTGCACGAGCGCGTCGACGACGAAGTCGACCGGCACCGCGTTGACGTAACCGCCCTCGACGCCGACGAGCGGCACCCAGCGCGGCCAGGACTCGCGCAGCTTCTGCAGCGCCTTGAAGAAGTAGTAGGGGCCGTCGATCTTGTCGATCACGCCCGTCTGCGAATGGCCCAACACGATGCCGGGACGGTAGACGCGGAACGGCACCTTGCCGTTGGCGCGGACCAGCGCCTCGGAGTCGTGCTTGGTGCTGTGGTACGGGTGGTCGAGTTCCTCGGCCTCCTCGAACATGTCCTCGCTGAACGTGCCGCGATAGAGGCCGGCCGCGGCGATCGAACTGACGTGGTGGAAGCAACCGGCGCCGACGGCCGCCGCCACGGCGAGCGCGCCTTCGGTGCCGACGATGTTCGCGCGCCGCATTTCGTCGGCGGTCGCGTCGATGTCGTAGACCGCGCCGAGGTGATAGAAGTGCTTGACCTTGCCCTTGAGCCGCGTGAAGTCGGCCTTGGCGATGCCGAGCTTCGGCTGGCCGAGGTCACCCTTGATCGGTACGACGCGACGCACGCTGTCCTTGCCCCAGAACTCGCGGAGCTCGTCGAGCTTGCCGACGGAGCGCGGCCGCACGAGCACGTAGACCGTGCCCTTGCCGCGCTGCAGGAGCGCCTGCACCAGGAAGCGCCCGATGAACCCCGTCGCCCCGGTCACGAAATAGGACATGGGTCACTCCCCCGTTCTTTGCGGGTTACGTTAGGGGCGGTAGGTACTCGCGTCAACGTGGAACTCACCCCGTCGCAGGTACCATGCACGGCCGGAACGCGCGGCGTGACCGGCCTCGAGGACCTGCATGGCGAACAAGCAGCGGCGTTCTGCCGCCGCCCCCGGTGAGCGCGAACGCCTGTCCGCCGTGGACACGGCATGGCTGCGCATGGACGCCCCGGGCAACCCCATGACGATCGTGAGCGTGCTGACCACCGCGACGCCGGTCCGTGCGTCGCAGCTGCGACGACGGATCGCGAGCCGTCTCTCGCGCTTCCCCCGGTTCCGGTGTCGACCCGTGGTCGACGCACTCGGTGCCTCGTGGCAGGACGACGACGACGCATTCGCGCTCGACGACCACTGGGTCGAAGCCGTGCTGCCCGCACCGGCCGGCCCGGAGGAGCTGCAGGCCCTGGCGGGACGGCTGGCCGGCGAACCGCTCGAGCCGTCGCGGCCGCTCTGGCAGCTCCATTTCGTGCCGCACTATCGCACTGGCAGCGCTTGGGTGCTGCGCGTGCACCATTGCTACGCCGACGGCCTGGCGCTCGTGCGTGTGCTGCAGTCGCTCGCCGAGCCGGAGCCGGCAGCGAGTGCGCGGCCGACGCGTACCCGGCAGAAGCCGGCCGGGCCGGACACGGCAAACGAGGGCGGCAACCATCACCGATGGCCGCTCGGGTGGTGGCTCGACCCGCTGGTCCTTCCACCCGGCCAGGTCCTTCGGAGCGCCATCGCGGAAAGCACGCGCTGGCTGGAGGGCGGCGCGCAGCTTGCGGTGCGGTCCGAGGACGCCGCGCGGTTTGCGACGCAGACCCGCGGCATGCTCGACGCGGTCGCGCACCTTCTGACGTTGCCGGACGACCCGGCCACGCCGCTGAGGGGCGAGTTGTCGGGCGAAAAGCGCGTCGGCTGGACCGCGCCGGTCGACCTCGAGCAGATCCGGGCCTGTGGCCGGGCCCTCGGTTGCACCGTCAACGACGTGCTGCTGGCGACGCTGGCCGGCGCGCTCGGCGCCTTTCTGCGCGACGCGCGCGGCTTCGACACGACCGGCCTCGTGTTGCGGGCATCCGTGCCGGTGAACCTGCGCAAGGACGAGGAACCGGCGACGCTCGGCAACCGGTTCGGGCTGTTGTTCGTCGAGTTGCCCGTCGGCGTCGTCGACCCGCTGCAACGTGTCGAGCGCATGCACGCGACGATGCAGGTGCTCAAGGGCTCGCACCAGCCCGCCATGACGCTCGCCGCCCTCGGCGTGTTCGGCATGCTGCCCGTCGCGGTCCAGCAACCGGCGCTCGAACTCCTGAGCCGCAAGGGCACGCTCGTCGCGTCGAACGTGCCCGGCCCGCGGGAACCGCTCCACCTGTGCGGGCAGCGCGTCGACGAGCTGCATTTCTGGGTACCCCAGGGCGGCACGATGGGACTCGGCGTCAGCGTGCTGTCGTATGCCGGCAAGGTCTCGTTCGGCGTGATCGCCGACCGCCAGCGACTGCCGGACCCGCAGGCCCTGGTGCACCACTTCGGCTGCGAGCTCGAGAAGACGTTGCGGGCCGCGACGACGACGGCCACACCGGCACCGCAAACCGCAGCGAAACCGCGTCGCCGACAGCGCGTGACCGGGACCCCGTCCGAGACCGGGCAACCGTCGCCGCGGCAGCGGCGGACGCAGGCTCCTGCACGACGCACCCCCTCCCAGGATTGACACACTGCAGCACACGCCTAGCATCCCGCAGAATGTGCATACGGCCCCTCGCGCCGGGAGACCTGTCATGGCCACCAGCAGACGCAGCAACACGAGCGGTCGCCGACCGCGCTCCAACCGCACGCAGACCGGCGGTCGCGGCACTTCGCAGGCACGCCAGCGTCCCGATGACGACGTGACCCACGACCGTGATGCGGGCCCGAGCCCGCAGGAAGAGCTCGTGCGCGGCCTGCAACAGGTCTGGCTGGCCGGCCTGGGCGCCATTGCCCGCGTGCCGAAGGATGGGCCGGCGGCGTTCGGCGAAACCGTCGTCGAGGGGCTGCGCCTGCTCGACACGTCGCGCTCGACCGCACAGCGCCTCCTGCGCGCGACGCTCGAGAACGCCCAGGGCACGTTGCAGTCCCGTGCCGGCGGTGCGCGAAGCCAGGCGCAGGAAGCCTGGGGCAGCCTCGAGTCGCTGTTCCAGGGCAGCGTGCACCGGGCGATGCGCCAGTTCGGCGTGCCGACCGCGGACGACATCCGCGAACTGACCGAAAGCGTGGCCGAACTCCACGCCAGCGTGGAGCGGATGGGCACGCCGCAGCCCCGATCGCGTAAGACGGCGGGGGCGAAATCCTCTACGCGCACCGCCCGCAAGCCGCGCGCGCCGCGGCGGACGGACGCCGGCACGTGAAATTGCTCGGCGTCGAAATCGGCGCCAGCGCGGCGACGCGCGGGCAGCTCGGGCGACTGCTGGAGCGCAATGCTGCGCTGCGCGACGTGTTCGCCGCCGACCCGGCCCTGCGCAAGCAGCTGGCACGCGTGCAGAAATGGCAGTCGAAACGGCTGTTGCGCAGTCACGCGGACCTGCATGCGAATCCGCGTTACCGTCTGGCCGTGGAGTTCTTTTTCAACGAGCTCTACGGTGGCAGCGGTGACGTGCGCCGCCGCGACGCGGACCTGCTCAAGGTGCAGCACGCCATGGAGCGGTTGCTGCCGCGCGAGGGGCTCGATGCGCTCTGCCTCGCGATCCAGCTCGAGACGCTGTCCCAGGAACTCGACGCCGACGTCGCCCGCGCACTGCCGGCGGGCCCGATCACGGTCGAGCGCTATGCCGAGGCCTACCGCGCCGGCGGCCGCCGGCCCGACCGCGAACGCCAGATCGCCCTGACGCGTGAGGTCGGCGCCTACCTCGACGGCGTCGTGCGCAAGCCGCTGGTCCGCGGCCTGATCCGGCTGGTGCGCAAGCCTGCCCACGCCGCAGGCTTCGGCCAGTTGCAGGAGTTCCTGGAGCGGGGGCTGGCGGCGTTCGAGGCCATGCACGGCGCCGACGAGTTCCTGGACACGGTGGGGACGCGCGAACTGCGCACGCTCGGCCGCCTGTTCGACGGCGTCGACGATCCGTTCGAGTTCGGCGCCAAGGGCCATCGCGGCACCGGCACCCGCGCGGACAGGCCCGACACGGTCAGGGCCGACGCGGAATGAGTGCTGGCGACCCGACGACGACGTCGACGAGCACGGCGACGAACAAGGCTGCGCGCAAGCAACAGCAGCAGCAGAAGAAGACGCCTGCTTCCCGCAAGCCGCCGCCACGCTGGCGCAAGTACCTCGTCCAGGCCGAACTCGAACTGCCACCGCCCGCGCCGGGAACCCGCGAGCGTGCGTCGGCACCGGACGAACGCAAAGACGACGACGACATCGAGACAGCGACGGAAATGCCCGGCGCGACCGACCTCGCGTGGTGGCAGACGACGCCCGTCGTGCTCTCGCTCGTGCTGGCGTGCGTGCTGCTCGCCGGCCTGACCGGCTGGTCGCTATATCGCGCCGCGCGGGACCGTGCGGCCGCGGTCGCGGCCGAGGCGCGCGTGACGACGCTGACGCTGCGCGCGATCAGCAGCGAGCGGACGCTGCGGATCACGCCGAACCCGCGCAGCTGGTCCGCAAGGCCCGACGCGACGATCGAGTGGCCCGAGCCGCCGCAATTGCTCGAGCTCCAGTTGCCGGTCGGTTACTCGAGTTACCTGACCTTCGCGCTCGTGATCGACAAGGTCGACCACGGCCGCGTCATGGTCGTCGAGCACCTGGCGCCCGACTCGAACCGCGAGCTGAGGCTGGCCGTGAACAGCTCGGCCTTCGGTCCGGGCGAGTACCGGCTCCGGTTGCAGGGCCACACCTGGCGCGGCGAGCGCGTCGACGCCGGCTGGGCGCGCCTCGTCGTCGCCGCACCGCACTGAGAATCGACGCGCGCAGCGGTTGATCGGCGAGGCACGCAAGCGCGGACGCGCGTCCAGCACCGTCCGAGGTGTCCGGTCTCCTTTCCGCTCATGGTCGGCCGCGCATCGTTCATCGCACGGAGGACCGTGCGATGAACGGCGGTCCTTGCTCGAGCGGGCACGCGACGGTCGCTGCCTCAACCGCCGGCGCGCAGCGCCTGCATCGGCGGGTGCGTGACGACGGAGCGCGCGGCGAGCAAGCCCGCGACGCCGACCAGCAGCGCGCCGCCCACGATGCCGACGACCCAGACCCACGGGTCCGGTGAGTACGGCAGGTCGAAGACGCGACGCGCGAGCACCCAGCCGACGCCGGTCGCGCCCGCGGACGCCAGCAGCCCCGCGAGCGCGCCGAGCACCAGGAACTCCGCCGCGACACCCTGGAACACCACGCCGCGCGTGGCGCCCAGCGTCCTGAGCATCGCGCTTTCGTAACGGCGTTCCTCGCGCGTCGACTGGACGGCCGCGAGCAGCACCATGAGCCCCGCCGCGAGCGTGAACAGGAACACGTACTGGACGGCGAGACTCGCCTTGTCCATCACGTCGCGGACCTGTGCGAGCAGCGCCTCGATGTCGATGATGGTGACCTCGGGGAACTTGCGCACGAGTTCGACGAGTGCCGGACGCTGCTCCGGCTCGATGTGCACGCTCGTGATCAGCGTGCCGGTCACGTTCTCGAGCACGCCCGGCGAGAACACGACGAAGAAGTTCGGCTTGAAGGTGTCCCAGCGCACCTCGCGCAGGCTCGTCACGCGCGCGGTCACGGTCTCGCCGGCGACGTCGTAGCTGAGCCTGTCGCCGAGCTTCAGGCCCACCGCTTCGGCAAATTCGCGTTCGACCGACACCTGCGGGTCGTGGCTGGCGCCCGGTGGCCACCATTCGCCGGCGACGATGCGATTGCCGGGCCCGAGCGTCTCCGACCAGGTCAGGTTGGCCTCCCGCTCGACGAATTCGCTGGCGCGGTCGGACGTCAGGTGCAACTGGTCGACCGTGGTGTCGTTGATCGCGACCAGACGCGCCCGCAGCATCGGCACGAGTTCGGTCGACGGCAGGCCGGCGTCGGCGAAAAACGCCTCGACGGCCGGGCCTTCCTCGGGCCGGATGTTGATCATGAAATAGTTCGGCGCATCCTCGGGCAGGCTCGCGCGCCAGTCCTGCAACAGGTCGTCGCGCACGAGCGCGAGCAGCAACAGCACCGTCAGTCCCAGGCCAAACGCGACGATCTGCACGATGCTGTCGCGACCACGCCGGACGATGTTGGCGAGCCCGTAGCGCCAGGCAACGCCGACGCCGCGTCGCAGTGGCGCGAGCGTGCGGACGAGCAGCCAGCCTGCGATCGCGAGCAGCAGAAACGTCGCGCCGAGGCCGCCGGCGACGTAGCCGACCAGCCGCGGGTCGCGCACCAGCCAGTACAGCAGCGCCAGCACGGCGCCGATCGCGAGCCCGTAGACGACCGCGTACCGCAGCGGTGGCGGCTCCAGGTCACGACGCAGCACGCGCGCCGGCGGCACGCGCCGCAGGCGCAAAAGCGGCGGCAACGCAAAGCCGACCAGCACGACGACGGCCGTCACCACGCCGAGCATGAATGCGTCGGGTGACGGCGGGGGGAGCTCGCCGCGCAGCAGGTCTCGCAGCAGCCACGCAATGCCCGACTGCGCGAAATAGCCTAGCGCGGTCCCGACCACGGCGGTGACCACGCCGATCACGCAGAGCTGCACCACCGTCTCGGTCAGCACGAAGCGTTGCGACGCCCCCATGCACTTCATCAGCGCCACGACGTCGAGGTGGCGACGCGCATAACGCTGCGCCGCCATCGCCACGGCGATCGCCGACAGCAGCACGCTCACGAGGCTGGCGAGCGACAGGAAACGTCCGGCGCGGTCGGCCGACGAGCGGATCTGGGGGCTCGCGTCGGCGATCGACTGCACGCGCTCCCAGCGCTGCTTGTGCTGCTGCAGCCAGACGCCGAACGCGTCGACCTCGCCCGGCTCGCCGGCGAACAGCACCGCACGGCTGACACGGCTGCCCGGCTGCACGAGCTGCGTCGCGGGCAGGTCCGCGCGATTGATCAGCAGCGTCGCCGAGAGATCGGCGAAGCCGCTGCCCTGGTCGGGCCGGTAGTCGAGCACGCGCGTGACTCGCACGCGATGCGCGCCGACCGTGAATTCCGCGCCGATGTCCGCGCCGAGCTTGGCGATCAGGCGCGAGTCGGCCCAGGCTTCGCCCGGCGCCGGCACGCCGTCGGTCACGGTGCCGGGGCCGAACGGGCGCTCGGCCGTCTTGACGCGCCCGCGCAGCGGATAGCCCTCGCCGACGGCACGCAGCGTGACCAGCGACGACTCCGCGCCGTGGAACACGACGCTCGGCATCGACTCGAGCCGTGCGACGCGCAGGCCGCGGCGCCCGGCCTCGCGATCGTAGCCCGCGTCGATCTCGCGCGCCGATTGCAGGCGCAGGTCGGCGGCCAGCACCTCGCCGGCCTGCTGTTCGACTGCGCGACCGATCCGGCTCGTGAAAAAGCCCACGGCCGTCAGCGACGCGACGGCGACGAGCAGCGCGAGCAGCAGCACCGCGAGCTCGCCCGACTTGAGGTCGCGCAACAGGTTCCGCAGTGCCAGCGTGAGCCAGGCCACGGCGATCAGCTCGCGGGCGCCGACGCTGCGGGCACGATGCGGCCGGCATCGAGCCGGATCTCGCGGTGGCAACGCGCCGCGAGCGAACGGTCGTGCGTGACGAGCACCAGCGTCGTGCGCCGTGCGCCGTCGAAACCGAACAACAGGTCCATGATCTTCGTGCCGGTCGCCGCGTCGAGGTTGCCGGTCGGCTCGTCCGCAAACAGCACGTCGGGATCGGTGACGAAGGCACGCGCGATCGCGACGCGCTGCTGCTCGCCGCCCGACAACTGCCGCGGGTAGTGGCCGAGACGCTCCGCGAGGCCGACGCGACCGAGCACGTCGCGTGCGGCGTTGCGCGCATCCGGCCGCCGCGCGAGTTCGAGCGGCAGCATGACGTTCTCGAGCGCCGTCAGCGAGGGCACCAGGTGGAACGACTGGAACACGAAGCCGACGTGGCGCGCGCGCACGGCCGCACGACCGTCCTCGTCGAGCGCCGTCAGCTCGTGCCCGGCGAGCCAGGTGCTGCCCGCGGTCGGTTCGTCGAGACCGGCCAGCAAGGCCAGCAGCGTCGACTTCCCCGCACCCGACGCGCCGACGATCGCGACGGATTCGCCGCGGCGGACCTCGAGCGAGACGTCGGTGAGGATGGCGAGCCGTCCCTCGGGGCTGCTAACCTGCTTGCCGATGCTTCTCGCTGCCAGCACCGTATCGTCGCCGTCGCCTCGCGCTGCGTTCTTCGTCATCCTGTTCCTTTGCCTGTTCGCCGTCGTGCGGCCGGGCGTCGTCGCTGCTGCTGCTGCTGCTGCCGAGTCCGCCCCTGCCGCATCCGCGACCGCACCTGCGATCCTCGTGCTCGGCGACAGCCTGAGCGCCGCCTACGGCATGCGGCTCGACCAGGGCTGGGTGGCGTTATTGCAGAAGCGGCTGCGCTCGCAAGGCTACGGTCATCGCGTCGTCAACGCCAGTTCCAGCGGCGAGACGACCGGCGGCGCCCTCGCGCGGCTGCCACGCGCGCTGCAGTTGCATCGACCCGGCATCGTCGTCGTCGAGCTCGGCGGCAACGACGGCCTGCGCGGGCTCCCGGTCACCGACATCGCTCGCAATCTCGACTCGATCGTGGAACACGCGCAGCAGGCCGGCGCGCGGGTCCTGCTGCTGGGCATGCGGATACCACCCAACTACGGGGCCGCCTACGCCCGTGACTTCGAACGGGTGTTCGCGGACATCGCCCGCCAGCGCCGGCTCGCGTACGTGCCGTTCCTGCTCGCCGACGTCGCACTCGACGACACGCTGATGCAGGACGACGGCATCCATCCCAACGTCCGCGCGCAGCCAAAGCTGCTCGACGCCGTCTGGCCGAAGCTCGTGCCGTTGCTCGCGCAGCCCTAGCGCCGGCGCCGTGGCCGCGAGGCCGGAGTGGCGATTTCCTCGTACGCGGCTGCTGGTGAAATCGCTTCGCTGCGCTGTTATATAGACCGTCATGACGTGCCAGGCGCGGGCCAGGGGGCACGAGAGGGGAGTTCTCGTGGAAAGGATCTGGCTCAAGCACTATCCGGCCGGCGTGCCGGCGGACATCAATCCCGCGGCTTACCGCTCGCTGGCGCACCTGCTCGAGGACTGCATCGAGCGCTTCCGCGACCGGCCGTGCTTCACCTGCATGGACCGCACCTTGACCTACGGCGAGCTCGACCTGCTCGCCACGCGTTTCGCCGCGTACCTGCAGCAGGTCGCGCGGCTGCGCGCGGGCGACCGCATCGCCCTGATGATGCCGAACGTACTGCAGTACCCCGTCGCGATCCTCGGTGCATTCAAGGCGGGGCTCACGGTCGTCAACACCAACCCGATGTACACGCCGCGCGAGCTGCAGCACCAGCTGCACGATTCGGGCGCGCGTGCGATCGTGATCCTCGAGAACTTCGCGCACACGCTGCAGCAGGTCCGCGACGAAGTCGAACTCGACACGGTGATCGTGACCGGTGTCGGCGACCTGCTCGGGTTCCCGAAGTCGGCGCTGGTCAACTTCGTGCTGCGCCACGTCCGCAAGCAGGTGCCGGAGTGGAGCCTGCCGGAAGCGGTGTCTTTCGGTTATGCGCTGAACCAGGGTCGTTTCGCGAACCTCGCGCCGGTGGAGACCGGGCCCGAGGACATCGCGTTCCTGCAGTACACGGGCGGCACGACGGGCATTTCGAAGGGCGCGGTGTTGACGCACCGCAACATGGTCGCCAACGTGCTGCAGGCCGAGGCGTGGATCCAGCCCGCGATGACCGCCGACGAAAAGATCGTCTCGATCGCGGCGCTGCCGCTGTACCACATCTTCGCGCTGACGGCGAACTCGTTCGCGATGCTCAAGCTCGGCGCGCACAACGTCATGATCCCGAACCCGCGCGACTTCGCGGCGTTCGTGCGCGAGCTGGCGCGCTACCGCTTCACGTTCTTCGCCGGCGTCAACACGCTGTTCAATGCGCTGCTGCACACGCCGGGGTTCGAGAAGCTCGATTTCACCGGCCTGCGCATCAGCCTCGGCGGCGGCATGGCCGTCCAGCGTGCCGTGGCCGAGAACTGGAAGCGCGTCACCGGCAACGTGCTGACGCAGGCCTGGGGATTGACCGAGACGTCGCCGGCCGCGTGCATCAACCGGCCCGGTGACGACTTCAACGGCTCGATCGGCCTGCCGATCTCGTCGACCGTGGTGACGATCCGCGACGACGCCGGCCAGGCGCTGCCGCAGGGCCAGTCGGGCGAGATCTGCGTCGAGGGCCCGCAGGTCATGCGCGAGTACTGGCGCCGGCCCGACGAGACCGAGAAGGTGATCCTTCCGGGCCAGGTGCTGCGCACCGGCGACATCGGCTACATGGACCCGAAAGGTTACGTCTACATCGAGGACCGCAAGAAGGACATGATCCTCGTCTCGGGCTTCAACGTGTACCCGAACGAGGTCGAGGGCGTCGCAGTGACGCACCCGGGCGTGCTCGAAGTGGCGGCGGTCGCGCAACCCGACGAACGCGCCGGCGAAGTGGTCGCGTTGTTCGTCGTGCGGAAGAACCCGACCCTCACCGCGGAGCAGCTCATCGAGCACTGCCGCGGCTCGCTGACGGGGTACAAGGTGCCGAAGCGCATCTACTTCCGCGACGAGCTGCCGAAGACCAACGTCGGCAAGATCCTGCGTCGCGAACTCAAGGACCAGCTCAAGGCCTGAGCCGCCGGGGCGCGCTCGACGTCACTTCCTGCTCGAAGCCTTCAGTGCGCCGCCCGCGACGTGGTGCGCGGCGACGTCGTCGCCGGCCTGCGCCGCGCGACGGATGCCCTCGGTGATCATCTTCTCGGCCTTGTCGGGCCCGACCCAGCTCACGATCGTGACCCACTTGCCCTTTTCCAGGTCCTTGTAGTGCTGGAAAAAGTGGGCGATCTGGTCGGTCAGCATGACCGGCAGGTCCTTGTACGACTTCACGCCCGAATAGAACGGCTGCAGCTTGTCGACCGGCACCGCGATGACCTTTTCGTCGTCGCCGGCCTCGTCCTTCATCAGCAGCGCGCCCACGGGGCGCACGCGCACGATCGCACCCGCCACCACGGGCGTCGGCACCACCACGATCACGTCGACCGGGTCGCCGTCGCCCGAGAGCGTGTGCGGGATGAACCCGTAGTTGCCCGGGTAGAACATCGCCGTGTTGAGGAAGCGGTCGACGCGCAGCGCGCCCGAGTCCTTGTCGAGCTCGTACTTGACGGGCACGCCGCCCTGCGGGATCTCGATCAGGGCGTTGACGTCGCGCGGCGGGTCCACGCCGATGCCGATCTTTGAGATATCCATGCGATGCCCGAAGTCTGTTGTGAACAGAGTCTAGAGTTCAGAGTCTAGAGTCTAGTCGGAAACGGAGCCGCCTGCGGCGGCCATGCGCGTCCGCGCCTCCGGGTCCGACTGAACTCTGAACTCTGGACTCTGAACGCTTCTTCAGACGTGGTACTGCGGCGACAGCTCGTGCACGGCCTCGATCATGGCGAGCGCGTGCTCAGGTCTAACCTCGGGGTGGATGCCGTGACCGAGGTTGAACACGTGGCCGGGGCCCTTGCCGTAGCTCGCGAGCACCTTGCCGACCTGCTCGCGGATCTGCGCCGGCGGCGCATAGAGCACGCTCGGGTCGAGGTTGCCCTGCAGCGCGACGCGGTCCTGCACCGCGCGACGCGCGGCGGCCAGGTCGCTGGTCCAGTCGACGCCGAGCGCATCGCAGCCCGTGTCGGCCATGTCGGCGAGCCACTCGCCGCCACCCTTGGTGAACAGGATGACCGGCACGCGACGGCCCTCGGCCTCGCGCGTGACGCTCTCGACGATTCGCTGCATGTAACGCAGCGAGAACTCACGGTAGTCCGACGGCGTCAGCGCGCCGCCCCAGGTGTCGAACACCATCAGCGCCTGCGCACCGGCGGCGACCTGCGCATTGAGGTACAGGATCGTCGCCTTGGTGATCACCTCGAGCAGCCGGTGCAGTTCGTGCGGCGCGCCGTAGAGCATGCCCTTGATGTGCTCGAAATTGCGGCTGCCGCCGCCCTCGACCATGTAGGTCGCGATGGTCCAGGGGCTGCCCGCAAAGCCGATCAGCGGCACGCGGCCCTTGAGCTCTCGCCGGATCGTGCGCACCGCGTCCATGACGTAGCGCAGCTCCGTCTCCGGGTCCGGGATGGGCAGCGCGTCGATGTCGGCCGCCGTGCGCACCGGCCGCGCGATCCTCGGGCCCTCGCCCGCCTCGAACGTGAGGCCGACGTTCATCGCGTGCGGCACCGTGAGGATGTCCGAGAACAGGATCGCCGCGTCGAGGCGGTAACGGTCGAGCGGCTGCAGCGTGACTTCGCACGCGAGCTCGGGGTTCATGCACAGGTTCAGGAAGCTGCCGGCCTTGGCGCGTGTGGCGCGGTATTCCGGCAGGTAGCGTCCGGCCTGGCGCATCATCCAGAGCGGGGTACGCGGGGTCGGCTGGCGCAGCAGCGCGCGCAACAAGAGGTCGTTCTGCAGCGGCGCGCTCACGGCGTTCTCCCGATGAAGGTCTGGGCAATGGTTTGCTGGATGGCTTCGGCCGCGGCACGCGGGTCCGCGGCGTCGCGGATCGGCCGGCCAACGACGATGTAGTCGGCGCCGTTCGCGAACGCCTGCGCGACGTCGACCGTGCGCTTCTGGTCGTCCGCGGGCTTGTTCTCGACCGGGCGGATGCCCGGCGTGACGACGAGCAGGCGGTGGTCGATGAACTCGCGCAGCATCGGCGCCTCGAGACCCGAGGAGACGACGCCGTCGCATCCGGCTTCGAGCGCGCGACGCGCGCGCGACAGCACGAGCTTCTCGACGTCGACCGCGAAGCCGAGGTCGTCGAGGTCGCCGCGGTCGAGGCTCGTCAGCACGGTGACGGCCAGCACCTTGACGTCACCCTTGGCGGCGGCGGCGGCTTCCATGATCGCCTGGTTGCCGTGCACCGTCGTCAGCGTCACGCCGCGGTTGCGCAGCTGCTTGACCGCCGCGCCGACGGTGGCCGGCACGTCGAAGAACTTGAGGTCGACGAAGACCTTCTTGCCGCGCGCGACCATCCAGTCGAGCAGCTCGTAGTAGCCGCCCGACATGAACAGCTCGAGGCCGAGCTTGTAGAACTGCACGGAATCGCCGAGCTGGTCGGCCAGCCGGCGGGCGGCGGCCGGATCCGCCACGTCCATGGCGAAGATCAGGCGCTCGCGGTCGGGGATCGGCTTGGGGACGAACGTCATGGGGGACGACTCGCGGGGGAAGGTGAAATTCGGCCGCGAATGATACCCGACGACGCCCCCCGGTTCCGGCCGGTACGGGTTAGTGCGGACCCGGTCCAGATCAGAGCCGGGCCTGGCCGTCGATGCAGGTGACCGTCTGCCCGCCGACCCAGACCTGGCCCTGCGGGTCGCGCTCGACGTGCACGCGGCCGGCGCGGCCCAGCACCGTTCCCTGCGCGGCGAGGTAGCGTGGCGGCGCGAGACCGGTGCCGGTCAGCCACTGGCCGAGCGCGGCGTTGAAGCTGCCCGTCACCGGATCCTCGACCAGGCCACTGCTTCCCGGGAAGAACGTCCGGACTTCGTAATCGCAGCCGTCGCCTTGGCCGGGTGGGTGCGGCGCGGCGACGCCGACGAACTGGCCGGCGAGCAACGCCGGGTTGGGCCGCAGGTCGAGCACGTCCTGCGCCGACCGGAGCAGCAGGCCCTGCCAGGGCGGGCCGTTGTCGCACCAGGCGTGCGCCACGACGGCTTCGCGCGCAAGCCCCAGCCCGCTGACCACGCGGTCGAGTGCACCCGTGTCGAGCGGACCGCCCCGC